>Ga0187892_10008816_pt1 | contig 13590 bp, 8 predicted proteins | sample MA1701073metaG_FD_139345 | JGI IMG/M metagenome (GOLD analysis project Ga0187892, IMG submission 139345) | Bio-ooze microbial communities from a basaltic lava cave in the Kipuka Kanohina Cave System on the Island of Hawaii, USA - MA170107-3 metaG ...
GCCAGCAGCAGGGAGCGCCAGTAAATCCACAGGTAGAGGGGGTCTAATGCGCGAAGGTAGTTGGAAATGCCCAGCACCCACTCAATCCCGCCCGAGGGATTTCGTCGTGCGAGGCTCAGCACGAAGACGAATGCGATGGGAATCGCGATAAGGACCAGGAGCCAGATCAAAGCCGGCAAAGTCCAGAGTGGGGAACTACGTAGGGGCGCGCCTGCGAGCGCGCCCTCTTGGGGAGCCGTTTTCATGTCCGTTCGACGCGATTGACCGCTCCGGCCCGAATCCACTGGGCAGACACATGGGTCTGCCGCTACGAGACCAAAACGCCGTTCCTCGGTTCCCAGAACAAGTAGACGTCATCCTCCACGGAAACCGAACCCATGCCCGCGCTCCCGTTCACTACTTCTGATACCACCCAGATGACGTTGTGGACCTCGACGCTCCAGAGCACGCTGGCGCCGAGATAACGAGCCTGCTGAACACGGCCACGGATGACGTTGCAGCCGTTGCCATCCCGCGGCGACGTGTGTGAAACACGAATGTTCTCGGGGCGGACGGCCAGAAACCGCGCCTGATTGCCATTGGCTGCCGAGGTCACGAGAAACGTTTCTCCCGTGTCGAGCTTGCAGCGTCTGCCGCCAGCTTCCGGTTCGAGGCCTGACAGCGGGAAAATATTTGGAATTCCCATGAACTCAGCTGCAAAGCGGGTGGCCGGCCAGTTATAGATCTGATCCGGGGGGCCGATCTGATCAAGGCGACCATCGTGAAGGAGCGCGATGCAGTCGGAAAGACTCAACGCCTCTTCCTGGTCATGTGTCACAAAAACGAAAGCCAATTCCAGTCTCCGCTGCAGTGTCTTCAGCTCCTGTTGCATCTGTTGTCGGAGTCTTTGATCCAGAGCGCCAAACGGCTCGTCGAGCAGGAGCACGTCCGGCTGCATGACCAGGGCGCGGGCCAAGGCCACGCGCTGTTGCTGGCCTCCGCTCAACTGATGCGGAAATCGGTCTGCCAGACTGGCAAGTTGCACCATATCCAGTGCGGCACTGGCCCGCGAGTGCATTTCGACCTTGCTCAGCTTGAGATTCTGCAAACCGAAGGCGACGTTGTGGGCTACAGGAAGGTGGGGAAACAGTGCGTAGTTCTGAAAAACCGTGTTCACTCGCCGGCGGTAAGGCGGGAGATGAGAGATCTCCTTGCCACGAAGCAATACCTTGCCCGCCTCAGGATGTTCGAAACCAGCCGCGAGCCGCAGCAGAGTCGTCTTGCCGCTGCCGCTGGGGCCGAGAAGCGTGAGGAATTCCGCCGGATCGACAGACAGGCTGATGTCTCGAAGAACGGGTTGCCGGTCAAAGCTCTTTGAGATGCTTTGAAACTCAAGGACAGGGGGCATTGGGGCGATAATCCGCTTCCTTTGAGGACCTACTGTAATGGACTTCGGTTCCCCTTGCCCCAACGCGTGCTGTCCATTTCCGACTTCTTTTTGACATTCGGGCAGAGCAAAAGCTAAGAGGAAACCGTCATGCACTTCAGGTGAATCTCGGCCCCAACGGGGCTGCGATCTCCAGCCCAGGGTTGCTGTGCTGCGTAGCGGCTGCCCGGGGTCATGGAGCATAAGTACCCAACAACCCCAACGGGCTTGCGTCTGGCCTTTACTTCACGCGCCCCTTTGGGGCTGATATGGAATAGCAGCGTGGCCTCCGTCAATCGTGCCGCTGCCTTCGCGTCCGATAGCGCGTGATCAGGGTATTCGTCGAGCTGTCGTGTTTGAGTTCAGGCTCGTCGGTGCTTTGGAGCTCCGGGGTGATGCGTTGTGCCAGCACCTTCCCGAGTTCGACGCCCCACTGGTCGAACGGATTGATGTTCCAGATCACACCCTGAGTAAACACACTGTGCTCGTAGAGCGCCACCAACTTGCCGAGGGTCCCAGGTGTAAGCCGGTCAGCGAGGATCGTGTTCGAGGGCCGGTTACCCTCGAAAGTACGGTGCGGCACCAGCCAGGGTTCTGTCCCTTCGCTAATCACTTCTTCGCTGGTTTTCCCAAACGCCAGCGCTTCGGACTGAGCAAACAAATTTGCCATGAGAATCGAGTGGTGATTGCGCAGCGGATTCAACGTTTGAAAAAATCCAATGAAGTCGCAAGGAACGAGTTTGGTTCCCTGGTGGAGCAGTTGGTAGAACGAGTGCTGACAGTTTGTGCCGGGTTCTCCCCAGATGATGGGGCTGGTCTCATAGTCAACGCGGACACCATCGAGTGTCACCCGCTTGCCATTGCTTTCCATGATGAGCTGCTGCAGGTAAGCCGAAAAACGCTTCAAGTACTGATCGTAAGGTAGAACCGCCGTGGTTTGCGCGCCAAAGAAGTTGTTGTACCAAACCGACAGCAGGCCCATGAGAACGGGCAGATTCTTTTCCAATGGAGCCGTTTGGAAATGTTCATCCATGACTCTGAACCCGGCCAGCATGGAGCGAAAGTTTTCTGGGCCAATGGCCAGCAGGGTCGAAAGCCCAATGGCCGAGTCCATGGAATAGCGTCCGCCCACCCAGTCCCAGAACCCGAACATGTTGGCAGTATCGATTCCAAACTTGGCCACCTCTTGAGCATTGGTCGAGACGGCTGCAAAGTGCCGGGCGATGGCTTGCTCCGGGCCCAAAGATTGGAGCAACCAGGCACGAGCGCTCCGCGCGTTGGTCATGGTTTCGAGCGTCGTGAACGTTTTCGAAGAAACTATGAATAGGGTTTCTTCAGGGCTCAAGCCTTGTACGGCCTCAGCGAAATCGGTGCCGTCCACATTTGAGACAAAACGGAAGGTCAAATTTCTTTGGCTGTAGAAGCGAAGTGCCTCGTACGCCATCACTGGTCCCAGATCAGAACCTCCGATGCCGATATTGACGATGTTGCGGATGGGTTTCCCAGTATGTCCTTTCCAGTGGCCGAGCCGAATCTGCTCAGCGAACGCCGTCATCCGGTCCAACACCTCGTGAACCCAAGGAACGACATTCACCCCATCCACCAGGATGGATGCATCGCGGGGCGCCCGCAGGGCGACATGAAGAACAGCGCGTTTCTCGGTGGTATTGATTTTTTCACCGCGAAACATCTCTTTGATGCGGTCTGATAAACGGCTTTCTGCTGCCAGATTTATGAGAAGGCGCAACGTTTCAGCGGTGATTCGATTCTTCGAGTAGTCAAGATAAAGGCCAGCGGCTTCGACCGTCAGGCGCTTCCCTCGCTCCGGATCTTCAGTAAACAGTTGCCGGAGATGGATGTTCTTGATCCCCTGATAATGCGTCAGAAGTGCTTGCCAGGCAGGCAGCTCGAGTAATGAGCGCGCCTCGGGTGTCCGGCTGCTTGCGGTCATCTCTTCCTCTTGCAGAATGTCAACCCGTCAGCCACGCAGTGGGCTGGTAAAATGCGCTGACCGTGCTACTCGGTTTTCGTTTCTCGAATTGGGAAGCGTTTCCGCTAGAAGCAACATCAGAGAGCAAATATCCCACACCTCGTGCAGATCGGCAACTGGCCAGCGCTGTTACGAAACGATCTTTGCGGTCATTCGTGTTCTTGCTACTTGGATTTGTACGATTGCTCGCGATTAGTTGATTTGAACGGTCTTCAACGGAAACGATTCAGAGTCGGCGCGTGTTGCACCACGAACGATGGAAGTAGTCCCCCTTAAAAAAGGCAGGCGGCGCAAAGCGGCAGTGCGACCGCGTGAAATCTTCTCAAGATTTCAACTTCGCCTTCTTCCCCCGTTTGGGGGCGTTTCAGGAGTGAAAAATTCATGATCAAATTAAAGTCAACGGGCTTCGGAAGCAGTTTGACGGCGATCCCGAAATGCCGCTGCTCTGGTACTTGCGCGATCTGCTGCAAATGACCAGCACCAAGTACGGCTGCGACATGGAGTTGTGCCGTGCACGTCCGGAGACCCACGTTCACATCGTGCAAAGCCAGGAGCCACCTGCCAGCGTCGGTGAACCGGGCGTTCCCCAGATCGCGCCTGCGATTTGCAACGCCATCTTCGCCGCGACCGGCAAGCGGATTCGAGATTTGCCCGTCCAGAAGCACAAGCTGGTCTAACCGGCTCCAACTCAGCTCTTGCGAAAGGTGAAGCTCAGGCAGCGCATGACCGGCTTGTCTGCAGCCGCAGACTCTCTCATTCGGCCTTTCACCAATTCAGTTCCTTGCACATGTCAAACTCAGCCACGGTCGGAGATCGCGTTGGATCCTTGTATTCCACCAGGGCAACGATCCGGCTTAGGCAACCCCAACCAATGTAGGAAACACGAAAGTTTCGGTCCGCCCCTGCGATCATCAAGGTGTTTTGAAAGGTAGGATGGTTTGCCAGGTAGGTGATAAACGCAACAGCGTCTTGGCCGGCCGGCAACGTGCCAGGTTCAGGATAGAGGTCGAACTTGTATACCTCTTGGTTACTCGGGTTTCTGTATCCAAGGTCGCTAGCCCTGGATGCAAAACGGATGGTGGTGTTCTGATCGAGTGACGACAGCAGCTTGCTGAGGTTTTCCTTGTCTCCGGACAAGGCGGCTTGCCGGATGAGCAGACTTCTCTGAATCATCTTAACCGCGGATTCTGCCCTCTTGCGTTGATGTTCGGCATCGAGCCGCGCCTTGTCCGCCTCCAACCGCGCCGTCTCGGCGATTCTTCGGGCATTCTCTGCCGCCGCCCGTGAGTTGATCGCCCAACTTGCAGCGCTGACGGCAGCAATCGTCAAGAGCAGGAACAACGCGGCTGCCACTCGGGTTCGTTTCAGATTCTGACGATCTCTCTGCAGCTTCTCACGTTCCTGGGTTTCCAGGAGTGCGCGCCGCTCATTCTCAGTGGCCTCGATCTGGAGCCTGCGGTCGCGGCTGGTGCGGACCACTCCACAGAGAAGATCATGCGTCAGCTCCAGGCGTTGCACCCCTCCTCGATCTTCCCGCCGCACGAGCCTGCGCTCGACCAGGCGGTCAATGGTCTCGCGAGTGACACCGGGTTCACTGAGGGCATTATCCACGGCAACACTGTCGCGATAGCCGGAGACGGTCAGCAGGTGATCTTCAACAAAGCAGCGCACCTCGATGGGAAGGTCTGACACGCTCGTCTCATACAGGCCGGTGAGGACCTGTTCGTGGCTGCCCGCGAGCAAGCCCGACGTAATCTTGGACTCCCCGAGGTTTCGGCGCTTGTTGTTCAGTTCCCGGCAAACAACGCTCAGGAGGGCGGGTTCCACCTCGAGATCGGCGAGCGGAAGACGGCGCTGATCAGCGGCAACGAATCGAACCACCTGCTCGGCGACATCGGGATCGATCAAATGCCGCGCTTGATTCACCACTAACACGGCGGCCTCACCGTTCATGCGGCGGAGGCGGAAGCGGTTCAATGCCAGAGCCGGCATGCGCGCACGCAAGGCTTCCAGGTCCGGCAAGAAGTCCTCGCGAATGCTGAGCAGAATCTTGTAGTCGTGATGCGAGAACGAAAATGCTTTCGCTTCTTCGGGATGCTCGTCGAGTCTGGCTTTGAGTCTTGCGGGGGGCCGGCCTTCGACCAGGTCGGCCAGTTGCTCGATCAGTGCTTCAGAGGCTCGGGCGCGGTTGGAGTCCACGCACCCGAGGGTGAAAATCTCCTCAAACTGGTCGAAAACCAGCAAGGGAATCACTGGGCGGTTGCGCGCGTTCCAGAAGTCATTGTCCTGGCGGTGAAAGTATTCCCAGAGCGTCTCGTCGGCTTTGGCCGGTGGTGCTTCGATGTGTGCTGCCAAAGCTTCGCGGACGATATCATCCTTCACCTCACCCACCAGGTCGGGCTCTGGGGCGGAGAAGTCCAAACGGATGTAGACTGGAAAAATGGTTTCGCGCCGCAGCAACGGGAAGAGACCGGCCTGCAACAGCGACGACTTTCCCAAACCGGAGAGGCCGAACAGAACGCTCAGCCGTTCGCGTATCACCAGGCGGAACAGATCCTCCGTCTCAGCTTTGCGACCTTGAAAATAGCCCTGATCGACTTCGCGAAAGGCCAGCAGTCCCGGCCAAGGATTGTCGGTGTTGACGGTTGGCAAGCCGGCTGGAATTTGCGAGATCTCCTCTTCGACGCGCATCAGGCCCTCGCTCGGGATTTCTGGTACTTTCGATAGAGTTGCTGCACCCGGCTGACGAAATCAGGGGTCGGCTGTCCACCGGGCAGCGATTTCCATTGAGTGGCTCGAAACTTGGTTGGAATGGCAGGATCGTCGATTTTCGTATCATCGATCACGACTGGAAGCAGGAACGCTTCGTCGTCCGAGAACGAAACTTTTTGGGCCTCGTCGAGGGCGAGGTTCCATTCAACCCGAAAGAATCGCCGCTCTGGAGTCAACGTTTGCTGAGAGATGACCGGAAGGAATAGGGAGCATTGATGGATACTTCGTCGCAGTTTTGCTTCCCAATCGTTTCCAGGCTCCAGCTGCTCCCGATCTAAGAAGACATCCACGCCGGCTGCTTCCAGGCCGATCTTCAGTTTTTCTGCCGCTTCGGCATCGCCGCTGGCATAGCTCAGAAATACGGCACCGGGTTCGAGTTCAGGGGATGCGGAGGAACTGGAAGGCATGGTAGCAATCTCGGCTCCTTCTGGATGACGCTCACTCCAGCGACTATGAAGTTCACGGACGAATTCGAGAACTCCTCCGCTCCGATAGATCTTGGTAGCTTTGCTGAAATTTTTCAGGAACAACACCTGATTGCCGTCGTTGCTCACCTCCGTGTCGACCACATAGTCATTCTTGCCTCCGGCCGAAAGACGCTGCCGCTTTGGCATGCGCATAAAGAAGCGGGCCAGCCAGCCGCTGAAACGACTTCCGAGAACCATCAGGCTTTGACGATTCAGTTCGTCGAAGAGCAACGGCGGTTGCCGTGTCCCCGATTGCAGCGAGTGGAAGAACTCAACGAGGTCCTCCTGGGTGACGGCATAGGCTGGAGTTGACGATAGCTTGCCCAGCAAGTGATAAACAATGGGCGAATTCAGGCTCCTCATGTCGCCAGGCAGGTCTGTCACTTCGGTGGGCGAATAGGCGAAGACCCTCGTCTTCCCGCTGCCGCCGAAGCGCTTCTGGTTGATCGCTCGTGTCAGAAAGGAATCAAAAGTTGTCGTGACAAACAATTGCAGGGGGCGGATGTCAGCGAGCTGGAGCAGTGGTTCGGGAACCGGTAAGGCTTCGGCCTTGGAGGCGACCGCTTTCAGTGCCGGATATATATCTTCCACCTGATTGCTTTGCGCCAGGAAGCGGTAAGCGACTTCGTTGAGTTCGCTCCCCAGCGACAAATTGTCGGCGGAGACACCGAGATAGTCGGCCAGTTGCTCGGCGAGATAAGTATAGAGGAGCTTCGGACCCACAGGGGTGTCGACGATCAGTAGATCCTGACCCGCGATCGGAACGACCTTGCCTTCCTCGATGAGCTGAAGCAGCGTGTCCCAGAAGATGCTGGACTCGGCGATGGTCAACCTCCTTGTGGCAGGTTGCAACGTCTGAGCAAACAGTTTCCCACAGAACCGATCCGTGTTGATTGAGGGCAGTATACAACATCTAAAGTGGGCAGCGTACGGCGCAAGCACGCGTTTGATCTGCAGTGGGACGCGCGCAGCCATGTGGCATAGGGCTCTTCTCAATGGTGGCGGGGGTACCCAGGGTAGGCGTTTGGGTTGGACAGCTAGTACTACTTGTTGAGTTTCGCAGCCAATCCTACCCAACCGGGAATTCAGGGGGCTCGTCGCGACCCAGCTGGATTCCGGCTTTCGCCGGAATGACGGGCCGCCTAAAGGCGGTACCACGAACGGGGACGCAGCTAAGTTCTCCTAATGTGCGCCCATCAGCCCAGGAATGTGGCTCGAGAATTCCAGAAGGGTAAACTGGAAGAGAACGGACGGTGCAAGATTACATCTTTTTCTGACTCTTCTGTGGCAGTTGGGAAACAGTTTGCGGCTTTTCGTTGTGATTCTTGTCTGGAGACGTTGAACCCTTCTTCTCCTCCAACGCTTTCTCCATGGTATTTACAACACCTGGAAAGTATTGACCCGGTGCACTGGTAAACAAGACAACGCTCTGGTTCAGGCTGAACAAGTCGCTCTTGTACTCCTTTGGATCGATCTGGTAGGAGGTGGCAATTTCCACGGTTAATTGGGGCGCTTCATAGCCAAGCCAGGAGGCCTTGATCTGGTGTTCCGATAGTCCGCAGCTTCGCAGGATCTTCTCAACCTGCCGTACGCGGCGTCCTGAAAGGTCCTTGTTATATTCGTTGCCACCGATAAAGCTTGCCCGACCCATCAGGTACAGCGTCTGATTGTTGTTTTTCTTGGCAAACTCCGTGAGCTCCTTTCTATAGCGGGAAGTCACTTGATCCCTGTCAAGATCGAAGAAGACCACTTCGTGGGGCAGCCTGGCTACTTCCGTCATGTTCGCGACAAAGATCTTATTAAGAAGTTGGCCGCAAAAGCGCTGGCAGCTTACGAGATGTTCGTTCAGCTCGTCAGCTGTGTACTTGCCCAAACGGATGTTGTTGATCTGCTCAACCAGGTGGGAATCCATCTCACCTTCGAAAACTTCATTCTTGCGCAGTTCATCGGTCCACTGGGCTACCTGACCTTCAGTAACTGCCAGAACGGGCAGGGTCGCGGACATTTTCTGGGCTTCGCCGATAAACGTCCGACTGAGGCTATATTTCTCATAAGTGACATAAATCATCACCAGCGCCACCGCAAAGGTCACCATAAGCGCTGCAAAGCCGATCTTCAGGTCGGAAGTAAACTTTCTCATGACGTGCCCCCTGCCCTCCGCTTGGTGGCCTGCTCCTGTTTGGAATCCTTGGAGCCGGCCAAACTTGTCAGTATTTCAAGGCGTGATATCCGCTTTTCGACGTCAGCAATCAGCTTGTTTAAGGTCGAGAGGCGAAAGCACACAAAAACGATCAACAGGCCCAGCGCCAGGTTGAGGACGCCCAAAGCCATCAATCCGGCTATTTCGATACTCATAGCTCGTAGAAGTAGTACAGGATGTTATTGTGTCGCGTCGTGGCAATTTAGGAGCCACCCTGTTCTAAGGCAATTCAGGGGCCTCGATTCTTAAGACAGTGATCCGTAACGGCCTAATTCAAAACCGGAAGAATTGCGATCCGTTGCTTAGCCAGCCTACGGTCCCTTTCAAGGATCTACACTGCCCAATTATAGAAAAAGTTTTCAGTTTTACAGCGATAATAATTTTCCGCGCAAGCTTGCTGACGAAACCCGTCTATCCCGTGGAAGGCAGGAACTGTTTCGATAAACGGAGGCATTCGATGAAACTGAAGCTCGTAATCGCTGCATTAGGCTTGGCGGCTCTGTTAGTCAACCAGCAGCGCTTGGTCTCTCAAACCGCCCAGCAGGGCACTCCTGGCATCACCACTACCAGCCAGGACCAACAAAGCTTGTCGGTGACGATCTACAACTCGAACATTGGCTTGGTCAGAGACGTCCGGAAGATCAATCTTCAGAGCGGCCTCAGTGAACTGAAGTTCATGGACGTAGCCGCACAAATCAACCCGGCTACGGTGCACATCAAGTCGCTGACGAGTCCTGGTCAGTTCTCGGTTCAGGAGCAGAACTATGAGTACGATCTTCTCAATCCCCAGAAGTTGCTCGACAAATACGTAGGCAAGGAAGTGACATTGGTTCGCTTGCTCACCGAAAACAACACCACCGTGGAACGGTCGGTCAAAGCGCTGTTGCTGAGTAACAACAATGGCCAGCCAGTGTGGCAAGTGAACAATGAAATTGTGACCGGCATGCACGCCGATCGGTACATTTTCCCGCAGCTGCCGGAGAACCTGATTGCGCAGCCGACGCTGGTTTGGAGACTGGAGAATGGCGGGAACCGTGCCCAAACTCTCGAGGCCTCGTATCTCACCGGTGGAATCACGTGGAAGGCTGACTATGTGCTGAATCTCAGTGCCGACGAGAAGACAGCTGACCTCAACGGTTGGGTAACCATTGACAACCGCAGCGGCGCTGCTTACAAGAACGCCGGTCTGCAACTGGTGGCGGGAGAGCTGAACCGGGTACGCGATACGAACGCTGTTATGGAGATGCGGGCCAAGCCGGCGCGCGCCGAGATGGCCAAGCAGGACTTTGGGGAAGAGAGCTTGTTTGAGTATCATCTTTACACGCTCGACAGGAAGACGACTTTGAAAGAGAACCAGACGAAACAGATCAGTCTGCTTTCCGGCATGGGTGCGGCAGTTCGAAAGGAGTATGTGATCAACGGCCAGAACTTTTACTATCACAATCGTCAGAGCCCAGGAACGCCACTGAAAGATCAGGTGGAAACGTTCATCGAGCTGAAGAATTCGAAGGAGAACAATCTCGGCTTGCCGCTACCCAAAGGCGTGCTGCGAGTCTACAAGGCGGATACGCGTGGCGGGCAGCAACTGATTGGCGAAGACCAGATTGATCACACGCCCAAGGACGAGACAGTGCGGGTGAAGCTGGGCAACGCCTTTGACATCGTAGCCGAGAGAAACCAAACCGATTTTCAGGTGATTTCCGACCGCGTGTTTGAGATGGGCTTCAGCGTCACAATCAGAAATCACAAGGATCAGCCCATTACTGTCGTGGTCAACGAACCGATTGGAGGCGATTGGCGGATGCTGCAATCGAGTTTTGAGCACGAAAAGACCGCAGCCTTTGCGGCGCGCTTCAAGGTTCCGGTTGAGAGAAACGGAGAGGCCAAGCTGATCTACCGGGTGCGAGTGAGATACTGAAGCTTCCACGAAGTACACGAAGAGAATGTCGAAGTACGAAGGACGAAGTGCGAACTACGAATAACTAGTGTGCGCACTTCGACGAAGATCGCGCTTGGCCTCTAAGTAAAGCCGAGGACCACGACGAGAACGAGGACGAAGAGCTATTTTCAAGAATCACTCCCTGTAAAACACCAACCGGGGTGACGTCCTTTGCAGGAATGCCGGTGCTGCGAAGATTTCGCACTTCGAACTTCGACCTTCGCACCTTTGCTTCTTTGTGTCCTTCGTGGATGACATGACCCCTTCCAATCTTGTCCGGAGAAGCCTTGGCCACTACTGGCGAACGAACCTGGCCGTCGTGGGCGGCGTTGCCATCGCGGTCTCGGTTCTAGCCGGCGCACTGCTCGTGGGCGATTCGGTTCGCGGCAGCCTGAAGGATCTGTTTCTTGGCCGTCTGGGGCGTGCCAGTCTCGTTCTTTCTGGTTCGCATTTCTTCCCCGAAGACCTCTCCAGCCGAATTGAGCATCAACCGGGTTTCCAGAAACGATTCAAGAGCGTGTGCCCGCTGATTGTCACCCAGGGAGTTGTCACTCACCAGGCAAGCCGGCGTCGCGCTTCGGAGGTTCAGGTCTACGGCGTTGATGAACGGTTCTGGCGGTTTCACGATCAACCTACCGGCGTTGGGTTCGAGACCTCTCAGCGGGAAGCGCTGGTTAGCCAAGCGTTGGCCATGGAGGCTGGAATTCAGCCCGGAGATTCAGTCTTGCTGCGGCTGGAAGCGCCTTCAGACATTCCGGCTGAATCGTTGCATGGAAGAAAGGAGAACCGGGGACGCACGGTGCGTCTCACGGCGCGCCAGGTGTTGCCGTCCGGTGGGCTCGGAGAGTTTTCGCTGAACGCGGAACAGCAAAGCGTCAGCGCGATCTTTGTTCCGTTAGGCCGATTGCAGAAGGAACTCGAGCAAGACGGTCAGATCAACAGTGTGCTCGTCGCCGAAGCTTCCTCGGGGGAGGAGTATTCGTCACACCCGGCAACAGACGCTGCCATCGAACTTGAGCGTATTGTCCGATACTCGACGACGCTCGAGGATATGGGCCTTCGATTACGCCGTCTTAACATCCCAGCGGCGCAGGCGGAGAGCTCAACTGTGGAGTGTTTGTCTCTGGAGAAAGCGAGCACGCTTCTCGATCAGGCTTTGGTGGCCAAAGCCCAGGAAGCCGCAGCCAGTTCCGGGCTGGCACCGATGCCGGTCCTGACTTATCTCGCTAATCGCATTCGTATCGGAAGCCACGAGACTCCGTATTCTCTGGTGGCAGCGGTCGAGCCCGACGTTGTCCAACCGTTGACGCATCAGGCAGCGAACACCTCAGCAACGCCTCCAATCTGGTTAAACCAATGGGCCGCCGCAGATCTGAATGCTAGAGCCGGCGATAGGGTGACTTTGGAGTACTATCTCTGGCGAGATGACGGTCAACTGGCGACCCCGACCTCGGAATTCCAACTGGTGGGCGTCCTTCCGATTCGAGGTATCGCGGCAGATCGGAATTTAGCGCCGGAGTACCCAGGCATCAGCGATTCCGACACCCTGTCAGATTGGGATCCTCCATTCCCGATGGATCTCGGTCTTATTCGACCGAAAGATGAGGCCTACTGGAAAGAATATCGCGCCACTCCCAAAGCGTTCATCGCTCTGGCTGATGGTCAGAGACTGTGGCGATCCCGCTTTGGTGTGTTGACCTCACTGCGTTTCATGCCGGCCAACGGGGATTCCTCTGCCGAGTTGTCGTTGCGTGCAGAGAAGTTCCGTCAGGAGTTGCGCGCCAAGCTGTCGCCGTTTGAGATGGGGTTTGCCCTTTTACCGGTGAAAGCTCAGGGGCTTCTCGCCTCTCGTGGCGCCACGGACTTTGGCGAATACTTCACCTATTTCAGCTTTTTTCTCGTCGCCTCAGCGCTCTTGCTAGCCACCCTTTTTTTCAGACTCGGCGTGGAGCAGCGGTTGAGAGAGGTGGGCCTTCTTAAAGCGTTGGGGTTTGCTCCGCAGCAGATCCGCAATCTCTTTCTTTTGGAAGGCTTGTTACTGGCTGCCGTGGGAAGTCTGGCCGGAGTGTGTGGCGCGGTGGCGTACGCTTCCTTGATGATGCTGTTCCTGCGCACCTGGTGGGTGGGCGCTGTTGGCACGACCGAGCTGTCATTGCATGTCTCGGCCGGTTCTTTGCTGGCTGGTGCCGCGGGCGGCATCTTCAGCGCGGCTGGATGTGTTGCGTGGACGCTTCACAGAATGTTGCCAGCCTCACCCCGCGGACTGTTAGCGGGAGTTTGGACACCCAGCGCGCCTGCAGCTCCTGAGCAGCCCTGGGAGCGCGGGCGTCTCGCCCGCATACCCGACAGCAGGGCACCGACGAAGTCTTCCGACTCGCAGGGGCGGGCGAGACGCCCGCGCTCCCAGGAGTCACTGCCTGCTCAATTTGCCGCGGTAGCTTTTTTTTTGCTGGGTGGAATGCTGCTGGCAGGAGTCGCGGGGGGACATGTCAGCGACGCAGCGGGCTTTTTTGGAGCTGGCATCTCCTTTCTGGTTTCGTTGCTGTGCCTTCAATCGTTCCTGCTGCGCCGAAGGCCACTGGACGCACTGAAAGCCACCGGAGCTTCGACGCTGTGGCGACTCGGAGTTCGGCAGGCTTCAGACCGGCCGGGTCGCAGTGTACTTTGCATTGCGCTCATTGCCTCGGCCACGTTCATTATTGTGGCTGTGGACGCGTTCCGTCGTGACCACACAGTCTTTGCTCAAGTGCCCTCCAGCCAAGAGCCCCAACAGCCCGTTTCACCTTCTGGAACTGGCGGCTTTGCCTTGCTGGGGCA
>Ga0187892_10008817_pt1 | contig 13588 bp, 12 predicted proteins | sample MA1701073metaG_FD_139345 | JGI IMG/M metagenome (GOLD analysis project Ga0187892, IMG submission 139345) | Bio-ooze microbial communities from a basaltic lava cave in the Kipuka Kanohina Cave System on the Island of Hawaii, USA - MA170107-3 metaG ...
GGATCGGCGCCAACGCAAAGAACATTGCGAAACGCCTCATCGACGGATGCAATCGCCATCCGGTACGGGTCGCTGTCCGACCCTTGCGGGCATAGGCCGCAGCCCAGGGCGATGCCCGTGTATCGATCCAGTCGGGGGCGAAGCACCGCCGCATCGGATGGACCGCAGCCCGGCCCTACCAGCGGTTTGATCACGCTGCGGCCTTGCACTTCGTGATCGTATTGCCGAATGACCCATTCCTTCGAAGCCGTGTTCCATTGCCGCAGCGCTGCAAGGAGGCGTTCATTGGCCCTCGGCTCTTGTTCGATCGCTCGTCTTCCCGGTTCTGATGGAGCCGTCCAGACGGCAGTCCGCGTTGAGCGGGGACGGCCGTGATGCAGAAACTCCATCGCCAGCTCCCCGACGGTTTCGCCGCGATATCTAACTCGCAGTCCCCGCTCATCGGTAAAGGTTCCGATCACGGTGGCCTCGACTTCCTCCGCGGCGAAGACCGACAGGAATCGAGCGAGTCGCGCCGGTGGAACCGCGAACACCATGCGTTCTTGCGCCTCCGATATCCAGATTTCGTCATAGGTCAATCCGGCGTACTTGAGTGGTGCACGATCGAGATCGACCACGGCTCCGAGGCGCTCGCCCATCTCTCCCACAGCGCTGCTCAATCCACCGGCGCCGCAGTCGGTCACTGCGGAATACAGGCAGCCACCGGCGGCGTCGCGGGCAAGCAACAAAGCGTCGAGGAGCTTCTTTTCTTCGATGGCGTTGCCGATCTGGACCGCGTGGGCGAACTCATCCACATGCGTCGTGGTGAGCTCCGCGGAAGAGAAGGTGGCCCCGTGAATTCCGTCTCGGCCGGTGCGACCTCCGGCCACAACAATGCGGTCGCCGGAATGAACCTGCTTATGAATCCGGTTCCGTGGAATGAGCCCCACGCAGCCACAGAAAACCAGCGGATTGGCGAGGTATCGGTCGTCGAAATGGATCGCCCCGTTGACCGTTGGGATGCCCATCCGGTTTCCGTAATCACGAACGCCTTGAACCACGCCCTTGAGCACTCGCCGTGGGTGAAGCACCCCCGCGGGCAATCGTGCGACGTCGAAGTCGGGCCGGGCCAGGCAGAACACATCGGTGGAAGCGATAGGTTTGGCGCCCAGGCCGCAACCCATGATATCGCGAATGCAGCCGCCCAAACCGGTCGAGGCCCCGCCGTACGGTTCAATAGCCGACGGATGGTTGTGCGTTTCGACCTTGATCGCGATCCCGAAGTCGTCGTCAAATGCCACGATGCCCGCGTTGTCGACGAACACCGACAAACACCACGGCCGATCGAGCATCTCAGTTGCGGCCACGATCGTATTCTTCAGAAGATTGTCAAAGCGCAGAACCGTCTCACCCGGCCGGCCGAAGTCGTCGCCGCGGTACTCGACCGCGCTCTTGAGCGTTTTGTGGACGCAATGTTCCGACCAAGTCTGGGCGAGCGTTTCCAGTTCCAGATCGGTCGGGTCGCGGCCAAGGCTGTCGAAGTGGTCACGGATCGCCCGCATTTCCTCCAACGAAAGAAACAAATGGGCATCCTGCGAAAGCAGTTTCAACGCGTCGTCGCCGAGGCCGCGAAGAGACACACGACGAACCACAAATGGGAGTTCATCCGGAACGGCAAACGAATTGGGAATGGCGTCGATGCGGCCGAAGCCTTGAATGTATGAGTTCTCTATGCAACCGTTGGCCAAGATGCGCGAGGCGATTTGTTCCAATTCCGCCGGACCGGCGGCCCCGACAATCTCGTAACGGCGAGCGGTCTGCACTTCGTCGACGGTCGGAGCCCGGCGTTCGGCCGCAAGCAACCGGCGGGTGGCGGCCAACGTGCTGATGGCCGGAGGGTTCATCACTCCCGGCTTGGCTTGGACTTCAATCGCCGGATGTCGATCGACCCGCTGAGAAAGGCCTCGGCCTAGATCAAACGTCTCGCAAACCGGGTCAACAAGCAACTGTTCGGCAATCAGCCGAACGTCGTCCGCAGTGAGGTTCCCTCGAAACAGATAGATCCGGCTCGAATGGACGGCTTCCACATGCGAGAGCCCATTTTGGCGCACGTCGGCCAGGATGTCTCGGCCGTGGCCGTCGAGATGCGGGCTGGCCGGCCGCACGCGAACGTGCCAATGCGTCGAGATTGCCGCCGCGCTATCGTGCATGAAACATGTCACAACACGGTCCACATCCCTGGATTGCAACCGCCGGCCGAATGCATTTCGCTCGCCACGATACCTCGCATTTGCTTCTTTCGCCAGTCCATCTTATCGTGCGCGGCGTGAGGCATCGTGCGTCTGCACGGCCTCCGTGAAGGTGATTAACTATGCGGTTCGCCTCTTCCATTACCGGCGCCGCCTCCGTCGAGCAAGCGGTGGCCGAGCTGCTTCGCCCGATCGATGCCCAGGTGACGCCGGGGATGGTCGATCTGGCGATGCTGTTTTGGACGAAACATTTTGAGGACGATTTGGCGTTGGTGATCGATCGGCTCACCGCAAGTTTTCCCCGCGCCGTTCTAACCGGGTGCAGTACGGAGGGTACCATCGGCGCGGATCGGGAGCTTGAACGCGTCCCCTCGATGTCGTTGCTGGCGGCCTCTCTTCCGGACGTTGGGATTCGGTCGTTTCACATCGATCAGAATCAAATGGAGGCCGCAAAGGGGCCGCTCGATTGGGAACGGCTGGTGGCCGTTTCGTCCGAGGGCAAGCCGACATTTATCGCCTTCGGCGACCCCTTCAGCGTTGATATCCACGAATTCGTCGAGCTCATGAACCAGGCCTTTCCCGGCGCGCCGCTCGTGGGTGGTGTTGCCAGTTCCGGCCGTTCCCCAGGCGAAAACCGCCTGATCGCCGACGGTGTGGTGTACTCCGAGGGCATGGTCGGTGTCGCCCTGACCGGCCCGTTGGCGGTATCCACGGTCGTCTCTCAAGGCTGCCGACCGATTGGCCGGCCGTTCCTCATCACCAAGGCTGATCGCAACTTCATCCGCGAGATCGGCGGCCGGCCCGCGCTGGAACAGTTGCACGAGGTGCTCGTCAGCCTGTCCCCGGAGGACGAACAGCTCGCCCGGCAGGCGCTGTTCTTGGGGCGGGTGATCGACGAGTACAAAGACAGTTTCGTACGCGGAGACTTCCTGATCCACAACATCATCGGCGCCGACCGAAAGAGCGGAGCGATCGCCATCGCCGGGTTGGCCAGAACCGGATCGACGGTGCAGTTCCACGTTCGAGACGCCGCCAGCGCCGACGAGGATTTGCGGGCCCTGCTAGCCCCCCACGCCGCGTCCGACGTACGCGGGGCCATGCTGTTTGGATGCAACGGTCGCGGGACGCATATGTGGCCGACTGCAGGTCATGACGTCGGCGTGCTCCGCGAGCTGGTTGGGAACGTCCCGGTGGCGGGTTTCTTCTGCGGCGGCGAGTTCGGCCCCATTGGCGGCAGGAACTTCGTCCATGGTTTCACCGCCAGCATCGCCCTCTTCCGCGCCCCGAGCCAGGAGATGCCCGCGGATTAATCGTAAGGGGCGTCGCCCGCACCCCCGCCCGTCGATCAACTTGCAATCGTCCCGGCTGCGCCGATATGCTCTCCCCATGGCGGTGTGGATCGATCACTGGCTTGCGCGGCACCGGCACGCGGTCAATCGTCGGCTGCATGCCGTCGCCATACCGCTCCTGCCGTTGGCCGCGGCGCTTGTCGTTTGGCAGTGGCTGGACGGCGCTTGGCTGTTTTGGTGGCGGCCCGTCGCCCTGATCGTCACGAGCTATGCCTTGCAATGGATCGGCCACAAGACCGAGGGAAATGACATGGGCGAGATGATCCTTATCAAGAGACTGCTTGGCCGGCCGTACGTCGCCATCGCCCCGCGCTACCGCCCCGGATCGCCGCCTGATCCCTGCGCGCAGATCTGTCGATGATCGATCCGGGCATTCAAATTCGACCCGCCGGACCGGCGGACCTGGACACGATTATTCGGTTCAACACCGCCCTGGCCGCGGAAACCGAGGCCAAATCGCTCGATCCGGTCGTGATCCGGGAAGGCGTCCGCCAGGCGCTAGCCGACTCCGCACGCTGCCTGTACTTCGTCGCCGAGTCGCAAGGGACCGTGTGCGGCCAGACGATGGTCACTTTCGAACGGAGCGATTGGCGGAACGGGTTCTTTTGGTGGATTCAGAGCGTTTACGTCGATGCCCGCTTCCGCCGCCGCGGCGTGTTTCAAGCCTTGCATGCCCATATCCGCAACTTGGCGAAGGCCGCCGGCGGCGTCTGCGGGCTGCGGCTCTACGTCCATCGCGAAAACCACCGCGCGATCCAAACCTATCAGCGCCTCGCAATGCCCGTCGCTCCCTATTTCCTTTGCGAAGAAGATTGGTCCACCCCGATGTAGCGTCACCTCTTCCGAGCGAGCGAGGCATTCTCAGAGTGGCACCAGGTCAGACCGACGCGAAGTCGGGGGTAGGCGCCGGCCCGTCTATTCCCTGGCTGTATTAGCTAGCTAGAATCCCAGCCGCCCTCACTCAGGTTTCCGGCCCGTTATCATCCGCGCCCCGACGAGAACGCCGGCCGCCCCAACAAACGGATTCAGAAGCGCCACCACACGGCCGCGACCATCACCAAATACCCGACAACCACGCTTGCAATCACTCTGCCCATGTTCGATTCCCTTTATCCGCGTCGGTATAAGCCTCACCTCCGAATGCCCGACGGCGCTTCCACAGAATCAACATGCCGGCGCCGGCGACGACCGTGAACTGGCAGGCGATTCCCCACCCACTCAGCGCAGGCGCGGCGACCTGACATTCATCCGGAACGCCGTCCCCGTCGTCGTCCATGGAAGAACTCCCTCCGATGTCGCACGCGTCAGGAACCGAGTTGGCGTTGCAGTCCGGTGGCGAGGGATTGTAAGCGACCGTCACGCGCGCAAAAGCGCCGCCGAACTCGGTTCGAGGCGCGAAACCCATGCAGCTTATAGGGTCTGTGATCAAGAAGGTATTGACGCCTCCCACGTTGTAGGCGATCGGAGGCGCATCGACTTGGTAGACGTGTCCGGAGTTCGCCGCGCAAGGACAGAGCGGCGACGTGTCAACAAAGGTGGCGCCTGGCTCTCCGTTAAGCGTCGTAAGGTACGTGGGGTCAGGCGGGCTTCCCTGGGCGACGCATGAAACGCCGAGATTGAACTCGACGCGTACGCTTATGGGCGTGCCTGAAGCCGTATCCATCCACGTGAAACCCGGCTTGAGAATAGAGAGGCATTGGTTGAACCGGATGTTTGTGCCCGGGCAAGTGAACAGGAGATTAACCAATTGCGAGGCGGAGATGTCGTAGGTATTCACTAAGGACTCGTACATCAATAAGGGTTACAAATTATCCCACCGGCGCGATGACATAGTTCCAGTCGCCATGAAAGAGGGCCGGTGTCCATTGCACGCGTTCGAGTTCGGCGCGGGAGACCTTCTTGCCCGTCGGATAGCGCTTCGGATCGAGCGCCGCCCGGATTTTCAAACCGGCGGTGGTCGTGGTGTTGGCGATCAGTTGAACGATCACCTCGTGACTGACCAGCGGTTTGCCGCGCCAGTTCATCGTGATGTGCGAAAACATCCGATGTTCGATCTTGTTCCACTTGCTCGTCCCCGGTGGAAAATGGCAGACGGTCAGACGCAAGCCGAGGCGATCGGCCAACGCCTGCAACGCGACTTTCCATAAACGGGACCGGGAACCGTTGCTGCCGCCGCCGTCGGCGGTAATCAGCAATTCCTTCGCCCGTGGGTAGCGTTTCGATCCCATCTTCCGCCACCAACGGCGCAGGGCTTCCGCCGCGAAGCGGGCCGTGTCGTGATCGATCCCCACGCTCACCCAGCCCTCATTGTTCGTCACGTCGTACACGCCGTAGGGAATCGCCTTGCCCAGTGTCGGGTCCAGAAAGTCGTGAACGCGAACCTCGTCCGGCTCGCCGCGACGGCGCCACTCCCGTCCGCCATTCTTGAAATCCCCGACCAATTCCTTCTTTTTCGTGTCCACGGAAACGACCGGCTGACCTCGGCGTTGGAAGCGACGTACGGTGGCGTTGATGTGTTCGAACTGGGCGTCGCGATCGGGATGCGACAGCCCTTCCCGGGTCTTGCGGTTGGCTTGGAGGCTGTAACCCGCCTCCTTCAGCAACGCCGCCACCTTCCCCGGACTCGCCCGAAACTTCTGCCGCCGCAATTCCTCGGCCAGTCGCCGTGTACTCTTGCAGCTCCAGCGCAGCGGAGACTGCGGATCGCCGCGAGCCGTCGACTCCACCAGCGATTCCAACGCCGCCAATATCCCCGGCTGCGATTGCTGGATCGGCTTGCGCCCGCCGCCGGCACGCCGAGCACGCTCCGGAGGAAGAACCGAGGCCGGGTCCACTTCCTCCGCGTCCAGCTCTTGAAGGCCCTTGTGAATCGTCTTGCGCGTCAGACCCGTCGCCGCCGACACCGCCGTGACGCCACCCCAACCCAACGATCGAGCCTCGGCGGCGGCCCAACGCCGTCGCATCCGCTCGTTCATCGCCGACGACAGACACTCGTACTTCTCTCGAATCCATTCGACTACCGATGCGTCCTGCATTTACCCTATAACGGCTCGCCGACACGAAATCGTATACTTTATTTACGCACGACTCCTAAGGTCAGAGGACCATTCTCGCATTCGTCGATGACGCCGGACTTGTCGCAATCGAAGCTCGTCGCCGCGAGTCGGTCGCAATCGTCGGGGCGACTGTTGAAGTTGCAGTCCGTCTCGCACTCGTCCGGGATGATGTTGCCGTTGCAATCTTCGCTGACGGCGCCGGTCACGTCGCAACAGTCGGGCACGTCGTTGCCGTTGCAGTCGGGCGCGGTTCCATCACAAAGGTCGTTGAAGTCCGCACGCCCATTGACGTTGCAGTCGGGTAGCAACTCGCACACGTCTGCAATTCGATTCAACGTGCAATCAGGAAGAACTCCGGCCGCGACATCGCAATCATCGGGCACGCCATTGGTGTTGCAGTCCGTCTTGCCGGAAAGAATCGTTACGTTGTCGATCTGCCAGCCGGTCCTGTCAGAGGCGAATCCTCCCGTAAAAAGATTGAAGCTCAAAGCAATGGTTTGGCCCGAGAAATCGCTGAGATCAAGTGTTCGCGTCTCCCAAACTCCGGAACCACCGGTTTCCCGCTGTATCACCTCACCATTAACTCGGACCTCCGCGTACGTTTGGTTCGGCGTGGAATCAAGGCGTGAGCAATGGCGAAGAATCGCTCCGCGTTGCGGAATCGCCACGCTGGGCAATACCAGCTCGCCCCCGTCGTTGCTGAACAGGCGGCAACTGGAATCGCGTCCGGCGTATGCCCACTGTCCGGTGTTGCATCCCGGCCCGCTGTTGCAGGCACCGCTTACATGGAAAACGCCGTTTGCCGCCCATCCGGCCGGCAATCCGCCGTTGAAGCCCTCTTCGAGCAATACGACTTCTCCCCCGGCAAGCTCGCAGCCGTCCGGGACGCCGTTCATGTTGCAGTCCGATTGGAGGCCGGCGGCGATCTCGCAAAGGTCCTGCTGACCGTTTGTGTTGCAATCTTCGCCGCATTCATCCGGAACCGCGTCCGAGTTGCAGTCGCCGCTGGTCCCGACCGCGATGTCAACTTCGTCGGCTACCCCGTTGCAATTGCAGTCCGTCGACAACGAGTGACCGATCGTCCCTCGACCCAACGTGCTCAGCGCCCAGTCGATGGTCATCTGCTGCAACATGCCGATGGCCTTGTCGCGTTCGGCGTTGGAAGGCGGGTCGTCCGGTTGGTGAATCATGACCCAAGCCGCGCGGTAGTGCTTTCTCGATGAGAGCGGCGTTGGAATTCGCGGGCCGGCCGCGGCGATGATATCCGCCGACGAGAACGTGGAGATAGGGCCGAAGTAAGGTACGATGGCCGAGCAGGCATCGTTCATGTAACGGAGTTCGCTGTTGCCGGCATCCATCTCCGCGGCGGAAGCGTAGCCCATGAGGTAGAGGTCGGTATAGCTGAAATGTCCGCCGGGGATGTCCGTGTTACGGCAGGCTGATACCCCGTCGGGATTGATGCAATCTCCGCCGCCAATGGCCGGGTTGGTCCCGATCCACTCCCCGAGGTGGAGCGCCCCTCCTTGGCCGTCGACCCTTGGGTTCCAATGGCTGCCGTTGAAACCCGGACACTCCGTGGACTCATTGAGTATCCGTCCGCCGAGGAGGGGAGGAAGGAAAAGTCCGAACCGATGCTCGAACTCGTGGGCTAACAAATGCTGCGCGACGTCCGCCTCGTGCGTGCCGGCGCCTGGGGCAATACCGTCGTAATTCACGTCGTATAGCGTGATGAAACCCTCGATTCGGTCCGTGAACAAGCCAGAGAACGAGTAATTCCACGTGGGGCTTACCCCAATGCCGGCCACATCATTAACAATCGCCCCGTAATTCGCCACGCCGTGCTGGTGATGCGGCAGGAAATTGGTAAAGAACCCGATGAAATGAAAGTTGTCGCCTCGCGCCGCGACTAGCGCGTTGACGGCGGCGACTTTCAAGGCAAAGAAATCCTCGTTGGAATAGTCTGTAAGCAGGAGCCCCGTCGTATCTTCCCAGGCGAATACGTCCTGCCGACGTAATGGGGGGGTACATGGCGCCCGCCCGGCACGGACGTCGATGGCGGCGGCCGGCCCACGACGCATAGTGCTGCCACTGCCCTCCTGAGATGTGTGCTTTCCGGCGATTGGAAACTCGACGCCGCCACAGACCGACTCCGGGACCCTGTCGGGTGGTCGCGAAACTGCATCAGTAGACTCCACCGCGAAAACAGTGGATGCCGCGAGACAGGGGAGAACCACGTAGTAGCACCGGGTCGGCATAAATCGCAACTCCCAGCACTCAGCGCACTTAGCTCAAGGGCCCATGAGCTTGGAGCGGTAGGTTTCCTTGGCTTTGCCGTGTCGAACCGTTTCGCGGGATCGCCACGAAAACGCCAACACCGCCGGCGTCGCTGCCGGCGGTGTTGGTTGCCCCGAAAGGTCAAGAATGGGGAAACGCCTCGGTCGCTCTCCGATCGGGCAGTTAGCCGACCGTCATGAACCGTTCTCCACGCAACCTTCGTACGAGGGTCGCCCATCCCCGTCGTGTTGCAGTGGTGTTTCAATCACCGGAGAGGGCAGGCAGTCCTTAGCCCAGTTAGGACCGCGAACGATCACGCATCGCCAGTAGGTATAGTTCGTTTCTTGGCCACCCGCCGCCGGTGGATACGAACTCAACATCTCCGATGCGTAGTGTTGAGCGTACCCGTCGTTATCTTCCGTGCCCTCGAGGAAGATTCTCTGGTCCTCGGCATGGGAATCCACGAAAGCCCGGTTGTACGTCCAGTCCTTGCCATGCCAGCCGCGAACCACCTTGGTTGGGCCCGGGTCCACACCTGGCTGCAAAAAGTCACACCATTCCCTTCTCGTGGACCACGCCCACCTTCCGATGTTTTCCTCGTAATACAGCGTCCGTGCCGGAGTCGGCACCCGCGTCGTTGGCCGCATGTAGGGAGAGTTGCTGGACATCGGGCCGCCACTGGAGCTTGCGGTCATGAACATGTTGGCCGTGAAGCTGTTGCCGAAATAATTGTACGACGACAACTCGGGGAATTTGTCAATCCAATCCCGGCAGTGTGCGCCACGCGGCGGCCCGTCGTCCGCAGGACACTTGAACAGCGACAAGTCCAACTCCGTGTCGCGTACGGCCTGCTGACGGCTCACGTTGCCGGCGCTTGTCCGACTCTCCCCAAAGCCGCCGGGATACAGGATGTCATTCATAGGCCGCGTCGATGGGCCGAAGCCCGCCATCGTCCCATACTTGCTCGCGTAAAGCGTGCCCTGGCTGCCGCCTGGCGCCCCGGCGAAATCCTGCTTCCCGATTCCGCTCTTGCCACCCCATTCGTATGCCCCGATGAAAATCGGATCGTTGGGGTCCTGATGGAGCTGCTTCCAATGAACCGGGATGCCAAAGCCGCTAGGATCATCGGCCTCGTATACCCGGCTGCTCGTCGCAATGTTCTTGATGTGCGACAAACAGGCCGACTTCTTTGCCGCTCGCCGCGCCGCCTCAAGCGACGGGAGCAAAATCGAAATCAGCAGGGCGATGATCGCGATAACCACCAACAACTCAATTAACGTAAACCCGCCTTTGCGGGCGAGTCGTCGTCCCAACAATCCTGGCGTCATGACATCTTCTCCAACAGGGTTACATAGTCCATGCCGCGAAGTAACCGGCAACGGCCTTTCGACTCGGCATCCTACATATAAGACACCAAACTGCAACTTTTGACGGGTGAGAAAATGGAAAAATGCGCGGATTTGTTATCGGGTCAACGTCGTGTCCGCATGGTCCGCTCCATCTCCCGCCGGTCGTCGCGGGCTTTTAACGCCTGTCGCTTGTCGCCGAGGGTCTTGCCTTTCGCCAAGGCAACGGTGATCTTCGCCATACCGCGAGAACTAAAGTACATCGCTACTGGAACGATGGTGAGCCCCCTTTGTGTGACTTTGGGCAAGAGCCGGTCGATTTCCCGGCGGTGCGCAAGAAGCTTACGTCGTCGTAACGGCTCATGATTGCGTGTATGGCCATATGGATAAGCTGCAATGTGACATCCAATAAGCCACAATCCACTATTCTCGATACGGACATACGCTTCTTCTAAAGAGACGGCCCGATCGCGAAGACTCTTGACCTCGGTGCCTTCGAGCACCATGCCGCACTCGAGTTGCTCCAGAAGGTTGAATCGGAACCGGGCCTTTCGATTACTGCAAATGAGGTGATCCGGGGTGGAGTTCTTTCGCATAGAGCATTATGCTACAATTGGTTGTGGAAAATCGCGACCTTAGCCAAATAATATGGAGCCGGGTTGGGGATCCGCACGATTTTATAGGTCGGCTTAGATCGCGGCAACTTGCAGCGATAGAATTGGTTATACTTTGAAACGGAGGTCACAAGCCGGTGAGTGGGTGTAGCGGTACGCTAAGTCGCGAGCATGAAAAGCTGTTGATCGGTCGGGCGCGATCCGGCGACCGGGCGGCGGTTCGGGAGTTGATCGACCTTCACAAGGACCGTCTGTTCGCGTTCATTTGGCGGATGGTCTTCAATTATCATGATGCGGAAGATATTTGCCAGGACGCGTTCCTGAAGGCCTTCGCTTCCTTGGACACGTTTTCCAGTGAATATCGATTCAGCACATGGCTCTTTACGATCGGTTATCGGGTCTGTCTGAACCGGATTCGGCGGCGGAAGGCGCTGACTGGGGAGATGGATTTTGCGTCGCTGGCCGGGTCGGGTTCGGATGCTGCGTCGGCCACGTTGCAGTCGGAGGAGGCCGGGCAGATCCGCGATCTGATTTGGAAGGCCGTCGATCGCCTTGGCGCTCCGCAACGAGCGACGATTGTGCTGTTTTATCGCCACGAGCAAAGCTGTCAGGAGATTGCTCGGGTTTTGCAGTTGCCGATTGCCACGGTGAAAAGCCATCTGCATCGGGCCCGGGCTCGTCTGCGCGAATCGCTGGAATCGCTCGGTGAAAAAGATTTGTTACATCTTCGCAATCTTTCCGCGTGAACCGGGTAGAAGGAAGGGAGGCGGCCGGGCGTTTCCGGCCGCCGGAGCCCGAAGATCCTGATAGCGGATTGACGATCATGCGTTGCGAGCAGGCTCACCAACTTTTCGACGCCTATCTGGATGGCGAGCTTTCACCGTCGTTGGCCACGGAGTTGGGCGCTCACCGGGTCCGCTGCGCGGATTGCCGCCAGGCGCTGGCGATTCTGGAAGTCAGCGGGCACATCCTTGCCTCAGATCATGACGGCGCGGCCCTAGAGGGCGACTTTTCGGACCGTTTGTTGGCTTGCATGGACGGAAATGGGTTGGGTTGGGGCCGCCGGCTCCTTCGAGGGCTATACGTCGGTGGACCGCTGGCGGCCGCCGCGATGATCGGCCTGGCATTTCTGGGTGTCTTCGACACCGGTCAAAAGACACGGATTCTCGGCGAGAAGCACATTCGCTCGGAAGTGGCCAACGTCGTTCCCGATTCGATCATGCCGGCTGCCGGCGACAGAGGCAGCGGGCAAGATCAGGCGCTCGATATTTTCCTTCAGCAGGCCGAGAAGAGCCTGGACGCCAAGCGTCAAAGCTGGGAGTCGTTGCAGAAGGCGCCGGATCTGACTGTGCTTCAGCTCCTCGAAATGCTCAACGCCCTTCTCGAGCCGGCCGAGGGATCGCCGCCGGATGAAGCGCCCTTCCCAGGCGCGGACGCTCCGGCTTCCGCCACGAGCGACATCGAAGACCTGTAACAGATCTTCGCCGAACACGCCGGCGGCAACGCTGGCAAACATCGGGTAGCACCAGCCGGACGATGCTCCCCACATTTTAGGTAACAAGGCGAAGCGCCATTCACCACGAGCCGCTGAAAAAGTTGCCCGCCGGTCCCAACAACTCCGCCAGAAGGTCGTAACCGCGCTGTCGAAGCATGTGAACGGCGCCGGGCGACCGACCCATGGTCGCCGCAACGTCCTTGATGGTCTGCCCATCCAGATCGTACAGCCGGATGGCGCGTTCATAATCGCGCGGCAATCGGCCTAGCCCTGCCTCAATTAGCGCTTTGGCTTCCGCTCTGCCGGCCCATCGGCTTGGCGTAGGTTCGGACGCTGGAAGTTTGTCCATGACTGTGCTATATCCGTCCTCGTCCAATGGATTCGCGAGGCGCCTGCGCGGCGCCGGCCGTTTGTCGCACTCCAATCCCTTAATGGCGTCGCGGAGATTGTTGTGGGCTACGCTGGTCAACCAAGCCAGAAACGCCTCGATGGTCGAGCCCCTGAATTGGTGGAGCCGCAGGACAGCTTCAAGGTAGGTAACCTGGAGAACATCTTCCTCATCGAAGGCCGAGCGGTAGGCGCTTCCGACCTGACCGTGGAGGCGATTGCGCATTTCTCTGCCGCACGAGTGCAGCAGCGCACCCAACGCGCCGGCGTCGCCGCCAAGTGCAGACTGTAGTAAGCTCTCGTTCGCATTGTTCATTACGTGGAGGCGTAAGGCATAAGGTCACGCTGTACGCCAAATTCCTCAACAGCTTACGGGGGGTAAGCTTGGGTATGGCAAGAGGACTGGGTAAGGCAAGGATGGACAAGCATGCGAAGGCAGGGGAGTTAATCGGTCTCATTATGGCGCGTGAATTCCTATGATGGATGTCGCCTAGCAGTTAGGCGGCTAAATGATGCAGGTGCCCTACTGACTCGCCGAGTACAAGGGCGGATCTCCCCTTACGTTCCACAACGAGAAGGGAGTAGGATGATGTTGATGTCCAGAGTGCAACGAGGGATTCGCAGGACAGCTATGGGCGCGGTGTTGATCGCGTTGGCGCCGAACGCGGCCATGGCGCAGCCGAGTATAGATATCGACCGAGACATGCGGGTCCGTCAGTTAGTCGTCCCTGAAAAAGTCGGTTTCGGGCGTATGGGCGTATTCGATGGCGCAAACTTGGGGCGGCGGGGGTCGGCGTAAGGCGGGTGTGATTCGTCTATGCGGCAATCCGAAGCCCGGA
>Ga0187892_10008818_pt1 | contig 13588 bp, 10 predicted proteins | sample MA1701073metaG_FD_139345 | JGI IMG/M metagenome (GOLD analysis project Ga0187892, IMG submission 139345) | Bio-ooze microbial communities from a basaltic lava cave in the Kipuka Kanohina Cave System on the Island of Hawaii, USA - MA170107-3 metaG ...
ATGTCGGCCTCAAGAAGTTCCTGGCTGACTGGAGTGAGAAAGGCCGCCAGTAGAGAAGCGCCAAACGTCGTTGGTCACTCGAAGAGACCCGTTATGACGATTGACGAATGACGGATGATCAGCTTTTCCGTGACCCTCGCAACAGCGTGCGGGCTTGCCTGAACACTGAATGAAACATTGGCTTGGTTAATTTACCGGTAAAGGTGTTCTGCTGGCTGGGGTGGTAGGATCCGATCAGGGTGATGCTCCACGGAAGCCGGTACCGCGCGCCATGGCCGAAGGCAGGAAAGGGTGAAGGAACAGGGCGGCTCAGCTCGCGGCAGGCTTTCAGATACTGATCGAAGGCGATCTTCCCCAGCGCGACCACCACACGCAGCTTCCTGAGCAGACGTAATTCTTCCAGAAGATACGCCCGACAGGCGGCAAATTCCTCCACGCTCGGCTTGTTGCCCGGCGGGGCGCAGCGCACAGCCGCCGAGACATAGCAGTCCACTAGACGAAGGCCGTCGTCTCGGTGGGTCGAATGGGGTTGGTTCGCGAAGCCGAACCGATGGAGCGCTTCGTAGAGCCAGTCGCCGCTACGGTCCCCGGTGAAGACCCGCCCGGTTCGATTGCCGCCGTGGGCCGCTGGCGCGAGGCCCACCACTAGGAGACGGGCCTTCGGGTCGCCGAATCCTGGCACTGGGCGTCCCCAATAGGTCCAGTCACGGAATTGCCGCCGTTTAGACTGGGCGATCGCTTCTCGATAGACGACCAGTCGCGGACACCGAGTGCAGGATGTGATCTGATCATTCAGGACAGCCAGGTTCGGCATGGGGACCAGTCTAGCATAAGCGAGGAAAGGGGGAAGTGCTTGCCGCGCTCCTTGCTTCCTGGTAGCATGAATCAGCTAGCGTGAGAGTGGACAACACAGGATACCCTCTATGCTCAGCCGACTTCTGACTGTCTGCAAAGCAAACTCTATCAGGCCAGCATGGCTTGTTCTGCTCGCTCTTTGCCTGCTGTTCGCCTTCGTGGGTGATCCATTTTCAGTGCCCGCGCAGCTTGGGACCGATTCGATGTCTCTCGCTCCCGCTTCGCCCGCAAATATCGCCAACGCTGAGCAGACAGCTCCTGCTGAATCCCGTTCATCTTCTACCCCTGAACCACCAGTGGCCAAACCGGAGATCCTTGAAGAGCAGGGGATCCTGGTCCCTGATGGACTCGACGCCGACCCTAATCTGGAGGATCGCTTCGTCGTCCTCCCGGAGATGGAACGCCAGGGACCACGGCACTTCCTCAGCTTGTTCAGGCTACCGGACAAACTGGTCTTTGCCGGTCAGCAGATACCGTTGGACAACTGGCAGGTCCGCGAGCGGATCGAATACGAGTTCTACCAATTTCTTGCCGAGGAAGGCGAGAGCATCATCATGGCCAAGCGGACTGGTCGGTGTTTCCCGCCTGTGGAGAAGGCGTTAGCCGAAGCAGGGCTGCCGGACGACTTGAAATATGTGCTGCTGGTAGAGAGCAAGTGTATCTCGGCGGCTTATTCTCGTGCGAGGGCCTCCGGCCCCTGGCAGTTCATTGGTTCCACCGGTAAACGGTATAAGCTGCACAGCAGCCATTGGCGTGATGATCGCCGCAATTTGGAAATATCCACCGAAGCGGCCATCAGGTACCTGCGTTCTCTGAAGCAGGAAATGGGCGACTGGTTCCTGGCGATGGCGGCCTACAACGCCGGGGATGGCCGGATCAAGAAGCAGCTCAAGGAGCAGAAAGTGACCGATTACTGGAAGCTGCATTCTATGAGGGAGACCATGCGGTATGTTCCCAGGATCATCGCGGCGAAGGAAATTTATTCCCAACCGGAGAAATACCTGGGATTGACACAGAAAGACCTATACACGCCGTTGGAAACTGAGACGGTGACGGTCAATATCAGGGAATCTCAACGGCATCTGGCCTCGATTGCGGAGGAATTTGGCTCCTATTTCCTGGAACTTAAGCTACTCAATCCCGAGATCAGGAAGGACTACCTGCCCAAAGGCACCCATCAGCTTAAAGTCCCCAAGGAAACCTGTCCCTTCCGCTGTTTCAAGCAAGAGAAAACACCATAAGTGTCATCGACTGATGCGCATCGGTGTGCGGCAGCCCCAAGTTCGCGCGCTCCTTACTCGGCTGCTTAAAGCGGGGCTGATCGCGGTGGACCCGGCTTGCGCCGTGCGTCGCAACGTGAAGCGTGCCGGCACGATCATCCAGGTCGGCCCATACCGGTACGACCTACGGGACTATGCACGCGTGATCGCAGTGGGTGCTGGAAAGGCTTCAGCACACATGGGAGCCGCATTGGAGAACCTGCTTGGAAGCCGATTGGGCTCAGGTCTTGTGGTGGTGAAATATGGCCACGTCACACAGACCAGAACGATCGAGGTGTTGGAGGCCGGGCATCCGCTCCCAGACCGAGCCGGCCAGAAGGGGGCCACTCGGGTGATCAGGCTGGTGAGAAGCTTGGACCCCAATGACCTGCTGTTCGTTCTCCTATCCGGCGGTGCGTCTGGCTTGCTCCCGGCACCGGCACCAGGTCTGACCCTTGCCGACAAACAAAAGACGACACAACTTCTCTTGCGAAGCGGGGCGACGATCCAGGAGATCAACACGGTTCGGAAACACCTCTCGGCTATCAAAGGGGGCCGCCTCGCGGCTGCGACACCGGCCCGGGTCGTGAGCCTAATTTTATCGGACGTGATCGGCAATGACCTCGGGACAATCGGATCAGGACCAACCGCACCGGACCAGACGACCTATGCGGATGCCTGCAAGATTTTGCGGCGTTATCGCCTCTGGGCAGATGTCCCGGTCCGAGTACGGACTCACTTAGCCGGTGGGTTGCGTGGCATCGAGGAGGAAACTCCCAAACCTGGCTCGCCCCTGTTCCGGCGCGTGCAGAACCAGATTATCGGGAACAATGGCGCAGCAGTCGACGCAGTGGCGCAGGCAGCGAGGCAATCGGGGTTCAGAACACTCGTTCTGTCCACCTCGCTGATCGGTGAGGCTAAGGAAGCTGCGAAAGTGTTCGCGGCAATCGCGCGAGAGATCATCACCTTCGGAAGGCCAGTTCGGCGCCCCGCCTGCGTCATCGCAGGGGGGGAGCTGACCGTCGCGGTGCAAGGCAGCGGACGGGGCGGGCGGGCCCAGGAATTTGCGTTGGCAGCCGCGCTTGAGATTGCAGGGCTGCCGAAGGTCTGGATCGCGGCCTTCGCAACCGATGGGACTGATGGCCCCACCGATGCTGGCGGGGCGGTGGTGGATGGCCAAACAGTAGCAAGGGCCCAGCGTGTCGGCTTGATTCCCCACGAGCTGCTCACGGAAAATAATGCCTACCCTTTCTTTAGGAAGGTTGGTAGCCATATCATCACTGGGCCCACAGGCACCAACGTGAACGATCTCTATCTGCTGATTGCTCCGTAGTCATTGGCCACTGACCGTTCGTCATTATGTCCGATCGTTTCGTCCTGCCATTGGAATCCTGCTCTGATCCAGTCCTCGTCGGAGGCAAAGCGGCCGGACTGGGCCGTCTGCTCAGGAGCGGCTTTCACGTCCCTCTCGGGGTTTGCCTGACAACTCTGGCCTACTCTGAAGCTCTGCAGGCGGCCGGCGCGAACCCCTCAAGGCAATGGGCGCGAGTAAGGCGTGCCTCGGATCGCGCACGAGTTTCCATGCTTGAGGAGTTCAGGCGTGTTGTGCAGTCGCTGACAGTGCCCCAGACCATATTCGAGAGGCTTGACCATGAAATCGACAGACTCGGCATGGAAAGAGGAGCGCTCTGGGCCGTTCGGTCCTCTGCCTCTGATGAGGACCAGACGAACGCCTCCTTCGGAGGCCTCTACCGCAGCATCTTGGGAGTCCCCCGCGACTCGATCGCAACCGCCATCGTTGAATGCTGGGCCTCGCTCTGGACGCTCGCTGCTCTTGACTATAGAAGCTGCATAGGATGGAGACGCACTGACCCCGCGATGGCAGTGCTTCTCCAGCCCCTCCTGTCTCCACGCGCGGCTGGTGTCGCGTACTCCCGTCATCCTGTGACGGCTCAAAGTGGCCTAGTCGTGATCAATGCGGTCTTTGGTCTCGCCGAGCCGCTGGTGGGAGGGATGGTCACCCCTGATCAGTACGTCGTCAAGATCGGGAACACCGATGATGCGTCAGGCACCGTATTCGAACGCGATATTGCTGAGAAGACAACGGCCAGGGTTGCAACTTCTGCAGGGTTGACGGATCAACCGCTGTCAGAGGAGGATCGTAAGAGGTCTGTGCTTGAGGAACAGGACATCCTTGCGCTTGCGGACCTTGTTATGGGCGTGGAACGGACGATGGAACAGGCTATTGATGTGGAATGGGCCATGGACAGCCAGGGGATCTGGCTGTTGCAAGCCAGACCGATTCCTGACACCGGGTTGTCGCAAGGCCTGACCAAGCGGTCGTGCGAGTGGTCGCGCGCCAACTTCAAAGAAACCCTACCAGAGTTACCGAGCCCACTCGGGCTCTCGTTTCTCCAGGAGTTCATGGAGCACAACATCCTGCGACACTATCGCGAACTGGGGTGCTCGATTCCGCATGGGCTTTCCGCCGTACGGGTTTTCCGAGGGCGACCCTACATCAATGTCACGCTCTTCCAGTCATTCATGAGGCAACTGGGTGGTGACCCGGCGCTGGTGACCGAGCAGATGGGTGGGGAAGGGGGATTACTTCAGGATGGGCCACCGCGTCTGGCCTGGTGGAAACTCATTCGGGCCGGGGTCTTGATGGAATGGAAGATCAGACAGGCAGCCAGGCGCGCGCCGACGTGGTTCGCGGCGATGAAAGAAATGGCGACGGTTCACGCGGTCGACTCGCTGAAGGAACTGACGCCAACCGAGTTGTTGGATCGGCTGGATCAACTGGGCCACCGATTCAGGGGGAGAGACGTGACCTTTGCGATTGTGGCCGGGGTGTCACAGGGACTCCAAGCCTTGCGGGTCCTCCTGAAGCGATGGATGGGGTCAGGCTGGCAAGCGCTCCTCAATACAGCCCTTCAAGGGTTGGGGAACGTGGTCAGCGTGCGACAAGTTCTTTGGTTAGCAGGGCTGGCAGAGGACGCGAGGGATGAACCGAGGGTTGAAGAATTCTTGCTTGCGGAACCCTGGGCCCCAGAGCAGTTCCGTGTAAAGCTGGCTGGAACCCGCTTTCTCCAGGAGTTCAGCGCCTATTTAGCGGAGTATGGTCATCGAGCCATTGGGGAATCGGACCTCATGTCGCCGCGCTTTGTTGAATATCCGGAGTATCTGCTGGGTGTCGTCCGCAGCCGCCTCCAGGGGCGATGTGGCAAATCCGTCAAGGACGTGCTGCGTCAGCAGGAATCAGCCCGAGAGGGAGCGCTGCAGCAGATCCATCGGACACTCGGCTGGCGCCTGCCTCAGCGTGCGATCTTCGAATGGTGGTACCGGCGGCTCTGTCGCTACCTCGCGCTCCGGGAAGCGAACCGCCATCACCTGATGCATTTCTCTGCCGCGGTCCGCCATCTCACGCTCCTCTTGGGAGAGAAGTGGTCGGCGGCTGGAATCTTCGAATCCAAGGATGATGTCTTCTTCCTTACAGCGGAAGAGATGCAGAGTGTTGGAACAGGCTCGGCACGAGACTGGAAAAACCTCGTCGCAGCTCGACGTGCGGAGCAAGCCAGGAATGCCCAACAGGTCGTCTCGGACCTGGTTTCTTCGGCAAGTGAGGTACCGCGTGCCGCTGACAACTCGCTTATTGCGAACGACCAGTGGCACGGTGTTCCCATCAGCGCTGGATACATCGAGGGACCAGTCTGTATTGTCCTCTCACCGGCTGACACCAGAAAGATGAAACAGAACGACATCCTGGTGATGCCCGTTATCGATCCTGGGATGGCGCCGCTCTTAGGACTCGCTTCCGGCCTTGTCGTGGAAATGGGTGGGATACTCTCACATGGCGCGATCATCGCGCGTGAATATGGGCTTCCAGCCGTCGCCAATGTTCGGCAGGTGACGAGACTGTTGAAGGATGGCGACCGGGTCGCTGTGGATGCGACAGCTGGAACGGTCACACGGCTCGATCAGCATTAAAGAATCGCTTCGGCGACCACGCGTGACCACTGTGCCTGCCTAACCAAGAGAAAAATCACTCCAGACGTCTGGTACTCCCTCTCATGGCCCGCGACCTTTACCGCTGTACCACATCAAATGGTGTGTGAGAGTTAGTATCCTACTCCATATGGGTTCCGTATCGACCAGCTATAATGGATGTTGTAAGACAAACTTTCCTGTTGGCCCATTGGGCAAAAAGAAGGAGGCGCAGAATGAGAAAGTATATGAATGGTCACAGGAGCTCCCTGTACCTGGGGAGCCTAGCTGGTCTGGTCGTCACCCTGCTTTTGGTTTCAGGAGTCGATGCCAAATCGTCCATGGCTCCTCCCAGCAAGGTTGCCAAAGCGCCAGCGTGCGACTATCAGTCCCACCCGAAGATCACAACGGTGACGCCGGACCCTGTCAAGCCGGGTCAGAAGATCGTGATCAAGGGGAGCAATTTCGGAAGCAAGCAGTGCTTTCATAATGTGTCGTTTGGCTCCACGGGCGCGCATGACTTCAAATACGTGAGCCCAACGATGCTTGAAGCGACGGTGCCGAATCTCAAGCCTGGCTTGGTCCCGGTCAATATCCACACCGAGGCCGGCACGTCACAATTTATTCTCCTGATCCAGGCCAAGTAGCAACGAGAGCGCCCGCACATTCCTTCACAGCTCGACGGCAAAACCTGGGTGAAGGCTCCAGGTTTTGCCCCGAGGTCAAGGATCTGCCTCAGGGTAATGTAAGATTACTGCTTCGGCACCGGTTGGCCAGCCCAGCCAGCCTTAGACGCAAACCCCTTCCCATAGCGGTCATAGAGCTCGAAGAACTGATAGGCCTTGCAGTCGGTGAGGACTTCTCTAATCTCTGCCAGGTAACGATCGAAGGTGTATTCGAAGCGGACCCCCTGGCCTCCCACTAGCGTCACGACTCGCCTCGCTGGATCAATGGCGCTCTCCTGATGAAAGACATAGCGATAGTAGGGACTGTCCGGCCCGCCGATGTGCTGAAGGAACTGCGCCCAGGTGGGTGGTTTGTCCATTGATAGACGCTGCTCGATGTTAACTCCCCTGACCGACCCGAATTGTTCGAAGAACTCCCGGAACATATTGTCCTGCCACTTGTGCTCGCCAGCGATATGGTGGATAGCGTGCTCAAAGGAGACGAGAGTGTGGGTCTCCCATCGGGACCCGGGTGCCCAGTGGAAGATCACGCCGTCAGTCGGCCCAGTCCATTCGGTTCCACCAACCTGCTCCACCTGGTGCTCGATGATCTTGTTGGCCCAGACCCAATAGAGGAAATCGAGGAACCGTGGGTTCTCCGGTTTCAAGGTGAGAGCATCGGTGCGAAGCGGGGTGACGGGGTTAAAGCTCGTACGGACGTCCTTGCAATGCTGTGTCCACTGAGCGTCCGACCAAGCCGCAGCGCTGACAGGAAAGGCTTCCGCCTGGCCGGTCAGCGTCACGAGGCAGACCGATGCTGCAGCCAGTGCGAGGCGCACGATGAACGGCCAGTGCATAGCCCTCCCTCCTGGGTTACGCGATGCTCCCCAGTATAACAAATGAACGTCCCGAACGGATTCAAAGTTCGTGAGGCTATGGGCGTGTCGAAGGAAGGGGAAGGACCGTCGCGAATGAGTCAATGGGGGGAGCTCTGAGGCTCTACGTCATCGTCATCTAGTCTTTCGGAAGAAGTGAGAGGCGGACTGTCTTGATCACCGGAGACGGGCAAGCCTCGCTGCATCCTCAAATCCTCAATTCTGTTCAACGGCTTTTCGAGTTGCCGCCGCCTGGTTGTCGTCAGCGCTTCATATTCCTTCTGCGCGTCCCCGATGCGCTTGCCAACGAGCTCCAGCTTTGCCAGGAACTCGTCCCACTGCTTTTTGAAAGCCCCAAGCAGGGATAAGATCTCATTCGAAGTCTGCTCCAGCGAAAAATTATCAACCGCCTTTCGAATGACCGCCAGAATGGCAAAGAGCGTGAGCGGTGAGCAGAAGACGACACCGTTCTTGATCCCGTCGTCCAGAATCGAGCCGTCCTGCTCATGAATAAAGGCGTAAATCTGTTCATTGGGAATAAATAGGAGCACGGAATCTACGGTGTTCTGCTCAGGATTGATATAATCGCGAGTCGCGACTTCTTTGATCCGGGCTTTCACATCTCTCAGGAAATCCGCCCGAAACTTGGCCTTCTCCGGTTCAGACTTCGCTTCCAGGAACCTCAGGTAGTTGTCTAAGGGGAACTTGACATCCATGTTCAGCGTGAGCTTGCGAGGCAACAAAAAGGTAAAATCCGGGCGAGTGCCGCCCCCAGCGATGGCCTTCTGTTTCACATAGTTTACGTTTTCCACAAGGCCAGCGAGTCGCAAGACATCTTCCGCCATCCGCTCGCCCCACTGTCCCCTGGCTTTAGTGCTGGCCAGCGCCTCGCGTAAGGTGGTGGTGGTCTGCATGAGAGCGGTGGTCTGCTCCGTAGTGGTCCTCAATTGGTTGGCCAGTTGCCCGAACTTCTCGACCCGATCCTTCTCCAGGTCCTTCATCAGGAATGAGACCTTCTCGAGCTCGGATGTCATGCGCTCCAATTGCTGATCAATCAGGCCTTTCTTGGCGTCTAGCTCTTGGGCACTCGCTGCTCGTTCGGAGTCCATCCTGTCCTTGGCGATGTCCAGAAATTTCGAAAGGGCCTCCAGAGACAGGTTCCCGAAACTGGCTTTCATTTCCTCCGCCAGCCCCCTGGCTGTCCTGCCCTCGATCACTCGCAGGGCGAACGCACCCACGAGCCCGATGATAACGCCTGCGACCAACACGCCGAAAAGCATGACCCAATTCACGGGTGACCTCTGTCTCTGTGACTCCTGCTCGACCGAGGATTCAAGCCATCATTCGAGAATTCCGAGAAAGCATGGGCTGATGTGATCAAAAAATCAACTGCCTGGTTTCATGTGCCACCAGTTCACTATGAACGCAAGGAACACATCTCTTTGACTGTTTAAAAGGTGGATCAACTAGGAAATATTCTCTCAACCGTCAAAGAGTCTTTACTTTAGTCGTAAACTTGGTCTAAAGTACGGCGACTCAGAGGCCGTAGACTCTACTCCAACCCTGCCACGTAGTGGAGAAAAGATAGTGTCGACGACCACTGAAATTCTCCCAAGGACCTTCGTGCATGTCCCGGGGATCGGCCGTGCGACAGAGAGGTCTCTTTGGGAGAACGGAATTACCTCTTGGCACAAGTTCCTCAGCTCATCATCTAGAGTCCGCGCTTCCCTTCGCTCCCGAGCCCAAGTCCATCGGTTCATAGAGCAGTCGGCCGAAGCTCTTCGCAAAGCCGATGCAGCCTTTTTCGGGAACCACCTTCCACGGCGAGAATGGTGGAGACTCTATCCAAACTTCGAATCAAAGGCTGTCTTTCTCGATATCGAGACAACCGGACTCTCTCACTACTATGACGAAATAACACTTGTTGGACTCTATGACGGCCAGAGAGTAAAGACCCTACTTGCCGGGCACAATCTTGAAAGGCTTTCCGAACTGCTCCAGCCATACGATATTATCGTCACCTTTAACGGAACATTATTTGACATACCTTTCCTGAGAACTAAGTTCCCCTCACTCCGCCTTCCTCCAATTCACCTCGATCTGCGATATCTCCTAAAAAGGCTAGGTTTTTCGGGAGGGTTGAAGCAGATAGAGCAGAAGCTGGGCATTAGACGTAGCAAACAGGCTCAAGGGGTTGATGGGCTGATGGCAACAGTTCTATGGGCTCGTTATCTAAGAGGGGACGTTGCAGCCTTAGAACAGCTCATCCAATACAATGCCGCTGATATAACAAGCCTACAGAGCCTGATGCAGTATTGCTACCAGCAGCTTGCCGCATGTCTTCTACAGAGCAGAAATTCAGGGATTCCGCAAGTCCCATTGCGACGTCCGAAGAGCATCTTTGTACATGTCAGCCAAATAAACGGATCAGGAGTCAATCTGGTCGTTGACCGCGAGCAAATCCTGTTAAAAACACGTCCGGTCGAGCGCCCTTTAGTGACTGTCAACAATCTCTTGGCCAAAATCTCATCTCGCTCGAAGAGTCCAAAAGTTGTTGGAATCGATCTGCGTGCATCAGAGATTCGACCAACAGGGTGGGCGCTGCTTGCTGGCAACAGGGCGAAGACGAGGTTGGTCAAGACTGATGAAGAGATCATCCAGGAGACGATCAGCCGCGACCCGGACATCATTTCCATTGATTCCCCGCTAACTCTCCCAACTGGACGTTGCTGCACACAAGATACATGTGAATGCCGAGCCAAGGGCATCTTAAGGGAGTGTGAACGCACGCTCTGGCGACGAGGGGTTCGAGTCTTCCCATGCTTGCTCCCAAGCATGCAGAAGCTGACAGAACGTGGCATACGTCTTGCGAAAGCGTTTCGCAAGCGGGGTTACACCGTCATTGAAAGCTATCCAGGCGCAGCGCAAGATATCATGCGGATTCCTAGGAAGAAGTCGAGCCTAAATGATCTAGCGCGAGGGCTTGAAGCTTTTGGAATTAAGGGCTCATTCCTCTCCGAACAAGTCAGCCACGACGAATTGGATGCAATTACCTCAGCCGCGGTCGGCTATTTCTACCTCACAGGCGACTACGAAGCGCTTGGCAACAAGCCCGAAGACTACTTGATCATTCCCAAGTTGAATCGGCTTCTGTCGAAATAGGCCACTTCGAAGTGGTTGCATGCCCCTTACTGTCATAGTCGGCGGACAGTATGGTTCCGAGGGGAAAGGGAAGGTCACCTCTTACCTTGCCCTTCGGGACAATGTGGATATCGTCGTCCGCTGCGGTGGTCCCAATTCAGGACACACTGTTGACTTCGGCGGACAGCGACACGAGCTTCGTAGCCTACCGGCTGGATTCCTCAACCAGCGGACTCGTCTTCTTCTCGCAGCCGGTTCTCTCATCAATCCTGAGATTCTTTTGACCGAGATAAAGATGGTGGGAATTGATGTCCGACGGGTGGGCATCGACCGGCATGCGGGCATCATATCGAGCCATGACGGACAAGAGGAGGCAAAACTACATCTCAGAGACCGCCTTGGATCGACATTATCGGGGACCGGCGTTGTCGTTGCGAATCGAGCCCTAAGAAAATCCGAGTTCAAACTGGCTAAGGACGTTCCTGAACTGCAGAGATATCTAACGGACGTTTCAGCCGAGGTAAATACCGTCCTCGACAAGGGCGGAAATGTGATCATCGAGGGGACGCAGGGATATGGATTGTCAGTGTATCACTCGCCACATTACCCCTACGCGACCAGTCGAGATACCACAGCGGGCGGTTTTCTCAGCGAAGTTGGTGTCAGCCCACGCCTGGTCACTGACATCATCATGGCTGTTCGAACTTATCCAATTCGAGTCGCGGGGAATTCTGGGCCTTTGCCCAATGAGATCACGTGGGAAGATGTCAGGGAGCGAAGTGGCTATCCAACAGATATCAGAGAATTCACAACAACGACTAAGAAACTTAGGAGGGTTGGTCTGTTTGATCTTGCGCTGGTTCAGAAAGCGGCGATAGTGAATAGACCGACACAAATCGCTCTACATGGGGCGGACTATCTTTCATATGTGAACAAATCGGTTCACTCTTATCAGAAACTCGATGGCGCTACCATAGCCTTTATTGAAGAGTTAGAAGAAACTATCCATGTCCCCGTCACCACAATTGGAACTGGGCCGGCCAACGAGGAATTAATAGCAAGGTAGTTCAACAGTCTCAACCCTAAAGGCGTATCCGTAAGCCCTAGCGTGGATAGCTCCGCTACTGTGAAGAAAGCAGCGCTTCAATGGAAGAATTAGATTTCTGGTTAGATCCCGATCCGGATAGCACCGGTATCCTGCTCTCCGATCGAATTGAATTCTACGCAAAGAGAGTGAATCTAATTGTGCCCTTCGACCGTGATTCACTCGGCCCTGCTTCTTACACACTCCATGCAGGAAAGGAGTACTTGCTAAACAACGTACATGGTGATCTTGAGAGAGATGGGACTGTTCAGATCCCTCCAAATGGGCTGATCTATATACGCTTCTACGAGGAGGTCAACATTCCTCACTACATGATCGCTAGGTTCAACCTAAGGGTAAAGCAAGTTTACCGTGGACTATTGTTAGGAACGGGCCCCCAGGTTGATCCAGGTTTCAAAGGACATTTGAACTGCCCCATCCACAACTTTACCGATGAACCAAAGGTCATAAGATATCGCGATTCGCTCGTAACAATTGACTTCGAGAAGACAACAGTATTCGGGCAAACTTCTTTCTCCGGGAAGAATATGGAAGATGTGAAGGCTTTCCTTGGCGAGGTTAAGAGTAGAAATGTTCCGGTCATAGGTATTAATAACCTCTCCTGCGAGCTCTTCAATAAGAAAGCAGATCGGCCTCTCAAAGAATATTTGCCCCCAGGAGAGAGTGTGAGAAGCTCGATCTTCGAATTACATCAGCGCGTTGAGCGGTACGAGAGAATCTTTTTCTGGTCAGCGGTGGTGGCGGGATTTGGTGTTGCCGGAATCATCATAACAGCCTTTGCTATCAACTATGCCCTCTACTCAGGTTTAGAGAGTAATTTCTTTAACAGTTACACTGATCTCAAGGAAAACGTTCGGCAGCTAAGCCAAGCGATTGGTAAGCTGGAAGGTGTTAATGAATCTCGTGACGCCACCTCTATTCGCAAGAACGAGTCAAGAAGTAAGGTGTCAACGGCTCTGCCGGAACCGAAAGACGAAAAACAAAAAGAGACGAAGGCGGAGGAGCCAAAACAAGCACGATAGAACACGCAGAATCACTATGGACCAAAGCGTACTCGTGTGCGAAGCCAAAGCTCTATGGGACCTTGGAGATTTTCAGGGGTATACATTTGAAACTGACAGGTATCTTTCTTGCCTTCTAGATCCTATAAATAACTGCTTTATGAGTCGTCATGTTGCTGAAGAAGATCCTACTCACAAACAGCTAATCCCATACGTGGTACTTCGTTATCGTGATTCGGTCTTTTCATACGTGAGAGGAAAGAAATCCAGTGAGTCACGTCTTGTGGCCATGCGATCAATTGGCGTTGGCGGCCATATCGAACCCGTTGATCAAAGTCTGTTCAGTTCAGACCGCAAGATGTACCTAGAGGCTGCCCGGCGAGAGGTGAGCGAGGAAGTCAGAGTCGACACAACCTACAACGATCACATCGTGGCGCTTATCAACGACGACTCAACTGAAGTGGGTAGAGTCCATCTTGGCATCATGCACATTTGGGATCTAGCAGAACCCAAAGTGAATAAGCGAGAGGGACTTATTACTCAAGCAGGATTTGTTCCGATCGCGAGCTTGAAAACCAGACTGGATGAACTCGAAACTTGGTCTCAAATTGCCATCCAGGTTCTTGAGGATTCACGAATTCCGCCCTATGCATCGGATGCCGCCTCCGTCAAGCCTATCATAGCCTTGCAACATGAGGCAGCC
>Ga0187892_10008819_pt1 | contig 13581 bp, 11 predicted proteins | sample MA1701073metaG_FD_139345 | JGI IMG/M metagenome (GOLD analysis project Ga0187892, IMG submission 139345) | Bio-ooze microbial communities from a basaltic lava cave in the Kipuka Kanohina Cave System on the Island of Hawaii, USA - MA170107-3 metaG ...
GGCGCCTGGCTCTACGAAGCTCTGTACCGCTTCGGGTTCGCCAGTCAGGCCGAGTCGGTGTCCCGGGACGACGGGCTGGCACTTCGCGACTGTTACGTGACGGCGTCGGCCCGCTGCGCGCCGCCCGGGAACCGGCCCGCGCCGGTCGAGCTGGAGCGCTGCCGCCCGTTTCTGGTTCGCGAGCTGGAGCTGCTGACCCGCGTCCGAGTCGTGCTGACGCTGGGCCGGATCGCCCACGAGTCCTGGCTCAAGGCGTCAGGCTGGTGGACTCGGCTAGCCCCGCGCGAGCGGCCGCGCTTCGGGCACGGCGTGGAGACGGCGCTGCCGGACGGAACCGTGCTGCTGGCTTCCTATCACCCCAGCCGGCAGAACACCAGCACGGGCAAGCTCACCAGGGCGATGTGGCACGACGTCTTCCGCCGGGCGCGACGACTCATCGGGGCACGGTGACCGGCACTCCGCCACGGATCACCAGCTCCAGCGTCCGGATGTTGGCGATGTCCGCCAGCGGGTCCGCCTCGAAGACCAGCAGGTCCGCCAGCTTTCCGCGCTCGACCGTGCCGATCCGGTCTTCCAGACCCGCCGCGATCGCGCCATTGCGTGTGGCCGCGATCAGCGCTTCCATCGAGCTCATGCCAAGCTCCACCAGCCCGATGACCGCGGGGGCAAACGTCGTCCCGAACCGGCCGAGCGGCCGGCCCGGCAGGCCGATCACATCGTCGGTCGCGACCGTAACCCGGCATCCGGTCCGGATCAGGGCCTCGGCGTTGGCGCGGCGGTTCCGGAACCACTCCACCGACGGCGCCCGCGGCCTGGCGGCGGGATCCACCCCGATCCGGCGCAGACTGTCGGCCACCGCCTCCATATAGGAAGGCGGACCCTCGGCCGGCCACATCCGGCCGCCGCGCGCCAGGTGCGCCGCGAACGCCTGCCACTCGGCGCCGGTCACGCCTTCCGGGATGATCGAGCAGGTCACCCCGCGCTCGCGGATCTCGCGCAGCAGGTCGTCCGGCAAGCGCGCCCCGCCGGCGGTCTCGGGGTGCTGGAGCAGGTCCACGCCGGCTTCGACCGCCAGCCGGAGGCCTTCGACGCTTTCCGCGTGCGCGTCCACCCGCCGGCCGCCCGCGTGGGCTTCCTCGACCAGGGCGGCGAGCGCGCGGGGCCCGAAGAGCAGGAAGGACGGGCGGGCGAGGTGGGTGGTCACGCCGAGCTTGATGAAATCCGGGCCGCGGGTTAGGTAGGCGGAGAGCAGCAGCCGGAGCGAGTCGGGCGCCAGGTCCACCAGGCCCTCGCCCATCCCCTGCACGATGGCGGTGCGTAACCCGCGCTGGTACGGGTTGGCCGGCCCTTCGCTCCCGCTTCCCGCGAAGCTGTACGACCAGGGCCCGCCCCAGCCGAGGATGTTTCCGGCCAGGAGCAGCCGGGGGTAGGGCTCGGCGGAGCCCTGCGCGGCGCGGCGCGCGGCCACCAGCACGGGCAGGATCCCGTAGCTGTCGCGCGCCGTCAGGACCCCGTGGGCCAGCAGCGTGCGCATCCCGTCGAGCGCGCCCTGCACCAGCAGGCTGTCCGGCCCCGCGAAATCCTCCAGCGCGAAGTACGGCGTGAGGTGGATGTTGGTGTTGACGAAACCGGGCGTCAGGAACTTCCCGCGCAGCTCGATAACCCGCGCGTCCGGCGGCACCGTCACCGATCGCCGCGGGCCCAGCTCGGCGATCAGCCCGCCCCGGACCAGCAGGGTCGCGTCGGGCAGGGGCGCACCGCCGGTGGCGGGGATGATGGTCGCGCCGGTGAGCGCCAGGGTGCCGGCGGCGGCGGGGCCGGCGACGGGCGGGGGCGCCGGCGTGGCGCACCCCGCCGCGAGGACCAGCAGGCCGATCAGGCCATCGGCCGCCCGGCGGGTGAGCGGAAGAGTACGACGGCGAGCCAGGCCAGCCAGATGGCCTCCGCGAGCATGACGAGGCCGAAGCCGTGGAGGTTGAGCCGCAGGTGTCCCGTGACGATCCCGAGCACCAGGCCGGCGCCGATGACGATCCCCAGGATGGCCGGCCCGCGGAGCCCGAAGGGGTGCCGCAGCATCGCCAGCCCGAAAAGGATCATCGCGGCGCCCGACGCCGCGACGTTCACGTTCGCGTAGCCCTGGTTCCACAAGTAACTATAGTGCGCGAAGGCTTCCGGCGCTGCGGTCCCATGCATCGACGAGGGCGTGACGTACCCGCTCGCCACCGCAGCCGACATGACCGCCACGGCCCCGTAGCCCCAGACCACCAGCGCCGCGGTGCTGAGCGGCGAGTGCCCCAGCGCCCGCGCGAAGCCCAGCAGACCCAGAAAGACCGCAGGCGTCACGGCCAGCGCAAAGCCGTGGACCAGCCGGTTCAGCAGGTCCATCCCATGGCCCGGCGTGGCGGCTCCGACTTCGGCCCCCGTGGGGTGCAGGAGCATGATGAGCAGGCCGGCGAGGGCGCCGATGAGGAGCAGAACGCCGCTGGCGACGTCGCGCTGCATGTTACCTTCCGGAAGAGTGGTGGAGGACGCTGGCTGGCTGGACCCCACCCGTCAATCGCCCATGCCGCGCAAACTCCCGTTGGCGGACAAACCCGCCCGTACTGTCCGGAAACGCCGGCCCGCCCAGGCGATGGCCGGCGCGCTCTTCGCCCTGCTCCGCTGGTGGCTGGATCACGACACGCCCTACACCCCGGAGCAGATGGACCGGATGTTCCACTCCATCTGAAACAAATCCGGCCCCGGATTCGACAGGTGGTGACCCCCCCCAACCTGAGTACCCGATGCACGGACTCGGACCGGACCTCCGAAACGCGTGGCGCAGCCTGCGCCGCGCCCCCGGATTCACCGCGGTAGCCATACTCTGCCTAGCCGTGGCCATCGGGATCAACGCCACCGCCTTCAGCATGCTGGACGCGCTGCTCTTCCGCAGTCTCCCCGGCGTGGTACGGCAGCAGGACATCCGCGCGGTCGTGATCTCCCGGGAAACCCGCTGGGGCCGCTCCAGCCCGGCGCTGTTCTCCGCCCTCGATTGGGAGATCTATCGGGGCGCGATTCCCGCCTTCACCTCGAGCGGCGCAATGGGGATGGCCACCGTTGCGCTGCCGATCGGCGGGGAGCCGATCGCCGCGCGCGCGGATTTCGTATCCGGCGGCTTCTTCGCCCTGCTCGGCACCGCCCCGGCGCTCGGCCGGCTGCTCACCGACGCGGACGACCGGGCCGGAGCCCCGCCCGCCGCGGTCATCGCCCACGCCTTCTGGCTGGGCGAGTTCGACGGGCGGCCCGATATCGTGGGGATGCCGCTCGAGGTGGGCGGCGAGACCTTCACCATCGTGGGCGTGGCACCCCGGGGATTCGTCGGCCTTCACCCGGGGGAGCTGGGAACCGATCCGCGCCTGAACGCGCCGTTCGTCTTCCTCCCCCTCGCGACGGCGCCGCTGGCCCGCCCGGCCGGCCACCGTCGCCGGGAAGCTCGGGGATCGCTGGCTCCTGATGGTCGGGCGCCGGGCCGAGGGGGCGACCTTTGCCCAGGCCGGAACCCAGGCGAGGGCGGTCGCGGTGCGGCTCGCCGCGGCCTATCCGGAGGAACGCAAGGCCGCCTCCGCGGAGTTGCGGATGACCACCACCGCGAGCACGGCGGAGGCCATCGCGGTGGTCGGATTCGTGATGGCGGTGCCGCTCCTGATCCTGCTGGTCGCCTGCGCCAACCTCGCCAATCAGCTGCTCGCGCGCGGGATTCAGCGCGGCCGTGACATCGCGGTCCGGCTCTCCCTCGGCGCGAGCCGGGGACGGGTCGTGCGGGAGTTGCTGCTCGAGGCGGCGCTGCTCGCGGGCGCCGGGAGCCTCGCGGGGCTTGCGCTCGCGCGGGTCATGACCGACGTGATCGGGACCCGGATCCTGGTGATCCCGTTCCGGATTCCGGTCGACCTGCGGGTCTTCGGGTTCACCACCGTCGTCGCCCTGCTCACGGCGCTGGCCTTCGGGCTGGTGCCCGCGTTGCGGGCCACCCGGATGGACCTCGCCCAGGCGGTCAAGGATGCCGGGAAGGCGGGCGGCTACCGGCGATCCCGGCTCACCAATCCACCTGGAGAGGCGGTGAGCACCGTCGACTCTCCGAAATGCACTGTGTGGGTGAGGCCGGGATCGAGCGAGAAAGACACGTCGCCGAGTCCGGATGCCAAATGCACCAGGTGCAAGGTTGCTGGTGCCAGGCGATTCCACAGCACCTCGATCGTGATCTGACCCGCCTCCCCATCGGAGCTCATGGCCCGGACCACTGCCTGCCCGGGCTGGTTCCCGACGACGATCCCGGTTCCGGCGACGACAGCACTACGGGGGTTCGAGGAGGACCATGCGATCTCGACCGGTTCCTCTACTGGCTCCCCGTCAACGTCTACCGGTACCGCCACGAGGCGAATCGAGTCACCCTGGGTGAGGAAGAAATGGTCGAGGAATCCATTGGATGGCATAACCCGGATGCGAAGCCGGGCATGGACCTTCAGGGTACGGGTCGCTTGCAGCCGGCCAGCGTGAGCCGTTAGGGTCGCCGTGCCACGCCGCACACCCGTCACGATTCCCGACTCGACCCGGACGATGTTCGGGTCACTGGAAGTCCAGGTGACCGACCCATCCTGCCCGGTTCCCCGGCCTGCACCAACAACTCGCGCACTGAGGAGCGAAGTCTCGTGGATTTGTAGAGTCGCAGGTACTTCAACCAGGAGCCATCCGACGTCCGCACCGGGGCCGGTGGTAGGTCCATCGCATCCAAGCAGAGGAAAGCCAGCAATCACAATACATCCAAGCCAGCTTCGGAACATCGGTGTCATGAAGTCTCCACGGCGGCGTCAGGCGGACTCATGGTCATGGCTATGGCAGACAGCCCCCCCAGAGACCGACCCCTCCGGTGTAGGTGGTCGGGAGCTCGCCGCTCACCATGGGGAGCTCGAACTCGGCTGTTCCGATGGTGCCATCGCCGCGGCGATACTGGAGGGTACCCTGAAAGACGCTGCCCGGTCCCACCCGGAATCCCCGCCCGCCGTCAATGGAGATCTGATAGTCCCCGTACAGCTCCACGTTGAGATCAACGCTCTGGAACGGGAACACCCTGAGCCCGCCGCAGAATCCCGGGTTAGGCCCCTTGCCGGGCAGTGGAATACTGAGCCGCAGAACGTCCACCCCGCTCGATTTGCCTTGCACCCGGATGATCGGAGCGTAGAACCACCAGTCGGGGTAGCCGGGATACTGATACTCGACGATGTGGGGATCCTGGATCTCGAAGTCATCGGTTCCACCCGGCAAGGGGTCCAGAACGCTCACCTGAATGGAAGCGGCCAGCGTGGCAACTCGGGCGGTGATGGTCGCGGTGCCCGGCCCGACAGCGGTTACCATTCCGACTCGCCCAGTACCCGCCGGGAGGTTCTCTACGGTCGCGACCGCGGCGTTGGCGGAGGACCAGGTAACCCGGATCGGATCCGACAGGGGGTGGCCCTTGTCGTCATAGAGCGTCGTCAGGAGTGCAAGCCGGGCGCCGATGACCATGACTCGGGAGCCTGGATCCGAGTGAACCCGGAGCTCGCGACCCAGCACCTCGACGTCCGCGAAGGCATAGGCGCCTTGCCAGAGGGCGGTGATCCTGGCGCGACCGGGCGCGACCCCCGTGATGACGCCTGTCGGGCTGACCCGGGCGATGGTTGGGAAACTAGAACTCCAGCCAACTTGGGGTGAGACGACCGGCGCGCCGGCAGCATCGTACGCCGTCACGCTGAAACGGCCTTCCTCGCCAAGGCCGATCGTGAGGAGCCCGGCGGCAATCTCGAGCCGAGCGCGGCCCTGGTTGGGTTCAGAGATCGGGGATTCACCGCCGCAGCCGGTCAGGCTTCCCAAGGCCCAGAGAAACAGAAGGCGAAGTTGGCCTCCAGCAGGTCTCAGGTCGCTCATTGCGATGCGCATAGCTGCAGGGAGTAGGGCGGTTGGATCGCCGTGGACGGCGGCAAATCACCTCCCCCAATAATCAACGGGAAGACGTACGTCTCAGGATCGCCGTCGCCGATCCGATAGGTGAGGGTCGCCCTGGGGGACACTACGATCTCATTTTCCCACGAAGAGAACTCGTTTGGGTTGAAATCCGTCGTCTGGCCCGGAGCGATTCGCTGGCCCGGGAGACAGAACCGACCCGGATGAACATCGTCGGTTATTGCCAGCTCCAAGACTTCCAGCGGGGAGTTTCCGGCTCGGATACGAATGAGGGGCGCGTATGCATCGTCCCAGGTGTAGGCCACCGGCTTCAGGTAGGTTGCGAGCAATTCGGCGCCATCTGAGCCCGGAATGGGCGTGCTCACGTCTACAGGCAGCAAGGCCACCAGCTGGCCAAACCCGACCCAGATGGTCGCCCGTCCAGGAAACGCGCCAGCGGTCAGCCGTGCCCGAGCCCCCGCCAGTGCGGTGGCGTCGACGATTCTCGGTTCCAGCGCCACCCAACGCGGTTCGAAGGCATCGGAGTGGATTTCCTGACCGTTGTCGTCCACCAGGGTGGCGGTGATCACGAGTTGTCCACCGGCAACGAGCGCGGGTGAGCCCGAGGATTGCAGAATGATATTCCGCCCTTCGACCTCCACGTCGGCCCACGCATACTGCCCTTTCCAGGTCGCCCAGATGCTGGTTCGGCCCGATGCTACCGCGGTTACGATACCGGTCGAGCTGACTCGCGCGACTCGTTGGTCGCTGGAGTTCCAGTTGGCTTCCGGGGAAACGGCGGACTCACCGCCGTTCACGGTCGCCTGGAGGGTGGTATCCACCCCAAGCCCGAGTTTCAGGACCTTGGGGTTGATCTCGAGGCGCACAGGGTCGGAGGTAGGTACCACGGGATTTGATCCACAACCAGCGAGAACGACCAGGGCGAAACTGAAGGGGTATCGCATATCCGTCTTCCTGTTCGGGACGCGGCCATAATGCGATGCCGGCGTCTTCCACGAGTGTGTCCGAGGTGAATTCGGACTGCGACGATGGGGAGACGGCGAAGAGACGGGTAATCCGAAGAATTCGAGGGTCTCGCCGTCGTGCGATGCCGTTTCCCTCATCCATCCGGGAGGGCCCGTAGCCGACCGTCGACCTGCCGCCATCCGGTCATTCGTAGTACCGTTGACCATGCCCTCGTTTACCATGATGGGGCAGGTGAGGCTGGAGGAGCGGACCGGCTCGGAGCTGGAGGCGGTTCTCCGCCAGCCGAAGCGGCTTGCCCTGCTGGCCTACCTGGCCCTTCCTCGGCCGGGGACCTGGCACCGCCGTGACACGCTGCTATCGGTGTTCTGGCCCGAGGCGGACGCCGGCCGGGGACGCACTGCGCTTCGCAACGCCCTGTACGTGCTCCGGCAGCATCTCGATGAGGGAGCGCTTCGGACCCGGGGGGATGAAGAAGTGTCCCTCGATCCGGAGCAATTCAGCACCGATGTCGCGTTGCTTGAGCGGGAGCTTCAAGCCGGCAATCCTGCCTCGGCATTGGCCCGCTATACCGGTGAGCTGCTTCCCGCACTCCATGTACCTGGTGCGGAGGCTTTCGAGAAATGGCTCGACGATGAACGGCAGAGAGTGCTCGGGATGGCCCAGCGTGCCGCTCTGGCCCTGATCGAGGACCGAACCGCGGCCAGCGACCTGGCCGGCGCAATCGATGCGGCCAAGCGAGCGACCGAGCTCGATCCTGATGGTGAACCGGTTCTGCGCCGACTCATGGAGTTGATGGATCGGGCGGGCGCCTCGACCCGGGCCCTCGCCGTCTACGAGAAATTCCGCGCCCGGATCCAGCGAGAGTATGGGACGGAGCCGGCCCCACCCACTGCGGCTCTTGCCGAACGGATCCGGTCGCACTCGGGAGCGGCTCTCGCGCAGCCACCAAATGCGCCACTGCCCTCACCGGTAGTTGAAGAGGCGCCGGAGCCGCCTCGGCCGGCGGTCCAGGTCGGGTACCCGCGGCCCCGCCGCGCCCGGCTCATTCTCGCGGCTTCCCTCGGTGTGATTCTCGTTGTTACCGGGCTGGCGGTCAGAAGCTTCGGTGGTACGCACCTGGCCAACACCGAGCGCAGCATCCTGGTGTTGCCCATGGAGAACACGACGGGGGAACCGGCCCTGGACTATCTCGCCACCGGCATTGCCGAGGACCTCGCCGAACGACTCCTGAGGATCCGGGGACTGGCACGAGTGCGGTCCGCCGCGCGAGCCGAATGGCCCAGGAAGACCCGCGCCGATCTGCCCCTCCTCGGAAGGACGTTCGGGACCGAGCTGGCGCTTCGCACTCGGCTGGCGCGGAGCGGGGACTCGCTCACAGTCTCGGGCGAAGTGGTGGATCTCCCCACCGGCAATACCCGTTCCTTGGCATCGCTTCGTTTCACCGAAGCGACGGTGCAGGAACTGGATAGCCGGCTTGCCGCCGCGGTCGTCGGGACCGCGTTTCGCCGCCCGATGCCGGAAGATCCACGCCCCTCGGCAAAGCCTGTCGACCCCGAGTCCTATCGATTGACTTTGAAGGGCTGGCAACAGCAGCTGGGAACCCCCCGCAACGGGGCAGCCGCGACCCAGCTGTTCACGGAGGCGACCCGGCTCGATCCGGGCAATGCGCGGGCATGGGCAGGGATCAGCTCGGCTCGTTCCGCCGACGCAGTGGCCTGGGGTGCGCCCTTCGAGGAGGGCAGCGTGCTCGCGGAGGCCGCGGCAAATCACGCGCTCGCCCTCGACTCACTCCAGGGTACTGCGCTGGCCAATCTGGCCATCCTTCGGGGACTCCGAGACCGGAACCTCGCAGAGGCCGATTCACTCTTTGCCCGTGCGATCCGGGCCGAGCCGGCCAACCCCGAGATCTTCCTGGTGCAGCAGTCGCTCTACCGGCACGCCTGGCAATGGGAGAAGGCTCGCGACGCCATTCGGGTCGCGAGACAACTGGATCCCCTGAGCGCCCTTTACACAGCGAGGGAGGCCAATCTCAGTTTGTGCGAAGACCGGCCTGACCTCGCGCTTCCGCTCTACGAAGCGGTTTGGCGACTCGATCCAGCGACGCCATCTGTTCCCTTTGAGATGGCCCGTACCCTGGCGCGGCTGGGACGCTGGGACGATGCCCTTGCCGCGGTTGGCATGAATGACCTTCATGGTGAGGCGGGGTACTGGCAGTACCGGACCACCGAGGCGCGGCCGCGGCTCACCGCCCTGCTCGAGGTTGGCAAGACTCGATGGGTTTCCCGCGCGAGGCTCGGGACCCTGTACGTCGCGGTTGGCGAGACGGACAAGGGGCTCGAGATCCTCGAGCAGGAAGCGCGCAAAGGCGACATCGGGATCTACCGGCTGCCCTGCCAACCCGATGTGGATCGGGCGCGCGACCTTCCCCGATTCAAGGCATTGCTCGATTTCGCCAGGCAGACTCTGCCGCGTTAGGGCGTCAGAACTTGATGCGCGCCCCGAGCTGGATCCGCCAGCGGGAGGGATCTTCCAGCACTTGATTTCGGATCGGCAGGCTGATCTCTCCCGCCTGGGTGACCAGAGAGTAGACCGGCCGGTTCGCTACCCTATCCCACCCCTTCACCGTCACAAGTCCAGCCAGGGCCTCCTCGGCGCTGGTTTGGCGTACTAACCCCCAGCGCGGACTCAGCAGATGAAGGAGATTGAACACGTCGACGGAGAGCTCCACGCCGCGGGACAGCAGCTCCGCCTCCCACCCGATCCGTCCGTCCACCAGGGTGAACGAGGGGTTGCGGCAGGAATTCCTCGCCATGATCCGGCCTCGCTGGCTCCGGAGGCAGGCCTCTCCTTCAATGAAGCGGTCGAGCTCGGTGTACTGGGCCGGGTCTGCCAGGGAGATATCGGTCGCACCGGTCGGGACGTAGAACAGATCGTTGGGAGAAATCCCATCCGCGTTGGCGTCCCCAAGGACGGCATAGGCGTAGGGGCGGCCCGATTGATGGCGCGCCAGCACCGACGCCGTGAAGCCTCCCGGCAACGGGAGCGAGCCAGTCGCGGTGAGACTCAGTGGGACGTCGTACCCTGACCGGGTGAGGTTTCGCGCCGCCATCGTCCCATCGATGGGGGCGGTCTGGAGGGTCAGGTTCGCGCTGCTCCGATTCACGTTGAACAGGTCTTCGGTTCGGGACCATTGGGTTCCGAGCTGGAGGTAGCCCCCATTCACCCAGGTCTTCCGGAGGGAAAGAGTCGCGGAGCGGAATCGATCGCGGGAGCGATTGTCGAAAAGCAGCACCTGGCCGAAGCGGGAATCGAGCCGCGTGGCTACCGCGCTGCCCGTACTGCTGATCGTGCCGTACAGGGTGCGGCCTTCAGCGCTCGTAACTCCGGGCTTCAGGTTGACATCGGAGAGAAACAGCGCGTTTCGGCTCCGGCTCAGCATGAGATCCAGGGAGGCCGACATGCCGGATCCGAAGTCATGGTCGAGGCCCGCGAGCAGCTTGACGGTCCCCGGGAACCTGAACCCCGGGGCGAACGTCACAACGTTGGACGGAGGGGGTGCCTGGCCCGCGGAAGTCAGGCACTGGGAGGGACGCTGGGCCGGATCGGTGATCGGCGGGGGGACGCCTCCCCGGGTTGGGGTGCACACCAGGTTTTGCTGGTCGAGCCCGGTGTTGAGGAACGCACCCCCGATCCAGTTGAAAGGCGGTGGCCCGGTGAACAGCCCGGCGCCCAGCCGGAGCACGGTACGCCACGATCTTGAAAGGTCGAGTTGGAGACCGGCTCTCGGCTCCAGGAATGGGTTGGCCGAGGGAAAATCGCCGGTGTCGATACCGCCAAGCACGGTGGATGTGTCGAGGGCGGCATTGGTTAAAGGGTGATCCATGAATGGAACTTCCAGCCGAAAGCCGACCGTGAGTGCTATCCGCGCGGAGGGTGTCCATCGATCCTGGAGGTAGCCTGCCAGCATTCGGGTGCCGAAATCCGCAACCGGCCCGCCGTCTCTCAGGGGAAGATTGACTTCGTAGTAGTCGGGAGCGAGCTGCTCCAGCGCATCGACGCTGGGAAAGCGCCAGACCCCCCGGTTGTTCACGAACAGGTTGTCGAGGACGTGCAGCAGCTGGAAACGCGCCCCGGCGGTGACCTCGTGGCGGCCGCCGGTCCAGGTGGCGTTATCGGTCAGCTCGACCAGGCGCTGGTTCAGGATGGTGCCCTGAGCGTCCACCGGGGCGCCGCCGGCGAGATAGGTCCCAACCTGATCGGCCTCAACCAGGAAAAGCGGAACGGTGAGAGACGAGGACCGTTGTTCGGCAATCGTCTCATAACCCGCCATTGCCTCGTTGCTCCAGCGACCATGGGAGGTCCAGGCGTGAAGCCGAGTAGCGTGGACCGTGGCGCGCTGGGTGGTACCGCTCGCCGACAGTTGCCATCCGTTCCGATTCCTCTGGTTCCGGTTTGTCCGGTTCAGGCGGTTCTCCCACGCTCTGACCCAGTTGTGGGTCAACTCGATCCGCAGCCCTGGGCGGGACTGCCAGGACAGCTTGGCGAACAGGTCGCGATCGGGCTGATCCAGGACCGGTGGCTCCGGGGCGCCGGGATCGAACCCGTAGACGGTGCGGAACACCTGCGCCGCCCGCCGCGCTGTGGAATCGCTGATCCCGGTCCCCGGGGCACCGGCTTCCGGGCCGACAAAGGGCGTCGCGCTATGCTGGAGGTCGAGCGCCGTAAAGAAATGAAGTTTGTCCCGGACGATCGGGCCGCTCAACGTCAGCCCGTACTGCAGGATATCAAAGGTGTTCACGGGTTGGCCTCTGGTGTCACTTCCCACCAGAAACGGGCGCTGCAACGAAGTGAAGAGTGAGCCCTCGAAGCGATTGGTACCGGACCGAGTTACCGCGTTGATCAGCCCCCCGGAAAAGCCCCCCTGCCGAACATCGAACGGCGCCACCATCACCCGGAGCCCCCCCAGCGCTTCAAGAGAGATCGCTTTGGCACCGGCAATACTCCCCGGGGTGCGGCCGACGCCGTAGAGATCCGCCCCGGTCGCTCCATCGAGCAGGATCGCGTTATACCCCGGATGTTGGCCGCTGATGGAATTCAGGTCTCGTCCCAGCGCCTGGGGCAGTGCCGCGAATAGCCTGGTGAAATCGCGACTGAGAATTGGCAGCTCGCGGAGGCGGTCTCCCGGAATGCGGAAACCCGGGCCTCCGTCGGCGGGAATCGGAGCAGCCTGAGTGGTCAGGTCAGGAAGCGAAGCGGGGTCCGCCGAGCCGACTGGAAGAATCCGGTATAGCCGGTCGCCGAGATCGAAGCGGATCAGTTGAGGAGGGGATAACCGGCGGCCAATGGCCCGGGCCGAGATGGTCCACGGCCCGGGGGCGGGCTGGGCTTCCAGCCGAAAGCGTCCCCGCTCATTGGCGGTAGCGCGATATTCGTTGCCGGTTGCGGAATCCCGCAGAACCACAATCGCACCGGGGACGGGGTAGTGGAGGGAATCGACCACCACCCCCTGGATTACGGCCCCAGAAACTCCCTGTGCCGAGCCCGCAGGGGCGCCGATCCAACCGAACAAGGGGAAGAGGCAAACGAAGGCCCGGCGCACCAGGAAAGAATAGCGCCGGGCCATCTCCTTACCGTTAGCCCCCTGTTGAGCCGGGGGTGGTTGCTCTTACTGAATCACAAAGGTATCGAAACCGTCCCCGGTCACCGTGATCTTGAACCAGTTCCCGTTGGGCGCAAAGGTGAAGAGCCCGGTGACGCCATTGAATTCGAAATTGGCGGTCCCGGTCACCTTGTAGGCCCCCCCGCCCACGTCGGTGGTGATGTTCACCGCGCTCACGCTGGCGTCGTTACCCCGCGTGTCGGTGTGGACCGTGAAGTTCCCGTTGGTGATGCTGATGACAGCCGCTCCGAGCTGGGTGACGACCGCTGATCCCGAAGCCGTCATCGGCGCTCCGCCCGAGATACCGGTGAGGGTGAAGTTCGCCCCGCCCGCGAGGCCCTGGCTGGCATTGAGGAAGATCAGGCGGCCCTGGACCTGGGTTTCCAGGCTTCCGTCGCCATTCACATCTACGCCGAGGCTGCCCTGTACGCCGCCGCTGATCGGGATGAGCGTGACACCGGTCTGGGCCTGACCGCTGGCGGCGAGCACCAGTCGCTGGATGGCGTTGGAGAATCCCGCTAGGTTGTTGGTGAACGCTTCCTCGAGCTGAATCTTGAAGTCTTCTACGTCGCCGTCGCCGCCGTTATCGGTGCTGGTGGTGCAATGCGCACCGGCCAGTGCGAGCCCGATGCCAACCGTTGCCGTCAACCACGCTCGCCGCATACTCCCTCGCCTTCCAGATTGACCAGCTCGCCCGGATCAGAGAGGAATCTACCGCGTCCCCCTGAGGGGGGAAGTGCCGGTCCGCCCACCCTGATAGACCGTTTTGCAGGCAGCGTGGTTCGCCACCGGTGGGGTTGGACCATCGGGGCCTCGCTGGTCCTGCTTCTCGCGCTGGTGCTCGGCTCCCGACTCTCGGTGCGCTTCGAAATGGACGATTTCCTGCCTCGATCGTGGGACCGGGGGGTGACGCCCTTGCCGGAAGGCCTCATCGGAGCCGATCGAGTCGTGGTGGCGGTGGACTCCCGCACCCCGCTCACGCC
>Ga0187892_10008821_pt1 | contig 13579 bp, 15 predicted proteins | sample MA1701073metaG_FD_139345 | JGI IMG/M metagenome (GOLD analysis project Ga0187892, IMG submission 139345) | Bio-ooze microbial communities from a basaltic lava cave in the Kipuka Kanohina Cave System on the Island of Hawaii, USA - MA170107-3 metaG ...
GGCGGAACCCATGGATGTCGTTGACCATATGGGCTCCGGCCTCCAAGGCAGCCTTCACCACCGGCCCCTTGTAGCTATCGATGCTGATCGGGATATCCAGCTCTGGCACCAGCCTTTCGATAACCGGAAGGGTCCGCTGAATCTCCTCTTCTACGCTAATCGACTGGTAACCAGGGCGGGTAGACTCGCCGCCGACATCGATAATGTCGGCGCCTTCCTCTCGAAACCGTTTGCCCTGCTCGACGGCGGCACTTACGTCGTAAGCAAGCCCATCACCGGAGAAAGAGTCGGGGGTGACGTTGATGATGGCCATAATATAGGTACGCCGACCCCAAACGAATGGACGCCCACGTATGTTTAGGGGGACCGGCCGACTCGTCTCTATCACGTCCCCTCCCTTTAGCTATAATGAGGCAAGAAGCATTCTACACTAGCAAGGAGCGGCGATGGCAGGATACGCTCGACCCGAACTGCTAGCCGAGACTGATTGGCTCGCCCAGCATTTGGCCGATCCCAACATCCGCATCATAGACTGCGATGACCCTGAGGCTTACAAGCGAGCCCACATCCCCGGTGCCGTAGCCCTTCCTATCCACCACTATATTAAGGACCCAGAGAACCCTCAGTATGTTATGTCGGCGGAGATGTTTGCCGAAGCCATGGGCAGTCTAGGCGTCAGCAATGATACGACAGTAGTGGTCTATGACGGGGATGCCGGGCACTACGCCTGCCGCCTATGGTGGGCCTTAGACTATTACGGCCATTCCCGGGCTAAAGTAATGAACGGCGACTGGACGAAATGGTTCGCTGAGGGCCGGCCCATCAACATCGATGTCCCTGCCGTAAAGCCGGCACGCTTCCAAATAAGGCCTGGGCCCGACTCCCTTTGCACTTTGGACGACGTACGCAACGCCATTGGCGATAAGGGTGCGGTGATATGGGACGTCCGCAGCCGTGAGGAACACATAGGGCAAGACCCCCGCGAAAACAAGTACAGCGGCCATATCCCCGGCGCCGTCCACCTGGAGTGGCGCCGCCTAGTTGATGAAAACAAACACGGCGTCTGGAAGCCCGCTCAGGAACTAAGGCGCATGCTGGCGGAGGCGGGCATAACCCCCGATCGAGTAGTCCTCAGCCACTGACAGTCCGGCGTCCGTGCGGCGCACGGCTATTTCACCCTGCGCCTCCTTGGCTACGACCACGCCAAAGTATACGACGCCTCTTGGAGCGAATGGGGCAACCGCGAGGACACGCCTAAGGTGCTCGAACGAGCGCCTTAGGTTACTTGTAGTTCTTCCTCCTGCACCTGGCCGTCTACGATGCGGAAGGCGCGGACGGCAGGATGCTCGGGCTCCTGGAGGGAGACCAAAATATAGTAGGACTCCGGCCAGAAGGCCAGCCGTATATCGGTAGGGGAAGGGTAAGCCTCGCTGGCCGTATGGGAATGGTAGATGGCCAGAAAATCCCACCCGTTGGCTTCGCACTCGCGATAGACGCGGAAGAGGTCATTGGAGGCGACATTGTACCGGTAAGGGCTGGCCTCGGCGTTCGCGGTGCGGAAAAGCTTTAAAGCCCGCCCATCAACGCCGCCGATGATGCCGCAGCACTCGTTTGGCGCCTCTTCCTTGGCATGGGCGATCATTTCACCGTAGAAGCGGCGCTCCAACTTTAGCATGGTAATTTTACGCGCAATGCCGCAGCGCTAATCTACCACCAGACTTTGCCTTCTATCTCCTCCGGCACTAGCTCATCGTAAGTCTTGGTCCAGAGGCCTGTGGACAGGTACTTCCAGCCGCCGTCGGCCAAAAAGGCGACGACATTGCCCTTATCGATGCGCGCGGCCACTCGCTGGGCGGTGCTGATCACAGCCCCCGAAGAAATGCCGGCAAAGATGCCTTCCTTATCCATAAGTTCCTTAACGGCAGCGAAGGAAGTGCGGGAATCCACCACAATGCGGGCATCCAGTACCGACTCGTCCAGGACGGGCGGTATGAAGCCTTCGTCAAGGCTACGCAACCCTTGTACCAGATCACCCGGGTGGGGGACAGTGGCCACGACCTTAATGTCGGGGTTGTGCTCCTTAAGCCTTCGGCCCACGCCGGTTAGGGTACCGCCCGTGCCCAAGCCAGCTACGAAGACAGCGACATCGGGCAGGTCACGCAGTATCTCTACAGCCGTCGTCTCATAGTGAGCGCGGGGGTTATTTTCGTTTCCGTACTGGTAGGGCATATAGTAGCGGTCGGGGTCTTCCTCCAGCATACTTTGGGCCAAGATAATAGCGTCGTTAGTGCTGCGCGCCCCCTGGGCATAGACAACCTCAGCGCCGAAGGAACGGAGCAACATCTCCCGCTCGGGCGTGACGATATCGGGCAGAACGCAGACTAGGCGATAGCCCTTAATGCGGGCGATCATAGCCAAACTGATACCGGTGTTGCCGCTCGTCGGCTCCAGAATCGTCTTGTCGGGGGTTAGCTCGCCGCTCTCCTCGGCGGCGCGGATCATATAAAGGGCGATGCGGTCCTTGAGACTGCCAGTGGGATTTTGGCCCTCTAGCTTGGCGAAGATACGCACCCTTGGATTGGGGCTGCTATGTCGTATCTCCACCAGGGGCGTGTTGCCGATGGCGTCCAGGACGCTGTCGTAAAGCAAGGATGAACCCTAGCAGCCGCCGGCGAGGGCGGGGAGAATAGAAATGACATCGCCCTCCTTGAGCGGGGTATCCAACTGCTGAAGGAAGCGGATGTCTTCATCGTTGAGATAAATGTTGACGAAGCGGTGGAGCCGCCCGTCGGTGACGATCTGTTGCTTGAAGCCCGGATACCGTCCTTCGAGGCGGTCCAGCAGCTCACCGACGGTCGCCCCTTCTTCTTGGATGGCACGCTGTCCACCCACCAATTTTTGGAGACTAGCAGTTACGCGCACCTCGATGGCCATTTCCTTATCTCAATCCGGCTCCAGCAGGTGGATGGCTTAACTCCCGTCCTGACCTGGGAAGGGGGCGCCGCAGAAGCCCTCGTAGTCAATCAGTTCCGTAATGGTAGGATCATCGCCGCACAGAGGGCACTTGGGATCGCGGCGAAGCTTGACCTGGCGGAACTCCATGGTCAGAGCGTCAAACAAGAGTAAGCGACTGGCCAGGGTTTCACCGATGCCCAGAATGAGCTTGAGGGCCTCGATCGCCTGGACGGAGCCGATGACGCCGGTGAGGGCGCCCAAGACGCCGGCCTCGGCACAACTGGGGACCAGCCCCGGTGGCGGTGGGGCGGGGAAGAGGCAGCGATAACAACCTTGGCCCGGTATGAAGACCGTCGCTTGGCCCTCGAAAAGGAGGATACTGCCGTCTACCAGCGGCTTGCCAGCGAAGTAGCAGGCATCGTTTACCAGATAACGGGTGGTAAAGTTGTCGGCGCCATTCACCACGATGTCGTAGCGGGGAATGATCTCCATAGCATTGTCGGAGGTGAGAGGGCCATCGTGGAGGACAACGTTGACGTTAGGGTTGTAGGATTCGATGGTCTCCTTGGCCGAAACCGTCTTGGGCCGGCCCACGTCGTCGTTTTGGTGCAGGACCTGGCGTTGCAGGTTGGAGAGGTCTACCACATCGAAGTCGGAGATGCCTATGGTGCCAACCCCGGCCAAAGCCAAGTAGAGGGCCGAGGGTGAGCCCAGGCCACCAGCGCCGACGATGAGGACTTTGGCCGCCATCAACTTACGCTGGCCTACCGGCCCCACTTGGGGCATGATGATGTGACGCGAGTAGCGGGTGACCTGCTCCGGGGACAATACCTGCCCCCCGGCGATGGCTGGGATCACGGCTACTTCATCGCCGTCAGCGATGGGGGTCTCCTTGCCCTGCAAGGTATGTATCTCTAGCTTGTTGACGTAGATATTGATGTGCCCCGGAATCTCGTTATCTTTGTCGTATAACAGATCGCGCAGGGCTGGGAATCGGGATCCCAGCTGATTTAGAATCTCGGCCACATTGCGCCCTTCCACTTCTACATAGACCTGGTTGCCAGCCAGGCGTCGGAAAGGCATCGGTATATAAACAGTGGCGGCCATAAACGTCAGACCTCCTCAACCATCCTCACATCTCTGCGGGCTGATAGCGTTCTCCTGTATCGGGAATAACTGTGACCACTCGCCGGGGGGCGCCTAGGCGTTTGGCTATCCTCAACGATGCCCAGACGTTCGCTCCTGCAGATATGCCAACCAGAAGCCCCTCTTCGCGGGCGAGGCGACGGGCCATCTCGAAGGCGTCCTCGTCGCCCACTGCGATGATCTCGTCGATAATTTCGCGATTAAGGACGCCGGGGATAAAGCTAGCACCGATGCCCTGAATGCCATGGACGCCGGCACGTCCTCCTTGAAGGACGGGAGAGCGCGCGGGCTCTACAGCCACCAATAGGATATTCGGGTTGAGCTTCTTGAGCACTTCGCCTACGCCCGTTATGGTTCCCCCAGTGCCTACCCCAACCACGAAGGCATCAATGCGACCGGAGGTGGCCTCCAGTATCTCTTGGGCCGTTGTCTGGCGGTGAACCTGGGGATTGGCGGGGTTCTCGAATTGCTGAGGCATAAAGTAATCGGGATGCTCTCTCACCAGCTCCTGAGCAGCATAGACGGCGCCGGTCATCCCCTCGATGGCCGGCGTGAGCACGACCTCGGCGCCATAGCGGGCCAGGAGGTCATGACGGGCCAGGGACATATCCTCAGGCATTGTTACGATCAGGCGGTATCCCTTAACAGCGGCCACCATAGCCAAGCCGATGCCCGTATTCCCGCTTGTCGGTTCGACTATAGTGGCGCCGGGCTTGAGGACACCCCTGCGCTCGGCATCCTCGATCATGGCCAGGGCGATCCGGTCCTTGACGGAACCGGCGGGGTTGAAGGACTCCAGCTTGCCTAATACCTCCGCCCAGTCCTTGAGCACCACTCTGTTAAGGCGGATCATGGGCGTCCGCCCCACCAGCTCCAGGACGTTATCGACGATCTCGTCGTCCCTGCACATCTTTCCTCTTCCTAGCACGCATACGGCCGCTTCCTTTATTCGCGAGGCCGCCTAACGCCCAGCACCAGAGTTAACTCTTGATAAAGATTCTGTGGTTCGCGGAGCGTCGGGCGCTTGTTCATCAAGTGACTGCCGGTACTTCACGCAACCCTGAATAAACTGTGGCCAGTCTGGCACCACAGGAACCGGATCCGTCTTCTCCGGCAACAACCCCCATAGCGCTGGATGGTGCCAACACAGTTCATGTCCGCTACTATCGCGGTGCTGACGGATGCCTTGTCGGAGCTTCTTGACTTCTTCAATAAGTTGCTCACGCGACATCTGCTCTAGGTCAGTGTCCATGATGCACCTCCTCGGTCTCGCTCTACCACTCTAATCAACCGACAACTTAGCCTATATCATGTAGCGGCCGCCGCCACTGACTGCTACTTGGCGATCGCGCTCGGCGAGATCGCCGATAGTAGTGTTTTCTAAAACGGCCAAGACGGCATCGCGTACCTGCGCCCACATGTCGCGCTGGGCACAACCGCCGCTCTTACTGCACTGGCTGGACTCCTCTAAACAGTCGATCGGCATGATAGAACCTTCCAGGGCAGCGATTACCTCGCTCACTTTCACCTCGCTGGGGTTTCGGTTCAAAGCATGGCCACCTTGCGGCCCGCGCATACTACGAATGAAACCGGCACGGCGGAGGATAGTAAGAAGTTGCTCCAAATAAGACTCAGGAATGTTCTGGCGAGCGGCTATATCGCCGCTCTGGATAGGGCGCGCCTCTCCGTAGTGGTGGCTTAGCTCAATGAGGGCCCGTATGCCGTAATCGCCTTTGGTTGAAATTCTCATGAAGGATTGCGTTTCGCGATAAAGTAGAGTAGATTCCTCAACAATCTTAGCATAAGTTCTCGTCGCCGGACAACTCGGCCTACGAGAGGAACAACACTAGAGGCGCGATGAATACGGCGCCCATGAAGAGGATGAACTCCCGTTTCTACGAGTGACACGGGTCGCCACTGAATGCCCGGCGCGAGCTGAGTTCAGTTACCCTGCGGCCATCAGTGGTGAAGCCCGCATTCCTTGTATTCGGGATTCTCCCACCACCAGCGTCCGGCGCGGATATCCTCACCGGGTTTGATGGCACGCGTGCAAGGGGCGCAGCCAATACTGGGGTAGCCACGGTCGTGAAGGACGTTGTAGGGGACATCGTGGGCACGAATATACTCCCACACCTGCTCCTCGCTCCACTCCACCAGGGGGTTCACCTTCACCAGCCCGTTGCCCTCGTCCCATTCCACCGCCCCGGTGTCGGCCCGTGTGACCGCCTGGGCCCGGCGGAGGCCGGTGATCCAGGCCTTTTGCCCGGCCAAGGCCCGGCGCAATGGCTCTACCTTGCGGATGCCGCAGCACTCGCGACGGTTCTCCACGCTTTCGCGGAAGGAGTAGAACCCCTTTTCTCGCTCCAGCCGTTCCACAGCCTCACGGTCGGGAAAATAACTCTCTATGGCTGTATTGTAGAGGTGGCGGACCCGCTCCATCACTTCGTAGGTTTCATCGTTGAGGCGGCCGGTATCCAGGGTGAAGACCCGGATCTGGGGAGAAAGTCTAGAGGCCATATCGATGAGAATCACGTCCTCGAGACCGAAGCTACTCGCCAGCACGATGTCGGGGTAGAAGGATCCGATGGCCCAGCGCAGGATCTCCTCTGCCGGCTGGTCTTCCAGGCCCTCACTTAAGGCCTTAAGCTCGGCGGGGGTATAAACTGCCACCTTAGCTTGCTCCACTCGCACGCCTCCTATTTTCTAGTAGTTCCGCGCTGAGAAATGGCCCTTAGCTCAGGGATACTAGATGGCGCATTCGCCTTCGCCGCGGATGATCGTAAACAACTCTTCTTTGCCCCAATCCATATACGTATTGATGTCCTCGTGGATAGGGCCGACCTCCTTGAACTCGTCGAGAAGGGGGTCGAAGCTCTTGGGGCCGAAGCGATCGACGAAGTCAATAAAAGGCTCGCCATCTTGTCGATTGTCCAGATAAATTTGAATGATCTTACGAATGGCCTCGGGAATCCTCTTAGCGGGAACGCGGGTAACGCGGGTGCCGTACTTGCCGCCGCCAATGTAGTTGCCGCCGCCCAGAAAGATATCATAGCAAGGGATCTCTACCTGGCCGGCCTTAAACGACGAGCCTTGCAGACCGATACCCGCCAAGTGGTGCTGCCCACAACCGTTGGGGCAGCCGCTGGATTTGATAGGGATCTGCTGAACAAGGGGATCGTCGATACCCCAGCCCATAGCTGCCTCGCGAATAGCGCGGCCGACGCCCTGGGAGGAGGTGATGCCTAGCTTGCAGGAATCGGTGCCTGGGCAGGCTACGGTGTCGGCGATGAGCCCAGCGCCGGAGGCGCCCAGGCCAAGCTCGCTGAGATCGCGGTGGAGGGCGGGCAGAACGTCCTCTGGTACCCAGCGCAGTACCAGGTTCTGGTTCTGCTGAGTGCGGGCAGTACCGCCGCAGTAGCGCCGCATAATGGCGGCCAGGCCACGGAACTGCTCCGGCGATAGGTTGCCCAAGGGCACTGTTACCGTCACCGACACGTGTCCAGGCTGCCGCTGAGGACGGACGTTGGTCTGTCGCCAGCGGTCGAAGTTATCGGCAGGATTATGGCCATTGACAGGAGGTTCGCCCAAAGCAGGGCCCTCCGGGGCCAACTGGGTGAGGGCCTCCATGTCCAGCGGCTCCTTGGCCCAGGGCTGGGCCAGCTCCTCCTCGACCTGGCGCTTGAACTCCTCGATACCGATCTTATGCACCAGGAATTTGACGCGGGCCTTGTTCATGTTCTTGCGCAGTAAGTCAGGGAAGCCTCCCTCCCTATCGAACACTTTGAGCATCGCCTCGGCGGCGCGGATGTACTCGCCGTTCTCCACCGGCACGAATTCGTAGATGGTGTCGGCCTTGCGTGGCATGGTGGAAAGGCCACCCCCGACGCGGATTTCGAAGCCCTTCACCTCGCGGCCGTTGTCACGGCGAATCCTGGCGATGAAGCCAAGGTCATGGAAGGGAGTGCCGGCGCAGTCGCTCGCGCAGCTAGAGAAGGCGGTCTTCCACTTGCGGGGGAGCTTCTGACAAATGGGGTTGCGCAGCATATTGCGGGCATAGGCGGCGAGATAGGGAGTGGCGTCGAAGACCTCCTCATGGCAGATCCCAGCATAAGCACAACCGGTGACGTTGCGCACAGTATTGCCGCAAGCCTCGCGGGTGGTGAGGCCGACGCTGGCTAGCAGACGCATCACCTCCGAGACATCATCCAGGTTGACGAAGTGAATCTGGATGTTTTCGCGGGTGGTGATGTGGCCACGGTGGAGGCCGGAATACTTTTCCGTGATGACGGCCAAGGTTTCCAACTGGTCGGCGGCAACGCCGCCATAAGGAAGCTTTATCCTCACCATCTGCTCGTTTTCCTGACGCTGGCCGTAGATGCCGTGGAGCAGACGGTAGGGGCGGAATTCGTTCAGCAATCCCTCTTCGTCCGTGCGAAAGCGCCGGGCCTCCCGCTCAAACTTGTCAATCTCTTCGTCTAAGGTAACAAAGACCCGGCCTGGTTGAAGGTCTGCAGGAACTTTAGGATGGCTCGTAGTCTTCATGGTATTACTTCCCTACTTGGTCAGGTTTTTAATGCTAAGCGGGGAACCCTAGCGCTGTCAAGGTCGATTGGCCAATTTGTGGATTATTTTTATCAAGTTAGTAAACAACTTTTTCTGACTGCCTTTTTACAGGCTTCTCTTAGGCGCTGTGAGTAACTGCCGGCGTAGACGGAGGATAAAAGTGGGGGAGGGCTTCACGTCGATCCTGCGTTCCTTCAATTGGGCAGCGATTTCGAGGAGAGGTTTGAGCTCTTCTTTTTCCTGGGGATAACGCGCAACTAAAGCTTCGATATCGCGCTCACCTTTGTCCAGCGCCTCCAAGCACTCCTCTAAGGCCCAAGCCAGGTAAGATTCGGGAGAGGTATCCTTTGCCACGCAGAGCAGTTGACCATAAAGACATAACAAATGTCAAGTAATGGACAAGCTAAAGCCAAACTCCCTTAGGATTACTCGCTCTGTAGGACGCCTAACCGCCAGCGACCGCTGGCACGATACTAACCTCGTCGCCGGGCTTCAGGGGAGTGTCTAAGCCTTGAAGGAATCGCACGTCTTCGCCGTTGATGAAGACGTTGACGAAGCGGCGGATGTCGCCGCCCTCATCGCATAGGCGATCCTTGAGCCCAGGATACTGAGCCTCAAGAGCCTCGATGCAATCGATGAGGCGGGAGCCAGAGCTGGTCACAGTGTCACGGTCGCCTGTTAATTTACGTAAAGGCGTAGGTATACGTACGGTCACGCTCAACTTCTGCCTCCCGATGCCTTCATTCAGCCCTCGACGACATCTCCTGGCACGTAGTCCACCCGCACACCCTGTTCCTTCACCCAGCGCAGGCCACGCTCGATTTCCTCTATTTCCCCCTCAAGCTCCAAAATCACCCAGCCGCGATCTTCGGCCACATCGGCGCGGCGAATGTTAGTAACCAGGTCGAAGCTCTTGCCCAGGCGCCAGATAACCGGCTCCTTGATAAGGTCTGTCGAGAAGGTGAACTTCACCCGCTGCTTAGCCATGGCCACTAGATTCTACCTACTTTCGTGTCGCTGGCAAAGCTCCCTGCCGCTGCAGGAGGACGCTCTCGAAGGACGACATGGATGGCTGCACCACCAGCGAGGGCGCTAGATGGCCTGTCACAGCCTCTTGAGTCTTGAGGCCAGCGCCAGTGATGAACGCCACGACAACTTCATCCGGCTCGATACGGCCTTGCTGCGTCAGACGCCGCAAAGCGGCGATCACTACTCCGCCGGCAGTCTCAGCAAAGATGCCCTCGCGCTCAGCCAGGAGCTTTATGCCTTCAACGATCTCCTCGTCGCTTACAGCGACGCCCTGGCCGCCGGATTGAGCCAGCGTAGTGAGGGCATAAAAGCCATCAGCCGGGTTGCCGATGGCTAAGGACTTGGCGATGGTGTTCGGCTTTTGCGGTCGGATGTTGGGACTGCCGCGCTCCCAGGCTTCGACTATGGGTGAGCAGCCGAGGGCTTGGGCGCCGCTCATCTTGGTGGCCCGCCACTCGATGAGGCCCAGCCAGGCCAGCTCTTTAATGCCCTTGTATATCTTGGTGAAAAGAGAGCCGCTGGCCATGGGGACGATGCAATGGTCGGGAGCACGCCAGCCTAGCTGCTCGCAGACCTCGTAAGCCAAGGTCTTGCTGCCTTCGGCGTAATAGGGACGGACATTAATGTTAACGAAGGCCCAAGGATACTTGTCCGACAACTCAGCGCAGAGTCGGTTGACGTCATCATAACTGCCCTCGACAGCCACCAGGACCGGGTCGTAGACGGCGGAACCCACTATTTTGCCTTGCTCCAAGTCGGCGGGGATAAACACCAGGGCCTTGAGGCCAGCCTTGGCAGCATGGGCGGCCACGCTATTAGCGAGGTTGCCGGTGGAGGCGCAAGCCAGGGTATCAAATTCGAATGTGCGGGCTACGCTGACGGCCAAAGAGACCACCCGGTCCTTGAAAGACCAGGTGGGGTTGACGCAATCGTTCTTGATGTACAGACGACGAAGCCCTAAAGAGCGGCCCAAATTGGCCGCCGGCAACAGGGGGGTAAAGCCCGTTCCGATATCAACAGCCGTTTCCAGATCGGCAGGCAGGAGATCGGCATAACGCCACATGGAAGGAGGGCCGCGCTCGATGCGTTCTCTGCTGATGATGCGCCCGATGGCGTCATAATCGTAGGAGATCTCTAATGGACCGAAGCAAAAGTCACAGACGTGTATAGGTTCCAGGGGGTATTTCCGCCCGCACTCCCGACATTTTAGGTTTCTAGCGAAAGACATGATGGCGATATCTCCTTTTCCCCAAAGTTAACGCCCTACCCAACGACGGGCCTCCCGCTCCCCGCACCGGGGACGGAGGCCCGTGACATCGCCATTAATTCGGAGCGCTGACTATTCTTCATCTGTGTAAAAGAAACCCGCCGAGAGGCGGGCCTTAGATCGCGTCTCTCCCTTATCGCTCCCGACGATCGATCGGGTCGGCATTGGCACCGCTGCCCTCAAGGGGCCGGTTGCCGGGCTTCGTTGGGCCGTTCCCTCCACCTCTCTGGATAAGGTGCCTTTATTAAATTGTTTAGTGGCATGCTACGTGATGGAGTTGATAGATGTCAACTATCCTAGGAGGAAGCCTCTCAATCGCTGCTTCCCCCTCCCGCCTCCTCCCGCGCCAGGCGGCGACGTTCGGCCCGGGTCAGGCGGCGTCGCTCGGCCCTGGTCGGGCCCTTAGGCAGGCCGGCCCTTAATAGATATACCGCTGTTGGCAGCGCAAGGACCATGACGACGATAGCGATGATCTGGGCGGTGCGCAGGCCCGCCCAGACGATCTCATCAAAGCGAAGGAAGCTGAGGCCGAAGCGCATGGCCGAATAGAGGAAGGCCATGGCGAGAAAAGTGAGTCCGGGTCGCTCCGATCGGCGGTAGATCGCTAAAAGAACCAGAAAGATCGCTAAATCAGCCAAAAGCTCGTAGCCAACAGCAGGGTGCTGTACAGCCTCTGGCCCAGGAGGGCAAAAAACATTAGGGCTCTGAGGGTCCGTATATTTCACTCCCCAAGGGAGGCTGGTCGTCTCAGCACAATGTTCGCCGTTGATGATATCGCCCACTCGCCCGACGGCCATGCCCACGATAGCCCCAAAAGAAACGATATCCGCCACCTTCCATTTATTGGGAACGTTCCGCCAGAAAGCGTAGGCCAGGCCGCCTATACCGCCACCGATGAGGGCTCCGTATAGGGATATGCCGCCGGTGTTGATGGCGAAGACCTCTGAAAAATCGTCTTCGAATAGTTCCCAGTTTTCGATGACGAAGAGAGCGCGAGCGCCAATAATGCCGCCCGCGACAAGGGCCAGAGCAATATTGTAAGTCGTCTCCTCCGAATAGTCGGCACGACGGGCGAAGTAGGCAGCCACGACAACCCCAGCTATTACGGCCAGGGCCGTGAATAAACCGTGCCAGCTGATCTCCAGCCCCCCGATTTCGAACAGGTTGGGGTCGAGAGGTATCTTGATACTCAGTAAGTCACTAAGCATTGTGGCCTTGACCTGGCCTTTTCTCTATCTCCAGCCCATCCGCGCCCAGATCCCTAGCCAGCCGGGTAACTTCTCTCTCGAAGCCAGCTGGATGGCCGCCTTGGCTAGCCAAGAAAGTACGGGTAGAAGTTATTTTAGCCCAGAGGCGCCTCCTGGGTAGCCAAAAAGTCACGAATAGCCCCGTAAGCAGTAGCCCAGAAGCGATCCAGATGAGGATCTCGCTACGGTCTTTCTTAACTTCGATGCCCGCGAAGTCCTTCTGGCCGAAAAAGGTGTATTCATAGCCACCGACATCCGCAGATTGACCTGCCCCCAGGCTGAGCGGCTGCGGCGTTAGTCCGACGATCGTAAGCTCCGGAGCAGCCCCGCGCTTAGGGATATCCACCGTGGTGCCCGCGGACGCATCGCCCGATCCGAAAACCACATTGCTCATCACTACAAGGACGTTGCTCGTACCCGACTGAGAGGGGACTCCCAGCGGCAAGGGGAAATCAGCCTCGAAGCTCGCGGGCGTCGGCGACAAGCCGACGAAATGGAAAGTGAGTCCTTGTGCCTGGACGCGGCCCCCTTCAGGGACAGACAAGCGCAGTCCTTCCTGGTTAGCTGGCGGCTCCAACACCAGTAGTCGCCGGCTATCTCCCACATCCTGAGCACCAATCCAGACCACCCGGCCATCTCCAGATAGGTTTATCAAGCGGCCATAAACCCCGCCCAGTGTCTCGGTAAGGACGAGCGTCTGATCAAGTAGCGTATTGCCCTCGGCGTCGCGAACGATTACGTGAGGCCCCGGTAAGCTGTCGGCTAGGGCCATGGTCTCGTGGTAAATGACGTTGCCGCTGGCGAGGTCACGTACCTGCACCTCTGCCCCAAAGCCGAAGTAGGCAGCCTGGTGAAAGCGATAGCCATTGTAAGAGCAGGGCGAATTAACGGTGATAGTGCAGCCCCTAACCATCTCGCCACCCTGGAAGATGGCCAGCTGCGAGCGGTAGTCCAACGGCTGCCCGCGCTCGTTGAAAGTGCCAACCGCATCAATGACCTGTACCTGCATTTGGTCGCCCCGGGCTACTTCCTGGAAGACGGGAGCCGACTGGCCCTCGCCAATAAATAGGTCGGTTGAAAAGCTGCTAGTACGGCTGAGGGCTGCCGCCACAATGAATATGATCACAGCCAAATGGGTTAGTATGGTTCCTATCTCAGCCCAGCGAAAGCGGTCGGCAAAAAGATAGGTGGTATCGCCTTCAGCGAAGGTTTCGACCGCGTACCAGCGGTGGCGCAGCGCCTGCGCTAAAGCCTCCCCATCGGCGACGAGAGAGGCGCGCAAAGGCGCTGTCCCGAAATAGCCATCGGCCACCCGCTTGCGTGGCCGGGTGATTGTCCACCATACGGCGGGAAAGCGGCCGATAACATAGAC
>Ga0187892_10008822_pt1 | contig 13579 bp, 8 predicted proteins | sample MA1701073metaG_FD_139345 | JGI IMG/M metagenome (GOLD analysis project Ga0187892, IMG submission 139345) | Bio-ooze microbial communities from a basaltic lava cave in the Kipuka Kanohina Cave System on the Island of Hawaii, USA - MA170107-3 metaG ...
CCAGGAGTGGGCCTGGTCCATGTCGCTGACGACGATGGCGACGTGCTGGAACCAGCGGTCGTTGGCCCGGGAGTCGGGCGGCAGCGGGCGCCCGCGCGGCGTCAGGTACTCGACCAGCTCCAGCGTCTCCTGCCCGAGCCGGAGGCGCACCACCCGCTGGCGCAGCCCCGGCACGCCCGTGAGGCGCTCGGCCGCCGCGCCGGACACCTCCGCGTCGGAGACGGTCCGGAAGGTCAGCACCCGCGTGTAGAAGTCCACCGCCCGGTCCATGTCGGAGACGGTGATGCCGATGGCGTCCACGGCGGCCACCGGCACCCGTGCCGCCGGCGGCTCGGCCAGCACCACCGGTGCCGCGGCCAGGAGCACGAGCAGGAGCAGCGAGGCGGCCACCGCGGCCACCGGCCGTCCCGGCGCCGGCGCGGCCGCCTTCGCCGTCCGGGCCGCGTAGCCGCACCGGAAGATGCAGCGGGCGCCCGGGCGGTGGTTGAGCTTGGCGCACAGGACGCGCCGCCGGCCGGCGAGGGCGGCGTAGGCGTCGGCGGCCAGGAGCATGCCGAGGAGCGGCGCCGTGAAGTAGATCCACAGCGCGGTGAAGCTGCCCGCGGGCACCGCCGAGGCCAGCGTGCGCGCCGGGTTCATGCTCATCCCGGACAGCGGCGCCTCGACGGTGATGTAGGTGGCGACGAGGCCGCCCGCCACGAGCCCCGTGGAGCCGGCCCACCGGCTGTTGGAGACCACCAGCACGGCGGTCATGAGCCCGAACGTGATCACGACCTCGGCCAGGAACGCCGCCGTGGCCCCGAGCGGCCCCGGCGCCGTCACCGCGAAGTCGACGGCGGGGTGGGCCAGGGGCGCGCCGATCCAGAGCCACGCCAGGAGCACGCCCCCGAGGCCGCCCGCGAACTGGGCGACCACGTAGAAGCCCGCGTCCCAGCCCGCCACCTTGCCGAGCCGCCAGTAGGTCAGGGTGAGGGCGGGGTTCAGGTGGGCGCCCGAGCGCTTGCCCCACGGGGAGTAGATGATGGCCACCGCCGTCGCGCCCATGGCGAGGCCCATGGGCAGCCGGCTGGCCCAGCCACCGGGCAGGGCCCCCGCCAGCAGCGAGGCCGGATGGCCGAGGAGGGAGGCGAACAGGCAGGCCGAGAGCATGAACAGCCCGAGGCCGGCCGCCTCCATCAGGTACTCGGGCCAGTGACGCCGCAGCGCGGTCAGCATCGCGGAACCTCCCGGGGCACCGGGCGGGTCAGGGCCCGCACCGTCCCCTGCTCGGCGACGAGCACGGTGTCGGCCAGGCCGAGGAAGAGACCGGTGTCCACCACCCCGGGAATGGCCCCGAGCCGCGCCGACGTCCCCGCGGGATCGGCGAGCGGCCCCACCGCGCAGTCGAGAATGACGTTGCCGTTGTCGGTGACGACGGGCCGCCCCTCGGCCCGGCGGAGCGTCGGAGCCTCGCCGAGGCGGCGGAGCCGCTCGGCGACGAAGCCGGCGGCGAAGGGGAGGACCTCCACCGGGAGCCGGCCCCGCGTGCCGAGCACGGGCACCAGCTTGTCCGCCTCCACCAGGATGAGCACGCGGCGGGCGGCGGCGGCGACCACGCGCTCCCGCACGAGCGCCCCCCCGTAGCCCTTGATGAGGTCGAGCTGGGGGTCCACCTCGTCCGCCCCGTCGACGGCGACGTCGATGGGGTCCACGGCCAGGTCCTCGAGGGCGATGCCTTCCTCCCGCGCGAGCCGGGCCGTCGCCTCCGAGGTCGGCACCCCGCGCACGTCGAGGCCGGCCCGGGCCCGCGCGCCGAGCGCGCGCACGAAGGCGGAGGCGGCCCGGCCCGAGCCGAGCCCCACCCGCATGCCCGGCCGCACCTCCTCGAGCGCTTCCGCGGCCAGCCGCTCCTGGCTCATCAGCTCTCCAGGGCGCACTGCTGCTGGAGCTTGGCCACGAGCGCCGTCCAGCCGGTCTGGTGGCTCGCCCCGACGCCGGCCCCGGTGTCCCCGTCGAAGTACTCGTGGAAGGGGATGAGGTCGCGCCAGTGGGGGTCCGTCTGCAGCCGCGCCGAGGAGCCGAACACCGGCCGCCGGCCGTCCCTGCCCCGCAGGAAGATGGCCGACAGGCGGCGGGCCACCTCGAGGCTCGCGTCCCAGAGCGACACGAGCCGGTCCGACCCGGTGGGGCACGCCACCTTGAGCCCGTCGCCGTAGAAGTGGTGGAAGCGCTGGAGCGACTCGATCAGGAGGTGGTTCACGGGGAACCAGATGGGCCCCCGCCAGTTGGAGTTGCCGCCGAAGAGGCCGCTGGAGGACTCGGCGGGCTCGTAGGCCACCCGGTGCTCGGCGCCGTTGGCCTCGAGGACGTAGGGGTGGTCCCGGTGATGACGGGACAGTGCCCGGATCCCGTGGGCGGAGAGGAACTCCTGCTCGTCCAGCATGTAGCGCAGCACGCGCCCGAGCTGCTCGCGGGTCACGATGGACAGGAGCCGCCGGGTGCCCCGGCCCGGCTCCTCCAGGATCTCCACGTGCTCGCGGAACTCCGGGCGGTTGTCGATGAACCACTGCATGCGCCGCTTGAAGTCGGGCAGGCGGTCGACGATGTCGGGCTCCAGCGTCTCCACCGCGAAGAGGGGGATGAGCCCCACCATGGAGCGCACCTTGAGGGGCTGGCGCCGCCCGTCGGGGAGCTGGAGCACGTCGTAGAAGAAGCCGTCCTGGTCGTCCCACAGGCTCTGCCCGTCGCCGCCCAGGTGGTGGGTGGCGTGGGCGATGTAGACGAAGTGCTCGAAGAACTTGGAGGCCACGTCCTCGTAGGCCCGGTTCTCCCGGGCCAGCTCGAGCGCGATGGCGAGCATGTTGAGGCAGTACATGCCCATCCAGCTCGTGCCGTCCGACTGCTCGATGCGGCCGCCGGTGGGCAGCGGCGCCGAGCGGTCGAACACCCCGATGTTGTCGAGGCCGAGGAAGCCGCCCTGGAACACGTTCATGCCCTCGGCGTCCTTCCGGTTCACCCACCAGGTGAAGTTCAGCAGGAGCTTCTGGAAGACGCGCTCCAGGAACGCGCGGTCGGCCCGGCCGCGCACGCGCTTCTCGATCTTGTAGACGCGCCACGCCGCCCAGGCGTGGACCGGCGGGTTCACGTCGCCGAGCGCCCACTCGTAGGCGGGGATCTGCCCGTTCGGATGCATGTACCACTCGCGCAGGAACAGGACGAGCTGCTGCTTGGCGAAGTCGGGGTCGACCAGCGCCATGGGCACCATGTGGAAGGCCAGGTCCCACGCCGCGTACCAGGGGTACTCCCACTTGTCCGGCATCGAGATGACGTCCTCGTTGTAGAGGTGCGTCCACTCGCGGTTGCGCCCGTGCCGCCGCTCGGCGGGCGGGGTCGGCCCCGCCGGGTCCCCCTCGAGCCAGCGCCGGACGTCGTAGTGGTACCACTGCTTGCTCCACAGGAGGCCGGCCAGCGCCTGGCGCATCACGCCCTGCGCGTCGGCGCCGAGGGCCGGCGGGATCACCGTCGCGTAGAAGGCGTCGGCCTCCTCCCGGCGGCGGGCGACGGTCGCCTCGAACGCCTCGCCGAGGGCGTCGGGGCCGGGCGCCCGGTCCAGGAGCCGGACCCGCACGACGGCCGCCTGCCCGGCCGCCACCCGCACGCGGTACCAGGCCGCGGCCTTGGTGCCCACGCGCGCCGGGTTCACGCGCTCCCGCGCGCCGTGCACGACGAGGTCGTTGATGCCGTCCTTCACGTAGGGCGAGGCGAGGGGGACGCCCCACAGCCGCTCCGTGTTGGTCTCGTTGTCGGTGAAGCACAGCTCGGGGGCGCCCTCGCCGACCAGCCACCGGCGCCCGAGCTCGGGATGCTCGGCCGCGATCACCGCCCCGCCGGCTGCGGCGGCCAGCCGGGGGCGGTCGGCGCCGGGCGACCACGACCAAGTGTTCCGGAACCAGAGCGTCGGCAGGAGGTGCAGCTCGGCCGCCTCCGGGCCGCGGTTCGTCACCGTGATGCGGACCAGGAGGTCGTCGACGTCCGCCTTGGCGTACTCCACCTGGACGTCCCAGTAGCGGTCCTCGTCGAAGACGCCCGTGTCCAGGAGCTCGTACTCGGGTGCTCCGCGCCCGCGCCGCCGGTTCTCCTCGACGAGGGCGGTGTACGGGAAGGCCGCCTGCGGGTACTTGTACAGGTACTTCATGTACGAGTGCGTCGGCGTGGAGTCGAGGTAGTAGTAGTGCTCCTTGACGTCCTCGCCGTGGTTGCCCTCGGGACCGGTGAGGCCGAACGGCCGCTCCTTGAGGATCGGGTCCCGCCCGTTCCAGAGCGCGAGCGCGAAGCACAGCCGCTGGTGGTTGTCGGACACCCCGGCCAGGCCGTCCTCGCCCCAGCGGTAGGCGCGGGAGCGCGCGTGCTCGTGGGGGAAGAAGTCCCACGCCGTGCCCCCGGGGCTGTAGTCCTCGCGCACGGTGCCCCACTGGCGCTCCGAGAGGTAGGGTCCCCACCGCTTCCAGTGGGCCGTACGCTCGCTCGAGGCCGCGAGCCGGAGCGCCTCGGCGGTGGGTCCGACGATCGGGCTCGACTTGCGTCGCTGGCTCTTCGCCATTGGCCTCGTCTCCCGCCCCCGGCCGGGGCCGGGGCGTTGTTGGGGGGTCGTCGCCGCCGTGCTGCGTGACGGTCTTTAGACACCGGCCGGCGGGCGGCGGGTTCGCCCCGCCGCCGGCCGGGCGTCACGCCCGAGCGAGCGGGCGATGCGCCCGGCGGGCGACGCGCCGGGCGCCCGTCACGCCGGACGGCGCGCGGCGAGGAGGCGGCGCGTGTGTCTCGGCTCGTCGCCGGCCGCGGCGGCGAGGGCCTCGCGCAGCCGCTCGAGGTCGGCCGCCGTGTCCACGTCGAACCACGGGGACAGGAGCGTCACCCGCAGGCCGAGCCCGCGGGCCCGGTCGAGCGTCGTGGCCAGCACCGCCGCCGTGCTCCACGGGACGTCCCGGAAGAGGAGCGGCGCCGGCCGCGCGAGCCCCACCAGGTAGTACCCGCCGTCCTCGGTGGGCCCGAGCGCGACGTCGGCCTCGCCCGCCGCCAGCGCCCGGACACCGGCCTCGAGGCAGCGCCGGGGCAGCGTGGGCGTGTCGCTGTCGGTGGCGATGGCCGCGCGGTGGCTGCCGCCGAGGAGGTCGGCGAAGACGTGGGTCAGCCGCTCGCCGAGCGTCGATCCGCGCTGGGGCACGAGCCGGAACCCGGGCGCGAGCCCCTCGAACTCCGCCCCGGCGTCGGCCGGCGCGTAGGCGACGACGGGCGTGACGCCGTCGAGCCCGGCCACCTGGGCGATCCGGTCGAGGAGGAAGCAGCGGTAGAGCGCGGCCGCCTCGGCGGGGGCGAGCGGCGGGCAGAGGCGCGTCTTCACCTGGCCGGCGCGCGGCGCCTTGGCCATCACGGCCACGGCGACGCCGGCGCCCGTCGAGCCCGGACCCTGCACGGACCCCATGATGCCACGCGCCCCCCGGCCCGACGGCGGTTGGCAGGAGCGCCGGGCCCGGGCCCCGGCACCCCCCGGCCGGCGGGGGCTCAGGTCGAAGGCGCGCCGGAGAGGCCCGCCGTCGTGGCGATCTCGACCCAGGCCCGGAGCGTCTCGGTCACGCTCCAGGCCTGGGCCGGGCACCCCCGAGGCGCGAAGGGCGGGTCGCCGTCGAAGATCTCCGAGATGCTGCCCAGGCACGCGTCGTCCAGGTGCTGGCGCATCGGCGAGAGGAGGGCCAGCGCCCCGTCGCGGTCGCCGTGCACCCGGTAGTGCGCCAGCGCGAAGGGCCCGAGCAGCCATCCCCAGGCCGGCCCCTGGTGGTAGGCGCCGTCGCGCTCGGCGGGGCCCCCGCCGTAGCGGCCCCGGTAGGCGGGATGGCGGGGGTCGAGGCTCCTGAGCCCGAACGAGGTGTAGAGCCACCGGGCGCAGGCTTCCAGCACCCGCCGCTGGCGCTCGGCCGCCAGCGGGCTCCCCTCGAGCGACACGGCGAGGATCTGGTTGGGCCGGAGCGTCACGTCGTCCCCGTCGGGGCCGTCGAGCACGTCCAGACAGTGGCCCAGCCGCTCGCTCCAGAAGCGCTGGAACCCGCGGGCGATGCGCTCGGCCTCTTGGCGCCAGGGCGCCGCGTCGAGGCCGGCCACGGGCCCGAGCTCGGCCAGGACCCGGTGGGCGTTGAGCCAGAGCGCGTTGATCTCCACGGCCTTGCCCGTCCGGGGCGTCACGACCCAGTCACCCACCTTGGCGTCCATCCAGGTGAGCTGAACGCCGCCCTCGCCCGAGCGCAGGAGCCCGTCGGCCGGATCCTGGACGATGCCGTAGCGGGTGCCCGTCCGGTGCCAGCGGACCATGTCGACCAGCACGGGCACGAGGTCCTTCACGAGGCCGTCGTCGGCGGTGGCCCGGTGGACGGCGCGGACGGCCTCGAAGTACCAGAGGGCGGCGTCGACCGTGTTGTACTCGGGCTCGGCCCCCGAGTCGGGGAACACGTTGGGCAGCATGCCGCGGTCCACGAAGCGGGCGAAGGTGCGCAGGATGCGGGCGGCCGCCTCCGTCCGGCCGGCGGCGATGAGCCCGGGCAGGCTCACCATCGTGTCCCGCCCCCAGTCGCCGAACCAGGGGTAGCCCGCGATCACGGACAGGCTCGCGGGATCGTCGGGCAGCGGCCGTCGGACCACGAACTGGTCGGCGGCCAGCGCCAGCCGGTCGAGCCAGGCGGGCGCGGCGGGGGGCGCCACGGCGCGCCAGCGGTCCAGCACGCGAGCCTCGTGGGCCCGGCGGCGGCCCCACGCCGCCTCGCCGTCCGGGTCGGGGGCGTCCTCGGCCGACAGCACGACCGTGAACGACCGGCCGGGCGCCACGGTGGCGGTGATGGTGCCGGCGTGCAGGTGGTCCTCGATCCAGTCCAGGCCCCGCTCCGCTTCGGCGAGGAGGGCGAACCCCCGGTACCAGTCGTGGGCCGGTGCCACGCGGGCGCCGGGGGCCAGGGCGAGCACGGGCCGCGCGCCCGCCCGGGCGGTGACGCGGAGCCCGTCGCCCACGGGGTCCACGCCCATCCGCCAGCCGTCACCGCGGGTCGTCCCGTGGAAGTCGCGGTGGTCGACGAGCAGCGCCAGGCTCAGGGTGACCGCGCCGCCCCGCCGGTTCTCGTAGCGCACGTAGGTCGTGTTGGCGCCGGGCTCCATCCAGACGCGCCGCTCCAGGGAGAGGTCGGCGCACGCGAAGGACCACACGGGCGTGGTCCCCTCCAGCCGGAAGCGCTCCAGGTGCCGGTACCCGTGGGGCGCGACGGCGCCGTCGGCCCACCGGTTGGTGCAGAGCGGGTAGCGGGCGCCCGCGTACTCCGCGGTGTCGTCGAGCTTGGCGACGAGGAGCGCGCGGCCCACCGGCGGGCGGAGCGCCCCCACCAGGAGGCCGTGATAGCGGCGGGTCAGGGTCCCCGCCACCGTCCCGGCGGCGAAGCCCCCGATCCCGTTGGTGACGAGCCACTCCCGCGACTCGGCCACCTCGAGCCGGCCCGTCACCTCGCGGCCGAAGTCCGGCACGACGGGCCTCAGGGGCGCCGGCCGGACGCCGGCCCCGCCGCGGCGGCGCCGATCCGCCTCATCCCAGACGCGCCTTCAGGTGGTCGGCGACGCGGAGCGCGTTGGCCATGATGGTGAGCGCGGGGTTCACCGCCGCGCTGGACGGGAACACGCTGCCGTCGACGACGTAGAGGTTGTCGACCTCGTGGGCGCGACAGGTCACGTCCAGGGCCGAGGTGCGGGGATCGAGCCCGAAGCGCACGGTGCCGTTCTGGTGGGCGACGCCGGCGAGCGGGATGCGCTGGCCGAGGAACAGGTTGCGCGCGAACAGGCCCTGGTGGCACGCGTGCCCGTGCACCCCGCACCGGATCTGCTGCTGCATCAGCTCCTTGAGGCGCGCGATGAGGCGTCGATGGCCCTCCTCGTTGTTGGGCCGGTAGGCCAGGGTCACGCCGCCGTCCCGGTCGAGGGTCACCCGGTTGTCGGGGTCGGGCAGATCCTCCGAGGTCAGCCAGAAGTCGAGGGAGTGCCGGGCCATCAGCTCGAGGGTGAAGCCGGGGGCCAAGGCCGGCGCGCCCCCCCGCAGGGTGTCGGCGTCGAGCTTGCCCACGAAGGAGATGTGGCCCATGGGATGCGGCCAGTCCTCGCTGCCCCAGTAGAAGTCGTTGACGGCCAGCGTCTTCTGGAAGACGGTGGGGTTCGGGCAGCGGGACAGCGCCATCACCACCGAGTTGACGTGCCCCATGTAGAAGCGGCCGACGACGTCCGAGCCGTTGGCGAGCCCGCGCGGGTGCCGGTCGCTCGCCGAGCGCAGGAGCAGGGCGGCCGAGTTGATGGCCCCGGCCGCCACGACCACCACGTCGGCGTGGTAGGTCTCGGGAGCGCCCTCGCGCTCGACCTCGATGGCCGTCACCTCGCGTCCCGAGGCGCTCGAGGCCAGCCGCGTGACGCGGGCCCCCGTCAGGAGCGTGACGTTCGGGTGCTGGAGCGCCGGGTCCACGCACACGACCTGGGCGTCGGCCTTGGCCTGCACGAGGCACGGGTGGCCGTCGCAGGTCTCGCAGCGGATGCAGCGGCTCCGGCGCGGGTCGCGCTCGTCGAGCATCACGGCGAGCGGGACGTGGAAGGGCCTGAGCCCGAGGCGCGCGAAGTCCTCCGCGAGGTGGCGGATGCGGGGCTCGTGGCTCACCGGCGGATGCGGGTACGGCGCGCTGGCCGGCGGCTCGGTGGGGTCCACGCCCCGCTCGCCGTGGACCTGGTAGAGGCGCTCGGCCGCGGTGTAGTAGGGCTCGAGGTCCTCGTAGGCGATGGGCCAGGCCGGGGACACGCCGCCCCAGTGCTTGACCTCGCCGAAGTCCTCGCGCCGGAGCCGGAACAGGGCGGCGCCGTAGAACTTGGTGTTGCCGCCCACGCAGTAGTTGGTGTGCGGGTGGAGCGGGCGCCCCTCGCGGTCCCGCCACACCTCGCGCGTCTGGTACTTGACCTCCAGGTTGACGGCCCGGCTGCTCCAGTTGTCCTTCTCGCGCGGCACGTAGTCCCCCCGCTCCAGCAGGAGGATGCGCTTGCCGGTGGGGGCCAGGGCGTGGGCCAGCGTGCCGCCGCCGGCCCCGGTTCCGATGATGGCGACGTCGTAGCGCGTGGTCATGGCTGCCTCGCTCCTCCTGGGGCGGATCCCGGGCTCCCGGCGCGGCCGTCCGGCCTAGCCGCCGCGAGCGAACTCGGGGTACAGCGTCATGCCCCCGTCGACGAAGATGGTCTGCCCGTGGACGTAGTCGGAGGCGTCGGAGGCCAGCCACACGGCCACCCGGCCGATGTCCTCGGGCACCCCGATGCGCCCGTAGGGGATCAGCGTCAGGAGCGCGCGGAGCGCCTCCGGCGTCTCCCACGCCGCCCGGTTGATGGGCGTCTGGATGGCGCCCGGGGCGATGGAGTTGACCCGGATGCGGTGCGGCGCCAGCTCCTGGGCGAGGGACTGCATGAACAGCCTCACGCCGCCCTTGGACGCCGCGTAGTTGACGTGGCCGGCCCAGGGGATGACCTCGTGCACCGAGGACATGCAGATGATCTTGCCGGCGGCCCGGGACACCTCCTTCCGGATCCCGCGACGGATCATCTCCCGCGCCGCCTCGCGGGCGCAGAGGAACATGCCGGTCAGGTTGACGCCGATGACGGTGTTCCACTGCTCGAGGGTCATCTCGGTGACGGCCGCGTCGCGCTGGAGGCCGGCGTTGTTGACGAGGATGTCGATGGTCCCCCACGCGCCGAGCATCTCCTGGAACATGTGCCGCACCTGGTCCTCGCGGGACACGTCGGCGCGGATCGCCATGGCGGTGCCGCTGGCGGCCTTGATCTCGTCCACCACCGCCTGCGCCATGTCCGGGCCCGAGACGTAGTTGACGGCCACGTCGGCTCCCGCCGCCGCCAGCGCCAGGGCCACTCCCCGCCCGATCCCCGAGCTGGCCCCCGTCACGAGCGCCCGCTGCCCCTTCAGTGGCTGCCGATCGTCGTCCATGGGTGGCTCCTTCCGTGGTGTGTCGCGTCCGCCCAGCGCTTAGACACGCGGCCGGGGGGCGCGGGTTCGCGCCCCCTCACGGGGGCCCGGCGCCCGGCCCCGGCCCCGCGCGGGGCCAGGGGTCGAGGGTGACGAGGGTGGTGTTGCCGCCGCTCACGAGCACCCCCACCCGCTCGCCGGGCGCCGGCACGTAGGCGCGGGCGAGCAGCGCGGCCAGTGCCGCCGCCCCCCCGGGCTCGGCGACGACGCGGGCCACGCTCCAGAGCGCGGCCTGCGCCTCCCCGATGGCGGCATCCTCCACCAGCACGACCCGGTCCACGTGGGCGCGCGCGATCGGGTACACGAGCTCGCCGACCCGGCGCGGGGCCAGCGAGTCGGCCGCGATGCCCCCCGCCGGAGCGTCGACGGGCCGGCCGGCGTCGAGGGCGGCCGACAGGGTGGGCGCGGCCACGGGCTCCACGCCCACGACCCGCACCGATCCCCCGTACCACGCCGCGATCCCCCCGATCAGCCCTCCGCCCCCGACGGCCACGAGCAGGGTGTCCAGGTCGGGCACCTGCCGGGCCAGCTCGAGCCCGAGCGTCCCCTGGCCCAGGAGGGTCTCGGCCTGGTCGAAGGCGTGCACGGGCATCGCCCCCGACGCGGCGGCCCAGGCCTCGCTGGCGGCCAGGGCGTCGGCGTACCGCTCGCCGGTGACGACGAGGTCGGCGCCGTAGGCGCGGATCCGCTCGACCTTGGCCGGCGAGGAGACGCCGGGGACGAAGACACGCGCGGGCACGCCGAGCCGGCGGGCGGCGTAGGCGACGGCGGCCCCGTGGTTGCCGCCCGAGGCCGCGACCACGCCGGCCGGTGGCACCGGGCGCCGGAGCAGGTTGGCGAAGGCGCCCCGCGCCTTGAAGGAGCCCGAGTGCTGGAGCTGCTCGAGCTTCAGCCAGAGCGCGCCGGACGGCAGGCCGAAGTCCCGGCCGTCGACCCGGGCCACCGGGGTCACGCGCACGTGGGGGGCGATCACGGCCTGGGTCGCCTCGATGCCGGACCGATCGATCCGGGGCTGGCTCACGGACGGCGGGGGCGGCACGGACATGGTGGAGGCTCCTTGGCGCGGTGGGCGCGGCAGGGGCCCGGCGCGCGGCCGCGCGGCGGGCCCGGGTCCGGGCATACTATCAAGACGGGATCGGCCCTCCATGCGCATCCGGATCGGCACGTCGGGCTACAACTACCCCGAGTGGCGCGGGAGCTTCTACCCCGAGAAGTTCCCCGCCGCTGCCATGCTGGCCTACTACGCCGAGCGCTTCACGACCGTCGAGGTGAACTACACCTTCTACCGGATGCCGAACGCCAAGACCGTCGCCGGCTGGGACCGGGAGACGCCGGCCGGCTTCACGTTCACGCTCAAGGCCCCGCAGCGGATCACCCACATCGCCCGCCTCCGGGACGTGGCGGAGCCGCTCGGCTACTTCCTCGACACGACGGCCGCCCTCGGCGACAAGCGCGGGCCGCTCCTGTTCCAGCTCCCGCCCACCTTCAAGAAGGACGCCGGCCGCCTGGACGACGTCCTGGCGCGCCTGCCCGCCGGGCTCCGGGCCGCCTTCGAGTTCCGCCATCCGAGCTGGCTCGACGACGAGGTCTACGAGCGGCTCCGCGCGGCCAACGCCGCCCTCTGCGTGGCGGACAGCGGCGAGGCCACCACCCCGCTGGTGGCGACCGCCGACTGGGGCTACCTCCGCCTCCGCGACCTCGGCTACGGCGACGCCGAGCTCGGGCGCTGGGCCGACCGGGTGCGCGGGCAGGCCTGGCGGGACGCCTTCGTGTACTTCAAGCACGAGGAGGCCGGCACCGGCCCCGCCCTGGCGCGCCGGCTCGCCGCCCTCCTCGAGCGATGACACGCGGGCCTACTTCCTGACGCGCGCCTCGATGCGCGCGATGGCCGCCGCCATATCGATGCCGCCGCCGAGGACGGCCCGGAGGGGGTCCGGGCGCCGGGCGAAGCGGGCGGGGGCGGTCCGGATCGTGAACCGCCCTGGGTCGAGCCGGGCGGTGACCTCGCTCCACGTCAAGGGGCAGGACACGGGCGCGCCGGGCAGCGGCCGCACCGAGAAGGGGCCGGCGATGGTGCGGCCGTGGCCGTTCTGGCCCCAGTCCACGTAGACCTTCCCCTCCCGGGCGCCGATGGGGCGCGCCAGGGTCGCGATGCCCGGGGAGGCCTCCACCGTGAGCTGGGCCAGCACGCGGGCGAACGTGCGGGCCTCCTCGTGGGTGTAGCGGGCGCCCAGCGGGAGCAGGAGGTGCAGTCCGGTGGCCCCGCTGGTCTTCACGTACACCGGGAGCTCGAGGCGGGTGAGCAGCCGGTGGGCCGTCCGCGCGACCTTCACGACGTCGGTGAACGGCGCCCCCTTCGGATCCAGGTCGAGCACCAGCCAGTCGGGCCGGTCGAGCGCGCCGAGCCGGGCGCTCCACAGGTGGAGCGGGATCGTGCCGAGGTTCACCACGTAGCGGAGCATCGCGACGTCGTCGACGATGAAGTAGTCGATGTCGCGGTCGGCGTCCTTGGAGTAGATCCGCTCGGTGCGCACCCAGCCCGGCACGAAGTCCGGCGCGTCCTTCTGGAAGAAGGACTTGCCGCGGATCCCGTCCGGGTACCGCGTCAGCACGAGCGGGCGCTCGCGCAGGTAGGGCAACAAGGACGGCGCCACCGCCTCGTAGTAGGCGATCAGGTCGCCCTTGGTGTAGCCCTCGTCCGGCCAGAAGACCTTCGTGGGGTTGGTGATGCGCACCTCCGGCGCGGCGCCCGCCCCCGCCTCCGCCGGGGCGCCGGGCTCGGCGCCGCCGGCAGGCCCGGGGTCGGGCTCGATCGCGGCCGCGTCCAGCGCGCTGGCCTCCTCCGGCACCGCCGGTGTCTCCCGCACGCACTCCTCCGGCCGCTTGTCGTCCCGGAGGCCGAGGAAGGCGGGGTGGCGGAGCCCGCCGTCCCGGGTCCACTCCGTGAAGCGCACCTCGGCCACCAGCCGGGGCTCCACCCAGTGGTGGCCCCGGCCGGTGGGCGTGCCCGCGTCGAACGGCGAGCTGTCGCGCGCCAGGGGCCGGAGCCGATCCATCAGGCCGGCCAGGCCCGCCTCGTCGAAGCCCGTCCCCACCTTCGAGACGTAGACCAGGCGCGGGCCCTCGTAGACGCCCAGGTGGAGGGCGCCGAAGTGCGCCCGCCCGCCCTGCGGGTCGGTGTAGCCGCCGATCACGAACTCCTGGCGGCGCTGGCACTTGATCTTGAGCCACTCGCGCGACCGGCCGCCCCGGTACGCGCTGGCCGCCCGCTTGGCCACGATCCCCTCCAGCCCGACCCGCGAGGCCGCCTCGTGCAGCCCCGTCCCCGTCCCGGCCACGTGGGTGCCGAGACGGATCGGCCCGAGCTCCGGCACCACGCGGGCCAGGCAGTCCTTGCGCACCGACAGCGGCACCCCCCGGAGGTCGTGACCCTCCAGCGCGAGGCAATCGAAGAAGACCCCGGTCACCGGCCGCGCGATCAACCCGCGGCGGATGTCGTCCGGCCCGGTGAGGTTC
>Ga0187892_10008823_pt1 | contig 13577 bp, 12 predicted proteins | sample MA1701073metaG_FD_139345 | JGI IMG/M metagenome (GOLD analysis project Ga0187892, IMG submission 139345) | Bio-ooze microbial communities from a basaltic lava cave in the Kipuka Kanohina Cave System on the Island of Hawaii, USA - MA170107-3 metaG ...
CCGGGCGCGGTGCAGAAGTACATCCACGACGCGGTCAAGGCCGCCATGGAAGACCCGCAGTTCGTCAGCACGATCAAGCAGCGGGTGATCGACATCGATTACCGCGCGGGCGATCAGCTTCGCGCGGATCTGGCGAAAGAGTTCAAGAACCACACCGAGGTCCTGACCCGCCTGGGGATGATCAAGAAGAAATAGTGTCATGATCGAGCGGCTCCTGGCCCTCGCCCTGCTCGGAGCGAGCGTGGTCTACGTGGCCAACGCGCTGCCGATGCCACTGGGCACGGCGGCGCGGCCCGGAGCGGGGTTCTTCCCGCTCGGCGTCGGCGTGTTCGGCACGGCCGTCGCGCTCGCGTGGGTGTTCAGCGCGTTCCGGGCGCCGGTGACCATCGGCGCTCACGCGGCGCCAGTCGACGGCGGTCGCCGCGTGCTGGCCGCGGCCGGCGCGCTCGTCGGATTCTGCGTGCTCCTGTCGTGGGTCGGCTATCCGCTCGCGGCGTTCGGCTTCGTCACGTTTCTCTTGCGCTCCCTCGGGTCGGGATGGCGCGCGGCCATCGCGCTGGGCCTCGGCAGCACGGTGGTCAGCTATTACTTCTTCGCCGTGCTGCTGGGCGTCCCGATGCCCCGCGGCGTGTTCCTCGACTGACCCGGCCATACACGATGGCTCCGCACGCCACGGGAAGGCCCGATGCGCTGGGAGGGTCTGGGGGAGGCGCGGCGCCGCTCCCCCCCAGTCTGAACTGATCGGCCCGCTGGACGGTCTGCTCTACGGGTTCTCGGTCGCGCTGACGCCCATCAATCTGTTCGCCTGCTTCGTCGGCGTCCTGATCGGCACCATCGTCGGGATCCTCCCCGGCATCGGACCGGTCGGCGCGATGGCGCTGCTGCTGCCCTCCACCTTCGCGCTCCAGCCCGCGACCGCGATCATCATGCTGGCCGGCATCTACTACGGGTCGATGTACGGCGGCTCGACGACCTCGATCCTCGTCAACGTGCCGGGCGAGGCGGCCTCCGTCATCACCGCGATCGACGGCTATCAGATGACCAAGAACGGCCGCGCCGGGGCGGCGCTGGCGGTGGCGGCGGTCGGCTCGTTCGTGGCCGGCTCGGTGGGCGTGCTCGGCATCGCGCTGGCCGCGTCCTGGCTCGCCGAGCAGGCGCTGAGGTTCGGCCCACCCGAGTACTTCGCGCTGACGCTGGCGGGGCTGATGCTGCTCTCGCGGCTCAGCGGCGGCTCGGTGATCCACGCCTTCTTGATGGTGGCGATCGGGCTCGCGCTCGGCACGATCGGCATGGAACCGATCTCGGCGATCCGCCGCTTCACCTTCGGCTCGAATCAGCTCTCGCAGGGCATCGAGCTGGTGCCGGTGATCATGGGACTCTACGGCGTGGCCGAGGTGCTCCTGATCGCCGAGTCGGGGGTGCGGCGGGCGAAGATCGCCTCCGTGAAGCTCAGAGAGCTGCTGCCCACGCGGGAAGAGTGGCGGCGGTCCTCCGCGCCGATCGCGCGAGGCTCGGTCGTCGGGTTCTTCACCGGCCTGGTTCCCGGCCCCGCCGCCGTGCTCTCGACCTTCATCGCGTACACGCTCGAGCGGAAGGTCTCGCGGACGCCGGAGCGCTTCGGCCAGGGCGCCATCGAGGGCGTGGCCGGGCCGGAGGCCGCGAACAACGCGGCCACCGCCGGGGCCATGGTGCCGCTGCTCTCACTCGGCATCCCGTTCTCGCCCGCGACGGCGATCATGCTGGGCGCCCTCATCATCACCGGCGTGCAGCCGGGCCCGCTGCTGATCGAGCAGCAGCCGCAGGTGTTCTGGGGTGTCGTGGCGAGTCTGTACGTGGGCAACGTGATCCTGCTGATCCTCAATCTGCCGCTGGTCGGCCTGTTCGTGAGCGTGCTCCGGCTGCCTCAGCACGTGCTGGCCACGATCGTGCTGCTGCTCTGTCTGATCGGAGCCTACAGCCTGAACAACAGCCAGCTCGACCTGTGGGTCCTCGTCGTGTTCGGGCTCTTCGGCTACGGCTTGCGTAAGCTGGCGATCGATCCCTCGCCGCTGGTCGTCGCGCTCGTGCTGGGACCGCTGATGGAGAAGACGCTCAGGCAGTCGCTGTTCATGGCGCGCGGGAGCTGGCTGGAAATCGTCTCGCGGCCGCTGACGTTGACCCTGCTGCTCCTGGGTATCCTCGCCCTCACCGGCCCGCCGTTGATGCGGCTTCTGCGTAGGCGTGGCGCCGGAGCCTCCGTACCGAGCGCCACCTGATGATCGGGCGCGGCCGCTCTCTCGCCCGCACGGCGACGATCGGCGGGCTGGCGGCGCTCGGCCTGGCTCTTCTGGTCACGCATGCCGCGAAGCTGAACAGCGATCCGATCGTCACGGAAGACAGCGCCTTCTAAAGCCGATTTCTTCACCGTCTCGAAGCCGGCGCTCGAAGCGGAACACCACGCACCGCGCGCGGTCCGAACGGAGGACCATTCTATGACAGGCTGCGAGTCTAGCCTGCCCGGTCGCGCAGCACGCGGCGGAGCAGCTTGCCGGTGCCGGGTCCCGCCGGGCCCGCGGCCCGCGGCACCGACTCCGCCCACTGGATCTCACGGGGGAGCTTGTAGACGGCCAGCCGGCCGCGGAGGAACTCGATCAGCTCCTGCTCGAGCGCGGGTCCGGTCGCGATGCCGGCCTTGGCCACCACGTACGCGCGGGTGATCTGCCCGCGCACGGGATCCGGCACGCCGATGACGCAGCAATCCGCGACGGCGGGGTGCTTGGTGAGCGCGTCCTCGATCTCCTCGGGCCCGATGCGGTAGCCGGAGGACTTGATGAGATCGTCCTCGCGTGACAGGAACCACACGTAACCGTCCTCGTCGATCGTGACGAAGTCGCCGGCGCGGCACCAGCCGTTGGACACGGCCTGCTTCTGCTTCTCGTCGTCGCGCCAGTACACGGTGCCTGTCGGGCCGCGGGCGATGAGCAGCCCGACCTCGCCCGGCTTGCAATCCTGTCCGTGCTCGTCGACGACGCGAAGCTCGTAGCCGGGCACGGCCGGCCCGATGGCGCCCGGCTTCACCCGGCGCGTGACCGCGGAGGAGATGAACACGAACATCAGCTCGGTGGTCCCGAGCCCCTCGTAGACGTCGTGCCCGAACGCCTCTTTCCAGGCCTGATACGTCTCCGCTCCCAGCGACTCCCCGCCGCCCGTGAACACTCGCACGGAGGAGATATCGTACTTGTCACGGGCGCCGGGCACCTGGAGCATCTTCCGGTACGCGGTGGGCAGGATCGAGACGATCGTGATGCGGTGCTTCTGGATCTGCTCGAACATGCCTTCCGGCGTGAAGCGCGGCAGCAGTGACACGGCCGCGCCGAACCGGAACGGGATCACCGCCTGGGTGGAGTAGCCGGCGGCCAGCGAGAGCGGCGCCGGGCCGCCGATCACGTCGTCGGGTGTCACGCTCCAGCCGTGCCGGCCGAAGCCGTCGGGCACGACCAGCGCCTCCTCCATGAAGTGCGCGGTGCCTTTCGGGAGCCCCGTGGTCCCGGAGGTGAAGAGCAGGACCGAGACGGCCAGGCGGTCGCGCCGGACCGGGTCGAGCGCGGGCGCGCCCTGGGCCAGCAGCTCGGCGTACGGGATGTAGCCCTTGGCCTTCAGCTCGGCCGGCTCGCCGCCGATCACGATGATGTGCCTGACCGTCTCGAGCTCCTCCCGGGCCTTGTCGACCTCGTCCAGCAGCGGGGCGGCGACGATCAGCGCCACCGCCTCCGTGCTCCCCGCCACGTGCGTGAGCTCCGCGCGCGAGAAGAGCGGCGAGGTGGGCACGATCACGCCGCCGATCTTGATGACCGCGAAGTTGGCGACCAGCGCCGGCGGCACGGACGGGGCGCGCAGGAGCACCCGGTCCTCCTCGCCGATCCCGAGCGCGCGCAGCGCGTTGCCGAGCTTGTTGACCGAAGCCTGGAGGGCCCGGTAGCTGATTTTCTGGTCGTCGAAGAGGATCGCCGGGCGATCGCCGCGGCCCTCCGCGACCTGGCGATCGACCAGCTCCTCGGTGCTGTTCAGGCGCTGCGGGTACTCGCGATGCTCGGGCAGCGTGTAGATCCGCCGCGGCCAGAGCTCCTTCGACGGCAGGAAGCCTGCAGGGATGGGACTCATGCGAGAGCGATGGCGACGCCGGCTCTCAGCCCTGGATGTCTTCGATCGATCGCCCGCGGCCGCTGATGTCCTCGCCCCGCAGCACCCAGGGGCCGCCGCAGCCCTCCTTGAACGTGAACACGGCGGCCCGGTACGCGCTGCCGAAGGTCAGCAACATCAGACCCGTGGTGGCGATCACGCCGGCCGTGCAGAGGATCACCTTGCCGGGAACGTAGATGGTGTTCAGAAAGATGGCGCCGACGCGGTCGCTGGCCGTCGGCTCGGCGTACGGGCCCGGAGGCGCCGTGTACGGCGGCAAGGGCAGCGATGACGGCGGAAGCGGCGGCGCGGGAGGCGGCGCGACGGTCGGAGGCGGAGCCGGCGGCGGCACGATGATCGTCGGCGGCGGGGGCGGCGGCTGAACGGTCTGCGCCACCGCTGTCCAGGACGCGAACGGGCCGGCCAGCGCGATGGCCGCCACCAGGACCGCGCACAGCCACTTGGAGATTTTCATCGATGACCCTCCTCTGTCCAATGTGTCCCCCTCCCCGCACCCGCATCTGCGGCTACGAGTCCGGCCGACCAATTCGCAACGCTGGTGACTCGGCCACTAGGGTCCCGATGTTCCACTTCGAGCGCCGGCTTCGCCGGCGCAACCCTCTCTGGGGGAGGCCTCGGAGGGGGCCGTCGAGACCCCCTCCGACTATCACAGGATGCCCGCGCTCTTCAGAGCCTGGAGGCGCTCCGCCCCCAGTCCCAGGTACTTAAGATACACGAACTGGTTGTCAGCACCGACAGGTCTACAGGCCCACTTGATCCGGGGGGGGGTGGCGGACATCTTCCAGGGCGGCGCCTGGAGCAGGAGCTCACCGTAGTCCGCATCCTCCACCTTCTGGAAGACGCCGCGCTCCCACCAGTGCGGCTCCGCGAGCGTGTCCTCGGGCCGGTTGAGCTTGGCGGTCGCGACGGTGCCGGGCCCGCGCTTGTTCAGCATGTAGTCCTGCACCCGGTCGAGGATCTCGTCCGAGGTGAGCTCGGCCGACCATTTCTCGAGCTCCTGGTGGAGCTGCCGCGCCTTCAAGATCCGGTCCTTGGTGGTCGCGAAGGGCTCCTTCAGCTCGGGCTTGCCCATGATGTTGGTCAAACCCGTGAAGTTCACGTCGGAGAAGCCCGCGATGAACGAGTACGAGTCCTTGCTCCTGATGAGCGTGTACGGGAACACCTGGATGTGTAACCCGCCCACCCGCTCCTGGATGCGCTGCGCCGCGTGGTACCAGATCACCCCGGCGTCGCTGAAGCGCATCTCGGCCTCGCCCGGCGACAGGTCGATGAACTGCCCGCGTCCGGATTGCCAGCGCCAGTGCAGCGCGGCCAGCACCGCGAATGCCCCGAACGCGCCACCCACGTACCAGGCCATCCAGTTCCCCTGCTTGGTGGGCGCGGATGAGTCCGGCGGCCCCTGCCCTTCGGGCTCGCCCGTGACGTACGGCACCCCCGACAGCGCCTGGTCGGTGATGTCGTAGTCGGGGATCGGGCGCGACGCGCGCGGGCCGAACTGGCCGTGCGTGGACAACCCGAGGTAGATCAGGCGCGGGTTCAGCACGGAGAGCTGGCGGTAGCCGATCCCCCACGCGTCCATCTGCCCCGGCACCGCGCTCTCGATCACCACGTCCATGTGCCGGGCCAGGCGCGCGAAGAGCAGCCGCCCCTCCTCGGTCTCGAGATTCAGCGTGACGTGACGCTTGTTGCGGGCCTCGACCAGGTACGCCAGCCCCGAGTCCTTGTGCTTCAGTCCCTGGGGCGTGAACAGCCGCGCCACGTCCCCGGTCGGCGGCTCCACGCGGATCACCTCCGCGCCGAACTCGGCGAGGATGGACGAGGCGAACAGCCCGGCGAAGTTGCCACTGGAGCAGTCCAGCACGCGCAGGTCGTCGAGCGCTTCGGGCTTTTCGTGCACGCGCGCCGGGTCGCAGAGCTCTTTGGCGAACTGCGTCCAGGGAATGATCGCTTCGTGGACGTGGGAGCTCAGGCTCATATGCGCGTCCTCCCGTCCCACTCCGTCGGTGGCTTGGCGCCGGGCCGCTCTGCCCACTGCCCCACGACCTTCTGCTCCTCGAGCCCCTTGATCTGCGCCGGCGTCAACCCGAGCAGGCGCGCGAGCACCTCGTGGTTGTGCCAGCCGACCGGCTTGCCCGCCCACTTGATGCGCGCGGGCGTCTCGCTGAGCTTCGGCGCCGGGCCCTGCTCGACCAGCTTGCCGTAGAGCGGGTCCTCGTACTCCCAGACCGAGCCGCGCGCCCGCAGGTGATCGTCGTCGTGCTTGTCCTTGGCCGTCGCGACGCGGACGGCGGCGAAGCCGTGCTGGGCGCCAAGCGCCTCGAGCTCGGCGCGCGCCTGCTTGGCGGCCCAGCCGCGGATCCGGTCGAGAAGCGCGGACATGTGCTCGGGCTTCTGCCGCGCTTCGAGCGTGGCGAAGCGCGGATCGCTCGCGAGCGCGCCCTCGCCCATGGCCCGGCAGAGCCCCTTGAACTCGGCGTCTCGCGCCGCGGCGATCGCGATGTAGCCGTCGCGGCACGGAAAGATGTCCGCCGGCACGAGCGCCTGGTCGCGATTGCCGCTCGGCCCGCGGTCCTGGCCGGTGAGGCCCTGGCGCACCCACGTCCAGTCGAGCGTGCGGATCAGCCCCTCGCTCTGAGCGAAGTCGATGAACTGTCCCTCGCCGGTGCGGTCCCGGTGATGGAGCGCGGCGAGCGCCGCGATGGCCGCCATCAGCCCGCCGAACCAGTCGCCGATGAAGATGCCGCAGAGGATCGGCGGCCGCTCCGGAAAGCCCGTGATGCCGATCATGCCGGATACCGTCTGGGCGACGGCGTCGTACGACGCGCGGCCGACCGAGAACGGGCCCCACTGCCCGAAGCCCGAGTCGGCCACGTAGATCAGCCGGGCATTGACGTCCCGCATCTGGCGGTAGCCGATCCCCCACTTGTCGAGCGTGCCCGCCCGGAAGTTCTCGACCATGATGTCGGACCGCGCCGCGAGGCGCTTGAAGAGGCTCTTCCCGTCGTCGGAGTGCAGGTCGATGCCGACGTGGTACTTGGAGTGGTTCTCGGGGAAGAAGCCGAGCGAGGCGTTCTTCCAGTAGGTCGCCTCCGGTGTCACGTACCGCATCGTGTCCCCGCCGGGTGGCAGCTCCACCTTGACGACCTCCGCCCCGAACTCGCCCAGGAAGTCCGCCGTGGTCGGGCCGAGCACCAGCGTGGTCAGCTCGAGGACGCGGATCCCTCGCAACGCCTCGGGCTTGTCGAAGATCTTGGAGCGGTCGAACAGCTCGCGGGTCCACTCGAAGTACGCTTGGGTGTTGCTGCCTGCCATCGATGCGCCTCCTGCTCCTCCGGGGGGATGTGGACGGCATCGGCCGATGCCGTCGCGGTACGAGTACGGCGAACTATAGCAAATCCAACTTCCGCATTTCAATACCGCAAAGACGGTCCGCCGACGGGAAAACGCCCGGCGTTCCCCCCTCTGGCCGGCATTTGCCTCCACCGGGCGCCTGGGCTATGATCCGGCCACCGAACCGCGTTCGTGCAGGAGGAGCCTCTCGCACATCGTGCCAATCCGCCCCAGGCAAGGAATAGCCACGCAACCACCAACGGAGGTGCTCCCATGAAGCATCCAGCAAGGCGTATCGTCTCGGCGATCGCGATTGCGATCGTGATCGCCGGACTCACCTGGCAGCCGGCCGCGGCCCAGGACCGCACCATCAAGATCGCCGGCGTCGGCGCCATGAGCGGCGTCGTGCGCACGTTCGGGGTCAACGCCAAGGCCACGCTCGACATGGCGGTGGACGAGATCAACGCCGCCGGCGGCATGAAGCTCAAGGACGGCTCCCGCGCGAAGGTGGTGACCACCTACGTGGACGAGCGGTGCAACGCGGAAGAAGGCATCTCGGTGATCCGCAAGCTCGCCAGCGAGGAGTGGCTCGTGTCGATCGGGCCGACGTGCTCCAACGTGGCCGAGCCGCTGTTCGGCATCCTGCAGCGCAAGGCGGGTGATGCCGGCGACTCGGGGCTGCAGTTCCCGATCTTCACCGATACCGCGATCAAGCCCGGCCTCGCCAAGATCTCCGAGTGGTCGTTCCGCAACGTCCCGCACGAGCCCACGATGTACAACCACCTCTTCAAGTGGCTCAAGGAGAAGAACCCCGACGCCAAGACCCTGATGATCGGCGTCGAGAGCGACTTCGCCCACAGCAACGCCAACGCGGGAATCATGGAAGCGGCGGCCAAGGCCGCGGGCTTCGAGGTGCTCGGTCAGGAGAAGTGGCTCCTGAACGATACCGAGTTCTCGACCCAGGTCGGCAAGTTCCGCCGGGCCAAGCCCGACGTGATCGGGATCGCCGCCCATCCGTTCACCACCTGCGGCGCGCTCCGGGAGATGAAGCGCCAGAACGTCAAGCCCAAGGTCCTGGTGGGCCTGACCTCGTCGGCGACGCTGGAGACGATGGTCGGCTGCGGCCCGGAGGCCGAGGGCATGATCATCCCGACCGGCTTCGCCCCGGTGACACCGGAGGCGAAGCGCGTCGCCAAGGTGGTCGCGGAGAGGTACAAGGGCAACGTCGATCTCCACTCGGCGGCCGTGTACGAGAACATCCAGGTGTTGAAGACCGTGATCGAGACCTCCGGCGTCGAGGGCAAGAGCACCAGCGTCCAGCAGGATCGTCGGCGCCTCCGGGACGGGCTCGCCCAGGTCAAGGAGTTCCAGGGCCTGCTCGGGAAGGTCCAGCGCACGGAGGACCGGGAGTCGACCAAGCCATACGTGTTCGCGGTCGCGAAGAGCTCGGACTGGGTCGTCCTCTACGACCCGCGCTGACCCCCGCGCGCCCCCCCACCCTGCCCTCTCTCCCTCACGGGGGAGAGGGTGAGGCCTAGATGGGAACCCGGCCGTGAGTGACCTGGCGCTCGACGTCGTCCAGCAGGCGTTGAACGGCTTCCTCTTCGGTTCGTCGTACGCGCTCATCGGCATCGGCTTCACCATGATCTTTGGCGTCATGGAGAAGCTGAACCTCGCGTTCGGCGTCACCGCGCTGGGCGGCGCCTACGTGGCCCTCCTCGTCTTTCAGCTCACGCGCGGCCCTCTCGTCCTCGTCTTCCTGGCCGCGGTGCTCGCGGCCGGGCTCATCGGGCTCATCGTCGAGTTCACCTGCTTCCACTGGATGCCGCGCGACTACCCGCTGGCGGCGCTCATGGCCACGGTCGGCATGCTCTTCTTCATCGAGGAGGTCATCGTGCACGCCACCAACGGCATGCCGCGCGCATTTCCCGCTCCCCTGGGCCAGCTCATGCTCGAGGTCGGACCGTGGCTGGTGCGCGGGGATCTCGCCTTCATGTTCCTGGTGAGCCTCCTCGTGATGGCCGGGCTCTGGGCGCTCGTCTACCACAGCCGGCTCGGGCTCGCCACGCGCGCGGTCTCGCAGCAGCCGGTGGCGGCGCAGCTCTGCGGCATCGCGCCGCGGCGCGTGAACGCCGCCGTGTTCGTGATCACCGGGCTCATCGGCGGCGTCGCCGGCGCGCTCATCGGCTCCGCCGTCGGCAATCTCTCGCCGCTGCTGGCCTTGCCGCTGACGGTGAAGGGGCTCGTCACCGCCGTGCTGGGCGGCCTCGGCTCGATCCCCGGCGCCATCGCGGGCGGCCTGCTCCTCGGCGTGGTCGAGTACCAGGCGCTCTACTTCTTCGGCATCGGCTATCGCGACATGGTCACCTACCTGCTCCTGTTCGCGTTCCTCGTCGGACGGCCCGGCGGGCTGTTCGGCTCCAAGGGCGTCTAATGCGTCGTGGGACGCGGTGAGCGGCACGCCGTGAGCGGGAAAGGCTGACCGCGCGGTGGAGTTCTACCTGAGCCTGCTGACGCTCTTCGGCTTCCGCATCCTGCTCGGGCTGTCGGCGTACGTCGTGATCCTGACCGGCCAGATCTCGCTGGCCCAGGCCGGCTTCTACGCGATCGGCTCCTACACGGCGGGCGCGGCCACCGCGATCTGGGGGTGGCCAATCGTGCCGGCGATCCTGCTCGGCGGCATCGTGGGCGGCATCTTCGGGTTCCTGGTCGGCTTTCCCGCGCTGCGCGTGCGCGGGCTGTTCCTCGTCATCGCGACGCTCGCCTTCACCGAGATCGTCCGCATGGTCTTCCTCAACCTGAAGTACACGATCCGCGTGGGCGACCGCACCATCGGCCCCGCCGCCGGCGAGGGCTTCCGCGGCATCACCTACTACTTCGAGAACGGCTGGTCATCGGCCAGGATCATGGCCTTCACGTGGCTCTTCGTGCTCGCGGTGCTGCTGGCCATGTGGATCATGGACCGCTCGCGCGCCGGCGCGGTGCTCCGGGCCGTGGGCGAAGACGAGCTCGCCGCCTCGAGCGTCGGCATCAACCTCACGACCGCCAAGGTCGCGGCGATGACCGCCGGCGGGTTCGTGGCCGGCCTGGCCGGGGCGCTCTACGCCCACTACGCGAGCTATGTGTCACAGGAAGACTTCGGCGTGCTGCTGGCCACCTTCGCGATCGCGTACGCGCTCGTGGGCGGCACCGGCAGCGTGCTCGGGCCGGTGGCCGGGGTCCTCTTCTTCTCGCTGCTGATCGACGGGCTGCGCTTCCTCGGAGACTGGCGCAACCTGCTGTTCGGCGTGCTGATCATCGTGATGATGAATCTGCGGCCTCACGGCATCGTGGACGTCGGGCTCATCCGGCGCCTCGGCCTCTGGCGGCGGCCCCCCCGGAAAGCGGCGTATGCTCGCGACTGAGGGTCTGGCCAAGCACTTCGGCGGCGTGAGAGCCGTGCACGGCGTGGATCTCACCGTCGAGGAGAACGAGATCCTCGGCCTCATCGGGCCCAACGGCTCGGGCAAGAGCACCATGGTGAACCTGATCACCGGCGTGTTCCCGCCGACGGCCGGGCGCGTCGCGTTCCGGGATCGGGACATCACCGGCTGGCCGGCGCATCGGGTGCTGGCGGCGGGTATCGGACGCACCTTCCAGAACATCCGGCTGTTCCGCGGGCTCACCGTCTGGCAGAACCTGTGGGTCGCCCGCACCCCCGAGCAGGGACGGGGGAGCGGACGGTTCGGCGACTGGCTCGCGATCGACCGCGGGCGTATGCACGCGATCGAGGCGACGCTCGACTTTTGCCGCCTGCTGGACAAGAAGGACGAGCTCGCGCGCAACCTCGCCTTCGGCGAGCAGCGCCGGCTCGAGCTGGCCCGCTCGCTGGCCGCGGAGCCGGCCCTGCTGCTCCTGGACGAGCCGGCCGCCGGCATGAACGCGGCCGAGATCGAGGATCTGCGCGGGCGTCTGGTCGCGCTGAAGGCGCGCGGCAAGACCGTGGTGCTCATCGAGCACCACATGGAGCTCGTGATGGGCGTGGCCGATCGCGTGGCCGTCCTCAACTTCGGCGAGAAGATCTGCGAAGGGCCGCCGGCGCGCGTGCAGGATGACGAGCGCGTGCGTGAGGCGTACCTTGGCACGCGCCGGAGCGGCTAGGAGCCCTCCGACGATGCTCGCCAGTTCGGACCGACCGCCGTGCGTTTGGTGTTCCGCTTCGAGCGCCGGCTTCGAGACGGTGAACAAATCGGCTCATCATGCTCGACCAAGCTGGCGTGACATGACGCCGCGTTCGAGCGCCGGCTTCGCCGGCGCAACCTGTTTCGGGGGGGAGGTTCGGAAGGGGGGCGGAGCCCCCCTCCGAGTTAACTTCGGCGAGAAGATCTGCGAAGGGCCGCCGGCGCGCGGGCAGGATGACGAGCGCGTGCGTGAGGCGTACCTTGGCACGCGCCGGAGCGGCTAGTTTAGTCATGCTGCGCGTCCGGGATCTCGTCACCACGTACGGCATGATCCAGGCGCTCAAGGGCGTGGCGCTGGACGCCCGTGAGCAGGAGATCACCTGCATCCTCGGGCCGAACGGCGCGGGCAAGACCACGCTGCTCTACAGCATCGCCGGCATCCTGACGCCGCGCGCCGGGTCCATCCGCTTCGGCGATCGCGAGCTGGCGGGGGCGCCCGCCCACCAGGTGGTCGCGAGCGGGATCGCGCTCGTCCCCGAGAACCGTCTGGTGTTCCCCCACATGACGGTGCGGGAGAACCTGATGGCCGGCGCCTTCGGACGGCTCGGGTCGGACCGAAGGGGGGTCGACCACGATCTCGACGGGATGCTCGCGCGCTTCCCGATCCTCGGGGAGCGGGCGCGCCAGGCGGCCGGCACCCTGTCCGGCGGCGAGCAGCAAATGCTGGCCGTGGCGCGCGCCCTCATGGCGCGGCCGCGACTGCTCATGATGGACGAGCCCTCCCTGGGGCTGGCGCCTCTGATCGTGGAGCAGATCTTCGAGATCGTGGCCACGCTCAACCGCGACGGCCTGACCGTGCTCCTGGTGGAGCAGAACGCGCGGATGGCGCTCGGCATCGCGCACCATGCGTATCTGCTCGAGCAGGGCCGCGTCGCGCTTCACGGCACCGCCGCGGAGGTGTCGGCGAACGAGGCGGTCGGCCGCGCGTACCTGGGGATCAAGGGCGCGTAGTGCCGGCCCGATCCGCTCCGTAGCGCCTGCCGGTGGCCCCTCTGCTGCAGACTCAGCTGCAGGCGGTGGTGGACGGCCTGATGCTCGGCGCCACCTATTCCCTCCTCGGGCTCGGCTTCACGCTGATCTTCGGGGTGTTCCGTCGGCTGAATCTCGCCTTCGGCCCCACGATCCTCGTCGGCATCTACGCGGGCAGCCTCTGGTCCCGGGCGAGGCCGGGTTCCCTGCTGCTGGTGGTGACCATCACGCTCCTGGGCACACTGCTGGCCGGCATCTACGTGGAGCGCTGCTCGTTCCGCGCGCTCGCGCGACAGGCTCCCGTGGTCTCCATGATCTCCACGTTCGCGGTGTCCATGCAGCTGCAGGAGCTGGTCACGCTGCTCCCGGCCGCCAGGACGATGCCCTATCCGGCGCCGGCGTGGCTTCCCGGCGTCGAGGTCGGTGGCGTGATGCTGAGGTCGGATGGGCTCTTCATGTGGGCGGGCGCCACCCTGCTGATGGCGGCGCTGTTCCTGCTGCTGTACCGCACGCGACTCGGCACCACGCTGCGCGCGGTCGCCGACTCGCCCGAAGCCGCCACGCTGATGGGCGTGGACGTCGCCAGGATCGGCGTGATCGCGTTCGTGCTGGCGTCGCTGGTCGGCGGGGCGGCCGGCATCCTGATCATGTCGAGTCAGCAGCAGGTGACGCCCTACTTCGGTCTCTGGGCGACGGTCAAGGGGCTGACGGTGATGTTGCTGGGCGGCGCCGGCTCGCTCTCCGGCGCGGTGGCGGGCGGGATCGTCCTCGGGGTCGTGGAGTCGGAGGCGCTCTGGAGTTTCGGGGGTCAGTGGCGCGATCTCGCCGCGTACGCACTCCTGTTCGCCGCCGCCGCCGCGAGCCGCGGGCGCGTGACGG
>Ga0187892_10008824_pt1 | contig 13576 bp, 17 predicted proteins | sample MA1701073metaG_FD_139345 | JGI IMG/M metagenome (GOLD analysis project Ga0187892, IMG submission 139345) | Bio-ooze microbial communities from a basaltic lava cave in the Kipuka Kanohina Cave System on the Island of Hawaii, USA - MA170107-3 metaG ...
CCCGGGAAGCTCAACTACGCCTCGGCCGGCACCGGCTCGACGACCCACCTCGCGATGGAGATGCTGAAGAGCGAGGCGGGCCTGTACATCGTGCACATCCCGTACAACGGCAACGGGCCGGCCGGCACGGCGGTGATCGCCGGGCAGGTCGAGGTGCTCTTCGGCAGCCTGCCGGCGGTGCTGCCGCACGCCAAGTCTGGCCGCGTACGCCCGATCGCCGTCGGCACGCCGAAGCGCTCGCCGTCGCTCCCGGAGGTGCCGACGGTAGCCGAGTCGGGCTTCCCCGGCTTCGACGCCTCGCTCTGGCTCGCGATCATGGCCCCGGCGGGGACGCCGCCCGCCGTGATCGACCGCCTGCACAAGGAGACGCTGGCGTCGATCGCGTCGCCCGACGCCGCCGACGCGCTCAGCAAGGCCGGCGCCGAGCCGGTCACCAGCACGCCGGCCGAGCTCGCCGGCATGGTGAAGGACGGCGTGGCGAAGTACGCGAAGGTCATCAAGCAGGCGGGCGTGGAGCCGCAATGATCACGGTGCACCGGCTCGTCGCGCTCGCCGCCGCGGCGCCGGTCGCGGTCGCGGCACAGTGCGACGCGCCCGGCGCGAAGGTCGAGTCCGACCGCGTGGTGGTCGTCTACCGCACGGTGCCGGCCAAGGTCGCGGTCGGGCAGCACTTCGTCGTCGAAGCGCGCGTCTGCGGGAAGGGTCCCGGCCCGGCGCCGGGCGCGCTGCGCGTCGACGCCGACATGCCGGCGCACCGGCACGGCATGAACTACCGCGCGAAGGTCTCGCCGAAGGGCGACGGCCGCTACGTCGCCGAGGGCCTGCTCTTCCACATGCCCGGCGAGTGGCGGCTGCTGTTCGACGTCGAGCGGGGCGGAAAGACCGAGCGGCTCGCGGCGAACCTGAACCTGGAATGAGGCGCGCGCTGCTCCTCGCCGTCGCGCTCGCGTGCGCGGACGCGCAGGCGAACGGGCTCGTCGCCTTCCAGCCGCAGGAGATCCGCCGCATCGTCAGCCACGGGCCGTGGCCCCAGCCGGTGCTCGCCGATCCGTCGAACCGCGCCGCGGGCAGCCCCGCGGCGATCGCGCTCGGGGCGCGGCTCTTCTTCGATGCGCGCCTCTCCGCGAACGGCGCCGTCGCGTGCGCGACGTGCCACGTTCCGTCGCGCGCGTGGACCGACGGGCGGCCACGCGCGATCGGGCTCGCCGAGCTCGACCGCAACACGCCGAGCGTCGTCAACGCCGGCCTCTCGCGCTGGTTCGGCTGGGACGGCGGCGCCGACTCGATCTGGTCGCAGGGGCTGCGGGCGATGCTCGACCCGCGGGAGATGGGCGCGAGCCCGGCGCTCGTCGCCGGCACGATCCGCGCCGACCGGAACCTCGCCTGCATGCACGAGGCGGCGTTCGGCGCGGCGGCGCGCGACGACACGCAGGTGATGGTCGACGCGTCCAAGTCGATCGCCGCGTTCGTCGCGACGCTCGACTCCGGCCGCACGCCGTTCGACGAGTTCCGCGACGCGCTTGCGCGCGGCGACCGCGCCGCGGCGGCGCGCTATCCGGCCGGCGCCCAGCGCGGCGCGAAGATCTTCGCCGGCAGGGGCAACTGCAGCGTGTGCCACTTCGGCCCGAGCTTCACCAACGGCGAGTTCCACGAGGTCGGGGTGCCGTTCATGCTCGGCGCGGGGAAGGTGGACCCGGGGCGTCATGGTGGCATCAAGCGGCTGCAGGGCGATCCGTTCAACTTGCTCGGAAAATACAGCGACGACGCTTCGGGCGCCTCGGCGACGAAGACGCGCCACGTCGAGATGCAGCATGCGAACTTCGGCCAGTTCAAGACGCCGTCCTTGCGCAACGTCGCGCTCACTGCGCCGTACATGCACGACGGGCGGCTCGCGACGCTGCGCGACGTCGTGCGTCACTACGCCGAGCTCGACATGGAGCGGATCCACGTCCACGGCGAGCAGCTGCTGCGGCCACTCCGGCTCTCGCCGGGGGAGAGCGAGGACCTGCTCGCGTTCCTCGAGTCGCTCAGCGATCCGCGGGCGGGTGCTGAAGTCGCTCGTGCCCGGTCGACTCCGGGTTGCCCCTGACGGTTGCCTGCAACGGACCGGTATCGAATAATGCGGGCAAATGATGTTCGATAGCTTCAGGGTTCTGGCGGCCGCGCTGGACCGCGAGGGCGCGCGATACCTGGTCGCGGGCGGGCTCGCCGTCAACGCCCACGGCTATGTGCGCTACACGAAGGATGTGGACATCGTGATCCAGCTGGGCACTGCGAACGTGGAACGGGCTTTCGCCGCGCTGGCGTCGCTGGGGTACAGGCCGACCGTCCCGATCGTCGCCTCTCAGTTCGCCGATCCGGCCCAGCGCGAAAGCTGGATCAGGGAAAAGGGGATGAAAGTACTCAACTTCCAGAGTGACGAGCACCGGTTCGCGCCCGTCGATGTTTTCGTGATCGAGCCGTTCGACTTCGATCAGGAGCATGCCGCGGCGCTGCAGGGCGAAGTCGCGCCCGGGCTCTTCGTTCGCTTCGTCTCGATAACCACGCTCATCGCGATGAAGGAGCTTGCCGGCAGGCCGAACGACCTGGTGGACGTGCAGCATCTCCGCTGGATCGTCGAGGAGAAAGATCGTGGACCAGATTCCTGACCAACTCTGGCAGAGGACGACCTGGGAAGGCAACCGGCGCGAGTACGTGCGCTGGGGGCTTCGGCTCACCGTCCTGGAGAGACTTCAGGCGCTCGACGAGATGATCGAGCTGGCGCGGCACTTCGAAGAGATGCGTGCGCAGGGAAGGTTCCGGTCGCCGCAGGAGAGCGGCAGCGTGTGACTCAGGGCTTCCACTCCACCCAGCCGCCGGGGTCGCCCTGGGGGATCCGCGGGGCGCGGGGCACCGGCGCGGTCACGACACCGGGTTCCGCGAGCGGCTGCGTCTGCGTCGCGAGCAGCGGCGGTTGCTCGCCCTCCCACCGGAAGCGCGAGAGCTGGTTCTGGCGGTCCTGCTCGAAACGCATCATCTCGGCGCGCCGGAGCGCGTCGTTCGCCGGCGCGCCGGGCTGCGCCTGCTGGACCTGCTGGCGGTAGTTGAGCTCGTTCTGCTGCATCCGTTGGCCGCGCTGCATCGCGTCGAAGTCGAGCCGCTGCTGCGGGGTCATCGGGCCGGCGCGGTAGCTCTGGATCGACTGCTGGAGCTGCAGCGCAAAATCGTCCGACTGCTGCTGCCGGAGGAGCAGCGCGCTCGCGGCCGGGTTCTGGACCTGGGCGTGGGCGGACCCGGCGGCGAGTACGAGCACGAGGACAAGGGCTCTCACGGCGGTCATCCTGCCACGGCGAGACCGCCCGCGCCGGGTCCGGGTTCCGCCGCCGGGGGCATGCGCTATCATCGCGCGCCGACGCCAGCTCGGAGGGAGCCGTGACGAAGAAGACGATGACCGCCATCCGCAACGCCGCGCTAGCGGCGCCGCTCGCCGCCGCCCTCGCCGGCTGCATCGCCTACGAGCCCGACGTGCGCCCGATGGAGATGCCCTGGGGGCAGCGGGTGGTCGTCAGCTGCATGAACGACAAGTCGATGGCGATCGACTTCGTGCCGGCGCCGCGCGCCGCCCGCGTCACGTTCGACTCGACCACCGTCACGCTCCCCCAGGTCGCCGCCGCGAGCGACGCGAAGTTCACCGACGGCCGCTATACGCTGTACATCAGCGGCGAGCGTGCCGCGCTCGAGGAGACCGGCATGGTCCTGCGCGGCCCCTGCCGACCCCGCTAGCGCGCACGTGTTCCACGGCTGGATCGTCGTCGCGGCGACCCACGCCGTCCTCTTCGTCATCTTCGGCGTCGCGTACTCGTTCGCCGCCTTCTTCGTCCCGCTCGAGCAGGCGTTCGGCGCGAACCGGGGCGACGTGTCGCTCGTCTTCGCGCTCTGCGGATTCCTGTACTTCATGGTCGGCGCGTTCGCCGGCCAGCTCGCCGACCGGTTCGGACCGCGCCGCGTGGTGGCGGCGGGGATCCTGTTCCTCGCGCTCGGGCTCGCCGCGGCGAGCCGCGCCGGCTCGCTCGTCGCGCTCTACGCCACCTACAGCATCGGCATCGGTCTCGGCGTCGGCTGCGCCTACGTCCCGAGCGTCGGCGCGGTCCAGCCGTGGTTCATCGCGAAGCGCGGACTCGCGTCGGGCCTCGCGGTCGCCGGCATCGGTGTGGGCAACTTCGTCGTACCGCTCGTCGCGGCCGAGCTCATCGGCGCGTTCGGCTGGCGGCGCTCGTTCGAGCTCCTCGCCCTCGGCACGCTCGTGCTCGGCGGCGCCGCGGCGCTCCTGATCGAGAACCGGCCGCAGGCGCGCGGCCTCTACCCCGACGGCGCCCGCGCCGCCGCGGGCGCGCCCCCGCCCGCGCAGGCCGCGGCCGGCGTCGCGCTGCGCGAGGCGATGCGCACGCGCGCGTTCTGGCTGCAGTGGGGCGCGATCCTCGCCTGCGGCGCCGGCCTCTTCATCCCGTTCGTGCACCTCGTGCCGTACGCGCGCGACGCCGGCCATCCGGAGGCGACCGCGGTGCTGCTGGTGAGCCTGATCGGCGTCGGCAGCATGGTCGGCCGGTTCGCGCTCGGCGGCCTTGCCGACCGCGTCGACCGCGGCACGCTCCACGCGGCGGTCTACGCCGGGATGGCGGTGATGCTCGGCGTCTGGCTCGCCTCGACCGGCGCGATCGCGCTTGGCCTCTTCGCGGTCCTGTTCGGGACGTTCTACGGCGCGTTCGTCGCGCTGCAACCGCCGCTCGCGATGGACCTCTTCGGTGCGCGGAGCGTGTCCGGCGTGATCGGCGTCCTCTACACGGCCGCCGGCCTCGGCTGCCTGCTCGGTCCCTGGCTCGCCGGCGTGGCCTACGACCTCACGCGGAGCTACGCGGTGCCGATCGCCGCAAGCATCGCGCTGATGCTGGTCGCGGTCGTGCTCGCCGTCCTGCTCCGCCGCGCCCGTGTCACCTGAAGCTCATCCCCAGGCGGTAGAAGACGAGCTTCACGAGCTCGAGCACGACGTTGCGGGCGGCTTCCTGATCGGTCCACCAGTCCCGCGGGAGCGGCTCCGCGCTGCTCGCGACCACGAGCACCCGCGTCGACGGCAGGGTGTCGGCGAAGACGAGCCGCGTGCGGTAGACGTGATAGCGCGAGGTCACCACGAGGAGCGTGCCGGCGCGGGGGCCGAGCGTGCGCGCCGCCTCGGCCGCTTCCGCGACCGTGCTCACGAGGTCGTTGCCGAGGAGGCGGATCGCCGCGTCGGGCACGCCCCGGTTCACGAGCAGCACCCGCGCGGTGTCCTCGAACCACGGCCAGCGGATGCCGTCCTGCTCGAGCGCGACCCAGCGGCTCTCGCGCCGGGGCACCGAGAGGTACACGACGCTCGCGTAGCCCGCCCGGTACAGCTCGGCGCCGGTGATCGCGCGCGTCGGCTCGGCGCCGAGCACGAGGATCGCGTCGGCCTTCGCCGGCGCGTCGTCGGCGCCGAGCCAGCCGGCCGCGTGCCACGCCACGAAGGCGACGAGCGCCAGTTTCGCCGCCACGAGCGCGAGCACGGCGGCGAGACAGCGCTTCACGCATCCCATGGTTCCCTCCCGGTGACAGCGGCGATTCTATGCGCGCCCTGAAGCGCCTACTCGGCCGCAAGGGCTCGTCGGTCGAGGTGAGCGAGTCGCGCGGCGTGCGCACGCTCCACCTCCGCGGCGAGGCGATCCAGAGCGCGATGCGCCTCTCGGCGCCCGAACGCCTCGAGCTCGCCTACACCCGGGCGATGATGGCGTTCCTCCTCTTCGCGCCGGCCCCGCGCGAGATCCTGATGGTCGGCCTCGGGGGTGGATCGATCGCGCGGTTCGTGCACGAGCGGCTGCCGCGGACGCGGATCGAGGTGGTCGAGCTCGACCCGAAGGTGCTCGCCGCCGCGCGCACCTTCTTCGGCCTGCCGGCGGACGACCGGCGCCTCAAGGTGGTCGTCGGCGACGGCGCCGCGCACGTCCTCGCGCATCCCGGTGCCTGCGACGTGTTCCTGCTCGATGCGTTCGACGACCTCCGGTCGGTCCGTTCGCTCGCGACCGAGGCGTTCTACGCCGCCTGCCGCGACGCCCTGCGGCCGGGCGGGGTGTTCGCGGTCAACTTCATCGCCGACGAGCCGCGGTTCGGGCTCTACCTCGCGCGCCTCGAGCGGGTGTTCGACGGGCGGGTGCTGTGCCTGCCGTCACAGGATCGCATGAACATGATCGTGCTCGCGTTTCGCGCACCGGTGGCCCCGATCCGGATCGCGCCGCTCAAGCGCACGGCGCGGGAGCTCGAGCGCCGGCTCGAGCTGCCGTTCGACCGCTTCGTCCGCGACCTCGTCGCCCACAACCCGGGCGACGCGACGCACCTCGCCTTCAAGGGTGACGCTGCCTGAACCGCCGCCGGCGCCGATTTGCTAGGATTTTCGCGGCGTGTGCGGCAGACGTCCTGTCGGCGGCGGCGCGCGCGGTGCTAGAGTCCGCTCGCTTCATCGGCACGAACGCCGGCGCAACGACCGGACGGGAAGCCGCAAGGAGGATTCGCTGATGGCCGGCAAGGACGCGCTCGACCAGGCGCGCATCGATCTCGCCGCGGCGCTCCGCTGGGCGTCGCGCCTCGGGCTCTCCGAGGGGGTCTGCAACCATTTCAGCGTCGCCGCGCCGGGGCTCGAGGACCGCTTCCTGATCAATCCGCAGGGGTTCCACTGGTCGGAGGTCACCCCGGCCGACATCCTGCTCGTCGACGGCAAGGGCAACGTGGTGGAGGGGCGGCACACCGTCGAGCCCACCGCGTTCTTCATCCACGGCCGGCTGCACCGGTCGAAGCGCCATCCGGCGGTGGTCCTGCATACGCACATGCCGTTCGCGACCGCGCTCACGCTGCTCGAGGGCGGCCGCCTCGAGCCGGCGAGCCAGAACGCGCTCAAGTTCTACGGCAAGGTCGCCTACGACGAGGAGTACAACGGCCTCGTCCTCGACAACGCCGAGGGCGACCGCATCGCCGCGCGGCTGAACGGCGCGGACGTGCTGTTCCTCGCCCATCACGGCGTGATCGTCTGCGGCGAGACGATCGCCTGGGCGTTCGACGACCTCTATTACCTCGAGCGCGCCTGCATGGTGCAGGTGCTCGCCCAGGGCACCGGGAAAACGATCAAGCGCCTGCCGCACAGCATCGCCTCGGCGGCGGCGAAGCAGATGGCGGGCGACCGGACCCGGTCCGACCTGCACCTCGCCGCGCTGAAGCGGATCCTCGACCGCGAGGAGCCGGGCTGGTCGCGGCTCGCGTAGGGACGCGTCAGGCGAGCTCGGCGAGGACCGTGGCGGCGATTGCCTCGGGCGCCGGCCCGATGTCCGCGACGATCGCGTCGACCGGCTCCTCGAGCGCGGTGAACTGCGAATCGAGCAGCGTCGGGTTCATGAAGTGCGCGCGGCGCGCCTCGAGCCGACCGGCGATCAGCGCCTTCGTCCCCCGCAGGTACACGAGCCGGGCGTCCGGCAGGTCGGCGAGGAGCTGGTCGCGATAGCTCGCCTTCAGCGCGGAGCAGGCGAGCACGACGCCGGCGGATCGCGCCGCGCGCTCCCGGAGCACCTCGTTCAGGCGGGCGAGCCATGGCCGCCGGTCGTCGTCGGTGAGCGGGTGGCCGGCGCGCATCTTCGCGACGTTCGCCGCCGGGTGGTAGTCGTCCGCGTCGAGGAAATCGCCGCCGAGCTCGCGCGCGAGCAGCCGGCCGACGGTCGTCTTGCCGGCGCCGGTCACCCCCATCACGACGACGATCATCGTGTCGCTGCCTCGCCCGCGTCGATTCTAACCGTCGGAGTTCGGTTAACATGCGCCGCGTGATGCGATCGCCTCTCACCTCCGCCGCGATCCTGTGCGCGGCGCTCGCCGCCGCGCCGGCCGGCGCGCAGGACCGCCGGTACGCCTACGAAGTGGAGCTCGCCGCGGCCGCGCAGCGCGCGACGGTGCGCGCGGGCGGCGTCGAGTGGACGTGCAGCGGGACGCGTTGCACCGCCGAGGGGCGCGGCGGGGCGGTCAGCGTGCGCGGCTGCAGCGAGCTCGCGCGGGCGGTCGGGCCGATCCGGCGCTACGCGAGCGAGATCCGCAGCCTCGGGGAGAAGGAGCTCGCCGAGTGCAACCAGGCGGCGACTGCGACGGCTGCCGCGCCTTCGGCGCCGCCGGCGGCCGCGGCGGCGCCGAAGGCGGCTGCGCCCAAGCCGACGGCCGGGCCTGGCGTTACGGCCGAGATGACCTACACCGGCGTCTGGCCCGGCGGCCGCGAGGCAAAGCAATGAGGCGTCTCATCGCGTGTCTGGCGCTCGCCGTGCTCGCCGGGCCCACCGCCGCGCAGGAACTGACACTCGACGTTCCCATCCGCGTGGCCGACCTGCATCCGTCGGTCACCGTCGGCTCGGTCACGTGCGCGCTCTTCGCCGATCCGGGCGGGCCGCAGAACAGCCTGGGCTACCTCGGCAGCGGATCGAAGTGGTTCCAGGTGAAGGGTGGCGCCTTTGCGGGGACGCTGACGGTGCCGATCAAGATCGCGCCGCAGGCGGTCCCGCGCGCCTACAAGTGCGCGCTCTTCCTCATCTACAAGGAGGGCGACCGCGCGCTCACCGCGGCGGCGTCGCGCATCTCGGATCCGAACACGATGGAGTACAAGGCGCTCTTCCGCCGCGCGCCCGGCTCGCCGTTCCTCGGGGAAGTGTCCGGGTCGTTCAATCGCTAGCAGCGTGATGGAAAATGCAGATCAGGCACCGGGCAGGAACACGCGCACAAGCTCGGGTCAGAGCGAAGCGCGCGTTTTGCGTCACTGGATTCGAGGATGCAAAAGGAGCTGTGGCTCCTTTTGCATCAACCTGCCAGGCGTCCGCCGGGCACGCATCGGCGTTACCGGCTGAACGGGCGCGGAACCTGCGAGGGAACAAGGGTGCCTCGCGCGCCGCCCGGTCAATTGATGGTCCAGAAGTAGATCCAGTCGTTGCCGAGACGGAGCGCCTTCTCGGGCTTCCAGTCGTCGCCCATCGAGAAGTCGTGCGAGACGACGCGCGTGCCGGGCCTGAGGTCGCGGCGCAGCTTCGGCTTGAGCCGCAGGTTCACGTCGGGCAGGAGGTAGAGCGTGACGACGGTCGCCTCCCGGATGTCGGCATCGAACAGGTCGCCGATGCGGAACGTCACCCGGCTCTCGACCCCAGCGCGCCGCGCATTCTCGTTCGCCTCGGCGATCCGCCGGGGGTCGATGTCGATGCCGACGCCGCGGGCGCCGAACTTCTGCGCCGCGGTGACGACGATCCGGCCGTCGCCGCAGCCGAGGTCGTAGACGAGGTCGCCCGGCTTCACGCCGGCCATCCGCAGCATCTCCTCGACCACCTCCTGCTTGGTCGGGACGTACGGCACGTCGGGCGAGCGCGCCGGCGCCATCGGCGCCTGCTGGGCGCAGGCGGGCAGGGCGAGGGCAGCCGCGGCGAGCGCGGCGAGGAGGCGTCGACGGTCCATCAGGTCCTCTTCAACGCCGGGCCAGCGAGCCGCAGGTTGACCGCGAGCAGCACCCCGCCGACGGCGAGCACGCCGATCCCGACCCAGGCGCCGGTGCGGACGTACGCGAGGCTGGAATAGAGCAGATAGGCACAGGTGGCGACGAAGATCAGCGGCGTCACCGGGTAGAGCGGCACCTTGAACGGCCGCGGCGTGGCGGGGTCGCGGACGCGCAGCACGAAGAGGCCGATGCCGACGAGCGTGAAGAAGAACCAGAACACCGGCATCGTGTAGTCGACCATCGTCTCGATCTTCGCGGCGAACGCGCCGGCCACGACCAGCGCGAGCGCGACCGCGGCCTGCACGAGCAGTGCGTTGCGCGGCGCGTCGCTGCGCGCATCCCAGTGCCCGAGCCAGGCGAACACCGGCCAGTCGCGGCCGAGCGCGTAGTTCGAACGGGCGCCGACGATGATCGTCGCGTTGATCGAGGTGAGCGCCGCCACCGCGATCATGAAGCTGATGATCTTCGCGCCCCGCTCGCCGAACTGCAGCCCGAGCACGTCGGCCGCCACCGTCTGGCTCTTCGCCACGCCGGCGAGGCCGAGGCTGCGCACGTAGGCGTAGTTGATCAGGAGATAGAGGACGGTGACGGTGACGAGCGACACCGCGAGCGCGGTGACCATGCTCCGTCGCTCCTTCAGCTCGGCGGAGATGTAGGCGCCTTCGTTCCAGCCGCCGAAGGTGAACAGGACGAACAGGATCGCGAGCGGCGCGCCGGCCATGAACGGCTTCGCCTCGGCGGCGGGCGCCGGCGCGGGCGCGGGCGCGACCAGCAGGATCCCGGTGACGATCACCGCGACGACGCCGGCCACCTCGATCACCGTGAGCACGTTCTGGGTGCCCTTGGTCTCGCGGATGCCCGAGATGTTGATCGCGGTGAGCGCGATCACCGCCAGCGCGGCGTAGATCGACGACGAGTGCGCGCCGAGGTTGACGAGCTTCGATGCGTAGTCGCCGAAGGTGTAGCCGAGCACCGCGATCGAGCCGGTGGTGATCACCGCGATCCGCGCCCAGGCGAAGAGGAACGAGAGCCCGCGGCCGAACGCGCGCTGGAGGAAGTAGTAGTCGCCGCCCGCGCTCGGATACGTGGTCGCGAGCTCGGCGTAGCAGAGCGCGCCGACGAGCGAGATCACGCCGCCGACCACCCAGAGCAGGTAGAAAGCGGCCTCGCTCGAGCTGTTGCCGGCGACGAGCGAGGGCAGGCGGAAAACGCCCGCGCCGATCACCAGGCCGACGATGATCGCGATCGCATCGATGGTGGAGAGCACGCGCTGGGGCGTGCCTTCGTGTCCGGCAGGCTGGGTCATCGGCAGGAGATGTTGTTTTGGGGAGGGTGCGGCGAGCGGGAGTGTAGCCCAACCGCGGGGGCGCACTGTGCCTCCCCGGGCGGTTCCCGTCCGCTGCCGGGCAGGCTATGCTCGCCGCTTGTCCGAAGCTCCCGACCGCGCCGCGGCTGCCGCGGCTCCGCCGCAATCCTTCGCCGCGCTCCGCCACCCCGGCTTCCGCGTCTACTTCGCGTTCGCGGCGCTGGCGATGATGGCGGACAGCATCGAGCACGTCATCAGCTACTGGATCATGTTCCAGAAGTTCCGCTCGCCCGCGCTCGGCGGCTTCGCGATGCTCTCGCACTGGCTGCCGTTCCTCTTCTTCGGCGTGTACTCGGGCGCGCTCGCCGACCGCTTCGATCCGCGCCGGATCATCCAGGTGGGAATGGGGCTCTTCATGCTCGCGTCGCTCGGCTGGGGGCTGCTCTTCCTCACCGATGCGCTCGAGATGTGGCACGCGATGGTGCTCCTCGTGATTCACGGCTTCGCCGGTGTGCTGTGGCATCCGGCCTCGCAGCTCCTGATCCACGACATCGTCGGCGCGAAGCACCTGCAGAGCGCGGTGCGGCTCGCCGTGACCTCGCGCTGGCTCGGCCTGCTGTTCGGCCCGGCGGTGGGCGGCGGGATCCTGCTCGCCCTGGGGCCGGCGTACGGCATCCTGGTGAACGTGCTCTTCTACATTCCGCTCGCCTGGTGGCTGTGGAAAGCGCCGTACGGGCCGCGTTTCCGCAAGGAGCAAGCGCCGCCGCGCGCGGTGCGCGGGTTCGCGGACATCGTGACGACGCTCCGCGAGATCGCCGGCAACCGGACGATCGTCTCGATGACGCTGCTCGCGTCCGGCGCGGCGCTCTTCGTCGGCAACGGGTACCAGCCGCAGATGCCCGAGTTCGCGCACGACCTCGGGCACGGCGACGCGGACGTCGCCTATACGGCGCTGCTCGCGGCGGACGCCGCCGGCGCGCTCGTGGCCGGACTCGCGCTCGAGAGCAGGGGGCTGCTCCAGGCGAACCCCAGGACGGCATTCATACTGGCGATGCTGTGGTGCCTCGCGATCGCCGGCTTCGCCGCGTCGAGCGTCTATCCGCTCGCGCTGGCGCTCCTCTTCGTCGCCGGCTTCCTCGAGCTGTCGTTCAACACGATGGCGCAGACGCTGGTCCAGCTTCGCGCACCGGCGCACATCCGCGGCCGCGTGATCGGGCTGTACCAGATGGGCGCGCTGGGAATGCGGGCGTTCAGCGGCATCACGATCGGCGTGGTGGGCGGCCTGATCGGCATCCACTGGTCGCTTGCGCTCTCCGCGATGGCGCTCCTCGCGGCCGTCGCGGCGCTGCTCGCCTTCACGCTGCGCGCGCGCCCTACTTGAGCAGCCCCGCCGCCTTCGCGTCCTCGATATAGGCGCGGCTCTTCTCGGCGAGGAACGCGGGCATCTTGTCGAGCGTGACGTCGATCACGTCGAAGCCGCCCTCGGTGAGCTGGGTGCGCATCCCCGGGGCCTGGGTGAGGGCGAACATGATGTCGGAGAGCCGCTCCTGGATCGCCGCCGGCGCGGGCTTCGGCACGGCGATGCCGCGGTAGGCGCCGTCCACCCAGTTGAAGCCGAGCTCCTTGAACGTCGGCGCGTCGGGAAAGGCCGGATGCCGCTTCTCGGTCGCGATCACGAGCGGCCGCATCTTCCCCTTCTGCTGGACCGCGAACGGCAGGTAGCTCATCGCGCCGCTCACGTATTCGCGCCAGCGCACCTTCGCCGCCGCGGGGATTCCGCAGGACCTGTTCCGGCCGCACTGAACCGCGAACAGCAGATTGACGGTACGCGGGGCGGCTTCGGCCGCCCCGCTTGCTTCACGGCGCCGCTCAGCGCCAGCCCGCGACCACCAGCTTCCCGATGGTCGTCCCCGATTCGAGCCTCGCGTGCGCGGCGCGCAGATTCCCCGCGTTGATCGGGCGCAGCGTCTCGCGCAGCGTCCCGCGGATCTTCTTCGCGTCGATCAGCTCGGCGACGCGGGCCAGCAGCCGGTGCTGCTCGATCACGTCCGGCGTGTTGAAGCGCGGCCGGGTGAACATCAGCTCCCAGCAGACGGTCGCGCTCTTGTTCCGCACCGCGTCCATCGCGAGCGGGCCCTTCAGCCCGACGATCATGCAGACGGCGCCCTGGGGCGCGACGAGGTCGCCCATCTGGTCCCAGTACTTCTCGGTGTCGTTGTAGTTCGCGATGTAGTCGACGTTCTTCAGCCCGAGCGCCTCGAGCTGCGGGCGGAGCGGCTTCGAGTGGTCGACCACGTGGTCGGCGCCGAGCTCCTTCACCCAGGCGACCGTTTCGGTGCGCGACGCCGTCGCGATCACCTTCAGTCCGGCGACGACTTTCGCGATCTGGATGCCGATCGAGCCGACGCCGCCGGCCCCGCCGATGATCAGCAGGCTGCGCCCGCGGTGCGCCCCGTTCGCGTCGATCTTCATGCGGTCGAAGTACGCCTCCCACGCGGTGATCGCCGTCAGCGGGATCGCCGCCGCCTGCGCGAAGTCGAGCGTCTTCGGCTTCTTCGCGACGATGCGCTCGTCGACGAGCTGCAGCTCGCTGTTCGAGCCCTGCCGCATGACGTCGCCGGCGTAGTAGACCTCGTCCCCGGGTTTGAAGAGCGTGACCTCCGGCCCGACCGCGGCGACGGTGCCGGCCGCGTCCCAGCCGAGCACGCGCGGGCTCGCCTCGA
>Ga0187892_10008825_pt1 | contig 13575 bp, 7 predicted proteins | sample MA1701073metaG_FD_139345 | JGI IMG/M metagenome (GOLD analysis project Ga0187892, IMG submission 139345) | Bio-ooze microbial communities from a basaltic lava cave in the Kipuka Kanohina Cave System on the Island of Hawaii, USA - MA170107-3 metaG ...
CAGGAATCGTCAGATCGAAGTGCTGCAAGACGGGCTGGCCGTCCGGGTAGGCGAAAGTCACGTCGCGAAAACGAACCTCTTGCGAAGGAAGCGCAGCCGCGGGCCGAGAACCAGAGCCGAGGGCACCCGCGGGCGCCATCGCGGCTTCGAGACGCAGCACGGCTACGACCGGCGCCGCCGAGCCATCCATGACCCAATTCAGGCCGCCGAATGCGATCATCGAAGCGCCGACCGCTGCCTGCGCGAATACCACCATCGCGCCCAGGGTGAGGCCGCCGCCGGCGACGGCGCTTGCCAGCGCCCAGAACACGACGACGTTCGCGCCGAGCACCAGCAACAAGCTCCAGAGGACGGGCTTCTCGCGCAGCCGGGTCGCTTCGTATTGCAGCGCATGCAGGCGGCTGCGACGTACGACGAAGCGATCGATGATCCAGTCGGCCAGGCCGAACATCCGCAGTTCCTTGGCTGGGGCTGGATCGACGGCGAGCCTGAAAGCATAGTCGGCATCGCGCTGCGCGCTACGCACCTCGTCGGTATTGCGGTCGCGCCAGATGGCGCTCTCGCGCAGCAGCCAGTGAGTCGCTAGCCACGCACCCGCCAACACGATCGGCGCCCACCACGCGTACGCGAAGAGTACGGCTGCCGAAGCTAGACCGCCGACGAGTTGCATCAATCCGCCCGCGATGAAATCCATCGAGATTGCCAAGGGCGGACCGGTGATGCCGAGGTCGAAATCGCGCGCAACCGTCAGATCGCCGGTGAGCGAGGCGTCTTCGAGATGTCCCATGCCGGGAGGGCGGACGCACGCCTCCGTCAGCCGATCGTACAGCCACGCGGCCATACGGTCGCCGAGGTTGGCGCTGATTGCCTGGTGGAGCGGACTGAGCACCTGCAGCGACACGAAAACCAGGCCGACGAACGCCAGCGGACCGCCGAGCCCGTCGCCGCGCTGCACGGCGCCGACAAGCGCACCCATCGCCACCGCAAACGCGGCCGGCAGCACGCCGCGAGCGATGAGCACGAGCCACCACGCAGCCGCGAGACCTGCGTCAGCCTTGGGCAGGACGGCAAAGAATTTCCATTCGTTGCGGCCACGAAGGCGCTCGAGGATATGGCTGCGCCTTGGCGCGGATACGGTTCCAGTGCGCATTGCACCGGGATTCTCGTCGACCAGGGTGCGACCGGTCAAGGTGGAGTTGGAACGGTTGCCTAAACACCGACTGCGCCATAAGCTCCACCGACATCACCCAGCGGAGGGTCACATGTCGGTCGATCGGCTCGATTTCGGAATCTTCCTTGCCCCATTCCACCCGATCCGCGAGAATCCCACGGTTTCTCTGCGGCGCGACTTCGAGTTGATCGAGTGGCTCGACGAGCTTGGCTTCGACGAAGCCTGGATCGGCGAGCATCACTCCGCCGGCTACGAAATCATCGCCTCGCCCGAAGTGTTCATGGCTGCTGCCGCCGAACGCACGCGTCGTATCCGCCTGGGAACCGGCGTCAGCTCCTTGCCGTACCATCACCCGCTCATTCTCGCCGATCGCATCATGCAGCTCGACCACCAGACGCGTGGCCGCGCGATGTTCGGTGTCGGACCCGGCGCGCTGCCGTCCGACGCCTTCATGATGGGTATCGATCCGATGAAGCAGCGCGAGATGATGGACGAATCGATCACCGCGCTCGTGCCGCTGTTGAAGGGCGAGACGGTCAACATGGAGACCGATTGGTTCAAGCTGCGCGATGCGCGTCTGCAGCTGCGTCCGTACACCAAGCCCCACATCGAGATTGCGGTGGCCTCACAGGTCTCTCCGTCGGGAGCGCGTGCCGCCGGCAAGCATGGTCTTGGTCTGCTTTCCATCGGTGCCACCAGCACCGGTGGTTTCAACGCGCTCGCCACGAACTGGGCGATCTGCGAGGAGAAGGCTGCGGAGTACGGCAAGCACGCCGACCGCAATCGCTGGCGTCTCGTCGGCCCGATGCACATTGCCGAGACACGCGAGCAGGCGCGCAAGGACGTTCGTTTCGGTCTTGAGCCGTGGCTCGATTACTTCCGCCGCGTCGCAGCTCTGCCGCTAGCGCCGGAGGGTTCGATCGACGACGCCGTCGACGCGATGAACAAGACCGGCTTCACCGTCATCGGCACGGTCGACGACGCGATCGCCCAGGTGGAACGCCTGCGCGAGCAATCGGGCGGTTTCGGTGGCTATCTGTTCATGGCGCACGAATGGGCCGACCACGCGGCGACCCGTCGCAGCTACGAATTGTTTGCGCGTTACGTCATGCCGCGCTTCCAGGACGCCCTCGAGGGAACGCGCATCTCGAACGAATGGGCCGCCGAGAACCGGCCGCAGTTCATGGGTGCTGCCATGCAGGCCGTGATGACCGAGATCTCCAAGCACGCCGAGGAGAGTCAGGAAAAGACGCGCAAGGCCAGCTAAATCCCTTCTCAAAGGGGGTCAGGGCCGGAAGTTCACCCTCAAGCTCCCAAACGTCAATATTCCAGACCTGAACCTAAAATCCGAAAATTTGGCTATGGCGCGAAGTGATAGCCGAGATCGGGCGCGCCGTCGTCGAGGTTGGTGCCGGTGGCGCTGCGGGCCCCGAGCTGGGATTCGAGGTCACCGGGGAGCGGACCGCCCGCATCGATGGCGGGACTGCTGAACGAGATGCGGAAATCACTGTCGACTGCGGATAGGAACTCGGCGTCGGCAGCGACATCGTGGTCGCCGACCAGATCGAACGGCAGGTAGCTCGCGGGGAAGACCAGGTTGAAGTCGCCGTCGTAGTCGGGCTCACTCGTCGGGAAGACCTTGACGTTCTCCAACACCGGCACGAAACCGATGCCGTTGTCCTGAAAGATATTGTTGCGCACCAGCGCTCCCGGCGAGCCCGTCGAGCTCGTGCCGATGCGCAGCGCTCGGTCGGAGTTGCCCCAGACCGTGTTGTTGATCACCCGCGCATCCGCTGAGCCCGAACCCTGACCGACGATGGCGATGCCCTCGCGTCCGTTACTGTAGATGAGGTTGTTGAAGACCAGCGTCCGCGCCGAGTCCTGGACACGGATTCCCGCGCCAGGATTGCCGTAGAAAATACAGTTGCGGATGACGAAGTCGTCGCTGTCGCTCTTGATGACGATGCCGGCGTCGGCGCCGCCGGTAATCGTGAATCCGTCGATAACGGTCCCCACCGCTTTGGTGAGGCGGAAAGCCGCGGCGAGCGGGCTTTCGCTGGCGTCGATGACCACCGGTCCCGCCGGATCACCGGTCTGTGCGCCACTGACGTCGGCCTCGAACATGAGGTCCTCAGACGCCCGGCCTTGGCCATCGGTCGTAATTCCGTCAACGTAGAGGCCAGGTCCGACGACGATGCGGTATCCCGACGGCGCCAGACGCGCGGCGTGCGAGATCGTGCGCAACGCCCGCGATGGCGTCAGGCCGCTGTTGGCGTCGTCGCCATTGAGGCGAACGAAGATCGCAGTTCGCTGCGGCGCGGCTGTCGGCGTCGGAGTCGGCAGCGGCGGTGGCGGCAGATTGCAACCGTTGAGAGCGTTGTTCACCGTGCTCACCAACTCGTCGACGGTGATGTCGCCGCTGACGTCGGCGTCGAAGCGCGGGCATGTTCCCATCGGCTGCACACCCAGCGCGATACCAATACCGGTCAGGATCTCATCCACGGTAACGCGGCCACCCCCGTCGCAATCGCCCGTACACGGATCGCCGATGAGCGAGATGGTCACTGCACCCGAGACGCCGCGAACATTGTTGATCTCCGCGCCTGTCGCACTGTAGGCGGACGCCAAACCACTGGTGACAGCGTAGGTCGTCGGCAAAGCGAGGGGCGACACCAGGAACGTGCACGTGTACAGCAAACCGTCCTGCAGCGGGTGGAGGTTGCGCGAGGACTCGATGACGACGCGCACGGTGGTCTCGTCTTCGCCTTCCGCAGCGAAGTTGGCCCGCAACGTCTTTGGAATCAGCGGATTCAGGTAGCAATGGGCAGGCTCGAGACCGAGGATCTCCGAAGGAAACGTGATCTCGTGTACCACTGCCGCCGCAGCCGCGTTGATGATCGTCGTTGAGACCTCCACGTAGGCTGCGTCCCCCGGACCAGCGACGGTGCTGCCGATGCGGAATTCAACGAGATGCGGTGTTGCGGTTGCCGCGCGTGTCGATGTGGCCGTCGCGCTTGCGGTTGGAGTTGGTGTTTCGATCGGTTCCGTTGTCGACGTCGGCTCGCCCGCAAAGGCTGGCGGTATCGACAGTGCGATGACTGCGAGGGTGACAATTGCGATCGTGCGCGCGCGTCGACCGCCTCTTCTCGTGCGCCAACCCATTGCCAAGAGGACTGGCAACACTTGCAGCCAGGTGCTCCGGGAGGGTGCTTCCGGATCGATGTGGCAACCATGGTTGCCGCCGTTTCGTTTCAACGTCGGCGTTGATGTCGGTCCCTGTGTGACCGTTGCGGTTTCGGTTGGGGTGTCGCTCGCGGTCGGTTCGATAGTTGCGCTCGGCGTCGTTGTCGTCGAAGCGGACGGGGTGGCAGTCGACGTTGGCGTGCGCGAGAGGGTAGGGGAGACGCTCGCGGGCCGAGTAGGCGTATGTGGCGGGCCACAAAGCAGTAGTGGGGCCTCGCAGTTACCGGTGGTGCACTCGCCGTCGGATTCACAACCCTCAATGCGATCGATCGCCGCCGCAGCGCTCGCTGCGAATGCGAGACCACCGGCCGATCTGCTTGCGATGCCTCCGCCGAAGAGCGTGCTGCCTTCGAAGCTGCCGGAAGGCACCGCGACTTCATGCACGAGATCTCCATCCAGAACCCCGATCTGATCCGCGTTGATCTGAGTGAACCACACCCTGCCGTCCGCGCCGATCGCAATTCCCGCCGGCTGGCTCGACGCTGTGGGGACAGGAAACTCGGAATAAGCGCCGTCCGCCGCGACGCGTCCGATGCGGTTGCCATTCAGTTGGGTGAAAAACACCATGTCGTTCGAGTCGACGGCGATTCCAAACGGACTGCTGGCGGGGTTGGGCAATGGAATCTCCTCGAACGAGCCGTCGGGGTCGAGACGGCCGATCTGGTTTCGGTTGAACTCGGTGAACCACACGGCGCCGTCGCCGGCGACGGCGATGCCTGCGGGTACGGCCAGGTTGGTCGGAATCGGATACTCGGTGATCGTTCTGTCGAGCGCTATTCGGCCGATCTGGTTCGCGCCGATCTCCGTGAACCAGACGTCGCCGTCGTGCCCGAGGGCGATGGCGAACGGTTGCGCGGCCGCTGTCGGGAGGAAGAGCTCCTCCAGGACATGCGGCGGTTCGAGCGCCAATCGCCCGATGGCGTTGCGATCGTTCTGGGCAAACCAGATGCCGCCGGCGTCGCTGGCGATTCCCGCCGGCCCACTCGGGGACGGCAATGCCAGCTGAGTCAATGTACCCGAGGGTGAAATCCGGCCGACGGAATCAATGCCGGGATCGGTGAACCACACGCTGGCATCTGGGGCTATCATGACTCCCGCCGGACGGCTGTTTCGGAGAGGCAGTGGGAAAACGTCGATCACCGGCGCTGCCGCCGCGGGATTCGCAGTTGGCCACGTGCAGGCCACGGCCATGAGTAACCCCCGAACGGTCGTCGGTATGCAGCGTGTTCCCCTCACGGGCGGCGCTTGGCGCTCTGCCGGCGAGCCGCTCGACGGCTGAGAAGCAACAAGGACAACGCCAGAGCGAGTTGGCCGGGCATCGTCTCAGTCGAGCTGGAATCGATAGCGCATCCGCTCTCTGAGTTGCTCGTCAGCGACGATGATTGCGGAGCGTTCAGGTCAGCTGGCGAGATCCTTCCGTCTATTCCTACTGACTCGAGCCGGTCACCGACTACGGACGCAACGATGACGTTACTCGCGGCAAGGTTCGTCGGTAGACGTTCTGCGTCCCGTACTTCGAACGCACAGGTGTACATCGAACCGGAAGGGATCGGGTTGGCATTCGGAGCCGCGATGCCGGCTAGAACAAGCCGGACCACGCTGATGTTCGAACCCGCCCCGGTCGGACAAATGGCATTGCTTGCGTCACATCGGGTCAGTGCTTTGTTCAAATTCTTGCATGGACCAATGGACGTGTCGTCAAAACAAGTCGTCTGCCCTTGGCCGTTGCCGAGAGGAAACAGCCCGATCGCAGGGTTGATCAGACAATCCTGATCTCGGAGCGTCAGGATCGTGTTGTCGAAGACGATATCGTTCTGAAACCCGCCGATGTCGTTGCCGTTCTCCATCGTGACCTGGATGGCGACGCGTCGGTTCTCGTCCGGAGAACCTGACCCAATTCGGATGACCACAGGTGGCTCGGTCGGACGCGAGGTGGCGCTCGGTCGAGGTGTCGAAGTCGGTCGCGGCGTCGATGTGATCGTCGCTGATGGGGTCGGTGTCCGTGTCGCGCGCGGCGTCAACGGCGGTGCGGCACAGTTGGGGCCGACGCAGCGAACGGCGAGGGCGAAGGGTTGGGAGCCCAACGCCAGTTGTCCGTCAGGCAAGTGGTCGATTGTGTCGATGATGGAGATCGTGTCCGATCTCAGGTCCGCGGTGTAAGCCCGCTCACCGCTCGGCAGAATTGCGATCGCGTACGGCTGCACTCCGACGAGGATGTTTGCGGACAGCGATTGCTGTCCGGATTCGATGACGTTGATTCGGCCGCCGAGGGTGGTCACATAGACGAACTCGCCGTTCGGTGTAACGGCGACGTTTGTAGCTCTGCCGGCGACCGGCACGGTGGCGACCACCTGATGCGAGCGCGCATCGATCACCGAAACATTGTGGGAGCGGTAGTTGGCGACATAGGCAAGCTCCCCGTCGGGCGTGAAGGCCAGGCGCCCTGGGCTATGGTTGACGGCGATGACTTCGACGACCCGGTTCGATGCCGTGTCGATGACCGACACGACTCCCGGAGAGTGTGTGAACGAATTGGTGACGTACACCACCCCGCCGTCCGGCCTGACCGCGACGCCGTTCGGGCCTTCGCCGACGGGAACATTCGCGATGACACGGAATGACTCGCTATCGATCACCGATACGGTGTTGGACTCGCGGTTGGCGACATAGATCCGCCGGCTGTCCGGTGACGCTGCCACGCCGACTGGTCCCGATCCGACAGGGATCGTCCTGGTTACGGACTGCATCGCCGAATCGATCACCGAAACATCATCGCCGAGGAAGTTGGCGACGAAAACGGTCGTACCGGAAGGGAGAATGGCGATGCCGTCCGGATCCTCGCCTACCGGGATGGTCGACTTGACCTGATCCGTCAGCGTGTCGACGACGGACACGTCATCCGAGCCTAGGTTTGCAATGTAGAGGTCTGTCTGAGCGCGAGCGACGAAAGGCCGAATGGCAATCGCTGCTGCGAACGTTGCGAGTAGAAGTAGCCAGCCGCGGACCTCCTTGTGTGACACGTTACGACTCCTTCCGCGCTCCCCGCTGCTGGATCTTCGGCAGGCATGTCGGGTTTTACAAGCGAAAAGTGGGAAATGGGAAAGGTTTATTGCGAAAGCGTCGAGATCAGACGAACCGAGCGCAGAGGGCGAGGGAGGTGAAGTGCAAGCAAGCGTCCGAGCAGCTCGGCTGCTTCAGTGGCGACGATTTCGTCGAGAGGGTAGCGTCGCGCATCGTGCAATCGCAGATCTCTAAGTGCTTGCAGTGTTGTCAGTGTACCTCCCTGAACGGGCAGGAGATCCTCGCGCGGCTCCCGACACGCTGCACAAAGGATGCGGCCGTGGCGCGGGTCGAGGTAGCCGCGATCTTCGCTCGCCAAAGACTTTCGGCACTGGGCACACGCGTCGAGCTGCGGGTGGAAGCCCGTGTGATGCAGCAGACGGAGCTCGTAGCAGCGCAAGAAGCTACCCGTCGCGGTGCCGATGCGGAGCTCCTCCAGCGCCTCGCCGAGGAGCTCGAAGACGCCGGGTACGGGCTCGGCCTCGACCGTCAGCAAATCCACCAGCTCGACGAGATAGCTGCCGTACGCCAGCTTGACGGGATCCGCCAGTGCCCCGGGGGGACGCAGGAGATCACAGCTCTCCATGAACACCAGGCTGGCATTGGGCCTCACCTTGAAATGGACCCGCACGGTGGTGAAGGGATCGAGACAGTTGGCAAAGCGCCGGCGCGAGTTCCGCGCCCCTTTGGCGATTCCAGTCAGCTTGCCGACCTCGGCGCTGAAGAACGTGACGATCTTGTCAGACTCGGCGTAGACGCGGGAGCGCAGAATGATGGCGTCGCTGCTCTGGGACGAGCTCATTTCCCGCAGGAAAACACCGCCGCGATGGGTTGACAAGGGGAAGGCGCGTTCTTAGCTTCGCCGAACCTAACCTTGCATCGAATCTAAGGAATTTCACTGCCAGGGTAATGATGGGCGATCGCGACGACGATATCGGGCAACAAACCCCCGGAATTCCTGAAGAGGCCGTGCCGGTCGAGTCCGGCGAGCCTGCGGTGGACGTTACCGCCGAGCTCGAGCGACTGCGCAATGAGGCTGCGGCGAACTACGACCGGTTTCTGCGCGAGCGCGCCGAGGTCGAGAACTTCAAGAAACGAGTGCAGCGCGAGAAAGTCGACGCAATCCGCTTCGCCACCGAGCCGTTGGTGCGCGACCTCCTCCCGGTAGTCGACAACCTCGAGCGCGCCCTGGCCCATTGCGGCCCTTCTGACGCCGCTGTGCGCGAAGGTCTGGAGCTCGTCCTCAAATCTCTCCTCGAGGTCCTGGCGCGCAACAACGTCAAGCGCATCGAAGCCGAAGGGACCGCGTTTGACCCCGCCTACCACGAGGCGATTGGACAGGCGGACTCACCCGAACACCCCCCGAATACCGTGACCCAGCAACACCAGGTCGGCTATTTGCTCAATGACCGCCTGCTGCGTCCCGCCCTGGTGACCGTAAGTGCGCGAGAAGCGGTGCCAGACGCAGTTGAAAGTGAGCAGAACAGTGATTAACCGCACCCTCAAGGCCGACAGCTGCCTCCTACCGTGAAGTAGCTGCCGACCGTCCGAAGGGAGATCGAGAATGGGAAAAGTCATCGGAATTGATTTGGGAACCACCAACTCTTGCGTCGCCATCATGGAAGCCGGCGAGCCCAAGGTCATCCCGAACGCGGAAGGCGGCCGGACGACACCCTCCGTAGTCGCGTTTTCCGAATCGGGTGAACGTCTGGTCGGGCAGATCGCCGCGCGCCAGGCGATCACCAACCCGCAGAATACGATTTCAGCAGTCAAGCGACTCATGGGCCGCCGCTTCGACGACCCGGAGGTACAGAAGGCCGCTAAGGTCCTGCCGTACAAGATCGTCAGAGCCGACAACGGCGATGCGTGGGTCGAGATTCGTGGCAAGGCGTACAGCCCGGCCGAAATCTCGGCATTTGTTCTGCAGAAGATGAAGCAATCGGCGGAAGACTACCTCGGCGAGAAGGTCACCGAGGCAGTGATCACCGTGCCGGCTTACTTCAACGATAGCCAGCGCCAAGCGACCAAGGATGCCGGCCGCGTTGCCGGCCTCGACGTCTTGCGCATCATCAACGAACCGACTGCAGCTTCGCTGGCCTACGGCCTCGACAAGAAAAAGGACGAAAAGATCGTCGTCTTCGATCTTGGCGGCGGCACGTTCGACGTGTCGATCCTCGAGATCGGTGACGGCGTGTTCGAAGTGAAAGCAACCAACGGCGATACCTTCCTCGGCGGTGTCGATTTCGATCAGCGCGTGATCAACTATCTGGCCGACGAGTTCCGCAAAGATCAGGGCATCGATCTGCGGTCGGATCGCATGGCCTTGCAGCGTCTGAAGGAAGCCGCAGAGAAGGCCAAGTGCGAGCTGTCGACATCGACCGAGACCGACGTCAACCTGCCGTTCATCACTGCAGACCAGGCGGGTCCCAAGCATCTCAACATGAAGCTGACCCGCTCAAAGCTCGAAGCCCTCTGCGGCGATCTGCTCGAGCGGCTCGATGGACCTTGCCGTACCGCTCTGAAAGACGCCGGCTTGAGCTCGGCCGAAATCAACGAGGTCATCCTGGTAGGTGGCATGACGCGCATGCCGGCGGTCCAGGAACGCGTCAAGAAGATCTTCGGCAAGGAACCGCACAAGGGCGTCAACCCCGACGAAGTCGTTGCCATCGGCGCCGCCATCCAGGCAGGCGTGCTGAAGGGCGACGTCAAAGACGTTCTTCTGCTCGATGTTACCCCGCTGTCGCTGGGAATCGAGACTCTGGGCGGCGTGTTCACCAAGCTGATCGAGAAGAACACGACCATTCCAGCCAAGAAGGGCCAGGTCTTCTCGACCGCCTCCGACAATCAGACCGCTGTTACGATTCGCGTCTTTCAAGGCGAACGCGAGATGGCGGCCGACAACAAATTGCTCGGCCAATTCGATCTGGTCGGCATCCCTCCAGCCCCACGCGGTATGCCTCAGGTCGAAGTGACCTTCGATATCGACGCCAACGGTATCGTCCACGTCAACGCCAAGGACAAGGCCACGAGCAAGGAGCAGTCCATCCGTATCACCGCTTCCAGCGGACTCTCGGAAGCGGAGATCAAGCAGATGGTGAAGGACGCCGAAGCGCACGCCGACGAAGACCACAAACGGCGCGAGCAGGCTGAAGCCCGCAATACGCTGGACTCGCTCATCTACCAGACCGAGAAGACCCTCAGCGACGCAGCTAACATCGATGCCGCGGTCAAGAGCGACGTCGAGAGTGCGATCGCAAAGGCAAAGAAGGCGCTGGAGTCGGATGACGCCGCCGTCATGCGGGGCGCGGTAGACGAGCTCAGCCGTACGGCCCACAAGCTGGCGGAGGCGATGTATGCGAACGCTTCGAAGGAAGCGGGCGGCCAACCCTCAGGAACTGCTTCTGACGGTGGCGGCGGTGACGGTCGTCCTCCAAAGGACGATGCGCTCGACGCCGACTTCGAAGAAGTAAAGGGTTAGGTGCGCTGCGCCGCGCGGCGTCACGTATCGATGACAAGAGCCCTTCCTCCGCTTGACGGAGGAGGGGCTTTCGTCGTCATAACGCATGGGGCGTGCGGCGGGTTGTAGGGCCCTAATGCAGGAGGAGCGAGTGGCGCGCAAACGCGATTACTATGAAGTGCTCGGTGTTGGTCGCGGTGCGAGTGCCGACGATGTCAAGAAGGCCTATCGCAAGCTCGCCCTCCAGTTCCACCCGGATCGCAACCCGGACAACCGGGAAGCCGAAGAGAGCTTCAAAGAGGCCTCCGAAGCCTATCAAGTTCTGAGCGACCCCGACCGCCGAGCCCAGTACGATCAGTTCGGCCACGCCGCCTTTGAACAGGGCGCTGGATTCGGTGGCTTCGACTTCAATGCCGGTTTCGCCGAGGATCTGTTCGCCGACATCTTCGGCGATTTCTTCGGCACCCGACGCGGCCGCGGCAGGGCGCGCCGTGGCGAGCACCTACGCTACGACCTCGAGATCGATTTCGAAGAAGCTATTACCGGAACGGAGAAAGTCGTCAAAGTCCCACGCGTCGCCGAATGCGAAAACTGTGAAGGCCGCGGGACCAAAGACGGCGAGCCGCGCGCGACATGCCCCGCCTGCAATGGCAGTGGGCAAACGCGTTTTCAACAAAGCTTCTTTACCATCGCCAAGACGTGCGGGCAGTGCGGCGGCCAGGGGACGATCATTCGCAACCCTTGTGGTGACTGCGGCGGCGCCGGCACCGTGCAGAAGACGGCCGCGCTCAACATCAAGGTTCCAGCAGGCGTCGACACCGGCTCCCGGCTCAAGCTGCGCGGCGAAGGTGAGGCCGGGCAGGGGGGTGGACCCGCCGGCGACCTCTACGTCGTCATTGGCGTTCGCGAGCACCCGCTGTTCGTCCGCGATGGGCAGCACATCGTCTGCGATATGCCGATCACCTTCCCGGAGGCAGCCATTGGCGCCGAGATCGAAGTCCCGACATTGAACGGTAAGGTGAAGATGAAGGTGCCGACCGGCACCCAATCGGGTACCGTGTTTCGCCTTCGCGGCAAGGGCGCACCCGATCTGCGAGGCTACGGCCATGGCGACCAACTGGTCCGCATCATCGTCGAGGTCCCGCGCAAGCTCACTGCCCGCCAACGCGAGTTGCTCGAAGAGTTTGCACGCGATACGCGGAAAGAGGTAAACCCTCTGTCCAAAGGCTTTCTGGACAAAGTAAAGGAGATGTTCGGGTGATACCTCCCCGGCGCCGCCCATTGTTGTCGCTTGCGCTCGGCCTCATGGCTGTGTCGCTTGCCGTCTCTGCTTGCCGTCCCAAAATCACCGCCCCTTCCGAGCCTCCCTTGGCCGTGCGTCTGGGCGATGATGCATTCCGTCTTCAGGATTATGAAGCGGCGATCGAGGACTACCAGGTCTACATCGACTCGGTCGAGCGCGGTGAGTACACGCCCTTCGCCTTCTACCAGACGGCTCTGTGCTGGTACCGATTAGAGCAGTACGAGCAAACCCTGGACGTATTGGACGAGCTCGATCGGCGCTACGACAGCGAACGGTGGGTACAGGTCGCCGCTCTCCGCGGCGATGCGCAATACAAGCTGGGACGACGTTCGGCAGCCTTGATCGCGTGGGACGAGGGATGGAGTGTTGCCCAGGCGAGTGAACGCCCGGAGCTGCGTCGTCGCATCGTCACCGTGCTTCGCGAGATGGATGAAGCGGAGCTCGCCGAAACGCGCGATGTCGTCGACAACCCGGACGTCGTTGCGCTGGTGGAACATCATCTAGCGATTGAACGGCATGGTCACGGCACCGACGAGGGAGGCCCGCCTTCCTACCGGGGATCGCGGGTTGCCGAGGCAACCGTTCCCAGCAAGAGCGCTGGCGTGGGCACCGCGGCGGCGGAGAAACCCGCTCCACGAACGGGCTCGGCCTCAGTGGCCGCGGAAGCTGGACCGTCAGCTGAAGAGGTTTCCGCACGCGCCGATGTGGTGTCGGAACAGGCGGACGAAGTCGATCGATTGTCAGACGAGCTCGACGATACAGGGGACGACGTCTTCCAGGCAATCGAGGAAACCGAACAAGCCGAGGGCGAGATCCGTGCAGTCGACGCGTCGATCGCTACCTATGCGCCGCTCCTGCGGGTAGACATTCCCGAGCCACCATTCGTTGACCAGCCAGTACCGGAGCCGCAAAAGCGAATTCGCGTTGCACCTCCCGGTGAAAGCAAGCCGCCTCGAGCGGAGCCGGTAGCGGCCACGGAACCGGTAGCTACTGCCGATGGGGCGATTCAAGAGGTCCAGATTGTTTCCGCCCCCGCACCCCCGGTAGAAATCGAACGTGTTGAATCAGGAACGGTAGCCTCGGCGACGATCGAAGAGGAGCCCATCGCTCCGGCGCTGGATTCAGGCGCCAAAGTTGCCTGCGTTCTGCCGCTGACCGGTGCGGACCGGGCCGCGGGAGAAAGCTTGTTGCGCAGCATCCGCCTCGTCTTTGGAGCAGAGAGCGACCAGATCGTGTTTCGCGATTCGGGTAGCGATCCAACCGCGGCTCGCAAAATGGTCGGCGAACTGAGTGCTGACTCCGCAGTTCTGGTCGCGATCGCGCCGGCGACGGCTGGTGATG
>Ga0187892_10008826_pt1 | contig 13575 bp, 23 predicted proteins | sample MA1701073metaG_FD_139345 | JGI IMG/M metagenome (GOLD analysis project Ga0187892, IMG submission 139345) | Bio-ooze microbial communities from a basaltic lava cave in the Kipuka Kanohina Cave System on the Island of Hawaii, USA - MA170107-3 metaG ...
ATCCCCATAGCATCCGCCAAGCGGTTCAGTCCAACTGGTTGTATCCGCAGCGCTCGGGGCCGAGCCGCACGGACCACCTCTGGCAATCTCTCCGAGCACTCCGGATACAACCCTGGTCGTTAGCCAGATCGGACGTTGCTGGAGACTGACCTTATGCACAACAACCCTCTACCGCGACTAGACGAGCAACCGGAGGTTCGAGCGAGACTCCTGCCGTTTTGTCGCCTCACCCCGGGCGGGGTCTGGAACGACGCAACATCCGGCCACCGAGTGGCGTGCATCGACGCCGCCGATCCTTCGGCAGCAGCTGACCTCATGGACGGCAAACGCGCCCAGCTCGCAATTCAGGATCCACCCTACAACCTTGTGGCATTCGATACGCGAGGGATCAGAGAGTACATTGAGTGGTCCCGTGCCTGGGTAACGAACACACTGCAGGCCCTCGAGTCCGATAGTTCGTTCTACGTCTGGCTCGGCGCTGACCAGCGAGACCACTTTCAGCCTCTGCCGGATTTCATGCTGCTGATGCGCGACTTTCCGGTCCAAGCGCGAAGTTTCATAACTGCGCGGAACCAGCGAGGGTACGGCACCCAAAAAAACTGGATGGCGGTGCGGCAAGAGCTGCTCTACTACGTACGAGGCACTCCAGCATTCAACGTTGAAGCAGAGTACACAGACATCCCCAAGACACTTCGTGGGTACTACAAGGACGTTGGAGGTGAACGCACTGAGAATCTGCAGCGCGGAAAGCGCGACACTATCCGTGCGGGTAACGTTTGGCTTGATATCCAGCAGGTGTTCTATCGACTTCAAGAGAACGTGTCCGGGTGCTACGCGCAAAAGCCGCTGAAGAGCACGGACCGCATCATCCGCGCGAGCTCGCGCGCCGGCGACCTTGTCATCGACTTCTTCGCTCACTCCGGAACTACTCTATTGGCTGCTGAACTTGCTGGTCGCCGCTGCTTCACTGCAGACATTGACCCGGTTTACTGCGAGATCGCCATTCGTCGCCTGGAACACTTCCGCGTAGCCGGCAAGACTGGATGGCAGAACGGGCATGCGTTCGAGAAGGAGATGCCTGCCGGCAGGCTGTCGTCGTTCGCCGACCGAGCGCCGGAGGGAACCGTACAAACCACGCTCTTCTGAGAGGCTGCGAGCATGGAGAAGCTGCGGAAACAGCTGGACGACTTGATCGCGTCATTGCCGGACGCTGGCGCGGTCCGAACGAGGGTTGATGAGGTCTACTCGGTGTACCCATTCAACGAGTTCGAGTACGTCATCGCGACACTCCTCGGCCGGAGCGTGTTGACGCTCGATCAGTACTACGAGATGCGCGACAGCTACATGGAGCGGAATGCGTTCCTCTACATCTTCGAAATCAGTGCGCCGAGAACCTTCGGTGAGGGTTGGGCGCAGGGGCACTTGAAGGAGCTGGTTCCCGATCTCTCCAAGCCGTCCAAGAGGCTCGATCCTAAATACTCGGGCGAATACGACTTCTTCCTCGACGGGAGGATTCGCATCGAGGTCAAGGCATCGCGGGCGGTTGATGCGAAGAGCGACGAACCTCTCTACGTGAAGGCCTTGTCCTCGGACTCGACAAAGCCGTTTTGGATGAACTTTCAGCAAGTGAAGCCCGCGTGCTGCGACGTCTTCGTGTGGGTGGCTGTCTGGCGCGACAAGATCCGCTACTGGATTCTGTCATCCCATGAACTGGCGAATCACCGGGACTACTCAACCGGCCAGCATCGCGGCAACACTGGAGAAGGGCAGCTTCATGTATGTCAGGACAACATTCATGACTTCAGAGAATACGAAGCCGCATCAAATGAGCTTGGCAAGGCTATTCGGGGTGCTTACGCACGTGAACTGCGCGCCAGGGGGAGAACTGGCTAACAACGCGCTCCAGCGAACGCCGGCCGCCGCGCCATGGAGACGGCTCGAGTACAGGCCGGCGCCGCGGAGCTTGGGCTCGTTCGGCGGCTACGGAGGTAGAGTTTTGGATGCAGCTCCAGCGTTGAAGCATTTCGGTTATTTGACGACCGTTCTGTCGCTATTGTTGCTCCTGAGTTGCCAGTCCTCACCAGAGCGGACAGGTCCAAACAATTATAGTTCCCTACTGAAGACTGCGACTGAAGTACCGGTCCAGATTCGCTACTTGAGTTATACGGACGATGGCAAGGCCATCATTTCATACACAGATCCGAGTGGCGCCACCCAGTTCAGCGGTCCCCTCGAGAGAAGCCACGGTGCAGTCCAAGCGGTCGAGAAGTACTTCGACAACCCCCCACGGTTTCAGCTTTCGTTTTTCTTTGACAAGGACACCAATTCACTTGTGGCAGGGAGTGTCCGTCTGCGTGAAAGCAATCCGTAACTATCAGACGCCTAACCGCGCGCTCCAGCGGACGCCGGCCGTGGCGGGATGGAAGCGTGTTGGGCTTACTCCGGCGCCGCTGAGCTTGTTCTCGTTCGGCGAAGGAAGCCGGTGACCTATGAATGCCTTCGACAAGCTCTGCGCCACCTTCGCATTCGTCTTGCGCATCGTCTTCTTGGTCCTGGGGGCAATCGGCTTATTTACGGGTTGCCGAGCCAATTTCACGCTGCCGCCTGTCCTTGGCGCCGTCCCTGCACTTGTCGGCTGGGGAATCGTTCGGGCAGTCTATTTCGCGTGGAACCGGCCCGCCTCACCGGGTGGAGCAAGCGGCGCCGAACCAGACGCTGCAGCAGGCCGGGGCCGCATGTAGGCCTTCTCGGATTCACCTCCCTCTCAGCGGCCCCGGCTGCTGAGCTTTCTCGTTGTCAGGAGCAGAAGTGCGCGAAGAGTACGTGAGCCGCGACGGCCTTCTCCGCTTCGTCGTGGAGCGCGAGGGTGACGAGATCACGCTCGGTTTCGACGGGTATCCTTGGCACACGCATGGGGACGTTCTGGTCGGCTGCTACGCCTTGGCCGGACGCGATGGCCTGACGCCCGAGCAGGCCACGCGGTTGTTCGTCAGCGAACTTACGGAAAGCCGTGCTGTGGTCGCCGTACTGCGCGTCCAACGCGCGATCAGGGACGTGTGGGTCACCGACGATCCGGCAGCAGCTGAACTGCAGCACCGGCGTCCGGGCGAGGAACTCGCGTTCCGGCGTTGGGACGCCACAACCTGCGGCGCCGGCTAACTCGCCGCCGCATCCGACGAACGGCGGGCGCGCGAGGGGAGAATCCGGTAGCATGGTCTGCGCCGCTCGCGGCTGAGCGGCAGATGGTTAGACCGCACCAATGGACTATCGACCTGTTCTCGGAAAGGTCATCGCCACGCGTAGCCTCGACTTCGTCGGCCCATCTGGCGTGTCGGAGACAGCCACAGTCTCAGTTGGCGAGCCTGTGCGGCCCGATAGTCAAGGGCCCTGGCGCTGTCCCTACCAGATACGCACAGCGTCGTTTGAGCGCACCTTTGCCATGGCGGGCGAAGACTCGATGCAAGCCCTCATCCTCACTCTCCACATCATTGGTACCGAGCTCGACGCTCTCGCCAAGCAGCACGGTGGCGTGTTTAGGCAATACGGTGAGGCCGATCTAGGCTTCCCGAGCGTGCGGAGCCTTGAGCGTGAATAGCATGCCGGCCGCTGGCTCAGTGCGGTCTAACCCGTCGTTCAAGGAAGCCGCTTCGCGGCTCGGCTTGACTCAAGCATTAGGCGGGAGCGACAGACCATGGAACCAGACACCGCGGCGATGCTGTCGGTCTGTCGAAAATTCGTCCTGCCTCGAGATGCAGATGCCATCGTGCCGGAGCCGTATATCCCGTTCGTGCCTGAAGGATGGAATGGGCTACTCGTGCTTGCTGAGGCTCAGAATCTTGCGACAGACGACGAGTACAAGGCTTGGCTATTGCCCCAATCTACAGAGAAACGGTTTAGGCGGCTGCCCAGGAATTGTCGAGTGGGAGTGCAACCTTGGGACGATGGTTCTCTAAAGCTGGCCGTTCTCGCAGCTCTATCTCAGAGGCCGGAAAAAACTGCGGTTTCAAACGCGGTGCCGTGGTCACAGCGGGACGCAGCAGGGCGGAACAAGAACCCCGATCAACGGCTCATCGAGCGGGCATCTCAGTTCTGGGCTGAGATGCTCACACTGATCGTGCCCAAGCGCGTGGTGGCTGCGGGCAGTATCGCGAGGAAGGTTGTTTCGGCGGCCCGTGCCGCCAACGGCGGCACATGGGCTGAATCGTGGTGGCGGCTTCCGTCACCCCAGGCCATGTCGCGCATCTCAGGGATGTTTCAAGAAAGAGACTTACTGTCGAGGTTTCCAGAGGTGAAGGCAGCTGCTGATGCGAATCCCTCGTGGCTGGGTTCCCGTTACAAGCTGAACAAGGTATTCTTCGCTTGCCATGCTGTCAGTGTGGAATCAGGGCGCTCAGCCTGACAAGCCGCTACAGCCGACGAGCGGCGGGCGCGCGAGGGGAGAATTCGGTAGCATGGTGTGCGCCGCTCGCGGCTGAGCGGCAAGGCGTTGGGCGGGCCTCTTTTGGCGCCGCATACAAAAACCCGGAGGATGCGATGGCGGCTAAGACCGATAGCGCGAAGGGAACACCGGAGGCCCAGCTTCGGTGCCTCATCGGCAACTTCGATCCGAAGAGTCAGAAGCTCATGCGCTCGATCCGGTCTGCCGTGCGCAAACGATTTCCGACTGCCAACGAGATCGTGTATGGCTACTCCGACTCCGTCGTCATTAGTTACTCGCCGACCGACCGAGGCATTGATGGGATCGTGGCGATCGCCGCGCGCGCCGACGGTGTGAGACTGTACTTCGGTCAAGCAGTCCAGTTGTCCGACCCGAAGAAACTACTGCTGGGATCGGGAAAGCAAGCACGCTATATCCGCTTGGAAGCGGCCAGTCAGTTGGCGCATCCGGACGTCGAGGCGCTGATCGTCGCTGCGATTGACAAGGCTGGAGTTCCGTTGCTGTCAACGGGACGGGGCATTCTCATGATCCGGACCGTCGCGAAGCGGCGGCCGCGTCGGAGGGTCGCAAAATGAGTGCGGTCGTTGCCGAGGCGACGTGGCTGTTTGCCGGCGACGAGCTTGGACCGCCCAACAACAGCACGCAGCGGACAGCTCTGCGCGCCGCCGCTGATTCTGAGCGTTAGATTGCTTTTCGCTTGCAGCCTCCGGAGCTTGGCGGCGCTGAGAGGCGTACTTTCGGCTTCGTGTCCTCGGCTAACTGCAAAGGAGGTCGTGGACCCATTCCGGCAGGAGGGTGAACAAATGGCGGATCGAAAAACTGACAAGAGACTTTTCGTCATCGCGATTCTGCTGGTGGCATCCGCCGTGGTACTGATTGGGATCGGAGCAGGGACCAAGTGGGAGGTTCCGTTTTTCATCGGGGTGATTCTCTTGCTTCTTGCTCTCATTCCTGCCACGTTAGCCATCGTCGGTTTTGGTCGCCACATGACCGAGTTGGAAAAGCGGATTGGCGTACTGGAGTCTCGCAAGCAACACCAGGACTGATGCCGTGACACCGATCCCAATTGAGATCGGCCTGCGAAATCTGACAACGGGTTCGGGCGGACGTGACCGCCTGTCAGTGGGCGGGGGCGCGGGTAGGTTGGATTCACGCGCGGCACGCAGCCGGGCCTCCCGCCGGCCCCGCCGCTCAACCCTGGTCGTTAGGCGGCATATCGATCAGAGCTGGGGAACGCGGGAGTTTTACGTCGACGACCTCGATGGCAACACACTCCGGTTCGCCCAGCATGGCCAATGGTAATGCCGCCTGACCAAGGGATGATGCTGACCGTATGGGAGCACATGTCACGGACGGAGGGAATTGCTGGCCTGGGTCCGGGAGCCTCGGCTCTCGTGCTTGATTTGCGCGCGGCTAACGGTACCTTCCAGCAAAACGACGTGGCCAGCAAAATGACGTGGCCAGCAAAACGACTTGGATCGTACGGCGAGAAACCGCCCTTTGTGCGTAGGAGTCATTCGATGAACATCCTGTTGTGGGTCCTGCAGGCCCTCGCCGCGCTCCTGTTCGGAGCGTCGGGCGCCATGAAGGTCTTCATGTTCGACAAGATCAGCAAGGACGTCCAGTCCTTCGGTGCGTTGCCGCGGGAGGCCTGGATGACCCTCGGCATCCTCGAGCTCGTTTGCGTGATCGGGCTGATCGTCCCCGGCGCCTTCCACTGGAAGCCGGTGCTCACGGCGGTGGCCGCCGCGATACTGGCGATCGAGACCCTCGTGTTCATCTGGGTGCACGTCCAGTACCGCGAGGTCCCGCCCATCATCATGAGCGCGGTGCTGGGCCTCGTCATGGCGTTCATCGCCTACGGCCGGATCTTCCTGAAACCGCTCGTCTGAACGGCCGGCCGGCGCCGGCGGACTTCCCGAATTCGTTGAATCCGTCCTCCCCTCCGTGGGATCCTCATCACGGAAAACGATCATGGACCCGCGGGAAGGATCGATCCGCCTGGACGAGCTGCTGGCCAACGCCGGCTGGACCATCCTGGGAAGCGGAGGACTGATCATGTCACAGAAGGTGTTCGCGGCTGGGGCGGTGGCGGCGGTGCTGGCCGCGGGCGCCGCGGGGTTCGGCATCGGGCGGATGGGCGGATCGATGGACGGGGAGACGGCCATCGAGCGCTTCGGACTGGTCTCTCCGAAGGACCACGAGGCCCTCCGCGCCCGGCTCAAGGAGGCGGAGACGGCCCTCGCCCGCGCGCAGTCGGACGCCCGGAAGGCGGCAGCGGGCAAGAAGTCGCTCGGCGCCAAGGTGGCCGCGCTCGAGGAGAAGGCGAAGGCCGGGACGGGGACGGAGGCCGGAAAGGCGGAGGATAGACGCCGCGCAGGCGGAGGCGGCGGCGCCCCTTTTCGACGCCTGGCTGCGGGAGGTGGAGCCCGCCCTGGGACCCTCATCCCCGGACGACTTCGGGGCCGGCCTGACGGGATCGACCGCGCTCACCACCGGGCGGGCGCAGCAGAAGCTCATCCAGGGGCTCCTCCAGCTGCCCGGCCTGAGCGACGCCTCGCGGACCGCGCTCCTCACCGGGGGAACGTGGTTCGTGCCGCAGCACAAGAGGATCGGTGGATGAGGATCTCCGGCGGAGATCGCGGCAAGCCTATCGGCGTCGGCGAATCCGCCTCCGATCGTTCGCCGGCCAATTCGCCGGTAAATTCGCCGGAGAATTCAACCGCCAAGAGGTGTCTGGGTATCACGAGATCTCGCCGGAAGAGCGGTCGCGAGCGACTTCGATCGCAACGGAGCGCCGCAAAGCGCTGAACGGGATTCGCGGTTACGCACCCGGAAATCGGTGGGATGATACTGCCACCGATCACAATAAGCAGATCGAGGACGCCCCGGGGCGCTTCGACCTTCCTCGGTCGCGGCGACGACGCGACCATCGTGGCCGCCGGGATCGCCGAGCCCAAGCAAACCGCATTCCAGGCGACCCTTGCGCCCGGGTCGACGGTCCTGCAACCGGCACGCAAGCCCGTGCGACGACCCCGCACGGTCCTGCGATCGACCCGACCGGTCCTGCGATCGACCTGGGCGCTCCTGCACGCCCGCGCGCAGGCCTGGGATCGACCCGACCGGTCCTGCGATCGACCTGGGCGCTCGTGCGATGCCGCCGGGGGGGCTTGCGGGTCGACTCGAGCGGTCGTGCGGTCGACCCGCTCGACCGTGGGACGGACCTGGAAAGTCGCGGGACGAACCTGGAAGGTCGCCGGAATCACCTGGAAAGTCGCCGGGCGAACCTGGAAGATCGCCGGAATCACCTGGAAAGTCGTGGGACGAACCTGGAACGTCGTGGGACTCACTTGGAAAGTCGTGGGGCGAACCTGGAACGTCGTGGGACTCTCTTGGAAAGTCGTGGGATCGACCTGGACGGCCGTGAAATCGACTCGGACGGTCGTGAAATCGACCCGTCGGGTGCTGAAATCGACTTGGCGCCCGCGGCGAAGAGGTCGGCCGGCTCTGCGATGCATAAGTGAAGCGCTGCGGAAGGCACGTCAAGTGGTGCGGATGACACGTCAAGTGGCCGGGACGACTCGTCGGGCGCTGAAATCGACACGCAATTCGCTGCGATCGACACGAAAAGCGCTGCAATCGGCATCTCACGGCGCCGAGATTGGCATTCAATGTGCTACTTTGTGCTACGTTCGACGGCGGACCTCGAGCGGGGAGACTTCGAGCCGGCTCCGTCACCATGCCACATTCAATAACATATTTTTTCAATGGAAACGAATCGGCCGCGAGGGATCCTTTCGCGGCCATCGACCGGTCGATGAGACTCGAACATCATCATTCCAGTCGTCCCAGCCGAAGAGAGATCCTCTTCGGGAAGAACCTGGAGAAGGCCTTCCCCGGATTCAGGATCCATCCTCCGAAGGACATTCCCTGGGGTCGTGAAGCTCATCTCATCGATCCGGCCGGCGTATGCCGTCACGCCGGGGTGTCCGGAAGAAGGCTCTCCGGATGGTCCATCGGTTTGGGGCCGAACAAGCCACCCGATGGGAGCGCTGAGCGCTGACCGGCGCCGTCGAGCTTGGAATCGCTCGGAGGACGGGGCCGTGCCGCTCGACGTGATCGCGTCGGGCCCGGCGGTGGAGCCCGGCGAACGATGAAGACGTTGCTCGTGCGGACGCTGGAGGGGTGGCGCGACTGGCTCGCCAAGCACCATGCATCGGAGGCGGAAGGCAGTCCCATGAGCCGATCACTTGCTGCGAAGATCGAAGCAGCCAACTCGTCGCTCATCACGAACGGAAACTCCGGTGCGATCGGCGAATTCTTCACGCCGGACTACGTCGTGCACCTCACGGACGAGGTGATGAAAGGCGGTCACGATACGGTCCGTAGAATCCTCGAGACGTATCGGCGCGCCTTTCCGGATCTCCAGGTCGAAGTCGAGATCCTCGTGAAGGCCAGGGACCGAGTCGCCTGGCAGCGAACGCTGGTCATCGAGGCCTGGCGGACGTCCTGCCCCCGTCTGCCCGTCTGGGAGTCGGCGAAGTCGAGCCGGCGTGCTTCGAGGACGCCCTCGCCGCGGTCCGACTCTGGGGAGAACGGCCCGACGCGGCGTTCTGGTACGCTGTCTCGTGGGCCGAGGGCCGCCGCCGGGACACGGTCGATCGCGTCGAAACGGACGCTGGAAGGAGATCCTCATGCAGATGAGCCCGTACCTGAGCTTCAAGGGAGACTGCGAAGCGGCATTCCGGTTCTATGAGGAGTGCCTCGGCGGCCGATGCGGCGAATTGTTCCGCTACGGAGGGTCGCCGATGGCGGATCAGGTTCCGGCCGGCTGGTCCGACAAGATCATGCACGGCAGCCTGACGCTCGGCGGCCAGGTGCTCATGGGCGGCGACGTGGCGCCGGATCGATACGAGGCGCCGAGAGGCTTCTCGCTGGCGCTTCAAATCAAGGGCACGGCCGACGCCGAGCGGATCTTTCCCGAGCTGGCCAGGGGCGGGAAAGTCCTGGTGCCGCTCGAGAAGACGTTCTGGGCCGAGCGCTTCGGCATGGTCGTCGATCGCTTCGGCATACCCTGGTTGATCAACTGCGAAGCATGACGGCCGGCCGGCCGGACGCTCGGCCGGCGAGAGCCGACTTCGAAACGGAGGAACGATGATCCGTGGCATGCACGCTATGTTCTACTCCTCGGAGGCCGCGGCGCTCCGCGAGTTCCTTCGGGACAAGCTCGGTCTGTCGGGCACCGACGTCGGAGAGGGTTGGATCATCATCGACGCTCCCGAGGCCGATCTGGGCGTCCATCCGACCGAGAAGGGAGGACCTCCATCCGGGACGGCCGATCTCTCGTTCTACTGCGATGACATCGAGGCGACGGTTCGAGAGCTCCAGGCTCGCGGAGTCGAGTTCGTCGACTCGATCGAAGATCACGGATACGGGTTCGTGACCCACTTCCGGGTGCCCGGCGACTTCAAGGTCCAGCTGTATCAACCCCGATACGAGAAGTGATCGCGGCCTGCGCGGTCTGGGTTCATTTTGCTAGAGGCTCTTTGGAGGAGGGGCGAGGCGAGGGAGCTCAATCGCCACCTCGTCTCTACGAGCACGCTGATGGTCGCGATGGCGGCCGTCATGCTCTCGACCGGGCGCACGCGGTTCGCCGGCCTCTTCCAGCTCCTCTATTCGCTGGCCGCCATCCCTTGGATGGGCGCCGGCGCCTTCATGCTCTCGCGCTTCGTGGCGAAGGAACCCGGCGGGGGACCGATCCCCTCGGCGCAACCGTTCTCGGGAGTCGGCGGCGGCCGCATGATAGGATCCCCAGGGCATCGAACCCCGCGGGCCGCCCCGGCGGACGATCCGGCCCGTTAGCTCACAGGACCTTGGAATTCATTCCAGCATGCCGATCCAACTGACCCCCGACATGCGCGCGGTCATCCAGACCGCGCAGCTCTGCTTTGCGGCCACCGTGAACGCCGATGGCCGGCCGAACCTCTCCCCGAAGGGGACGATTCGCATCTGGGACGACACGAGCCTCTTCTTCCTCGACATCGCATCGCCGGGGACGCGGGCCAACCTGGGCGAGCGGCCGTGGATGGAGCTCAACGTCGTCGATCACCTTTCGCGGCGGGGCTACCGCTTCTCCGGGCCTGCGGTCCTCCACGCTCGCGACGCCGTGTTCGACGAAGCGTGCCGGCGCGTCTTCGGCGAGGAGAAGGCCCGCTATCCCGTGGCCGCCGTCGTCATCCTCGAGATCGAGAGCGCCGCCCCTCTGGTCTCCCCCGGCTACCTCCACGTGGCCGACGAGGCCGCGATGCGCGCCCTGTGGCGCGAGCGCCGCGCGGCCCTCGACCGGGAGTTCGAGGCGTTCGTCGCGCGGCAACCTCCGTTCCCGCGGGAGTGATGCCGTGGGACCGGGCGGACGGCCTCGCGGATCTCGAGATGGGAGGAGCGACGGTTCGGTGTCCAAGCAAGCGGAGCGCGAATACGCCGACCGGGTCGATCCGGCGCATCTGTTCGCCAAGCCCTTCGACGACCCGCGCGTCTTCCGGGAGTTCGCCGTCGTCCTGGAGGTCTTCGCCGAGCGCATCGGCGCCGGGACGATCCTGGACATCGGCTGCGGGCCCGGCTGGACGAGCCGGTTCCTCGCTCGGGCCGGCCACAAGGTCGTGGGCGTCGACATCTCGGAGAGGATGATCGAGATCGCCCGGGAGCGGAGCGCGCGCGAGAACGCTTCGGTCGAGTTCCGCGTCGGGGACATGGAGTTCCTCGACGTGGGCCGGTACGACTTCGACGGCGCCTTGTTCTTCGACTGCCTCCATCACTGCCCCGCCTACGGCGAGGCCCTGAAGCGGGCGTGGGCTCACCTCCGTCCCGGCGGCCACCTGCTGCTCCTGGAGACGACGTGGCTCCACCGGTTCTCCCCGAGCGCCCGCCGGGCGTCGAAGGAGTTCGGCGTCACCGAGCTGGGGTTCACGAGGCGTCAGCTCCGGCGGGCCCTGCGCGAGGCCGGCTTCGCCGACGCCAGGTTCTATTTCGACGCTGGGTCGTGCTACAGGGGCTTTCCGGGCTTCCTGAAGGCCTGCCTGCGCATCGCCTGCTCGTACCTCTGGTACTATCCTCGGGCGAAGAACATCGTCATCGCGCGGAAAGGCTGAGCGGGGATGATCCAGAGGCGGAGGGAGCCGGCGTGGAGGCCGATCCCGGCCGCGGGGCAATGCGAAACGCTTCGAAGGAGGCTATCGATGGATCGAATCGCCTGCGGATCCTGGATGGGCCTCGTCTTCGCGCTCGGCCTGGTCGGATGCCGGCTCGGTGACGACCCGGGGCGTCCGGCGGAGGGCGAGGTCCGAGCCGCGAGGCCGCCGGACCCATTCGACGGCTCGAAAGCGGGAGATGAGCGAGCGGCGGCGGGAATCACGCTCTGCTGGTGCCCCGCCGGCCGGTTCATCATGGGGAGCCCGCCTGGCGAGCTTGAACGGCGTCCGGGCGAAGATCAGGTCGAGGTGAGCCTGACACAAGGCTTCTGGATGGCCAAGTACGAGACGACCCAAGGGGAGTGGAAACGCATCGCCGGTCCGCTGCCGGGCGAGCCGACGGCGGAGCTGCCCGAGGGCGATGACCTCCCCGTCGGCAACGTGAACTTCGCCGAGGCGGAGGAGTTCTGCAAGAAGCTCACGGAGGTCGGCCACCGATCCGGAGAGCTCCCGAAGGATTGGGAGTTCCGCCTGCCGACGGAGGCGCAGTGGGAGTACGCCTGCCGGGCCGGCACGACGACGGCCACCGCGTTCGGCGATCGGCTCGGCAGCAAGCAGGCGAACTTCAAGGGGAAGCCGTACAACGGCGCCGAGCCGGGTCCGTCGCTTGGTCGGGCCGCGCGGGTCGGGAGCTATCCCGCCAACGCCTGGGGTTTGCACGACATGCACGGCAACACCTACGAGTGGTGCCGCGACTGGTATCGCTCGAGGTTGCCGGGCGGAGCCGATCCCGACCTGCGGGATGCGAAGGACTCCGCCACGAGAAGCGAACACGGGGGCGTGTCCCGCGTGCGCCGCGGCGGGTGCTGGGCCGACGATGGCTGGCCGTGCCGGTCGGCCTTTCGGCTGCGGTTCGAGCCCGAGCGGCGCTACGACCACATCGGCTTCCGCGCCGCCGCCGTTCGGCGGTGATCACCCGATGGAGGACGGCCGTTGGGGCGTTCGGCAGCGCGGCTTGCGATTTCCTGACGTCGCTCTCCCCCTCGCGGCGGATGGATGTCCGAAGCGTCGGCTCGATTGGGAGGCTCCATGCTTTGTCAGACCATCCCCCACCTCATGCCGTTCGGTCGGTTCCTCGTCGCCGGGCTCCTCGTCCCTTCGTTCGCTCCCGCAAGGGACATCCCCGTCGGCCCCGGCCAGTTCCTCGACGACGCGATCGCCCGGGCGGAGGCCGGTGACCGCATCCTCGTCGCTCCTGGCACGTATGCGCCGCGCCTGGGCCGCTTCGTCGTCGACAAGTCGATCCTCATCGAGGCGGCCGGCGCGCCGCTCAGCGCGCGCCTCATCGGATCTTCCACGTCGAGGGGGCCGACGATGACCGTCTCGAAGACGTCCGCCGTCGTCCTCTCCGGCCTCGGAATCCAGTCCGTCTGGCCGAGCGAGCCCGCGCTCGACTCGAGCGGCGCCGAGGTCTTCGCCCGCCACTGCGTTTTGAGTCGAGCACGTCTACGAGGAGCCGGGGACGTACCACGCGTCCTTCATGCTCTGGATCCCCTATTCGGCTCCGCTCGTCTCCAACACTCTCGCGATCGCCGTCGGTCCGATCCCGAACCGCGCTCCGGACGTCGCCTGGATCGCCGAACCAGCCAGCTCCGGCGCCTTCGGGCCCGCCACCGTCCGATTCGAGGCGGTCGGCATCAAGGGGGGGAATCCCGACCCCGATGAGCCCATCGACCCGGATCAGAACCTCTCCTTCGTCGAATGGCAGGTGGACGGCGCGAAGGTCGGGGAGGGATGCGTCCTCCTCCACCGCTTCACGGACGCCCTCTCCCACTCGGTGAGCGTGAGAGTGCGCGACGAAGGCGGCGTCGAGGACACTTGCTACCGCGCGTTACAAGTTCGTTATCGAATTGCCCGCCTGGCGCGCGGTACGTGCCGGGGGGGTGTGGG
>Ga0187892_10008828_pt1 | contig 13574 bp, 13 predicted proteins | sample MA1701073metaG_FD_139345 | JGI IMG/M metagenome (GOLD analysis project Ga0187892, IMG submission 139345) | Bio-ooze microbial communities from a basaltic lava cave in the Kipuka Kanohina Cave System on the Island of Hawaii, USA - MA170107-3 metaG ...
CCAAGCGCAGTCAACGCTACGGGTACGGTCGAATCAACGCACACAATGCCGTGTTGGCTGCCCAGCAGTCGGTCCTGAACGGTGGGTTTAGCTGGCCGGAGAGGCCGTTCAATGTTCGCGTGGAGGAGGCGACAGGACAGCCGTTCAAACTCCGCTGGCAGGCGAGCGTCGGCACGAGCGAGTTCCTCGTGGTCGAAAGCGATCCTGGTTTCGTTTTCGCTCCAGTGGATGGGAAATGTTACCACCGGGATCAGACCGGTTGTGCGAACATCGGCCTCACACCATTGCCGCCAGGGGTCAACGTCCTTGCGGTGGTGCGGTGTGTCGGCGGCTGCGAGTTGGGGAGCGAACAGAGCCTGGAGTTTTCTGCGCCGGTCGTGACTCAGGCGTTCGGTCTTTTCGGCCGGAACAACATCGGCCGGTATTCGTACGGCGTGGCCGCGGATTCTGACGGCCAGGTCGTCGATCCGGGGCCCGTGTTGGCTGCGAGAGGCGGGGACGGTGGACCCGGCGAGGGGGGCGGCGTAGTCGAAGGACCGCGCGTGACCATCAGTGCCGCACCTCTAGAGGGTACATCTCCACTGACCGTGCGCTTCATGGGGAACGCCGTCAGCAATGTCGGGGTGAATGACAGCCGCACCGCCTGGGACTTCGAGTCCGATGGAACGCCGGACGCCTTCACACGAAATGCCGCGCATACATACACGGTGGCTCCGGGGAGGACGGAGACGTTCGTTGCGAAGTTGACGATGTACGACACCGCGGGTGCGGGTACTCCCGGCAGTGCGAGCGTGATGATCCGGGTCCGCGGCTTGGCACAAGACGGGGGCGGCGGGTTCGGCGAAAGCGATGTGCGGATCATCGTGCATCCGCCCGGCAACCTGAACGAGGAGATCAATCAGGGCCGCTCGCCGCTCGCCGTGGAGCTCAGTATCGATGCCAGCGCGCTGGAAGGGACGCTGCAATCGGTCTTTTGGGATTTGGGTGATGGAACGACGGCGCGCAGCCTGGTGGTACCGCACGTTTACGTGAACGAAACAGGCGGAGATATTGTGATTCCGATTACCGCCATGGTCACGACGACGACGGCCGGATCGGTCACCTTGACCAGTACGGCAACCAAGCTGATCACGGTGCGGTCCGGATCGGCCGCGGCGCCCCCGATTCAAGTTCCTGACTTCGGTCCGACCCTACCGGGACAACCGGCCTCGGGGTGCCCCTTGGCTTTCCTACCGCTGCTTGCGGGTTTCGCGTCTTTGTCCGTGTTGAAGCTGCGGCGAAGGCCTTATTAGGGGCGTCCACTCCGCGCCCCGTCACAAAAACCTGGAGCAGTTTGGAATCGCGGATCAGCTGCGCGCCCGCTCCCATGTCGTGCGGCGCGCCGTTCTCTTTTTTCTGATCGTTGTACCGGTCTGCGTCCGTGGCTATGATGCGCCTCGGCGCGGTTGGTGGGTCGGTGCGTCCGGTGGAGTTGAATCGGGCGATCAGTCCGCTCCGTGTCCTTATGGAAAGGACCGCCAAGACATGCTTCCCAAGGCCAGTCAGCGCGTGGGCGAAGTCATCAAACTCGCCAATGAAATCGCCAGAGAATACGAACTGGAGTATGTGGGCACGGAACACGTGCTGCTGGCGATCCAGCGCGAAGGCTCGGGTGTGGGGGCGGCCATTCTCACCAAGCGAGGCATCACCGCCGGCAAGCTGCGCGACGAGGTGGACAAGCTCGTCAAGAAACAGATGGAGGAAACTTGGGTTTTTGGCCGGCTGCCGGGCACGCCTCATTTCAAGAACGTCATGGCCACCGCCATTAAGCAGTGCCAACAACTTGAAGCCAAGGAAGTCGGCACCGGGCATCTGCTGCTTGCACTCCTCAAGGAGAAAGGCAGCGTGGCCTTCAAGGCGCTGAAGAACCTCAACCTCACGTACGACGCGGCGCGAACCGATGTGATCGAGCTCACCGGCACATTGTGAAGCGTTGTCGCAGGGCTATTTCGCCCAGACGAAACCTTCCAGGCGCGCTCAACGAGGGACCTGACCATGACCGACCCCATGACGCCGCCTACACAGCCAGGCCAGCTATGGCCGACCGCGCCGACGTACTCGCAGCCGGGTGAAGCGGTTCAGACCGGTCTGGCCGTGGCGACTTTGGTTTTGGGGATTTTGGGGCTGACGATGTGCCCGCTGGTGGGCGTCGTGGCCCTGGTGATGGGCATCGTTTGCCTCGTCCGCATCAGAAACGAACCACACCGACACGGCGGGCGCGGAATGGCCATTGCGGGATTGACGTGCGGCGCGGTAAGCCTGGTCTGGTTGCCGGTTCTACTCGCCATCGTTCTTGCGTCGCTGAGCCGGGCGCGAGAGCTCTCCAAGCGGATGGCTTGTGCGGCGAACATGAAGGCCATTGGGACGACGTTGATGATTTACTCGCACGATCACTCCGACCAGGGTCCGCTGACGCTGGACATGCTCGTGGAGATGGGCCTAGTCGACGCAAAACAGATCGTGTGCCCCTCGGCCAACCCGGCCAGCCCCAACTATATCTTTGTGGCGGGCAGCGCTGACGCGGAGGGTGGGGACAGTGAATCCGTCGTGATGTACGAGCCGAAGGCCAACCACGGCGGCGAGGGCGGCAACTTTCTGTTCACCGACGGACACGCTTCTTTCGAACGCGGCGATCGGTACGACGAGTTGGTGGAACGACCTCGCGCGGCCGCTCCGGAATAGCCCAACCCGTCATGCCCGCATATTACGCGTGGACTTGCATGAACGTCGTCTTACAATGGAGCCCACGAAAGGCTCAGGGTACGGCCAAGCATGGAACTTTACATTCCAGAGAAGATCGAGCTCGACGAAGTCTCGCAAGCGTTGATCCGCGACGTGGAAGAAACCGCGCGCCGCGTCAACAAGGACCGACCGCTCCCGGAGGCGGTGGTGAAGCGTATTGAGGACGCGCTGTTGGGCGAGCGCGTGTACAGCAGCAACGCCGTTGAGGGCAACACTCTCGAGCTGCGCGAGACGGTCATGATCCTCACGAAGGGCCTGGTCAGCGGTCCGCGAAAGCGTGAGGCGATGGAGGCCCGCAATCTTGGCGAGGCCGTGCAAGCCATTTCCGACCTAGTAGGGAGCGGAGCATCAGCTCATTCTGCCGAGCATTTTCTGGATATTCATCGCAAGATTCTGCGTGAGATTGATGATCCAAAGGCGGGCGTGTACCGGAAGGATCAAGTGATGATACAGGGCGCTGTACACCAGCCGCCCGATCACGCGCGTGTCCCCGCGCTTGTCGAGCAAGTGATGTCCGGTCTGCGCCAACCCGGTGCGACGAACACGCTGGTCCTGTCGACCTGGGCTCACTGGGCGGTCGCGAGAATCCACCCGTTCTATGACGGCAACGGTCGCCTGGCGAGACTCTGGCAAGACTTGGTTCTCCTCCAAGGCAAGTGGACATGCGCCATAATTGGTCCGGCCGATCGAAGAGACTATTTTGATGCCTTAGGGCAGGCCGACGACGGGGACTTCAACCCGCTCATACAACTCGTGGCACAGCGCGTGTCCACGACCTTCGACAAGTATCTCGCGGAAGTCAGCCGGGACGAAAAGGTCGATGCCTGGGCGACGGGTTTGGTGGGCGAATCCGCGAGCCGCGCCGAAGAAAAACGAAAACTGGATTATATGCGTTGGTCACGCAAGATGACACACCTTCGAGGGGAGTTCGAGGTCTGCGCCGCCCGTATCAACAAGGGTTCGAAAGACATCAGCGTCCAAGTCCGCAAGTATGATCTCGTCGACCAGGTCCGCTGGGAGAATATCGCCTCGGGGCTCGGCGGGGAAAAGACTTGGTTCTTCACGGTCGACTTCTCGCGCAAGCAAGTTCTGCGGCAGTATTGTTTCTTCTTCGGGAAGCACTATTGGTCAGATCTCGATACGCAGGAAGAGCGCTCCCAAGAGCGCGTCTGCTTGCTTGTAAGCGAAAACGCGGGCGCCGGTAGGTTCGTTCAGCTCGATGAGATCGAGTCTTGTCCGATTTCGCTTCGTGAGGTCTTCGTTGTTGACGATCACCTGGTGCGCGGGCGGATGGATCGTACGAAGAACGAGATCGTCTATGATCGCGAAGTGCCTGCGCTCCAGGTCGCGCAGGACTTCATCAAGGAGGTCATCTTGGGCCGACTGGCGTAGGCAAGTCCAGACGAGGCAGAACCGCCTTCGCTACGAAGCCCTTGGCCATCTTGAGTTGCACTTGCGCCCGGCGGATGGCCTTCACTCGAGCGGCCTGTGACCGTTCGTCCGTGGCCTTCATCGTCCGGGCGGTGGCCATGGCCGACCCGGCCGCGCCCGCGTCGATCTGATCGGCCCGTTTCGCCTGCTCGGTGAGAAGCGTCAGCCGGTTTTCCACCATCTGGGCGAACCCGCCGTCAATGAAAAAGACGTGCTTTTCCTTCGGAGTCTCGATTCGAAGCGACCCGATGCCCATCTTGCACACCAGCGGCGCCCGATGCGGCAATATTCCCATCTCGCCGTCATGGGCGGGAAAGGCGGCGAACACAGCGTCGCACTTGAGTATGGCCCGTTCGGGGGTAATGAGACTGCATTCAAACGTATCTGTCTTGGCCATGCCTTCAAAACCCTATCGCAACGGCGACATTAGCCCTTTGCCAGCTTCTCGGCCTTGGCGGCCGCTTCCTCAATGCTGCCGACATACATGAACGCCTGCTCGGTGAGATGGTCCCACTTGCCCTCGCAGAGCTCTTCGAACGACCGGATGGTGTCCTCGCGCGAGGTATAATTGCCCTTAAAGCCGGTAAACTGCTCGGCCACGAAAAACGGTTGCGACAGGAACCGCTCGATCTTACGCGCCCGGGCCACGATCATCTTGTCTTCTTCGCTCAACTCATCCACACCCAGGATGGCGATGATGTCCTGCAGGTCCTTGTATCGCTGGAGGATCTGCTGGACGCGGCGGGCGACGGCATAGTGACGCTCGCCGATGAACTCCGGTGCGACCAGCCGGCTGCTGGAGGCCAGGGGGTCCACGGCCGGGTAGATCCCCTTCTCGGCGATTCGCCGTTCGAGGTTGACCGTGCTGTCCAAGTGCGTGAACGCAGTAGCCGGCGCGGGGTCGGTATAGTCATCCGCGGGAACGTAAATCGCCTGGATGCTCGTAACCGCCCCACGACTGGTGGAGGTGATCCGCTCCTGGAGCTCGCCCATCTCGGTACCCAACGTCGGCTGATACCCAACCGCCGACGGCATTCGACCCAGGAGCGCTGACACTTCCGAGCCCGCCTGGGAAAAGCGGAAGATGTTGTCGATGAACAGAAGCGTATCAGCGCCGCTTTGATCGCGGAAATACTCGGCCATAGTGAGCGCCGACAGGGCGACACGAAGCCTCGCGCCCGGCGGTTCGTTCATCTGTCCGAAGACCATCACCGTCTGATCGATGACGCTTTTGCCGGTGTCGCCGATCTTGGCCTCCTGCATTTCCAACCACAGGTCATTGCCCTCGCGGGTTCGCTCGCCGACCCCGGCGAAGCAGGAATAGCCGCTGTGAAAACGGGCCAGCCGTGCGATCAGCTCCTGGATGATGACGGTTTTGCCGACGCCCGCTCCGCCGAACAGACCGGCCTTGCCGCCACGGACCAGCGGGCACAATAGATCGATCACCTTAATGCCCGTCTCGAAAAGTTCGGTTTTCGATGTCAACTGATCCAGCTTCGGCGGTTCGTGATGAATGGGACGGCGGGTTTTGATGGAAACGGCGCCGCGCCCGTCAATCACCTCGCCGACGAGGTTGAACACCCGGCCCAGCGTCTCGGTGCCGACGGGGACGGTGACGGCCTGTCCGGTATCAACAATCGACGAACCGCGCTGAAGCCCATCGGTGGAGCCCAAGGCGATCGCCCGTACCCGCCCGCCGCCCAGGTGTTGAGCAACCTCACACCAGAGCACCTCCTTGGTCGTTTCCCCCAACACGGTCCGAGCCACGTCGACCTTAAGGGCGTTGTAGATCCGTGGCATCCGGTCCTCGCTGAACTGAGCGTCGAGCGTCGAACCGATGACTTGCGTTACTTTTCCGATGTTGCCGTCTTGCATAGAACGAATCCTTAAGTCAGAAGATCGAAGTCAGAAGATCGAAGAAGACCGCCACAACGGCAAACTTGAGCGTTCGCTCTGTAATGTCGATCGTTCGGGCCATTCATCCATTCGCTCTTCGATCTTCATACTTCGCGCTTCACGCCAATGCGTTTGCCCCGCCCACTATATCCAACAGCTCCATGGTGATCTGCGTTTGCCGCGCGCGGTTGTACCTACGCGTCAGCGCCGTAATCATCTCGCCAGCCGCCTCCGTCGCCGCCTTCATGGCCACCATGCGGGCGGTCTGCTCACTGACCGCCGCGTCGTTGAAGCACTGGAACATCTGGATGCGAACGGTCGCCGGAAGCAATTCCTCCAACAGCTCTCTCGGCTCGGGTGAAAACTCATACTGCACGGTTGTCGGCCGAGATTCTTCAGATTCGCCCTTCGTTTCGGGCGCGAGCGGGAGCAATTGCAACACATGCGGCGCCTGCCGACCGGCGGAAAGGAACCGCATGTACGCCACGTGCACCGAGTCGACCTCGCCGCGCACGAATCGGTCCATAAGCGCGTTGGCCAGCGTTTCCGCCTGTTCGAACCTCGGCGGATCGGCAATTCCTCCGATGCGCTCGACAGTCTCGCGCCGAAGGAACTTGAAGTAGTTGATTCCTTTCTTGCCGATCATATAGACGTCAGTCGGCAAGTGCCCGCGCTGGTTTTCCTCCAAGTGGGCGATTGCCGCGCGAAGCACGGACGAGTTGTACCCACCGCACAATCCGCGAATACTGGTCAATACCACCAGCGCCGCCCGCTTCGGCTCCGGCCGGGCCTGCAGCAGTGGGTGGCTGACCCCCTCGCCCGCCGCAGCCGAAAGATCGGCGGCCAGAGCCGCAAGTCGCTCGACATAGGGCTTGGTCGCCATCGCTCGGGCGAAGGCCGCCTGAAAACGAGCGGTGGAAATCAGTTGCATCGTCCGCGTGATCTTGCGGATGTTTCGCACCGATTGGCGGCGCTTGACGATGAGCCTTGCGTTAGCCACCCTTCATCGCCTTCTCCCCGGAGCGGGCCTGATCGCGCGTATCCTTGGGCCTCTTGGCGCTCGCGCCCCCTGACCCCTGAGGCACCGAGGCCGCCTTCACCTCGTCGCCCGGCCCCTTGGGCATGGGCGGGCTTGCACTCTTGGTTTCCTGGGCGCTGGGCGTCTCCGACTTCGCCGTCGCCTTGTTCTTCGCCAACCATTGCGCCTTGAAATCTTTAATGACCAGTCCGAGCTTCTCCGCGACTTCGTCCGGCAACTCACCAGTGTTCGTCACTTCGTTGGTCCGCTCCGGGTATTCGTCGTTCACGTGCTTGAGCAATTCCGCCTCGAACGCCTGAACGCGGTTTAGGGGAAGGTCGTCAAGGTAGCCGCGCGTGCCCGCGAAGATGCTGACGATCTGATCGCTCAGCTTGTAGGGCTGGTACTGGGCCTGCTTGAGCAACTCGACCATTCGCGCCCCACGATCAAGCTGCCGCTGGGTGGCCGCGTCCACTTCGGTACCGACTTGGGCGAATGCCTCCAGTTCGCGGAAAGCGGCCAAATCCAGTCGGAGCGAGCCGGCGATCTTCTTCATGGCCTTGCGTTGGGCATTGCCGCCCACGCGAGACACGCTGATTCCCACATTCACCGCGGGCCGAACGCCGGCGAAGAACAGGCCCGGCTCTAGGTAGATCTGCCCGTCCGTAATCGAGATCACGTTGGTGGGAATGTACGCGGACACTTCCCCTTCCAGGGTCTCGATGACTGGCAGGGCGGTGAGCGAGCCGCCGGAATCGGCGAACTTGTGAACGCGGTACTTGTTCTTGTCGGGCAGGCTCTCCAGCCAGGCGGTCGCCTTCTTGTTGCCGTGAGGACGATGATACAAACCGTCTGTGTCGTCGGGACGATGGTCGTCCGGGGCCTTCAGACCCTGGGGGTGCTTTCGAGCGACGGAGCGATCGCGACTGTCGTTGGCCGTCTCCTTCGGAACAATGGCATATTCGTCGCGGAGCTTGCAACTGCGCTCCAGCAGTCGGGAGTGAAGATAGAAGACGTCGCCCGGATAGGCCTCGCGCCCGGGTGGGCGGCGGAGCAACAAGGAAAGCTGCCGATAGGCATGGGCCTGCTTGGTGAGGTCATCGTAGATGCACAGCGTCGCCCGACCCAGCTTATACATGAAATACTCGGCCATGGCGGCGCCGGCATAGGGGGCGACATACTGCAGCGGGGCGGGGTTCGCGGCGGAGGCGCTTACCACGATCGTGTAATCCATCGCCCCGTGCGCCCTAAGCTTTTCCACCACGCCGACGACGGTGGATTCCTTCTGGCCGATGGCGACGTAGACGCAGATGACGTCCCCGCCTTTTTGGTTGATGATCGTATCAATGGCGATGGCCGTCTTGCCGGTTTTTCGGTCGCCGATGATGAGCTCTCGCTGTCCGCGCCCGATGGGAATCATGCTGTCGATTGCTTTGATTCCGGTTTGCAGGGGCTCCGTGACCGGCTGGCGCTCCGCGATGCCGGGGGCCTTGAACTCCAGCGGACGCCGGTGGGGCGTCTCGATGACCCCCATACCGTCTAAGGGTCGCCCGAGCGGATCCACCACGCGGCCAATCATCTTTTCGCCACAGGGAACGCTGAGCAGCTCGCCCGTGCGGCGAACCTCATCCCCTTCCTTGATGCCCAGATAGTCTCCCAAAATGACGGCGCCAACGGAATTCTCTTCGAGGTTGAACACCTGCCCGAAGGACCCGTTTTGGAATTCCAACCGCTCGCCGGCCATGGCGTTGCTGAGCCCGTAGACGCGGGCAATGCCGTCGCCGACCTCCAGCACCTTGCCCACTTCGGCCACGTCGACTTCAGTCTGGTATTGGCGAATCTCCTCGGTAATGACCGACGAGATCTCATCAACTCGAAACTTCATGGTCATCCTAAGTGTCTCCATGCGGCCCGGATGTCGCGCGGGTGCTAAATGCACAGTCGCACTAGCCGGCGGACGTCTCCAAAAACGTTGCGCCCTTGTGAATCTCTCGCGAGGCCCGATTCCGCAGGGCTTCGCCCAGGTTTCGGAGTTTGGAGGCTACGCTCATGTCGAACTTTTGATCGCCGATTTGCACGATCATCCCGCCCAACAAGGATGCGTCAACCGTTTCCATCAACTCCGCCTGCCTCCCGGTGTACGTGGACATCAACTCCACGAGCCGGGTCCGAAGGTCCGCCGGTAACGTGGCCGCCGAGCGAACTTGAACGTCGACGCGCCCGCGCAACTCGTCATACGCGAGTCGATAGGCTTCCGCGACGCCGGCCAGAAACGAAAGCCGGCCCTTGGCACTCAAAATCTGCAACGAGTTGACGAACAGGTCGCTGTAGCGGCCGCGAAACAGCTTTTCGATCGTGGCCTCGCGCGCGGCGGGGCCGATCATCGGGCTGGAAAGGAACGCCTTCAGATCCGCGTCCTCTTCGACCTTGCCGGCCAGATCGAGAAGTTCCTTCAGCAGCCACTCCCCTTCGCCTTGAGACTCCGCGAGGTTCAGCAGGGCCGTCGCGTAGACCCGCCCCAGGGACAATTCGTTGTCACTCAAACGCGGCATACGGCCAACATCCGCCTACGACTAGTTCCGGTACGCCTTGCTCAACTCGTCGATCGACTCGCGAAGCAAGCGCTCATGCTGCTTGGCGTCGACCTCCTTGCGAATGACCCGTGAGGCCACGTCGGTCGCCAGTCTGGCGCTGAGCGTATAGAGCTCTTTGACGGCCGTGTCCGTTGCGATGGCGATCTCGCGCTTGCCGCGCTCAATCATTGCCGCGGCTTCGGCCCTGGCATGCTCCTCGACTTGCCGCTTGACCACCTCCGCATCCCGCCGGCCTTCCTCGACGATCGCGGTCGCTTCGGCCCGGGCCGTGCTCAGCTTGTCGGCATACTCCTTGAGTCGAACCTCTGCCGCTTCCCGATCCTCCTTCGCCTTCTGCAACGAATCGCGAATGAAATCCTCACGTTTCTGAAGGGCCCCCAGAAGCGGTCGCCAGGCAAACCGCCCTAAGACGAGGAGCACAACCACGAAAGTCAGAAGACTCCAGACGATATTTCCCAAGTCGCCGGTGAATAAGGTCGGCTTTTCGCCGTCCTCACTGCCCAACGCCGGGGCCCAGGGAAGGATCGTCACCAGGCAAACTACAAGGGCAGAAGCAAACCGATGGCGCAACATGTACCGTCCTTACTTGGCAATCGTGGCAAGAAAGCATCCCAACACCGCGAACAGCGTTGCTCCCTCAACCATCGCGGCCGTAATAATCATGGCGGTGCTGATGTTTCCCGCCGCCTCCGGCTGCCGAGCCATTGATTCCACGGCGCTGCCCCCGATTCGTCCCACGCCGGCCGCTCCGCCCATCACCGCCAAGCCGGCGCCGATGGCCCCACCAAGGTTGGCGAGGGTCTTGCCGGGGAACAAGGCCGAACCAGCGCTGTCCGCGCTGTGGGGTTGCGCTTGCACAGGCGCCGTCAGAACCAGCACACTGCCCAGGGCTATCATCACCAAGGGAAACCAAACGAACTTCTTGCTCACGGTCTACTCCTCTCTTTTGGCCGCTCGTGGGAGAAGCCGGCCTTTGTCTTCGCCATCGCAGTCACGCCTTACGACCCGAGTGTCCCACCGCTGTCCGGGCATGGCGATTATGATCATCTTATAGCGAGCCGCGGGCTCAGTCTGCGCGGACATTTGGAGTCAGCCAACGCCGCGCGGACCAAAAGCCCGCGGCTCGCCCGCGTCAGTGCTGCACCGCCGGCGCAGGCTGCGGCATTTCGTGTTCATCGTGGTCTTGATGCTCGTGGTGGATCACCACCGCCTGCCCAATGAAGAGCGTCGTGAGGAACGCGAAAACAAACGCCTGCAAGAACGCCACGAAAAGCTCCAACATATTGAAGGCGACGCTTGCCAAAACCACCACCAAACCGATGCCTAAAGCTGCACCTGTTCCCAGGGCCAGGTAACTTAGGCCGATGAAGCTCAACAAGACCGCCAAAAGCACATGGCCGGCCACCATGTTGGCGAACAAGCGCACGGTAAGAGCGAAGCACTTCGCAACCAGACCTACAACCTCAAGAACAGCGATCAGCGGAGCAACGAACGCCGGCCCTTGGAAAAAGTGCTTGATGTAACCCAAACCGTTCCAGCGCAGGCCGTTGACCACGACCATCACGAGCGTGCAAGCCGCAAGACTGGCCGTGACCCAGATGTTGCCGGTGGCCGCGCCTCCGATCCCGTGATGTGCGTGCGGAAAAACGCCCCGAACTACACCGCGGGTTACCGGTTCCAGCGGGAGCAATCCGAGCAGGTTGACAAAGAGAATATAAAAAAAAGCCGTCCAAATGTACGGGATGAACCGATCCGTATGCTCGCCGAGGATCGGTCTGGCGACGGTGTCGCGGAAATAGACGCAGATGGACTCGAAAAAATTGCCGAATCCCCGAGGGGTGAGATCGCGGACCAGGTCGCCCGTTGCCCGCACACGGGCGAACGTTGGAATAAGCAGCACGAGTAGCAGAACGGCAATGAGCTGCATAATGATGTGGTTCGAGAACAACGTGATCGTCCCGTCGGGCGTGGCATACTCACCAAGGGCGCCCAGCGACTCCCGAAGATCCAGACCGACGCGCTCATATCGCCACTGATATACATGGTCCATGGGGTCGGCAGCGGCCACGAGCGGCAGATTCATCTAGGCATTTTCCCCTTCAGCCGATCCGCCGCTCGCACGGCAAGCAGTGTGTCTGCGGGAAGCATCAGCACGTAACTGATCGCAACCCAAAGCACGAGCCATTCCTTGTTCGCCCAACCGCCCAACACCAGCGGCGCCACAAGTAGCAACGCGGTGCCAAATCTCGCCGCGGTCGCACCCAGGACCGCATGGGCGATCTGGCCGGAGCCGCATGATAATACCCATGCTACCGGAACTGCACCAACACAACTCGAAATCAGGCTAATTCCGCACCCCGCCAGCAACGAGGAAACGCCCTGTCCGTCCCGCCATATCTGCGTCGCGAGGTACCCAATTACGCCGATGACCCCGGCCGAAAAGAAGGCCACACTTACAAAGACCGCGTAGACCCTTCCAAACCCCACTCGGGAATTCGTCGAGGTCATTCTTTATCATGCCCGTTTTTCGTTCTCGGACGCTCCACTTGCTTGAATGCCCCGAGGCTTTGGCGAACGAGATTGTAAGTACCACCGATTAAGCCGAGCGCCGCGCCCGTCACGACACCCCATGGATCGCTCCCGTAATGATTGTCCACCCAGTATCCGACAAGCGTGAATCCGGCCACCGCTGCGGCAAACTCGATTCCAATGCCGGAAAATCGGAGCCAACTAGGCCGATCGCGCTTTCCGTCGGGAATGAGCATACCTACGGCACCGACTTTGTGTCAAAAAATGGCAACCCCATCGATAAGAGTGGGCGCGACTCACCGCTTCCGAGCATCCCCTCACTTACGCGGGCCGGAGTCTAGCTGCGCCACCGGCTCCGTTCAAGGGTTTTTAGGGGTGATAAACCTCCATTCCTTGCTTCGCGATCGGGGTTGCCCCCAATGGGCGAAGTTGGGTACAATGTACTGGCTGGGGTAAATGCAAGCCTAGTTGGGGGTCGTTAGAAAGGAGAAGGATATGTGGCGCCGAATGGTTATCGCGAGCAGCCTGTCGTTGTTCATCGTGCTACCCGCTGCGATTGGACAGGATTTCGACCGCCCGTTTGTTCCGGCCTTGGACGCCGGCATTACGGCGCATAGAGGCTCGATGCCTCCGGAATGTGTGCAAAGATGTCGTGAGCAGGCCCAAGAAGCCTTTCACGCCTGCATTGACGCCGGGGGTGACCGCCGCGAATGCAGCCGACAGGCTCGCGCTGCCTTCGAGGCTTGCGTTGGGGCCGAATGCGGCGGGCAGCCGCCTCGTTGTGAACAGTTGTGTGCACGGCGGGCTCACGAAGCGTATGAGGCTTGCCTTGCGGCCGGCAATGCGGATTGTGCCGCCGCGGCCCGGGACGCTTTGCAGGCCTGTCTGCGAGATCAGTGCGGCCATCGGCCGAGTTGTGAGGAAGACTGCCAGCGCCGAGCACACAGCGGGTACGAAGACTGCGTAGCGGCCGGCGGATCCATGGAGGAATGCGCTGCGGCGGCACGGGAGGCTTTGGAAGCCTGCTTGCGCGACCATTGCGACGATGCGCTCAGTTGCGAGGATCGGTGCGCGCGCCGGGCTCACCGTCAATACGAAGAGTGCATTGCCGCCGGAGGCGCCATGGATGCGTGTGCCGAAGCGGCCCGCGCCGCCCATGCGACCTGCCTGCGCGATGAGTGCGGCCATTTGCCGAGTTGTGAACTGCAATGTTCCCGCCAGGCTCATCAGCAGTATCAGCAGTGTATCGATGCCGGCGGTGACATGGACGATTGCGCCGGGGACGCCCGCGCCGCTCTCGAGACCTGCCTGCACGAGCAGTGCGG
>Ga0187892_10008829_pt1 | contig 13573 bp, 5 predicted proteins | sample MA1701073metaG_FD_139345 | JGI IMG/M metagenome (GOLD analysis project Ga0187892, IMG submission 139345) | Bio-ooze microbial communities from a basaltic lava cave in the Kipuka Kanohina Cave System on the Island of Hawaii, USA - MA170107-3 metaG ...
CACCTTCTTCAAAGTCTCGTTCGCTTTGGTCAAGTCCGTCGGAGTCTTGCCCTTGAGCTTAATCTTCACTGCGAATTCGGGAGCCGCGCCAGCAAGCAGTTTAGTCAGGGCTGGCGCACTCTCTTCAGCGAAATTCTGAAGTTGCGCGAGATCCATCGCAATTTCCGTCGTCTCGCGCACACCCGGCGCCTTAGGTGGCGTTGGCGGGGTCACAGTGCCGGCCGCCGGCAGCCGCAACTCGCGATCCGTGTCTGCAGTCACGGATGTAAACTCCGGCCCGCTGGTGGCCCGCACGAGCATGCCTTGGTTCACGGCCTCGCTCAGAACATCTATGAACTGCCGTGTCGGCCATGGCCGCCCCCGTTGCACCTTCAGCTCCGCATAGAGCTTGCCCACTGTGGTCTTTGCTGGCGTTCCGCTCCAGGCCTGCTCCAAGGCACCCGGCAACAGGTCCATCGCCCTCAGTCGCGCTGGGGGGCGAAGTAGGTTTGCGTCGGGATCCAATTGTAGGTCGGTCGGCTTCTCCCCGAGCACACTGTCATTCCCGAAGACGAGCCAGACATCTCCTTTCGCCACCGCCAGTGCCACGGCCTGATGCACGAGCTTGTAGTCGGCCTTCGGAATCGCCCGCTTCTCGGCGGGATATCCCGCCTGTACCACCTCGTCGAACGTGTGCGTGCCGTCAAACCACGCGCATACCGCCGAGAGCTTCACGGGGCTGTCATCGGCGGGGAAGAGACCCGCCAGTGCACCCGGTGCCACGGCCGGCGGTTGAACCTTGTTTAGTGTAGCCTTGGCCGGTAGCCACGCCTCCGAGAGGTCCGCCCATTCCACCACCCCTTCGATCGCACAGTGCCAGAACCACTCCTCGCCGCCGCCCGGCGGCATGTACCGAAGTGCCAGCAGGCCCCGCCTGACCGCGTCTTCGATCGTGTTGATCACCACCTGGCGGTTCACGAGCTTGGGCATGTCTGGATACCGCCCAAACGCTCCATACAAATCCTTGACTCTGATGCTCGGCTCGCTGGCCGGCCATTTGCTGAATGGCCCTCCAGGCAGCAGCGTTTCTGGATTGATCTTCTCTCGGAAGATGCGGAGGTCCTTTTCCCTCATGAGTGTCGGGAAGAGGGTCTCGCCTCCCATCGTGAACTTCTTCTGCTGCGCACTTCCCGCACTGCCCACGTAGACCACGAGTTCGAACGCGTTTTTCACTGAAGTGAGGGCTTCCTTCTGCGATTCGCGCTCGCGCCGCTTGACCGTTTCTTTCTGCTCCGATGACAGGTCCTTGAAAGCTTCCGAATTCTTGATCTCGCCCCAGGCCATCCATGAGGCGATGGTCTGCTCCGCCTGAATCAGACCTGCAGCGCTCGGGATGACCACCAGCAGCACATTCTGGTTCTGTCGCGGGTCCGAAGGCGAAGCGTGGGTCCGCAAGAACTCCAGCGCGTTTGCCTTGGGCGCCTCTCCCGGCGTCCCGGAATAATCAGCACCGAGAACCACAAGGCGGAACGTGGCGTCATCTTCCACTTTCTCCGGCGCCGCAGGGAGTAAATGAAAGGAAACGCTCTCCTCTACGCACCCGTCCCGAAGCGGCCGGCATTCCTTTACCAAGCCATCGAACTTCGTACGCGCGTTCTTGAGTGCGCTACGCTTATACGTATCGTGCATCTGGTTCAGGTTCGGCTGAGGCCCCATGCGCCAGTAACGCGGTAATCCGCTCGCCGGGTCTGTGCTTTCGCACTCCGAGAGATACCAGGACGTCTTGGACCACTCGAGCAAGCCGGTGTTCAGCATGGCTGGGATGTCGCAGGTCGCACCGATCAGCCACCGCAGCTCACTTAATTCCGCCTGCTCGCCGATCGGCTGCGAAAAAATGAAGGCCGCTGCGCACGCGGCCTCGATCTCCCGCCCAGCCAACGTTGTCGCCTTCTGCGCCATTAACGCCCGTGGCATCTCCGTCCGCAGGCTCCCAGGCCAGTTGGGTTTGTTGGGCTCATCCACGGAGTTCATGGCATCGTTGGCCAACTTCGCGAGCGCCGGACTGATGTCGTCACTGGCGTCCAACCGGGCCAAGAACGCTTGCGTGCTGATCAGAGGCGATTCGTCCCAGCCCTCGGCTTCGCGCAGTGCCAGCGAGAAGGTCTGCAGGATCCCGCGAGTCCGCTGGAACTGCTGCAGCCCTGCCCATTTGCCGAATAGCCTATTAATCAGGTCGGGATGGAACGGATACGCGTCCATCATCTCTTTCCTACTGTCGGGGATCTTCGCTCGGGCCGGCTCGACGGCTTGCATCCGGTGCCAGAACGCCGTCACGTACTTGTCACACTCCGCCGCGCCCTTTGGGAAGGTCTCGAACATCCGGCGCCGCAGCAGTTCTGCGAAATCGCCGCGGTCCACTGGCGTCTGCACATCGGCCTGGCGGTTTAACCCCGCATTGCACCGGGCCAGGATCTCCGTCCCAACTTCATCACGCCTGGCAGGGTCTGTGGCCAACAGCGAAACGACCATGGAGGACTTCTTCGACGTCGCAACAGCCTGCGAGAGGGTCTGAAAGAAATTCTTCAGCCGGTCATACCAGACTGGCCCTTTGTCCTGCCGCGTGCTGCCGGGATCGGGTGAGGCCGCCCCATGCGCCCACATCAGGAACTCGTCCAGAAGGATCAGCGCCCCGCGGCCTTCCTTCTCGACTTCCGCCAGTAGTTCCATCCAGAGCGATTGCGCCGGCGGTTCGTAGTAGTCAGGTTCATCCTCGTCGCGCTTCAAGGTCTCTATGCCCTTCTTGCCTAAGAGTTGCCACGCAATCAGGTTCCAGGGCATCCGGAAGTGTCGAGTTTCTCCCGCCGGTGACCTCACCACCCCGCCGGCTTTCCAGTCCACCTTGTCAAAGGAGACCGCCGCAATTCGCGCCTGTGGGGGCGCCGACATCTTGGATGCTGCCAAGATCTCTGCCACGGCGGGGTGCTGCTTTGGGAGCTTCGATCCCAGGGTGCATAGGTAGTAGAGGGTCGCCAGTGCGTGTGTCTTGCCGCCACCGAAAGTCTGCGCAATGTTGACCAGACTCACTCCATCATTCCGGCCGGCCAGCCGGGCCAGAATCCCAGCGCAGAACTTACGGAGATTCTCGGTTGCGTAGGTTGTCGCAAAAAACTGATCCGGGTCGCAATAGAACGGTCCCCCACCGGGGCGGTTGACGATCAGAAAGAGGTCAACGGCGAAATCTTCAAGTTTCAGCTCTCGCTCGCGGATCTCTTTCCTCAAAAGGCATACCTTCTGCCAGGGTTGGATCACGGCTGGCTTGCTCATGATGTTGCCTCTTTCGCTCCTGCCGCATAGTCAAAGAGTGATGTTTCTCTCAGCACGCCTCCCTCGGCAGCGACGCGGCGGTACATCTTGAGCTGACTAGCGAGGGACTCGACCAGCCGCTGCTCCTCAGGCTGATGATCCTGCATGGCTAGCTCACGCACGGCCTGGAGAAGTCGCCGGAACACCGGATCACCAGCTAGGCCCCATGTGTCGTAAGCCGTCTGCACATCCTCGGCCCGGTTCTGCTTCAGCAGGTGCATCAGCCGGTGCAGCCTGTCAATCAGCGGCGCAGGCTGGTTCGGCCTGCTATCGCCCAGGCTTTCATCGACCACTCGCTCATCCCACCGCAACAGCCGATACTTGTCGGCCTTGGCTTTGGCGTTCAGGATTTGGCCGGTCTCTTCGTCTCCCTCTTCCTGGTCCTCGTCCTCCGTCGCCCGCCGCCGGCCCTTTTTCTTTCCGCCCTGCTCAATGATGTTCCAGACCATCTGCAACTCCCGGTCGGTCTTTCCACATGCATTGGCGTAGAGGATGCACACCCCCGCTAGCACCGGCTCAAATCCGAACGCCTCGCGGTGCAGCAGGTAGTATTGCGTCACAGCGTCCAGAACCACTGTCGCGTGGTCCGTCTCATTCAGCAGATCATCGAACCCTTTGAGCGATCCAAGAGCAAACTGCAGGACAAGTCTTCGGACTTCGTCGAGAAAGTCCTTCACGTCCAGATATCCGCCGGCTGTCTTCTTCACGTACGGATGCCCACTGTAAGCCACAAGAGCCGGCCCCAGCGCGGCCCAGAGGAAGTCCGCCCCACGGACGTGGAGATCGAAGAAGTACCGCAGAATGTTCTTGCTGCCCAGTTCTTCGCGCGGGTCAAGCAGGATGGACCGCGTCTTCTGCAGTACTGAGTCCTCCCACCCGGGTTGCGCTGCCGAGTCACGCTTGCGACACACGATCCATACAGAAGTCGAGAGGTTCGCCCGCTTCTGCGTGATCTTGTTGACCATCTCCGTCTGGATTGGCCAACTCGCCGTGACCATCGCACCGGATCGGATCAGTGCCGCAATGAGGCTTTCCCAGGCGTCAACTTCCTTGTTGGCAAAAACCACGACCATTCGTCCATCATCGTTGAGCGCTGCGAGACTCCGGGCAAAGGCTTGGGCCATACCTTGCTCGTACGTCTTACGAGACTTCACCGCGTCTCCGCCATGCCGGGAGTCATCATCAATTAGCTCGCCATCGCCCCTGACCGGGTCCCAAGTGGGCGAGGGGCAGTCGAAGACTTCTCGGAACCCCGGGCTGAAGTCACCGATGATCCGCTTTTGCCAGATACGGAAGAAGTTCATCAGGTCAGCGTACGGGATCGCGTCGTAGTACGGCGGATCCGTAAAGCAAAGATCCTGACCGACGAGCTCGGTCGTCAGGCTACTCACGCACTGCACCGTCGGCGCATCCGGAGCTTTCGCGCAGACCCGCATGAAAGCGCCAATCGCATCGCTCACTGCCCGGATTCCGCCTGCGTAGTAACGATCACGCTCAGAGAGGGGATTCGCCTCCGAGAAGTCCCAGACCATCGGCAGCTTGTAACCACTCATCGTGCTCTTCACTTCACCGTCAGCAGGCTCCCATCGACATTGCTGGCTGCAGTAGTCAATGAATCGTCCGAAGATGACGGTGAGGTAAACCGCAAGAGCTTCTGCATTCCTCGCGTCGGTTTCCCGAATGCGAGCAATGGCCTCTCGCGTGTGTTTCAGAAACACGCCTGCTGCGAGGAGCTGCCGGGCGGTGAACAACTGACGCCAATTCACCAGCCCGTAAAGCTGAACCCGGAAGCCGAGAGAACCCTGCGGTGGCAGGGGCTCGTCGATCATGCCGTATGGAATGCCGGCAAAGACCTCTTCGATCTCCTCCACCTGCACGTCAGCGAAACGCAGCTCATCTTCCGTCGGAAGACGGTATTGTTTCTCCGTTTTCTTCTTTCCAGGCACCCTGGCTTCAACGCACACCGCCGTCATTTGGATACCCATGAGCCCGCGCCGACCCTGTTCGCGGATTTCGTCCATGGTCAGCGCCAGTAGATCAGGACGACCCTTCTCGAAAGGACTCCAAACGCCGGCATCGCTCTTAGTACCCCTCTTGAGAAAGTCATCCAGCGTGTCGGCCGTGATGCCCCACGTCTGAAGGAATGGATGCTCCTCGATCACGCGGGAGCACCGCTCGGGTGTTGAGAGATGCTCTTCGGTCAGGAGCTTAAATGTTACGGTCTTCCTTGCCGTATCCGGAACTGGGAGGAGCGCGATCCGCTTCCCCTTCCTACGGGAGAGCAAGAAGGTCTTGAGGATCGGGATGCGGCCTTCCGTCTGGATGTCCCGAACTGTCCGCGCCCAGAGGTAGGCAACGGTTGGCTCGCCGTTTACTACGGGGTAGTACCGCGCCAATTCCGCTTGGGCCCGCGCCAAGACCCAGCGCCCCCATGCTCGCACGTGCCACTGGAGGTCCGCATCTAGCGCGTGGGGCAGCGCGCGCTGAACTGCGTCGGTGAAATGAGCCTTCGGCGCCCGGCGCTTCTTGCCGCCTGTGTGGAAGTCTTCCGTGAAGTCCGACCATTCCTTCACGAAGTCCGGCAGAGGCCACCGCTTCCCGGCGTATTCGTGCGGATATTCCAGCGTGCCCTTGAGTAACAGCCAAGCCACAGGGTTGAGGTCCGAGGCGGTCGCATGGCACCCCAGCCACATCGCCTCCAGCGGAATCGCCCCGCCTCCGGCAAAGGGATCGAAGACTTGAGAGAACTTCCCGCCTTGCGCATCGCGGATCGTGTGGCGGAGGCCGTCCATGAAACCGTTGTCTTCCGCGTTCCATGCCAGTACACCGCCTTTGACCATCGACTTCTCTTCGACAACGAGGTTGCCTTCCTCGTCCGTGGATTCCTCTTGCTCCACCCTCACCTCGCCCCCGATGGCTTTGATCAGCTCGGCGCGCTTCACCGCGTCACCGGGATCGGGGAGGAGCGTCGCGAGCAGTGCCGCGCGACAGGCCGCCAGTGGGCGCCGCGCCGGCCAGACGTGAAACGTCGAGATATACCCGCCCGACCGCACATTCTTCTCTCGCGGCGAAAGAATCGACGCCTGCTCCACCGGCATCAGCACCTCAATGAGGCGTGTGCTTCCTGCATTTCCGTCAGTCATGCTCCGCCTCTCGGAGAATGTCCCCGAAATTGATCGTGAAGCTCTGTCGCGTTTTGACCGCCAGCTTAAACGCCGGGTCCTGCACCCGGTACAGCACCGGAGCTGTGGCGCAGTCCACAACCACATAGAGCCAGTACCGGTCTCGCACATTGACAGCGGTCGGCCATTCGTTTTCCGTCAGTTGGATCGATCCTCGACTCGCGCGGCCCTTCACTTCGATCGCAACGATCTCGCCATCCGCCCGGTGGCTCTCCAGGTCGTATCCCTTAGCCAGGTGGGGCGCAGATACATCAATCACGCGAGCGTTGTAACGGTCCGCCTCGAAATTGCGGGCCACCCGTACTGCGATATCCTCGATGTTCCGGTCATACGCCTCTTGCGCTTCCGGGCTGTCATCGGGAATGACCAACCCTACGGCGACACGCTCAAACGATACGATGTCCAAAAGTTCGGCTCGCCGCTGCTCACGGAGGAGCGTAGTTGCCCGCTCTTCCTGTATCTTGGCTTGCTGAGCCTTGATCTCGGCCAGCCGGGCTTGAGCAGCAACATCGCCATCGCGCGCCTTCCTGGAACTCTCTGCACGGCGCTCTGCAAGCTCGGCCGCCTGCAGATCGAACCCACGAGCCAGATCTTCCACCCTGGTCTCAGATTCCGTCCGGAGCGCCGTCCGAATCTGTTGCAGAAAGTTAGACTCGGCCAAAGCGCGAGCGTATCGGTCGCATCGCTGGATCTGGTCATCAGGACTGCGCAGCAACCGGTTCGCTTTCCATAGGCTGGATTTCGGGGCTGCCTGCAGGGCGAGCAGGTGGTTCGGCGCGCTGACAGCAAACTCGCCATCGTCATCCCAGCGCATGGCCAGCAGACGCCGATCCAGCAGATTCCGCGTCTGGGACCTGGCGTCTGCGTCATTGAGATTTGTCCGTTCGCCGATCTGGCAGACATAGAATGCTACGCCGTACGGCGCCTCGGCAGTGGGGTCGCGAAACACAGCCCCGCGTTCTGCGTCGGGGCGGAATCGCCGAACGACTTCGGCGCAAAGACCCTCAAAGAACGGTTCGCCGGGCCGGAGGAAGTGGGCCCGTGTGCCGATCAATTCGCCCGGTGGCGGATCGCGCCGGACCGAGATGTATTCTGGCAGGCCATCCGGGAGACGGCGTGCGATCGGCTGAACCCACGCCGCTGAATCCCTCTGAAAATTCAACCGCGCTGCCCGACCGAGGTCGCCTGTCAACGAGAACCCCATCGGCGCGGCGCACTTCTCCACGAAATTCTGCACGTAGGCGGGTAGAAGGTGCGTGAAGTTCTCTACGTCCATTTCGGACTGAAGCTGCCCGATCCGTCGCCCGACATCGCCGAACTTCGACGCTTGTCGGCGCGTCTTCTCGACCGCTTCGCGAAGCTTCTGTGTGGCGAGCCAGGCATCAAGTTCACGCTTCCACTCTCCGGATTGAGGATGGATGAGGGTGTCGAGAAGGAGGTCGCGGATCGACGTTTCGGGAAGTTGCTGCCCGATCACATCGAATACCTTGTCTGAGCTGAGCGCCCGGCGGGCCTCGTCCAGCTTGTCCAGGAGCACCGCGAGCACGTCACCTTCTCGTGTGTTCGCAGCCACTAGGTTGAAGATACGGACCTCAGAGTGCCGCTGGCCGAAGCGGTGGAGCCGGCCCATGCGCTGTTCCAAGCGTGCCGGATTCCAGGGAATGTCATAGTTGACCATGATCCAGGCAAACTGCAGATTGATGCCCTCGCCGGCGGCGTCAGTCGCGACCATGATGTTCGCGCTGCTGGGCGGAGGATTCAGCCGGGCCAGATCCTCGGGGCGCATCAACTGGGATCGCAGATCCACGGGCATGAAGAATGCGCGCTGGCGTTCACGCTCGGCTGCATCCATCCCGCCGTGGATGACCGCCACCCGGTCCGTGTATCCCATACCCGCGAACTGGTTCTGGAGGTAAACAAGGGTGTCCCGGTGCTCCGTGAAGACCAGGACCTTCTCGCGGTGATATTCGGGTGAGTCGATCAGTTCGCGGAGTTTCGCGAACTTCGCGTCCTCCTTGACCTGACGGCCCTGCTCCAGAACACCGTCAATCATCAAGATTTCTTGTTCGAGCTGGGTAGCGGTTCTGGGCCGCATTGCCACCAACATCTGTTCTTCCAGTCGCTCGCCGCTCTCTATGCCTTCATCTGTGGGTTCGCTATCATCCGCTGTAGCCCCCTCGATCTCAGCAATGAGCTGGTCCAAGTCGGCCTGGACTGCGGCCGCACGGGCATCTCGCTGGGCGAGGCGCTTTTCCTTGATCCGCCGCAGCGATTCCATAAGCGCGAACGTCGAACTCGCAAGTCGGCGCTGGAGGACGGCCACGACCATCGCCGCCGCATTGCGATTGAGTGCACGGTTATTCTCGTAGCTCCATTGGAGATATTGCGTAGCGGCGTCGTAAAAGAGCAGCTCCTGATCCGTGAGGGTCACTGGAATCGTTTGCGCCAGCCGAGGCTTGTAGATCGGCTGGCCATCGTAGCTGACCATTTCCTCTTTGAGGCGCCGGATGAAATGCCTGTTCTGCTTCTCTTCGGGGAGCGAACGGAGCGTCTCGATCGTCGAGAAGACCGCCGGGTCAAGAAGGCGCCAGAGAGCGAAGTAGGGAAACTCCTTGCCGGCGTGCGGAGTCGCGGTCAAAAGCAACAGATTTGGGATGTGCTTCGCCAGCACTTCCGCGAGGCGATAGCGCAGTGTCTTGCTGTCGCCTCGACTGGGGTCAATCCAAGCGAGCTTGTGCGCCTCGTCGAAGACCACCAGATCGAGGGCCGCCCCATTGTCTTCTGCAAGCCTTTCGCGGACGGAAGGCGTTGCGGCCGTGTCCATACTCATGATGAACAGAGGCGGGTCGGTCTCCTTGAGGGGATCCCGGTCGCGGAAGTCGGCTCCATGGAGAATCGTGAAGTTCAGGTCGAAGAAGAACCGGAGCTCTCGCTGCCAGTTGTAGACCAACCCAGCCGGGCAGCAGATCAGCACTCGCCTCATCCGGCCACGGTTCAGCATCTCCAGGATGTAGAGCCCGGCCATGATGGTCTTGCCGGCGCCGGCATCGTCGGCCAGCAGGAAGCGCAATGGCGACTGGGGCAGGAGGTTCTCGTACACGGCGATGCGCTGGTGTGGCAGAGGCACTACACGGGAAAGCTCGAGGCCGTAGGCCTTGTTGAAGAGATGGCCGTTCCTCAATCGGAACGCATCCACAACCAGCTTGATTGCTTCTGGGTCGCCTTCGAAGTCCACCGGCGGCGTTTTTTCCGCGCCCCTCGTCACGGCATCCGTCGGGTTGATGCGGGCTAAGTACTCCGAGTGCATTTCACGGATCCGCATGAGGCGATCAGGCTGTGGCTCGTTGTGCCGCCTCTCCCAACGATTCACGGCCCCGAAGGACACACCGAGCCTGGTAGCAAATTCCTGCTGCGTCAGGCCCATCGACTTGCGGATTCGCTTGATGTCTTCGGCGCTCATGGCGAGATTAGGACACGTTTCGAGAGAGACTGCAACAGGAATAGTTTTGTTGTCATATGCCACATGCTATATAAGCCTTCATAGCGGTGTAATATTAGGCATTTACAAATTCTATAAGAACGGAGATCGTGGCAGGATTCGGCGGTCCTCCACTCGGTTGCCACCCGCCTCGCCTAGCCGCCAGGCGGACTACCACCTTCCTTATCCTGGGCCTCAGCCGCCCACCGGGGATTTCCAGTTCCGCTTTCTGGTGCAGAAACCGGTGACAACCGGTGACAGTGGTGACACGCCAGTGTTCATGCGGGTTGTCACCGCTTCTGCACTGAGCGTTCCTGCTCGATGCGCGAAGTGGTGACACGCCGCTATTCATGCGGGTTGTCACCGCTTGCACCGCTTGTCACCGGATCGGAGCCGGAAAAGGAGGTGGACGGGCTGGTGCCGTCCGATTCCTCGCCAGCGTCGGCGGCGCCGCCGTACCGGACCCGGAGGTCGGCGAGTTGGTCGGCCAGGAGAACGTAGCACCAGCGGCGCCGGCCGCCGTCGCGGACCTGCTGGCGGATGATCCCGAGCGGGTTCAGGAGACCCGCCAGCCGGCGGGTGCTCTTCAGCCAGTCCCAGCCGGGGCGGGCCCGGAGGGCCTCGAGCAACTGGGCGGGCGTCGGTTCCTCGCCGATTTCCGCCCGGATCGCCTCGAGCGCCTCCAGCAGCCGGGCCGTCGTCCCCGCCTCGGCGTCGGCCTCGCGCTGGCTTCCGATGTCTCTTGCGGCGTCGAGGATCTCGCGGCTGCGGTTTCCGCCGTCCTCCATGTCGGCCACGAAGGCGATCGCCAGCAGCGGGCCCCACAGGTCGACCGCCCGGTCGTCGATCCCTTCCCGCTCGAGCGCCGCCGGGGCGAGCTCGTAGGCCGCGAGGATGACGCCGATCCGCGTGAGGCAGGCGAACGCGCACTGATCCCGCAGCGCCTGAGCCTCGGCGTCCGTGGCGCGGTTCAGCCGCGCTACGGGTTCGTTCCGGCGCTTGCGGAGCATGAAGAGCGGCAGCGCCCGATCCTCAAGCGTGTCCTTGAGCCCGGCGATCCCGGCCAGCACCCGCGGCGCGTACACCTCGTAGGGTTCCTCCACGAACCGGTCGCCGCGCTTCTCGAGCCGCGTCACCACGCCGCCGCGCTCGAAGCCGACGTTGAGCACGCTGATCAGCGCGTCGAAGCGGTCCTTGTCGCCGCGGAGCGTCTCCACCTCGTCGAAGAGCTGGACGCCGCCGGTCCGGGCGGCCGAGCGGTAGAGCTGAGCCTCGGCCGGGTGGGCCGTCACCGGTGAAGCGTTGAAGCAGACGCGAGCCAGGAGCCCGAGCAGCCGGCTCTTGCCGCAGCGCTTCTCCGAGGAGCGGATCGAGAGGTAGGGGAAGATCCTGAACGCGCGGTAGCACCAGGTCGCCAGCGCCCAGGCCGCGATCCAGAGCGCCGCACGGCGCTCGCGGAGCACGACGTAGCGGGTGAAGAAGTCAGCGAGGGCGTCGAGCGTGCGCGCGATAGAGCCGGACTCGCCGGTCGTGAGCCAGCGGACGGCAAGCTCCCGGCTCACCGTCGAGGGCCCGGGCTCGGGGTGACGGAGCGCAATCCCCTCGGGGAGCCGGTCCGCGCGGTGCGCCTGGCGCGTCGATGCGATCACGACCAGCGCGTCGTCAACCGGGAGGCCGTACCAGAGGACGCCGTCGACGACGTCCTGTGCCGGATGGAGGATCTGCACCGACTCGCCCCGTTCGAGCAGGTCGAGTGCGGTCGCCTCGGAGCCGGCGTCGCCGGCTTGCTCCTTCCGCTTCACCCAGCCGCGCCACCAGACGCTCGTCCGGCTGAAGGCCGCGTGCTTCAGCCCGAGCCGCGGCAGCGCGGTGAACACTTCGAGAGGATTCGCGCAGAGGTAGTCATCGAGGCCGACCTTCGCGCCATCCGGCCCGGACGGGAGCTTCAGGACCGCGACCTTCGCGCCGCGCGTCTCGAGCTCCTTGCCGAGCGCGAAGACCGGCTGCAAGAGATCCGCGCGCGTCCAGACGTCGGAGTCCGGGACGATCAGCGTCTCGCGTTCGTACCAGTCGATGCGGTCGAGGTCTGGGATCGGCTCGCCGCCGACGCGCCAGTTCCAGAGGCCACCGATGGCGACGCAGGCGAAGCCTTCCTGGTTCGCCTTGAGCGCCTTCTTCTCGCCCTCGGTGATGAAAAGCGCCACGGCGGGATCCCCGAGCGCCGCGCGTGCGCCCGCCGGAATGTAGAGCCGGGGCGGCGTTCCCGCCCGCTGGTAGTAGCGGATCGTGTGGCCCTGGCCGTCGCCGCCCGGAGGAAAGAGCTTGCACCGGACGAACTCGCCGTCTCGCCGCCATGCGCCGCCTTGACCGGGGCCGTCATAGGGGAAGACGAGGACGTGGCGGACCTGGTCAACGAGCCGCGCGCTCAGGAGCCGCGGAAGGTCGCCGGGCGCCGGCGTGTAGAGTCCCGCCTCGGCGATCGTGACGTCGGAGAGTCCCGATCGACGGAGGTCCTCGAGCGCCTCCGGGTGGAGGTTCAGCGAGCTGGAGGACACTCTTCACCCTCGGCCCCAGAGCCCTCGTCGCGCCTCTCTCGCCTCGCGCTGGAGCTTGAGAAAGCGCTCCTGGTACTTCACGTTGGGCGGGATCGTCATGACCTGGGCGTAGCCCCGGCGGACCATCTCCGCGTTCGCCATCACGCGCTTGCCCCCTCGCTTCACCCACGCGTAGGCGAGCAGCCGCCCCCAGTTGTCCCTGTGAACGAGATCAAGCTCCAGACGCACGTCCTGCCTGGCCACCAGCCGGCGGTTGATCTCGAGGGCTCGCGGTCCGCCCTCGCGCCAGCCGCGGGCCTCCGGGTGCGGGACCTCGGGAGCGTTGACGCCGATGTAGCGCACCTTCTCGAGCCGCCGGCCGACCCGAACATGGATCGTGTCGCCGTCCACGACCCACACCACGCGGCCCTTCACTTCGAGGTGACCGAGATCGCGCCGTCGCCCGCCTTCACCTCGGTGGCGCTCCCGACGCGGCACGCCGCCCCCTTGCCGTAGATCGTCGTCACGCTGACGCACACGGAGGCCGGGTCCTGGCCGAGCGCCCTGACCAGCTCGGCGGCGCCGACGCAGCCGGTCGTGAGCATGGCGACGATCACCAGCGCGATGGTGAGCAGGGGTGAACGCTTCATCGAGCCCTCCATGGTTGGGCGTGAGTCATGCGCGGCCTCGAGCGCTGGCGCCGACACGTCGGGACTCACCTAGCGGCGCCGGTCTTGCCGCTGCCGAGGTACGCGTCCAGGAAGTCGGCCCAGCGCGCCGCCCGCGCGAAGTCCAGCTCGCGGTAGAAGACCGCGGGATCCCGGAACGGCGGGAAGTAGATCGAGAGCCCCCGCGCCGGCGCCATGCGCCGGCCGGCGTGCCGCTCGGCGATGATGGGCCCGCTCTCCGTCTCAATCGCCCGCTGCACGTCGATGGACGCGTTGCGGACGTCGCGCCGGGTCGTCGCGGCGGCGAGGTTCACCGCGAAGTGATGGAGATCCGCGTAGAGGTCGTCGAAGAACCGGAGCGTGCTCCGC
>Ga0187892_10008830_pt1 | contig 13573 bp, 13 predicted proteins | sample MA1701073metaG_FD_139345 | JGI IMG/M metagenome (GOLD analysis project Ga0187892, IMG submission 139345) | Bio-ooze microbial communities from a basaltic lava cave in the Kipuka Kanohina Cave System on the Island of Hawaii, USA - MA170107-3 metaG ...
CTCATCCGAGGCAGCAAGATTCTTGCCCCGGATTGTCAGCGCTCCGCCAGCGGTGACGAATCCAAGACGCTTCAACTCGCCGAGCCCGACATCGTAAGCAGGACCCAGGATCCCGGCGCGCGCCGCCTCATCGCGCCGCGCCTTGGAGATCAGAAACGAGGACACCAAAAGCACAACGCGCGCCGCGTCCGATAGCTCGCCACCGTCCGCCGGCGGCGGCAGAAGCGCCGCAACCGCCGACGGATGCACCGTGAACTCAAGGCCGTGGTCCTTGCCGCAGAAGATCACGTGCCCCACGATGCACCAGTCGGGCAGAATGGGCGAGGTCACCACGCCACGGGGCCCGCCGAACTGCGGCGGATCAGCGACGGCGCGCGGGGGATCCGTGACCCGCCCCGAGGGGAGGTGCACCGCGCGATACGTTGTCCGGCTCCCGCCGTCCCAATAGGCATCGGTCAGGTCGATTGACTCCGCTACCCGCGCCCGGAACGTCCGGCCCCGATAGCTGGGGAACGCCCGCAGCAGCACGGCCGGGACTTCCCGAGGGTCGAGCTCGCGCCAGCCGTTCATGCGCCCCCCTTCGACCGCTCCCGGTACGCCTGGTCCGCCCGTTGCCCCCCGGCAAGATCCGCCGCCCCGCGAAGAGCCTGCTCGATCTGACACGCGGCAACGATCCGGTCCTCGGAGTCGGGTGAGAGGATCACCAGCGCATCAGCCAGCAGCACAGCCGCAGCAGGATCAAGGTGAACCTCGACCACCCCGGAGCGCGCTACCACGAACGCCCCGAGCCCCTTCGGGCCGGTGAGCTTCGCCCCGCCGCTCACGACATCACCCCCGCTGCCTCGACCTCGCCCAACTCCCGGATGAACTGCAAACGCTTCCACGTGCACACCAGCGCCCGCGGCGCCGACTCCGCCACCGTGAACACGTGAGACGCCCGCGCGAGCCCCTGGAACGCCAGCAACGCCACCGTCCGATGATCCCGCGCCTCCGAAAGCCCCTCGACCATCCAGGGCCCGTGCGCCCCACCGTTCGCCGCCCCCTCCGCCTCGAGCGCCAGCGGCGCCACGTCACCAACCTCCACCCGCACCGCGAACCACCGCACCCGCAGCAGCCCGCCCGCCACCAGAGCGCCCGGCATCAGGCACGCCCCCGACGCAACCCGGCGAAGAGCTCCTCCCCGTGCACGGGATGATTGCGGACCCGACGAACCATCCAGCCGTTTTGCCGGAGCTCCGGGGCCGCGTTGCCGATAGCGTTGTCTACCGCCTCGAACACGACCGCCGAGACACCAGCGAACGCCGCCAGCACCGCCGGGGCGAACGACTCAATCGGCGCAGTCCCGCCCGTGAGCCCCTGCACCCGAGCCACCACCGCCCGCCGCTCCCGCTCCTGCGCCGCAGTCAGCCGGACACCGTGCCACCGCGACAGCAGATCCCGCTCATCCCTCGACCTCATCCCTCGACCCTCCCGCCATCCTGCCGAGCACCCCATGTGCCCCGGCCACACCCCACACCCTTGCACGATCCGGACCAGCCCCTCGCGCGCGTATGTGCGAGAACCGGAAAACATCGGGTAAGTGGCTGAGCGGAAAGGGAAAATTGCCCGTTTGTCCCACACGGGCCCGCCCTCTCAAATCAGGCACAAACCTTGCCATCCGCACCGCAACATGCTGATGTCTCAACACTTTCGACGGAATCCCGACGCCACAGGCAAGCCTCGTGCCCGCAACCGCCCGGACCGAGCCCGAGCGCCGGCCCTGAGCCCTGCGATCTGTCCCTACCGGACGGCCGGACTGTCGGATTCTCGACACCTGGCTTGCGTCCCGTGTGACGGGCGCCGGCGAGCGTGCGATCGCGGGCGCGCGCAGCCGCAGCGGGTGAGCGCAGGCGATCGAGCGAGCGCGCGCAGGCGGGGGCGGGGATTCGGACCACGGGCGCGCGGGTGTGGGGGCGTGCGTGGTACCAGAGGCAGGTTCTCTCTCACTCCGCCCCTCATCATCTCGCTCTACCTGTCGCGGTATCCATCCGCCCATGATCGTCTCACTGCGCCCCTCACTCGGTCCCTGATCGTCTCGCTCTACCACTCGCGTTCTCGCTCTGTCACTGGGCCCTCGTCGTCACGTGGTCTGGTGAGGTAGTGCTCGCTTCGCTCGAGGGGTGGGGTGGGGGTGTTGAACAGGGACTGGTGGTGGTTCAATGGGGCCCCTCTGCTGAGCAGATTTTCTTGACGTTCCACGTGGAACAACTTCTGCGGGTGCCGCGCGCTTGCGCGTGGCCGTCGGGGGTGTCGGGGGGCGGCGTGAGCCCCCCGGGGTGGTGAAGCGAGGCTCGAGCCGGCCCTGCGGCCGGGTGTTGGGCCGGCCGGCGGGGATCTGACGTGAGCTGGAGGACGCGACCTGCCGTTTACGAAGCCCGGAACAGCGCTTGGCAGAAGAGGGGCGGGGCTGTGGTGGCGTGGGAGGCGGGAGTCGAACCCGCGAACCGTGCTTGTCGAGGGCGAGGTACCCGGCCCGGCTCCCACAGGGCCCCGAAACATGACTCGTTGGTACGTGGAGGCGATACTCAGGCACCCTCCTTTTTGGAGGTGGTACCCGATTTCGAGTTTATCCAGGCGACCGGAGCGCTACTCTCGCTCCGCCCGGGGGTGCCCCCGGCCCTGGCTTATGGCGTCCCTATCGGGAGGGATGTGGCCGGCCTTGGTGTCAGGCCCTCTTTCGCCGACGCTTTGTAGGTGCTGCCCGGGGTGGGGGTCCAAGCCCGGGGGTCGAGCTACCTGGAGGCTAGTTTGCACCCATTCAGAGTCAGTTTGCAATGGCATTTGGCTTTGTAACCACGCTGGTTGACGAAAAACCTGCTACGCACGTATCATGCCAACCGTCAGCTACCTCCACCGACGACGAGCGGTGGGACAGTCACCTCGTCCGAAGGCCCCGACGGACCCCCATCTATCGGGGCTTTCGCCATTCTCGGGCACTAGATCTAGTGGTTTGCTTGCACGTTATGGCTGTGGGGGATATCCTCGCGCGCGTAGCACCGTTCAATGTCGGGGAGTTTCACGATGGGATGCCCCTGCAAAGGCCGTAGCCCGTTCCAGCCGCACCGGCCCGCACCACCACCGCCACCGCGATCGCCGTGACCCCACGCGGGCGTCGCGATTACGACAGGCTCGACGAAGTCGGCTTCGATGTAGTCGAGGAACAACTGTCCAGACGCGGCACGAAAATTGCCGCACTCGCCCGCCTCTACGACGTCGCCGAGATCAACCTGCGGCTGTGGCGCCGGATGCGCCGCACCCGCATCTACCTCGACGAGCTCACCCCGCAGCAGCTCCTCAACTACGTCGCCGACGGCCACTCGCTCGCCGAAATCGCCCGCGACAACGACCTATCGGCACGCATCCTCGAGGCGTGGGTCAAGGAGAACATCATCCCCCAGGAACTCGAGGAGGCGCGCGAGCTCGCCGCAGAAAGCCAGTTCGCCCGCGCGAAGGACGAGCTCAAGAACGCCGTCGACGACGTGACGATCCGCCAGGCCGTCGAACGCCACAAGATCGACCGCTTCCACGCCGAGAGAACCACGAAGCGCTTCTCGGACGAGAAAACCGTCCGCGTCACCGGCCTCGAAGGGGTCATCTTCAACTTCAACACCAACCGGCTCATGGAGTCGATCGAAGCCGAACAGGCCGCCGACGCCGCCGCGCTCATCGGCGAATCCCGCCGCCTGCCGGAGCCAGCGCGATGAGCGAGCTCATCCTCCTCGACGAAGCACGCCGGCAGAAAGAAATCGAGGCCGAAAACGCGAAACCCCACATCCAGGGGCCGGCCATCTGCCTCGCTTGCAAGCACGAGTACCACTGTGTCATACCGGTCGGGGCCGATCCGTCGAAGATGGAATGCCCCGCCTGCCACTCTCAGCGCGCGACCTTCGCCACCCACATCGAAAACTCGGGCGCGCACTGGACGTGCGCCTGCGGCAACCACCTGTTCGCGATCACGGCAAAGGGCGTCTACTGCCCCTGCTGCTCGATATGGCAGTTCGGGGCGACACTCAAGCCGGCGCTGTAAGTTACGCCGCCGCGGACTCGACTACCCTCGAGTTCCACGGCACCAAAACGCTCGTGCGCGGGCTGATGGGCCCAAGAGGCTCATCGAAGTCGAGCGCCAACATCGCTGACGCCGTCTCCGGCGCCTTCGCGCAGAACGAAACCCTCCGGCGCATCCGCCGCTCACGCTTCCTCGTGCTGCGCGACACGTATCGTCAGCTCGAGACAACCACCATCCCGACCTTCAAGAAATGGCTCGGCGGTGTCTCGCGCTTGACCGGCCAGTACCCGATCCACGGCTTCACCAAGATGCCAGGCCCCGACGGCTCGGTGGTGGAGATGGAGTCGATCTTCCTCGCGATGGACGGCGAGAACATCATCGACAACCTCCAGTCCTTCGAGGCTTCCTTCGCCTGGATCAACGAGGCGCGCGCGATCGAGAACCGCAACATCGTGAACATGGTGATCTCCTCCTGCGGGCGCTTCCCGCCGAAGGAGGAGGAAGGTTGCAACTCGCGCTTCCTCGTGATGGACACCAACCCACCAGACGAGTACCACTGGTGGTACGACGCCGACATGGTGAACCCGGTCGAGGGGTGGCGCTTCTTCACCCAGGCGCCGCCGCTCCTCTACGACGGGCCGCCGGGGCTCTTTCTCCCCGACAAAAAGCTCTACCGACCGAACCCGGCAGCCACCTACGCGCGCATCCAGAACGCAGGCTACGACTACTGGCTCGACATGATCCCCGGGGCCACCGACACCTTCATCAGAACGATGGTGATGGGGATGTACGGCACCCTCGTCACCGGCAAACCGGTGTTCCAGGGGTACTGGCACGAGGAGCTCGTCTCGCCCAGGCCGATCGAAATTCACGAGGGCCTCACCGTCTGCGCCGGCATCGACACCTCGGGCCTGCACCCGGGGGTCACCTTCGGCCAGATGGCAGGCGGTCGCGTGAATCTCCTGCGCGAGCTCCACGTGAAGGACATCCCCTTCGACGAGTTCATCGAGTCCGCGTTCACCCCGTTCGTCCAGGAACATTTCCCGCGTAACCCGCTCGTGTGCTCGCTCGACCCGTCGAACCCGCGCTTGGGTGCCGGCGGAAAGACCGCGCTGCAGCTCCTCACCGCACGAGGATTCCAGGCCCAGCTCGCGAGCACCAACAGGTTCAACCTGCGAATGGGCGCGGTGGTCTATATGCTCCAGCGCCGCGGCGCGTTCCTCGTCGACCCGTCCTGCAAAATGGTGATCGAGGGCTTCCGCGGGAAGTACCACTACAAGAAGCTCGACTCGAGCGGGCTCATCGTCGCCCACCGCCCTGTGCCCGAGAAGAACGACTACTCAGACGTCCACGACGGCTTGCAATACATGGCGCTCTATTACCGCGACGGGCGCGAGCGCGTCGCGCAACCGATGCCGCAAAAGAAGGTGCTGTGGGCGTAGAACCACCCAGCTGGTGGCGCGTGGCCGGCATCCTCCTCGCGATCGCGGCGGGCGCGGGCGCGCTCTTTGTGTTCGTGTGGGCCGTCCTCATGGCCTTCTCGCCGAGGCTCTAGGTGCAGAACCAGCCCTCCAACGAAGCTCTCAGCGTCCGCGCGGACGAAACAACCGCGCTCGCCTCGAGCGAGAGCTCGCGCATGGGCCACTTCGACCCGCTCGCCGACCTGGTCGTGCGGCGCTGGTGGGGCGCGGTCCGCTGGTGCCAGTCCGAACAGATCGAGGGCTTCTCGATCGAGCAGACCCTCGCGATGTGCGACCGCCAGCGCCGCGGCGTCTACGAGGCGACCGACGCGGAGCTCCTCGACGGCATCGACATCTTCATCCCCGCGACCAACATGAAGTGCATGGCTGCGGAAGCGTGGCTGCGCGATATGCTCGCCTCCGTGATCCAGATGCCGTTTATTGCCGAACCCACACCCATCCCCGATCTTCCCGCGCGACTGCGCCAGAAGGCGCTGCGCGACCTCAAGTTCGAGATCGTTTCCGCGGCGACGCAAGGAAACACGATCATGGGCGCCCAGGCGCTCGCGCGGATGCCCCCGCTGCTCGCCGACATCAGCTTCGGCCAGATGATCGCCAACTACCCCGGTGACCTCGAGCGCAAAGCGCGCGAGCTGAAGGAAACCACGCGCCAGCTCGCGATGGCCGAAGCAACGAAAGCCGCGCGCAACATGAACCGGCTGATGAAAGACCAGTGCGTGGAGCTCGGCATGGGCCCGATCAACCACCAGCTTTTCTATGACCTCGCCACCTTCCCCATCGCGATCCTCAAAGGCCCGATCCTTACGAGCCGCCCGCGCATCGTCTGGAACGGGAACACGCAAAGCGCGAGAAAAACGAGCGCGATCGACGCCTACCGCGTGAGCCCGTTCGACCTGAAACCATCGCCCGACTCCCCGGACACGCAGCGCGGGACCTATCTCTGCGAGCGCATCAGCATGACCAAGCGCGATCTGAGGCGCGCGCGCGGGCAGAAATACTGGATCACCGAGTCGATCGACAACCTCCTGTGGCAGTACTCCGATCGCTCGCGAAACTGGCTCCTCGAGAACACCGCCTACAACCCGGAAATGCCCAACGAACTGGGCATCTGGACCGAGGACGAGTCGATCGTCGGCCTCGAGCACCACGGCATCCTCTCCGGCGACGAGCTTCGCCCCTACGGGTTCTCTCTCCAGTCCGAGGAGTACTACGAGGCGCGCGTCGTCGTCTCGGGCTACCGCACGCTCATGGTGAAGGTGTCGGGCGAGGCGTTCTTCACCCCGCGCCCCTACCACGCGACCTCCTACGAGAAGCGCGGCGAGCGCTTCTACGGCACCTGCCCCGTGCTCAAGATGCGCGACACGCAGCGATCGCTGAACGCCGCCTTCCGCGCGAAGATCCGCAATATGGGCTTTTCAAGCGGTCCTCAGGTCGAGGCCGACGTGAACCGCCTGAAAGGCTACGTCACGCGCATCGAGGAGCTTCTCAATCTCTCGCCCTACAACGTGAAGTTCGCCGACCCAGATCTCATGAACGGCGGGCGCCCCGCCTACACCTTCACCAACGTCCCGCAGATCATCGGGCCGCTCTTGAACCTCGTGAAGTACTACATGACGCTGATGGACGATGTCAGCAACATCCCGAACTACGCGCAGGGCGACCCCTCGCTCTCGGGAGCCGGGCGCACCTACCGCGGGTTCAGCGCGGTGTTCGCGCAAGCGTTGAAGGTATTCAAGATCCCGGTGCAGAACCTCGATGACGGCATCTACGGGCCGTTCGGCGCGATGCTCTACAACCACAACATCGCCTACAGCGAGGATCCGAGCGTGAAAGGCGACTCGCGCGTGAACGCGCGCGGCTCGCAAGGGCTCGTCGACCGCGAAACCGAGGAGCAGAAGGCCCTGGATCGCATGAGCGTGATCGGCCAGATCGTGCCCGCGCTCTCCCAGGCCGACCCCGTCGCGGCCAAGAAGATGGTCAAGGTGCTCGAGTGGACCGCCGCGAAAGCGATGGAGGGCCTCGGGGTGCCCGTTCGCAGCTTCGGCTTCGACCCCGACGTGCAGGCCGCGCTCGGCGAGGAGAGCGAGGACTACGAATCGACGCAGGAACCCATCCCCTCGATCGGCACCACGCCCTCACCACAGTAGGAGACTCCGATGGCCGACACCAACCCGAATCGCCGCACCGATCAGTGCGGGAACCCGTTCCCCGACGTGTGCACGCCGCAGACCGTCCGCACGCCGATCTGCTACCTCACCCCGGCGCTCCAGTCCCAGGGCGTGACGCAGGGGCTCCCGGGCTTCCTCGTCATCAGCATCGCCGCGGACTGCTCGGGCAGCGTGACCGCGATCCAGAACGCGCAGGGCGCCCCCGTGGTCGGCGCCTTCCAGGTGGCCTGCCCCGACACGATCGGCCCGGGCGGCTTCGGCTCTGGCGAGGGCCAGGGCGGCGTCAACCCGTAAAGAGGAGAACGCCATGCTCGACGGTTTCCCGGTGGACCTCGGCGACAACGTGTTCGACCTCCTGCTCGCCAACACGGGCATCGTCACCGCCTCCGGCGGGGGACTGTTCAGCGTTTCGTTCGGGGCGGGGCAGACCCTCACCTACGCCGACGGCGGCTCGATCGCCGGGCGCCGCCGCGCGTACTGGCGTAACCCCATCCTCACGCTCCCGCAGAAGAACGACCCGCAATGGGCGCTCTTGCAGAGCGTCGTCGACGCCATCAGGAGTGCGTGATGAGCGATTGCAACACGCCCCTCCAGCCGCCCTGCGGGCCAGGGCCGTTCGTCAGCCCGGCGTGCTACACCGTCCCGCCGAACGCAACCGTCCTGGACGGCTACCAATCGGTCACGCTCAACCCCGACTGCTCGCTCGCGACGAGCCAGATCCTCGACGCGAACCAGGTCGTCGTCCCCGGCGCGGTCATCGCCCCGTGCGCGCCCCTCTCCCCGCCTGACTGCTGCGACTCGGGCTCGCTCTGCGCGATCCTGCAAGGGCTCGCCACGCAGATCCCAGGTGTCGGCGACACGGCGCTTTTCGTCACCCCCGGCGGGTGCTTCCTCGGGGTGCCAGGCGGCGGCGGCGGCGGATTCCCCGGCTACGGCGCCCCGGTCACGACCGCGTGCGCGAATGCACCCGGGGTATCGCTCCTCGTCGCGCGCGCCGACCACGTCCACCGCTCGGAAGTCCCGGTCCAGGACGAGGGCGTAGCCGTCGGCTCGCGCTGCTCGATCAACTTCATCGGCGCCGGGGTCACCGCGGTCGACAACCCGGGCCTCGACCGCGTCGACGTCACGATCCCGGGCACGGTGTTCCCGCTCCTCGCTCCGGACGGGAGCTGCGGTGCGCCGAGCTTCGCCTTCGCCTCCTCGCCCGACTCGGGGATGTTCTACACCGGGACGGCTATCCGCATCTCGGATGACACGTGTGCCGACTTCATCGAGATCGGCGCGAGCATCACGATCCAGACCGCCTCGACGCCGATCACGATTACCTCGGGCTCGAGCATCGCCGAAACCAGCGTCGGAGCGATGACGCGCACCGCCGGCGGCTCGATCACCGATACCGGCGCGAGCGTGAGCCTCCTCTCCACCGTCGGCGCGGTTTCCGTCGACGCTGCCACGAGCTTCTCCCTTACCACCGGCGCGACGCTTCGCCTCACGGTTCTCTCCAATGGGGCGTGGAACGTCGGGGGCTCGGTCGGCGTTGCCACCGACGTCCTCACCTCGAACGGCGCCGGAGTCCCGCCCACCTGGCAGACCGCGCCGACAGCCTTCCCCGGCTTTGGCGCCCCGCCCGTGTTCACCGTCGATGCCGCGGCGCCGACGGCCGGGGTCGCCGCGACGGCGCTGCGCTCGGACGCGAAACTCCAGGCGCTCACCGGCGTCCCGGTTTCCACGGGGACCGCCAACGCGGCCGGGGCGGCAGCCTCGCTTGCCCGCTCCGACCACGTCCACCGCACGCTCGTCGCGGCGCAGGACGGCGGCGTGGCGGTCGCCTCGCGCCCGACCCTCAACTTCATCGACGGCGCAGGGATCGCGGTCACGGTGGTCGACAACGGCGGCTCGGATCGCCTGGACATCACCATCGCCGACTCGAGCGGGGTCACGGGGTTCGCCACCCCGACCGTAGCCGCGGATGCGGCTGCCGCCACCGGGGGCGTGGCGACGACCGCGATCCGGTCGGACGCGAAGCTGAGTGTTGCCACAGCCATCGTGGTCGCCACCGCGCAAGCGAACGCGGCCGGCGTGGCGTCCACGCTCGCCCGTTCCGATCACGTCCACCGGACGATCGTGCAAGTGCAGGACGGCGGCGTTCTGACCTCGAGCCGGCCGACGCTCAACTTCATCGACGGCACCGGCATCACCGTGCTCGTGGCCGACAACGCGGGCTCCGATCGCGCGGACATCACCATCACCAGCACCGGGCCGTCGTTCATCCAGCGCTTCACCTTCCAGGCCGATCAGTTCGACAACCCGGTGACGGCGAATTGGGCGGTGAACTCACTTGCCCCCGCCGCGGCCGATTCTGCGAACTCCGCGATCACCGTGCGCCGCTTCGACGACACGACCGAGGAGGGGGTCGGCGGGCTCGTGACGGTGCCCCCGGGCGCGGTGAACGTGAACTTCCTGTTCAAAGCGCGCGCGCAGACCGCGCCCGGCGTCGCTGCCGGTGTGGTGCTCTCGTACTACACGCGCTCGATTCCGAACAACGCCGTGGTCGGGGCGTGGTCGGCGGTGGTTAACTTCACCACGCTCGCCATCCCGACGAACACCAATTTCCAGTACTACAGCCAGACGATCTCGCTCGCGACGCTCGGCTGGACGACGACGACGCTGCGCCAGTTCGAGATCACGCGGCGCGGCACACAGGGCGCCGACACCCTCGCCGGGGACTTCGACCTCGCCGAGATGATCATGGAGTTTACGACCTGATGAACTTCGACGGCGTAAACGACTGGATCAACCTTGCCGCAGGCGGCACCCTCAACTGTCTGGACGGGGTGACGGCGGCCTCGATGATGGCGTGGTTGGATTTCGATGTCACCAACGGCAACACGATGATGGCCTGGTCGATCACTTCCGGTGTGCCGACCAACGCGAGCCGCATGGTCATGGATCGCGATGCCGCCGGTGTGATCCTGAACGGTGCCCGCGCGCCCGACGCCGATCCGTTGATAACGATTGCCGACCCGGCCGGGGCGCCCCCGATCAATACCGAACAGTTCGTTGTCATCGGCGTCAACGTCCCCGGCGACAACGGGACGATCTATCGCAACGGCGCCCTGCAGCTGTCTGCCGCGATGGCGTTCGCCGGGGCGGCGTTCAGCGTCGGCGTGTCCATTTCCGCCTCCCTCATGGCACAGGACGACGGTGCCTCGGAGTGGGTCGACGGCCAGTGCGAGGACGCGCGGATCTACCAGCGGCAACTGTCGGCCAACGAGGTGCAGACCATTCACGCCTGCCGGGGACACGACGGCATATGGGCCGGCATCCACCATCGCTGGCCCCTGACGACCGAACCGCCGGGCACGGTCGCCGCGGGCGCGCTGACGATCGTGGACACGTCGGATTTCAAGCGCCCGGCCACGGCGCTCGGCGGTCCGCTCTACGAGGAAACGCGCTTGTCGTACAGAAGGAGATTCACCTGATGGGAACCGCTGTTAACCGGACGACGAAGCAGTACATCCTGTCGGTCAGCACGCCCGATTTCCCGACCACGGATTACATCATCAACAGCGATCAGGCCGCAGCGCTCTTCGCTGCCGGGGTTACTTCGCGCTACTGGAATATCTCGGGAGACGACATCACCGAGATGACGCAGGCGGAGAAGGACGCCCTGGACAAAGCATCGCTCGACGGCGCGCGCGACACCACCGCCACCATCGTCGATCAGCTAGAGGGCTTCGACCGCGCCCTCTCCGGCGTACTGCTCGACGCGCTGAACGCGCACGCGGCGGCGGTGAACGCGATCCTCGCCGCAGCCGATGCCGCAACCTCCGACGACATGAAGAAAGCGATGGAGAAAATCGACGACCTTCCGGCGATTTCGTTCGCGGAGCTGAAAGACTCGCTTCGCAAGAAGCTCGGGACGTGAGGCCATAGATGGACGGCGTGCTCGACTATCTCGCTGCGGTGATGGACAACCTCACCGCGGGTAGCGGTGCGCGCCTCATGGACCTCCTGCTCGCCGCGTTCCTGATCGGACTGATCTGGTCGACGGTGATCGCCGATCGCAGCGGCGGCAACGGATTCAAGTTCGTCGACATCCTGATGGAGAACGGCAAGGCGTCGAAGTGGTCGGTGATCGTCGTGGGATCGTGGCTCATTCACTCTTGGGCGCTCATCAAGTGGACGGTAACGGGGTATGTGACGACGCCCGACTTCGTGACCTACGGTGGCATCTGGATCACGCCGCTCATCGCCAAAATGTTCGCGCCGAACGGCAAGGATCCCCTTCCGCCTGCCCCGAAGGAGCAAAAGCCGTGATCTGGGTCTACGCGATCGTCGCCCTTGCTGTCGCCGGTGGTGCCGCGGCCGGGGTGTGGAAGTACAACAGCGCCATCGAGGAGGCGACCGAGCTCCGCGGCAAGCTCGAGTCGAGCGAGAAGAACGCCGCGCGCCACAAGGCGAACGCCGAAGCGCAGGAGAAGGAGCTCGCACGCCACCAGCGCCTCGCGGCCGATCGCGAGCGGGCGAGGATAGTGGTGCAGAAGGAGAGGGACGATGCGCGCGCACAGATCGAGGACTTGCGGCGGACTGACCCGGTTGCTCGGGATTGGCTCGATCAGTCTTTGCCTCCTGCCGTGGTTGCACGGCTGCGCTTCGGCCCCGGTGCCGGAGGCCCCGCAGCTGATCCGGCAAAAGCCGCCGGCGCAGTACCTAAACCGGACGCTGGTGCCGGCGTTCTCCGGCCGGACAAACGCTGATCTACTCAACTATGTCGACGACCTGCGCGCGAGCCTCGGACAGTGCAACGCCGATAAGGACTCGATCCTCGAGTGGTCCAAGGGCGACTGACCGACAAGGAGCCTGACGTGAACACGAACTGCCAGCCGCCGAACTGCCCGTGCTTCTGCCCGACCGCGGCGCTCCCGGTCGCGCCGGTCGTGGTCGCCCAGGGCGGCCCCGGCGTCCTCATCGTGGTGCCGATCTACGGCACGCAGCCCTTCCAGGTGTCGATCCCGACCAACCCGATCCTGCCGATCGGCGGGAACCCGCTCATCGCTTCGGTGCAGATTTTCAACGGCAACGAGCTCACGATCACCACCGCGGTCCCGAACATCGCCGAGACTCTCGGCACCTACGTCGCCGTCATCCAGGTCTGCAACGCCTGCGGCACGCTCACCGTGCAGATCACCGTGGAGGTTGCGGCCGATCTCAACCCGGTCATCACGAGCTGCGTGCTCGCGCAGGCGCTTTGGACCCCGGAGGCGCGCGTCCCGACCGCGGGCGACACGCTTCTCGCGTTCACGCCAGCCGGCTGCCGCGCGCTCCTGCCGCCGCTCTCGGCCTGCCAGGAGATCCAGGCGATGCCGGTGCAGGCGCCGCTGCTCACCGACGAGGCGGTGCTCGATTCGGGCGCGGCCTGCGTGAAGGCGACGCTCTCCTCGATCCTCGCGCTCTACCCGCTTTGCGCGAATCTCCAAGCGCTGCCAGTGGGTGCGCCGCTCGTCCTGGGCGACAGGCTGATTGCGCTACAGGGCGCGCTGTGCGTCACCACAACGGTCGCGGACGTTTCTGCCGCGGTCGACATCTGCGCTCTGCTGCAAAACCTCCCGAACGCGGTGGTGCAGCCGACGGCGGTGTTCTACGGCCAGCAGGCCGGCCAGTGCTTCGAGTTCGCGGTCGCCGATCTCCTCGCGCTCGCTGTCCCGCCCTGCCCGATCCTCGCCTCGTGCGACGGCTCGTGCGCGGCGCCGGCGTATTCGTTCGCGAGCGACCCGACGAGCGGCATCTTCTTCGACCCGGCCTCGCCGGTCACGTGCGACAACAACACCGCCGTCGTCATCGGCTGGCAGAACTGCGCCTCGCGCCTGGACGTGAGC
>Ga0187892_10008832_pt1 | contig 13569 bp, 14 predicted proteins | sample MA1701073metaG_FD_139345 | JGI IMG/M metagenome (GOLD analysis project Ga0187892, IMG submission 139345) | Bio-ooze microbial communities from a basaltic lava cave in the Kipuka Kanohina Cave System on the Island of Hawaii, USA - MA170107-3 metaG ...
CCCCAGCGCAGCCCCGCAAAAGAAGTAGACGGCCACATACGGAGCAAAGAAGCGGTCGAGCAGATACCCGGCTCCCACTCCTCCCAGCAGTGCCCCCACGGCGCTCATTGACACGGCTAAGGCTGCACTCTGGGCCGAGATCCCTCGGTCAGTCAGCATAGGAACGAAGTGAATCACAACGCCGTGGAAACTCACCGACAGAAGGAAAAATGCGCCGACCATAAGCCAGAAGGCACCAGTGTGCCAGGCCGCGCTACCGTCCATTCCTAACTCTTGGCCACTCCGCTGTGTCGCTCCCGCCTGCGCGACCGTCTCACCGTCAGGCAACAACCCCATCATCTGTGGTGTCTCCTTAAGGGCCAGCCCGACTACAGGGATAGTGACTCCTATGACCAGGAGGCCAAGGAGCACGTAGGCGTGGCGCCAGCCCACTCCGATGATGAGAGCTTGCGCCAGAGGAGGCGTGACGATGGCACCCAATTGGATTCCGGCCATTGCCAGCCCCAAAGCCAGGCCACGTTTCTTGTCAAACCAGCGGGAGATCACCTGAGAGTAAGGCACCGGCGTGGTTCCGCTGCCCGCGACCCCCATGACCAGGTAGATGGCGTAGAAGTGCCAGAGACTGGCCGAGAGAAAATAGAAAGATATCATGCCCAGACCAAAGATCAGTACCGAGAGTACAATCACCCTACGTGCGCCCAAGCGATCCACCAGGCGACCGATGAGCGGCACTACCACGGTCATTGCCAAGGTCGAGAGGGAAAACGCTAGCGAGACTTCAGCCCGGCTCCAGCCAAACTCTTGGCTGAGTGGCTTAAGGAACACCCCAAAGGTGGGGACAATGACCGGGCCGATGTGCACGGCCAGGCCGACTCCTGCCGCTAGGACCACCCACCAGCCGTAGAAGATCTTGCCGCCTTTTTGCTCTCCCAGTACCATAGACTGTCCTCCGCAGGGCCTAACGTAAGCCTACACCCACGCTGTTAACAGTGAGTGAGGTCGCACATCTCATACTTCTGCGCCAGAAAATGGTGGTATTCCTCTCCGGCTGTTTCGGCAATCAAGTGAAAGCGGATCTGCACTTTTCGTCGTGGATGGGCGCGTAGATCGTATCGTCTTGCGCTTCAGCCCGCCGCCGTTGTTCTTTGAGCCAGGCTGTCCTGTCCATCGCTACTGTCCTTTCCTATTTCGTGCGCCTGTCAAGCAGTATTCAGGTAGTCATCGTTGATATCGAACTCGCGCTTCAGCGCCCGATAAGAGGCACGTCCCTCACGCTGGAGCAACGCGAGCACTTGTTCCACTACTTCGTAGAATTTCATGGTCAGTCCTCTCACGGCTTCCGCCCGGTGACGATGCTCCAATACCCAATGGTTGTAGCATCATGTTGACTCATACAATGCCCCTTTGGAAAACGATCTATGGGGTCCAAACTTGATTTATCCACGATCGGCGGCTACAGTTCTGCCTTGCGTTAATGAAGATTGGGACAAATGAAATTTTCGACTCGTTACAGAAATCCGGCAAAATCCCTTATGGCTGGAAACGTGCACACCAGGGAACTCGTAAAGTGAAGATTAAAAACCTCACTATCCTCAACGCGCTTCGCGAACATCATCCGGGAGAGTGGCGAAAGGTCTATCAACGCGGCACGGATGGGACAGAACTCCATTATTTCGAACACGGACGTACAGGAAAGGTCTAGGGCGTCAAGGTGAAATAACTTTATGTCACAACCTTTGCATCCCACCTTTGTTGACCTTCTGAGTAGCTCAGCGCTATCGGATAGGGAAATTCGGTACCTCGTTGGGTGGTACGCCCTCTCGCTGGCAGACTTACTGCGGCGGAGATGTATCACCGTGCGGTATGCCGAACAGGTCCTGTTTAATCTGGATGTTGTCCAGCAGCTAGAGAAACGCCGCTTACGGGACTGTGTAGAGGTCATTGATTGGGGCATGCAATTGGAAGATTGGGAAGAGCACACGCCGGAACGGCTTTCCGAAGCCATCAACACGGTTGCGCAATTAGCGCAACATCTCCTTGCGACAAGCACGAAGTCATCCCCCATCCTTACTAAGCCCGCTCGACAGCGGACACAGCGCCAGACCTCAAGCCATCTGCCATAGAGCGAGCGCAGCGAGCGAGCCATAAGCTATAAGCTATAAAGCGAACGTAGTGAGCGGGCCATCTTCACGGCTTCCGTCCGATGACGATGCTCCAATACCCAAAGGTCGGCTTCACTTCGACCTCGATGAATCCCGCCTCAGTGAGCATTGCGGTGATCTCTTTTCCCGAATACTGCTGGCCTTGCACCCCTATTAACATGGCAACATTGGAAGCAGCCACGGCGAACGGCCCTGTGCGATCCTCGTTGAAGAGCATTTCATGCACGATGATCCGCCCACCGGACTCCAGCGCGCCAAAGCTCTTCCGCGCCAAAATGCGACACTTCTCCGGCGGCCAGTCATGAAAGATCATCCCGTAGAAATGCAAGTCGGCTGGTGGAAACGGGTCCGTCCAGAAATCGCCTACAGCCGTGGAGAGGCGCTCCTGTAGCCCGTATTGGATGGCAAACTCCTGCGCCACTTCACATACGGCAAGCGCGTCCAACACTACCGCCCGTAGGTGGGACCAACGGCTCAGGGCGCCGATACAGTGCGCGCCTGAGCCACCGCCGACATCGAGCATGACCCGATATGGCGCCAGATCAACCATGTCCGGCCAAGCGAGGGCCGACCCTATACTGATGCCATGCATCCACCGTGTAAAGCTGCGGGCCTGCTCGGCCTGCCAGGCACTGGCTTTGAAGGGGTCCTCAGCGCCCGAGAAGGGTCCTTGCGGCGAATCGGTCAGCACAGCCTGTTTGAGGGAGGTCGGCAAGTAGACTGAGGCCAATCCAAGCATTCCATCAAAGGCGCCACCGAAATAGGTTGGGCTGTCTTCGAGCAGAGAGTCTTCGGCCAATGGCGTCAGCGCGTAGTGTCCGTCCTGCAAGCGCAGCAACCCTAGCGCGGTAGCGACCGCCAGCGGCGCATGGGCTGGCCGCCGGGCAAGGTGCTTGGCCGCACAGATCTCGTCCAGGCTGAGCGGCTTGTCGGCCAAGAGGGCGAAAAGTTTTAGCTCGTGGGCAACCAGTACCGCCGGGTATCCCTCAATGGCGAGCAAGACGTCCCACAGCGGCCGATCGTCGGTTCGTGGCTTGCGAATGGTTGTAGAATCGTGTTGGCTCATACAATCCTCCTTTCGTTGCGTAACTACTCCTCAGCCCTTTTCGTCCCGGAGGGACGGTTGAGGGTAGGCAGGTCGTTTACGGCCTGCACCTGATAGCGCACGATTCATCGCGTCGCGGCGCGACGCGATGGGTGTGGAGGCTCTCATCAACCGGTCTTGAAAGACCGGCCTACCTTCGGTCGCCGCTCTGCGGCTGAGGAGTTCTGCTTTGACTATCATTCTGCTCTTCTGATCTTCGCCAGTTTGCCCTCCTCGTGGTTTGGCAGCGTCACGCGTCTTTCATTCTCGCTCCATACTTGGTCACTATTTGCAACAACGCTTCCTTATTCGGTGGCGTGGAGAATTGGCTCACCTCTCTGAAGACGTTCTCTGGCCCCGGTGGACTGGTCGTCTCTAAGATGTATAAAGGCTCTGTGCCCGTGTTGGTGATGCCATGCCACACCTGCCGGGGCACGTAGACGGTCGTGCCTGGACTCACTTCCAGTTCCTTGTTGTCAAGGGTAGCTTTCCCATGCCCCGCGTAGAAAAATAGGATCTGCTCCTCCTGCTCATGGAGATGAACCGGGACCATCGCACCGGGAGCGAGTTCTTGGATGAGCATACAGAACCGTGTCTCACCGGTATTTTTGGGATCAACGAGGATAGTGATCTTACCCGCATTGGGCGGTCCGAGGGTGATGACTTCCCCTTGGCCAGGGGTCATAACATATTTTGATAGGTTAATGCTCATACGTTTTCCTCTTCAGAAAATTATTTGTGAGGGTTCCTTCCCGGTTCCGATCTCTACCATTCAGGGCCCAACTCCGTTTCTTGCTCTGCTAATGGAAGCGGACGCAACGCCTCGTAAGATGCATCCAGTTCGATACCGAAATGGGTTTTGAGGGCATCGAGATATGCTTGGCCCTCCCTCAGCTCTTGCACCTGGTCCGCACCTGCAGTGACAATTCTCAGGGTACGGTTGAGGAGTGAGATTCGCCCAGTGGGGGTTAGAAGCGCAGCCACACGGGCAAAGGTAAAGAGCGAGCTGGGATGGGTCGCGGTGAAATGATTCCCGACTGCGATGTCTGCTGGGAAGACCTGCCCCAAATCAAAACTGTAGAGATTGATCCACTGGCCCTTCTTCAAGGTTTGCAGCATGATGCCAAAGGGCTCTGCTTCTATCAGCCGAAACGTCAGGCCATCGTGGGTCGTGGGGTGATTGAACTCGAACGGTAAAGGAGCGCGGAAGCCGAAACTCCCGAACCCGACGTCGGCAATCCATTGCCTTCCTTGCAGCGTCACGAGGCTCAGTTGATGCTCCCGTCCTGACGGCGGGTCTGCTAGATGCACCCGCGCGAGGAGGGCGCGTGTCTCGAAGCCGATGGCCTGGAGGGCCATAAGAAACAAGCCGTTGAGTTCGAAGCAATAACCCCCTCGCTGATGGTGCACCAGCTTGTTACACAGTGCGGCAGGTTCGAGTGTGATGCCGCGTTCCAGCAGAATATCGAAATTCTCGAACGGCATTGTGTAGACTTGGGTGCGGTGGAGGGCCTCAAGGCAATCCTCGGTTGGTGCTACGGTGCTGGAATAGTTCAGACGTGAGAGGTAGGCATCAAGGGTAAAGGCTTTCTTGTCCATGGTGTGACGCTCTTTTGTTTGCTTACACGGCCTGTTATCTCGTCGTTCTCGTTCATCATTCCGCGTTATGCATTCTGTGTTTCGGATACTCACGGCTTCCGCCCGGTGACAATGCTCCAGTACCCGAAGGTCGGCTTCACCTCGATATCCGTGAATCCCGCCTCACTCAAGAATTCACCAATTTCACGTCCGGCATACTGTTCGCCTTCGACGTACATCAACATCACCATGTTGAAAGCTGCGACGCCGAACGGCCCTGTGCGATGCTCGTTAAACAGCATCTCGTGAACAATGATCTGACCGCCGGACGGGAGACTCGCAAAACTCTTACGGGCTAGAAACCGACATTTGTCTGCCGGCCAGTCATGGAAAATCATCCCATAGAAATGAAGGTCAGCGGCCGGATAGGGGTCATTCCACATGTCCGCCGCATGCGTACCGAGGCGGTCTGCAAGCCCGTACTTAGTCGCGTACTCCTGTGCAACTTCACATACTGGCGGGCGATCAAGCACAGCAGCTTGAAGGTTCCTCCATTGCCACAGCGCTCCGATCGCATGTGCGCCCGAGCCTCCACCTACATCGAGGAGCTTGCGATGTCCCGAGAGATCAATCTTCTCTGGCCATGCTGTCGCTGGTCCCATGCTCGCGCTGTGCATGGCGCGCGTGAACTGCTTGGCAAGCTCTGCTTCCTTCTCATGCGTGATGAACGCCTGCTCGCCGCCTTCATATGCCTGTGGTCGGTCCGTCAGCTGCCCGCTGGAGGCGATCATGTGTTACGATTTCAGGATGAGCAAGGTTCCAGTCAAATTGACTACCGAAATAAGTAGGGCTGGTAGGTAACAGATAGTCCTCGGCGACGGCGGTCAAGGCGTAGCGGCCATTATTGAAGTCTAACAGGTAGTGAGAAACACACATAGCCAAGACCGCCTCCGCCGCACGGCGCTTGAGTCCTAGCGCTTGGCAGACCTCGTTCAGGGTCCGTGGGCCGTCGGCCAGCGAGCGGAACACCCCGACACCGTGGGCGATATGCACTGCGAAGTAGCCATACGCGCCCCAGTACACATCCCATAACGGACGGTCGTCGCTGCGTGGTCTACGAATCATGACTGAATCATGTTGGCTCATACGGTCCTCCTTTCACAACAGGATTAACGGAGCACGGTAGCTTTCTGCTCACGAGCATAGTGCTCCGCCTGTTTCAGCAATGTCCTGCCAAGTCCACGCTGCCGAAAAGGAGCAAGAACGACCAAATCAGAAATATAGGCGTACTCGGTCTGCGGCTCGTCGGGCTCTGTCGGCGGCACCCGTGCCCAGACACATACGAAGCCAACCACTTGGTCATCTACTTCGGCAACGAATATTTTTCCCCGATACTCGCGACAACGCTCCAGGAGGTGCGCGAGGTAGGCGTCAGCCATCGCCGTGCCAGCAGGAAGCGTCGGTTCAATTGCCCGCTCGAACTCTTGTAACTCCACGATGCAGTCGTGCAAGCGTGGCGTGTCGTGCTCAGGTTGGTATTCGCGAATCACAGGTCTCATCTCGGTTTGATGTTGGTCAATACCAATGAAAACCGCTCTAGAGAGATTCTTCGCTGCGCTCAGGAGGACCAGTTGTGAGCGGTTCAGTAGCGAGGCGTTGCTCTACCTCTCTCACCTACAGATTCGCTTTGTGTTGCGCGCCATCTACGCTCAGACATGCCCCTGTCACCCAGCTCGCTCGCTTTGAGCACAGGAAGACGGCCACGTCAGCCACCTCTTCTGGAGTCCCGAACCGGCCCCATGGAATGGTGCCCAAAACGGTATCGTACAAGGCTCGATTCCCTTCCTTCACCATTGCCCAGATGCCTCCAGCAAACTCAATAGAGCCCGGCGTCAGCGTGTTGACACGGATGTGCTGGGGTGCCAGTGATACCGAGAGAGTCTTTGCATAGCTAATGAGCGCTGCTTTCGTTGCGGCATAGGCAGGTGGCCATCCTGCCTCCAGTCCCCCGATCGAAGAGATGAAAAGGAGGCAACCGCCTCCAGCTTCGATCATCCAGGGGAGGACCTTCTGGGTGGCACGAACTGAGGCCATGAGATCAATATTGACGCTGGCTTCCCACCCGGCTGAGTCATCAGTAAATGCCAGCGCGGACGGATTATTGACTAAAATATCAACCCCACCGAGCTGCTGCCGTACTGCGTCGAGGAAACCGTCTAACCCTGCGCTATTGCTGACATCGCAAGGGGCCGCGTACACAGCGACGTTTGCTTTGCGGATCTCTGCCTCAGTCTCGCGCAGCGGTCCTTCGTTCCGCGCGCAAATGGCCACGTTAGCGCCTTCACGCGCAAACCCTAGAGCGATCTGCTTCCCGATTCCCTTACTGCCGCCCGTCACCACGACGTTCTTGCCAGCTAATCCTAAATCCATTGTTGCTCCTCCTTTCTACTAAACTGTGTAGACACGAAGCTGATTAACACTACCCGCCACGGACAGCTGCCTCCTTTCTGAAAGAGTTACAGGAAAAGGTCAACCATACTTGCTGCCGCATTCCATTTGTCGTGAGGTTCCTCTTCAAGAATTCAGTATCCCCCCTTTCAGCCATTGGAGTGGACTGAAGCCGGTCTGCTTGGTGAGATGTGCGTCAAGTGCCATGAAGCTCATGAAGAGATACCAGCTCGCGCACGCCAGCAATGCAAGCTGTTTCCACCAGCGTGGACGCAAGACCTGCGGCAGGAAACGGCGGTTGACATAGAAGGTGTGGAACGCCGTGACAGCAACCAGAAAGCCGCCAATGTTTGAGGAGATAAGAATCATAGTGAGCGGGGTGGTAATCTGCATAGCAATACAGATCCACGTGATGTACACCCCTAGCACCAAATAATAGATTTTGTAGACATCGTGTGGGGGCATGGTGCGCGCGAGGATAAACGCTGATCCAATCAACCAAGCGGTCCCAAACACAAACACCTTCACCGTAGTGCTCCACTCGACCAGCATAGTAACCGTGCCATCGGGTGCGACACTCTGACCGACCTCGAGGGCGGACAACAGCGCACAACTCAGAACAGTCGCGAAGTACAATCCCACAAGCGGCCGCAACATGCGGGTTTCTCTCTCCTCTGCCTTCAGCCGTGCGGCGATTGCGTGCACGACCCAGAGCACTACAGGGACTCCAGCGAGAAAGACGATTGCTAGAAGAAAGTGGTGACGTGAGAGAACTCTGAACATAAGGCCGCTCAGAAGCACAGCTCCGACGAGGGCTGCGAGCCCGACATACCAAGCGCGAGTCCCGTTTCCCCTTCGACCTGGCTGGCTGCCTGTCCAAATCATGTCACTCCATAACCGTCCTACACTATCAACTCCGACCAAGACGCTGGAGAAGAGCACCCAGAAGCCGCACAACAAGGTCAGGTACCAGAAGACGCTTCCATGTTTGCTGGCAATGCCTTCGGCCTGAAACGCTGCCGCTTGCCATTGGCCCAGATTGCGTGTGGGATCAATAAACTCGATCGCGAGAATGGCTGGCAACATCATGCCGAGAAAAGCACCTCCAGCCCAAATCACCCCTTGATCGAACAGCACGAGCTTCCACCATTGACGAAACTTCTGCACGTTCTCAGGAGTGACCGGAAAGACCATACCGATATGAGAGAGCTGAATTTGCTGCCCGCCAACCGCTGAGGGAATGGCACCGACTAACGAGCCCATTCCCCACCCTTTGTCACGAATATAGTTGCTGGTGCCGGCGTTGCCCAAGCCACCTAGTCCGGCGTACGCCGCAAAGCCAGCCACCAATGCCCAGTCTAACGTCTCACCACTAGGGAAATACCCAAAGTTGACGAACCCGCTAAGGACCAAATTCCACGAGTGCCAACTCGTCATGAAGACATCGACAAAGAGCAGGTAGCCCAAAATCCACGCGACCATAAATGTCGTCGCTGCCTGCAACATGGTGTAGACCTTCCCACCAAAGAGGACCAAGACAACACAGACCGCGAAAATGGCATACGCACAGCTCCGCACGAGAAAAGAGTCAGCAGCAGTCGGCATGACATACGCATCATACTGGACACTCAAGATACCGGCGGCGACTGCGGTGGCCGCGTTGGTTGACAGACCCGGCCACGCCATACTGGCACCAAGACCTAAATACCACGAGCTATGCCAGCGACTCCCCGGCCAGCAACGCATGTATGCAGTAAAGATCGGCTCACCCGTGGCTAATGTGTAGCGTGACACTTCTTGATTCAGACACGCTTGCAAGAGCACGGACACGGTTGCGACCCACAAGACCGTCCCCGCGTACTTCGCGGTGAGCGCCGGAGCAAGCAGCCATTCACCGCTCCCAATCGCCGCACCGAGCAAGATCACGCTGGGGCCGATCACACGCAGGGCACGACGAAAGCTAAACTCTGGCGGGTCAGGCAGCTGCCCAACGTTCCAGGCTGGTAACATTCCTGGATCAGGAAACCCACTGGCTGTGCTCGTGGGAGGAAGGAAGTCCGGGGTGTTTCCGAGAGGGAGAGCGGTGCTTTCTTCACCTGCTCCTTCACGATTCATATTCTGTAGTAACCTCTTTTAGGTGGACAGGTATGGCATCAGACATGACAGAAATCCTCCAAAGTGTGCAGGTGCTGGGCCATTCATACCACTGGCGCTGTGCTTTTGCCTACCCGACTGTATTCTGCACTGTGGGGCTCAAGCGAAGGCACTGCTAGCAGGCATTGCCAAACCACACTCCCAGGGCGTATATGTCACGCGAGAAGGGGCAAGTTGTGACACCTGGAGAACGACACCAACGCATTGTTGACGAACTTGAAGCGGCAAATTGGGTCCAAGACGGCATGACCATTGCCGTGGGCTCCCCTGCGCCGATGGCCTTGCTCCGCCACATCATCCGCCGTGGGGTGAAGAATCTGACTGTGGTCGATAGTGGCCTCTCCCTTGATCTGCTTATCGCTGCGGGCTGTGTTCGCAAAGCCGTAAGCTATTACGCAGGTGGCGGATTCGGCGTTCCCGTCGCGCCGTCATTTCGCCGCGCGGCTGAACGTGGCGAGCTTGAAGTCTGGGAATGTGAAGAAGGTATTCTCACTACTGGTTTGCAAGCGGCGGCACAAGCACTGCCGTTTTTGCCGTGGCGTGGCGGTGTCGGCACCTCCCTTCCCGAAGTGAATCCCGACCTGAAAGTCTTTCGTGATCCCATTCGCGGAGAGACTCTCATTGCTGTGCCACCAATCAAACCAGATGTCGCCTTACTGCATGCCGCGGCTGCCGATGCCTATGGAAACGTGCAGCACCTCGGTGGTCCTGGTTGGCTCGATCTGTTTTTCTATCGTGCAGCGGATCGGACTATCGTCCAGGTTGAAAAGATCATTCCGAACGAGGAAGTGCGCGCCAATCCTTGGGCAACGACGATTGCTGGCGCTGATGCCATTGTTCGCGCTCCCTACGGCGCCCATCCGTTCTATAGTCGCGGCTTCTACGTGCAAGACTCCGATCACTTACGCACGTATGTCGAGGTAGCAACAGCGGCAGCTCAAGAAAATCGACTGGAGGCGTTGACGCAGTACCTCACCCGTTATTGTCATGAACCAACAACGCATGGTGATTATCTTGAACGTATTGGCATTAAGCGGCTGTTGGCGTTGTACGAGTACTAGAAGAAGTTATCAGTTATCAGTTGTCAGTTGTCAGAAAGAACTAGAAAAGTTGTCAGTTGTCAGTTGTCAGAAAGAACTAGAAAAGTTGTCAGTTGTCAGTTGTCAGAAAGAATTAGACAAAAGGATCTTCCCTTAAGCCTACAGCCTATAGCTTATAGCCTTGTGGAAACCTTATGCCAAACGACTATTCTCCCCAAGAGCTGATGGCGATTTTCCTGGCGCGTGAGCTGCGAGACGGCGACGTATTGCGGGTCGGGGTAGCAATGCCGGTGGCTGAAGCGGCAGTGCGGCTTGCGCATCTCGTGCACGGTCCCAATATGGAGTTGATCTTCTTGGGCGCACGGATGAATGTTGCCCATCTCGATTCCATCCCGCTGCCCGCCTTCGGCTGGGACCGCCGCGTCGTCCGCTGGGCAGAATCCTACAGCGATACCGGTCATCGCTTTGATCGGGTCAAAGATTGGGATCGACACGTGTTCTTTATCGGTGGTGTACAAGTCGATCCTTACGGCAACACCAATTTGATCGGTATCGGCTCCCATCATCGTCACTTGCGGTTTCGTGGACCAGGCTCGGTTGGGACGCCGACGTTGAGTACGCACGTCGGTCGTTACTACATCGTGCTCAACGCTCATTCATCACGGATATTGACCGAGCGGTGTGATTACATCAGCGCCTACGGATGGGGCACTGGCGGCGCAGATGCCCGTCAGAAGCTGGGGTTGCCGGGTGGTGGTCCCAAGTATTGTGTCACCCCGATGTGTGTGTTCAATTTCGCTGACGATACCAAACGAATGCAGGTTCGCTCAGTGCACCCTGGTGTGTCGCCTGCCGAGGTGCAAGCGCAAACTGGTTTCGCACTCAACCTTTCCTCTCCGATTCCGAATACTGAGCCCCCGACACCGGAAGAGCTGCACGCGTTACGTACGCGGGTTGATCAGAATGGGTTTTTACGACGCTGAAAATCCCCCCGCGCTGCGCGCGGCCTCCTTTAGAAAAGGGGGCTTTTAGGTCCCCTCCTTTGTAAAAGGAGGGATAGGGAGGATTTCACAATGAGTGCCCAAATGCACGAATGGTGTCTCGATCTAACTTACAAGTATAAGGAAGGAGTCTATGGCCAAACACAAAGTGGTTGATATGGAACGAAAGAAAGATCGGGCCCGACGATATGCCGGGTACTATTGCACCCTCAATGATGGCCGTAAGGTTAGCGCCTGGGTCTCTAGTGACGAACTGGATATTGAATTCCACGGCATTGACCTCAAAACGGTCTGTAAGCTTGCGGTCGAACGCGCACCTGAGCCTGCGCTCGTCAGCGGCGAGGTGATCGTCTCTCGTGCCCTGCTGGTTGAGGTCGAACAGCGCGAACATGAAGGCGGGCGACGGTAAGCAGTTGTCAGTTTCGAGTTTCAAGTTTCGAGTTCCAAACTCAGTCCTCAGCACTCAGTCCTTTCTTACTCGTTGCTCACTGTGCTCCTCCCATATTGAGCTTTCTCACCGCAAATGCCGGTTGGCGGAGAGACACGACAGAGGGAATAAACAGGAGCGCCCCAACGATATGCAAGAATAAAATCAGGGTCAGCAAAAATGCCATTTCTGCCTGAAACTTCATCGGGAAGAAGAGCCAGAAGATCACACTGGCAGTGAGCGTCGTTCCCGTAAAGAGAATGGCGCGGCCCGTCGTCATCAGGGCCTCCTCAATCGCTCGGTCAACTTCCGGAAAGTGCTCCATCTCTTCCACAATCCGCGAGAGCACGTAGTACCCGTAGTCGATGCCAATCCCGATCCCAATGGCCGCAACCGGCAACGAGTTGATGTTCATATCAATGCTCGCCCAGTACATGATGGCTTCGGTCAACGGCTGCGCGACGATCGAGGGAATCATCACAATTAGCGCTCCTTCCAGAGACCAGTAGGTTAAGAAACTCAAGAGAAACACCGTCACCAGCACGAGTAGTAAGTTCCATCGATACGACCAGGCGACTTCGTCGTTGATAGCGGCCAGGATGCCGAAGAGTCCGCTGGCGAGCTTGAACTCCATCTTGTCGGCGGGATGGGCAGCAATATAGTCCTTGGCTCGCTGCAAGGCCCCCATAATCGTGTCATGGCTATAATCGTGGAAAAAGATGGTAATCGTCGCGTTTTGCAGATGCTTATCCACCAAGCGATCAAGTGCAGGGGCACCAGCGGACATGAGAAAGTAGGAAAACATATTGCCGACATCATGGGCATCGGAGGGAAGAATCGCCCATTTGGGAACCCCTTCTTCAAACATTTGGTATAGTTGACGAATGACATCCACCCCACTCACACTGCCACCGGCCATTGCACTATTCCGCTCCATGTGGCGCTGAAACTGTTCGAGGGCGTGCAGGGCCGAGACCTCGCGGAATACCCCTGGTTCATGCCCCTCGGCAATGATTGTCAGGGTAGAGACTCCCGCGAACCCATGCTCAATGATTAGATCGTAAGCGGTATTGTAAGGGTGGTCGGCATAGAAAAGCGCCTTTCCGATCGACACATCGCCCACTTTGAGGTGATGGGAGTAGTAAAAACCAACCAGCAACGCCACCGCAAAGCTCATGACCATCACATAGCGTCCACCCCCGCGATTCAAATTCACCAAAGCACGATTGATACTGGTATAGATTCTGTCTGAGAGACGCCGCCCGGCTTGCGGATCACGCCGGGGTGGATTGAGAAACGACAGCAAGATTGGGTGCAGGGTCACCACACTAATTGAGATAGTGAAGATCCAGAAACTCGACAGCACCGCCAGCTTCTGCACCAGGGGAATCCGCGCGATGGCGAGGCTGAGAATCGCCAGTCCGTCAGAGGCGATCGACACCAGCGCGGGAGAGAACAGTCCCATATAGGATTGCATGATTGCTGCTTGCTTGTCACCAAGCCGAAAATATTCTTCGTGATAGCGTTCCATAGACTGCACCGAGTGTGACAATGCGCGCGCGGTAATCAACAAAAAGACGACGATCATGAGGAGGTCGATGGTAAAGCCTAAGAGCCCGGCAAATCCGAGCGCCCACACGGTACTTAACGTGCCAGAAAAAAGGGGGATGAGCAC
>Ga0187892_10008833_pt1 | contig 13560 bp, 14 predicted proteins | sample MA1701073metaG_FD_139345 | JGI IMG/M metagenome (GOLD analysis project Ga0187892, IMG submission 139345) | Bio-ooze microbial communities from a basaltic lava cave in the Kipuka Kanohina Cave System on the Island of Hawaii, USA - MA170107-3 metaG ...
ACCAACTGCCTCGCTGGCACACATGGCCAGCTTTCAGCGCCGTCCGCATGGGTCGAGTCATCCTGCTCGTCCCCCGTCCAGAGCCCGCACAACACGCAATTCCTTCACAGGCTCTTTGGGGCGCCGACCTCACGTCATACCGAAGGGAACGACGTAGGGTTACCTCCAACGGCGGAGAAGGGGCAAATTAGGGTAATAATATACTTGACTGGACCGAGCCTTTTGGTAGGATTCAGTCATGGCCAAGAAGAAACAGCAGACCGAACAGCCGATCAGCCCCCGCACGCTCCAGGAAGCCATAGTCTACTTCTCGAATCCAGACGTCGCCCACGAGTATGCAAAGGCGCTTCGGTGGCCTGACGGTGTGGTGAAGTGTCCGCGCTGCGGCGCGAAGGACCCGTGGTATCTCGCCAGCGCCCGCCAGTGGAAGTGCCGCACCAAACACCCACAGCAGAAGTTCACGGTCAAGATCGGCTCGATCATGGAGGACTCGCCGCTTGGCCTGAACATCTGGCTTGCCGGCATGTGGCTGATTGCCAACTGCAAGAACGGGATTAGCTCGTACGAGATCATGCGCGGTCTGGGCATCACGCAGAAGTCGGCGTGGTTTCTGCTGCAGCGCATCCGTCTCGCGATGCAGACCGGCACGTTCGAGAAGATGGGCGGCGGCGGTCCAGTCGAAGTGGACGAGACGTTCATTGGTGGGAAAGCCCGCTTCATGCATGCGCACAAGCGGAAGGAAAAGATCAAAGGCACGGGCGGTAGCGGCAAGGTGGCGGTCATGGGATTGCTCGCCCGCCACGGCCACGGCGGCAAGGCGCATAGCACGGTCCAGGTGCAAGTGGTGAACTCGCGGAAGAAGGGCGAGCTTGAGGCCGTGGTGCGCAACAACGTCGAGTTGGGCTCGGAGGTCATGACGGACGAACTGCCGTCCTACAACGACCTGGCGCCCGACTACGTGCACAACGTCATCAACCACGCTGAGTCGTATGTGAAGGGCTCGGTTCACACCAATGGGATGGAAAACTTCTGGAGCCTCTTGAAGCGCGCGATCCGTGGCACCTACGTGTCAGTTGAGCCGTTCCATCTCTTCCGGTATCTCGATGAACAGACGTTCCGCTTCAACGAGCGCAAGCATGACGACGGCGACAGCGGCCGGTTCGAGATGGTTGCGGCGGGCGCGTTCGGGAAGCGGTTGACCTATAAGGAATTGATTGGCGAGAAGCCAGCAGCAGATACGCCGGCCAGCGCCTAACGGACCACGGGAACGGCGGGGCAAGCGGCAGTGAAGGGGCTTCGCCCCCGCCCGCGTCCGCGAGTATTCTCCGAGGTGGCACCGCGTGACTCGCCGCCGCTATTGCATGGCGGTGTGGCGTTGAGCCGCTTTCGCAAGCGTAGGGTCGCCCACCTACCCGCCAAATGTCAGTAGCGTTGCGCGCGCTTCTGGTACTGGTCTGCCGTCCCGTGGTAACCTGGAAGGTGTGAAGAAGGCAGACGTGGCAGAAGACGGCGCATCAGCGTTTGAACGGTTCCACCAACTCGCGCGTCGGCTGTTCGCCGTTCCGAAGAAAGAACTCGACGAGAAGATTGCGGAGTTTCGGCGCGGGCGCAGAACCAAACGCGCAAGGGGAAGGCGCTAATCCCAAACATCCGAAGCGGCACGCGATGAAAAAGGCTCGCCGGCGCGCGAAGGTCCGGACGGACAAGAAGCCGGAACGCCTCACGCTCGATCTCGAAGGTCCGCGCATTACCGCCGATAGCTTTAAGAAAGCAGTCGGTGCGTTCGTCGATCTAATCCATACTGTCAGCGCCAAGCTGGCGGGCGATTCCAAAAGCATTCGCTGGATCATCACCGTCAAGGACGGCAGTGTTCACCTGAGCGCGACGCCGGAAGCGCTTCGCCCGCAAGTACAGGTCCCCCAAGTCGTACGTGCGATTACGACCGGCCTTCGTACGGTCGAACGCCGAGCGCAACGTCCAGCCAATTTTACTGACGACGCGCTGCGGCGTGTCTACGATCTGGCAAACGTGCCCGACGGTCACGACATAACGCTGGCCAAGATTGTTGGAACGCAAGGTTCCGTGTCGGTCTCTCGAAACGCAGCCGATCATGTTGAGACGATCCTCGGGACAGCCGTCGCTGACTACGGCTCTATCGAAGGAAAGCTGCAAACGATCTCGGTTCGTGGTGGATTCCACGTGATCGTGTATGACGATCTGACCGACGAACGCGTGCGATGCGTAACTGACGACACCCAGCTTCCTACGGTCGTCAAAGCGCTTGGCAAGCGCGTAGCCGTATCTGGCGTGATCCGCTATCGAAAGACCGGCGAGCCCATCAGTGTTCGTGTCGAGGACATTGACATCTTTCCGGACGATGCGGACCTACCTACGGCGGACGACGTTTATGGGATCTTGAGCAGCGACTAAAACCAATGGCCGTAGAACTGCGCTACTGGGATAGTGGCTGCTTTCTCGCCTGGTTGCTTCCCGAACGGCAACGCGTTCCGGCGTGCAGGAGCGTTATTCGCGCCGCCGAGCGCCGCGAAACCAAAATCGTAACGGCAGCACACACGCTAACCGAAGTGATACATCTGAAGGGTCAGCCACACCTGACACGCGAGCACGAAGAGCGTATCCGGCGGTTCTTCAAGCGCTCGTTCGTTGTCGTTCGTGGCATCACGCGGTTCATCGCCGAAGACGCCCGGGAGTTAATATGGAAACACGGCGTCAAGCCGAAGGACGCTTTGCATGTGGCCACGGCGATCAGGGCACGCATCCCCCTCCTTGAGACGTTCGACGATGGGCTGATCGCACTGAGCGGCAAACTCGGGCGGCCGCCGATCGCAATAGCTCACCCGCACGAATCCGAAGAGTTGGGACTCTGGGATGCCACTCGATCGGACAACAAGGATGAATCAAGCGAAACTGATCCGCCCAACGGTAACGATACCGACGACACACCAAAAGAGTAAACGGGTCGCTCAGGTCAGCGGGAGGCGGCGTCGAGGGCGCTCGCCAGCTCTTGCCAGAATTCCTTTACGCACTCAACGTATGACTCGAATTGTCCCTGATCGAGATAGATCCCTTGGCCGAGGACTGGCTGTTCCACCGGAATTCCTCGGCATCGACCAGCATTGCCAAGGTCACGGTCCAGGGGACTAACGAATAAGTCGGGGCGTAGCTCCTTCAGCTCGCTACATGACCGCCCATCCCCGTGCTTTACGGCATTGGCCAAGAGACGCAATTCGTTGACGCGTTTCCATGATCGGAATGATTTGAGCGGAATACCAGCTTTGAGCAATTGCTCGATCACCTTTTTCTCATCTAGTTGTTTGAACATCCGCCCACCGGAACGACGGTACATCAACAAGAGCTGCTGCGCGCATAGGTGGTAGAGCCCAGCCGCAAAAAGATTGATGGTGCCCTGTTGAATATCCCGCATCATCATCATGAAAGAGATCCCCTTGTCGAAAGCCTGCTGGCAGTCCCTTGCAGGATCGTCGTATTCCTGAGCCCAAGCTCCAAGCGCATCGTAGGTAGCCTTTTCAACCAGATCTGCTTCATGTCCTATACTTGAGAATGCCGGAAGCATCCTTTCCGCGAGACACCGGCCGAATGCGTCGATCTCGGGGATGAAGGCACGACTGATTCTGGCCAGCCAGGAACTATTGTGCAGTACCCATTCGGCGCCGTTCATGGACGAACCGCCGCATCAGTTCGGCGTCATTTGGGTTTCTTGGCTGCGCCTGACCCAGTCAATCGACGGCTGTCAGCCAATAGCTCCTCTGTGTATTCGTCAAATGCGGCGCTATCGGCTGGAGTCACCTCATTCACGTACATCTCTTGCCACGAAACAACGCCGTCACAATCTGGCCCGGTTACTTTACCGAGGCACGTGACCTGCCACACGCGTCCGGATCGACGATCGACTAGGAATTGATCGCGGCGCATGTCTCCGAGCTGGACGAGTTCGAAGTCGTGCGTCTCTGCGGCCTTCGCGTCGCTGGGCTGCGCTTGGAGTGGTTCTTCATGTTCCGCTTCCCTCGGTTCGGGTGGACGTCCGATCAGCCCTGCATACGAGGCTGAGAACAAGAGGAGCGCAATCCCGATAAGAAAGATGCCCAGGTTTCCAACTGCAGAGAGACCAACTGCAGAGAGAGATGACGGGCTTACTCGTGATGGTTCTTGCCCTGATTCAGGAGATGGGGATGGAGTGATTTCGGCATCGCCCCCGTTCTCTGCCATGCCGCGCGTCTACCACAGCCCGTGTGTCGTCTCAAAACCCAGTTGGACGTCCCTAGGCGCTACGAATCACTGCAGTCGCATCGTCGACGTTCGATCCGCTGGTGCAACTGGCCCGGGCCGGTACTAGTCGCTGAAGGATTGGTATCCCATCGTTCCCCACACTTCGGGCACGTTGCAATGATCGCGATCCGCCAACAGCTTTGGTTTTGCCATCGTCTTACATTTGACGCACTTCATCATTGCGGACTCCGCCGTGCGTGAAGAGTGACGCCAGCGATGTAGCCGATGGGCAGTCCACCAAGAGCGGCAAGGAATGCGCCGATTGCACGATCTGGCACAACGTAGGCGCCAACCACCAGAGCAGCCCCGATGCCGATCGCTTTTACGTTTGTGTTCATCTCGAATGGTCTGTCACCACCGAACCACCCGAAACCTGCACCTGCGAACACTCCGACCTGTAGACCGCCGAGCAGGGAGCCGCGCTCGGCCAGCGTCAAGCCGGGAACGAAGATGAGCATGATGGTCGCGGGAAAAATCATTAGCACCAAAGCCCAGAAAATCGCGACTACGACTCCGCCGACCACGCGCTCAGTGAGGCTGCTCACGATTCCGCCGACTAGCACGGCTTTCCAGGTCCAGTCAAATATATCATTACCCAAATTAGGGTAATAATATACTTGACTCAGTGCCATAGCTGCGCTATCTTGGGGACATGAACAAGATCACCGGCCCCAAGTCGTTGGTTGAAGCGATCCGCTACTTTTCCAATCCTGATACCTGCCTCGACTTCATGGTCGAACTGCGGTGGCCCGACGGCGTGCGCTGCCCGACTTGCGACAGCGACAAGGTCCGCTTCATCGCCACACGCCGCATGTGGGAATGCAACAACAAGCATCCCCGCAAGCAGTTCTCCGTAAAGGTCGGCACCATCATGGAAGACAGCCCGATCGGACTCGACAAGTGGTTGCCTGCCATTTGGTTGCTGTCCGGCTGCAAGAATGGAATCAGCAGTTACGAACTGCATCGTGGCTTGAAGGTCACTCAAAAGACTGCGTGGTTCATGTTGCACCGCATCCGTCTCGCTATGCAGCGCGGCACTTTCGACAAGCCGATGGGTAGCGGCGGTGGCGAGGTCGAAGCCGATGAAACCTTCATCGGCGGTCTTGCTCGCAACATGCACAAGCACAAGAAGACCAAGATCACTGGCACGGGCGGTGCGGGCAAGGAACTGGTCATGGGACTCCTCGACCGCGAGACCGGCAAGGTGCGCGTGAAGCACGTGGCGGATCGCAAGCGTGAGACGCTGCAAGGAGAGATCAAGGCCAACGTCGAGAAGGGCGCGCAGATCATGACGGATGAATTTGTGTCCTACGCAGGGCTTGATGACGAATTCGTGCATCAGTTCGTTAACCACGCTGAGAGCTACGTCCGCGGCAACGTTCACGTGAACGGTATGGAAAACTTCTGGAGCTTGCTGAAGCGTGCCTTGAAGGGAACCTATGTGAGCGTCGAGCCGTTCCATTTGTTCCGCTATCTCGACGAACAAGCGTTTCGGTACAACGAACGCAAGAACGATGACGGTGACAGCGGCCGATTCGCGGAAGCGCTGCGCGGCATCGTGGGCAAGCGCATCATGTACAAGGAACTGATTGGCGCCGCGAAGGCACCAGCGCCCGCTTTGGCTACGACGTGACGCACGCACCAAACGCCCGCGACAGAAGCGGGGGAAGAGGAAGCGATGAGACGACCGATGGTCGAACGTCCGCCACTGACGGACGAGACGCACACGCCGTGGGAACGGTTTGTCGAGACGGCGCGGCGTATCATGTCGGTGCCCAAGGCGGAGATTGATCGGCGGGAAGCCGCGCACCAAAAGCGGCGGCGCAAACGACGTCGCACAGCTTGAGCGTTCCGTCTTCATGGTTGCGTGTCTTCGTCTGGCAGACAGATCTGGACAAGGCTGGGCTCAATGATCCGATAGAACTCCTCAGCGGCGGGAGTTCCCATGAAGTGCTGCTTGACAATTGCGTTGCAGGCATCAGCTAGTTGCAGCATTCGCGATTCGTGTGAGTTGCCGAAGTAGATCGTGTCCACGATGTGCTCTAGATGCATGAGGGGAATAGTCAGATCCACCGCCCGTTCTTGATTGGCGCGTAAGCTGGTCTTCATCAACTTCTCGTAACGCGTCCTATCGGCAATCCATAAACCTTTCTCGTCCGGGATACTGCGCTTGAAAAGTGTCTCGACACAGGTTGCGCAGAGCACAAAGGCCGTATCTTGAAGGAGGCCGATATCCTCTGACCCGGATCTCCCATAAACCCATGCCCTTTCGACGATCCCCGCCGCCACCGCTAACCCGTGTTCGGGAATGATACTGAGAAAGCGATGCAAAATTTCTGCGTTGTTGCCCTTGTCTCGCCGCTTGAACAACCGTGCGGCCTTGAATTCAAACGCAGGGCGGCTCTGCTCAGAAACCAGTCCGTCTACGATGGAGTTAATGGCCGAATTCACCCCTCCCCACTGCTCATCCGGATGGATAACCACCGCCGCCACAACGGTGAATGGTTCATGCGTAGCGTCACCTACGCCCGCCTCATCGGAATAAATGAGCCGCATGATCCTAAGCCGATCCGACGCGCGTTCGGTCGCGTTGGGCAACGGCGTGCTCATCGCTCACCTCCGCGCCGAGTAGGCAACGGCGGTTCATCGCCATCGCCCCCGTCATCGCACGACTCGCCTACTGAGGCAAGTATATTATTACCCAAATTAGGACACCCGCACCGACCCGCACCGAGAATTGCCTTGTGCGTCAACCGCCGCTGCGCATATGATCGGCCCGAAAGGGGGCAGGTTGACATGACGTTCGGGGGCGACCTATAAGGCCCGATATTTTCTCGTCAAAGAGAATACACCCGTGCTTACCGAAGGTACTCAGTCATCCAGGGCGATCGTTCGCCTAGCGTGCGCTGCAAGTGCGCTGTGTCTGTGCCTGGCAACTGCGGGGACGCCTTTTGTTGCGCACGCACGTACCCGCATCATCGACAATCTTTTCGGCGCGCGTTTAGTCACCGCGCAGGACGGCTGGGTCGTCGGCGGTTTCGGCGCCATCTACCGGACGAGCGACGGTGGTGCGACCTGGCGACCGCAAACGTCGAACACTACCGAGCAACTCTTCGGCGTGGATTTGGCCGACACCAAGCACGGCTGGATCGTTGGGCGATCGGGGTTGATTCTCGCGACCACCGACGGCGGCGAAACCTGGCGCCGGCAGACCTCGGGAACGGAAAATCATCTGTTCGAGGTCAAGGTGCTAGACGACCAGCGTGTGTGGATCGTCGGCGACTGGGGTACCATCCTCCAGACTACGAACGGCGGCCAGACGTGGGAAAACCGCTCGCTGGAGCGCGACGTGATTCTGAATGGCCTCACCTTCGCGGACGCCGACCACGGCTGGATCGTCGGTGAAGCCGGCGCGATCCTGGCGACGACGGATGCCGGAAAGACGTGGACGGACCAGCGAAGTGGAGTCGACAAGACACTCTTCTCAGTGTTCTTCGAGACGCCACAGCGGGGATGGGCAACGGGCATCGACGGCATCATCTTGCACACCGAAGATGGCGGGCAGACGTGGACCGCGCAAAACGGCAACGTCGAGGTCGGTGAGCTCGAGCAGGTCGGTTTCGACCAGGCCTTCGGCAATCCGAACGTCTATGACATCGCCGTGGTCGGCCAGCACGGTTATGCAGTGGGAGAGAACGGCAGCGTATTTGCGAGTAAGGATGGTGGCGCGACCTGGGAGCGCCAGACCCTTCCGCAGGAATCGAGCTTACGCTGGATGCGCGCCGTGTCCCTGATTCCTGACAGTCGTGGACTCTTCGTGGGCGCCTCTGGCTTGACGGTCCGAGTCGATGGAACGAAGTTGACCTCTTCAACAAGCGACGAGCATGCTACCCAAGCGGTACATTGAGGCGTACCTCGGCTTCCTGTTGCGCCACCGCCTGCCGGTGTCGATCGTCATCGCGATCGGCACGGCGTATTTCGTCTGGTACTCCATCTTCCACCTGACCATCCTGCCCAACTTCCTCGATCTCCAGCCGCCGGGCCATCCCTACATTCAGGTGTACCACAAGTACCGCAGCATGTTCGGGACGTCGAACCTTCTCGTCCTGGCAATCGAGGCGCAGAACGGCACCATCTTCGACGATCCAGAAATCGTTCAGAAGGTCGACCGCATCACACTCGAGTTGCTGCACAACGTTCCGGGTGTGAATGGCGAGCAGGTGATCTCGATCACCCATCCGAAGCTCAAGACCACACTCACGTCGGGATCCGGGATCAAGGTGGTGCCGCTGATCTATCCGCGGCTGCCGCAGGACAAGGAAGATCTCGAGTTCCTACGCAAGAAAATCTACACCACCGAAGCCGTGCGTGGCTTGTTCGTCTCCAATGACGACAAGGCCACCCTGATCTCCGCCGGCTTCTGGGAAGAGTACTTCGACCTCAACGCGATGTGGGCGAAGATCAAGGAGATCACCGAACGCGAAGAGGCCGATGGCAAGGTGAAGATCTACATTGCCGGCTTCCCGATTCTCTATGCCTATTTCATGGATACCTTGGCCAGCATGGGATACGTGCTGCTGGCCACCGGCTTGGCGATCGTGGCCCTGCTGTGGTTCTACTTCCGCACGGTCCAGGGCGTCGTTATCCCCGTGTTTTCCGGCTTGATGAGCGCGGTCTGGGGACTGGGCTTCGCCGGATTGTGCGGCTTCAGTCTCAACCCGCTGTGTCTTGTCGTGTTTGTGCTGATTACGGCGCGCGCCTTGAGTCACTCCGTGCAGTCGATGGAGCGCTACCACGAGGAGTACTTCCGCACACACGACAAGCACGAGGCGATACTCCGGTCATACGTCAGCCTGTACAGCCCGGCGATGGTGTCGATCGCTGCCGACACGGCCGCCACCTTGACCATTGCCGTTGCCAGCATTCCGCTCATGCAGAAGCTGTCGTTCGTGGCGGCCTTCTGGATTCTGTCGATCTTCCTCAGCGTCGTGACGCTGCATCCGATCATCCTGTCATACGTCAAGCCGCCGAAGCATGAGTTGAAACCGGGTCGGTGGTCGGACGCTCTCTATAACGGTACCACGCGCGCGCTCATCGCACTGGGCACCGGCAACCTGCGCTGGGCCGTCGTCGGGTTGTTCGGTGTGACGATGATCTTCGGCCTCTACTTCGGACACAAGCTCAAGACCGGTGACACCGAGCCCGGGGCCGCGTTGCTCTATGCCGATCACCCGTACAACGTCGCCTTCCGCAAACTCAATGAGAAGTTCACCGGCATGGCGAGCCAGATCATCATCATCGCCGAAGGCAAGCGGCCGGGCGCGATCAAGGACGCGGACACGCTCAATCAGATCGATCTCTTCCAACGTCACATGGAGCAGGGGGAGCGTGCGACCGGTTCGTTGACCGCCAACACGCTGCTCAAGAAGATTTTCCGCACCTTCCGTGAGAGCGATCCCAAGTGGGAGATGCTGCCGACGCGTGACGACCACGTTGGGCAATTGTTTTTCCTGATCACCTCGGGCACCAGCCGTGGCGAGATGGATCGTTTTTTCAGCCCCGACTACACCAACGCGACCATCACCGTCTTCTACGAGAACTACAACAACGACGTCATTCACGGCGCCATCGACCGCGCCAAGCAATACATCGCCGCCCACAGCAGCGAGGATGACAGCGTGCGCTACCGCCTGGCGGGCGGACTGCTGGGCATCCTGGCGGCTACCAATGAGGAAGTAGACTGGTCGTACCGGGTCAACGTGCCCCTGATCTTCTTCGCGGTCTTCGTGCTGAGTTGGGCCACCTACCGTTCCGTCGTCGGCTCGCTGATCGTCATGATTCCTTCGCTCGTGGCGCAACCGCTGTCCGAAGCCGTCATGTATTTCATGGGCATCGACTTCAACATCAATTCGCTGCCGGTTGCTGCGATCGGCATTGGTATAGGCATCGACTACGGGTACTACGTGCTCAGCCGCATCGTCGAGGAATACGAAGTCTCGCAGGACTTCGACGAAGCGAACCGTATGGCGTTGGCCACTACAGGCAAGGCGATCATTTTCACCTGCACGACACTCGTGGTGAGCGTCATGTTCTGGCTGTTCCATCCGCTGAAGTTCACCTCGGAGATGGCGTTCCTGCTGATGATGTTGATGATCTTCCACGCCATCGGTGCCCTGGTGTTCATTCCGGCGCTGGTGTCGCTGTGGCGTCCGCGCTTCGCCATCGAACGTGCCGAGCAGCGCGTCCGCATCGCTGCGCAAGCCGGAGCGCAAGGGTGACAAAAAGTTGCAAGTAGCAAGGTACAAGTAGCAAGCGCGAGGCTGAAGCTGAAAGCTCGGTGAGATGATGATGCTTGCCACTTGAACCTTGTTACTTGAACCTTGCCATTGCGGAGTAGATCGATGCCTGACTTCAACACCATCCTCTACAAGCTCGACAACCAGGTCGCCTGGGTGACATTGAACCGGCCCGAGCAGCGCAATGCGGTGAACGCCGAGATGCGCGAGGAGCTGATCTCGGTTTTGACCGACGCGCGCACCAACGCCGAGGTGCGGGCCGTCGTGCTGACTGGCGCCGGTAAGGGCTTCTGTACGGGCGCCGACTTGTCGGGCCCGCGCGGTCAAGGGCCGAGTGGCCCAGGTGCGACGCGCGAGACCATGAAAGGCAGCTCACAACGCTTGATCCGCAGCCTATGGGACCTCGAGAAGCCAGTTGTTGCTGCAGTCAATGGCGTCGCAGCCGGACTCGGGTCGCATTTGGCATTCGCCAGCGATTTCGTCATCGCCGCCGCGAGCGCCCGCTTCATCGAGGTCTTCGTCCGACGCGGCATCGCGGTCGACGCCGGCGGCGCGTTTCTGTTGCCCCGCCTCGTCGGTCTGCAGAAGGCGAAGGAGTTGGTGTACTTCGGCGATGACCTGTCGGCTGAAGACGCCGTTCGTATCGGTCTGGCGAGCAAGGTGGTTGCCGACGATCAACTCGAGGCGACAGCGCGCGAATGGGCGGAGCGTCTGGCGAAGGGTCCGACCTTTGCCATCGGCTTGTCGAAGCGTCAGCTGAATCGATCGCTCGAGTCGTCGTTGGAAACCTGTCTCGAGGAAGAAGCGATGGCGCAGTCGTTGGTCGCACAGTCGGAAGACATGCGCGAAGGCATGATGGCATTCATGGAGCGCCGCAACCCTGCCTTCAAGGGTAGGTAGGAGAGTCCAGTTCCAGCCCCCGCGCTCAGCGCGACGGGTCATCGTCGGTCGCGGGACGCTTTGCGATCTCCTCTCCGGCGCGCTCGAGCAGTGTAGCCGGCAGCTCGTCGACGTGCGTCGCCGGTCCCGGCTGCACGCCTGTGCTGCGGGCGGCGCGAGCCAACATGTGTGCGCCGATCGGTGCGGTGATGAACAGCACGGCGATAATGACACCGGCCGCGAGCGCGGTCTCCAGCGAACGGCCAGGCAGCGTCAGCGCTGCTGCTGCGAGAATGCTGGACACGCCGAGGGTGGTGGCCTTCGTGGGCGCATGCATCCGGGTATAGAAATCCGGCAGGCGGACGAGCCCGATCGAGCCGACGAGGCTGAAGCCGGCGCCCACGAGCAGCAGCAGGCTGGCGACGATGGAGGCCAGATCAGTCAATGATCCGCCCTCGCACGAGGTATTTCGCAAATGTCACGGTGGAGACGAAGCCGAGCAGGGCAAGTACCAGCGCGCTCTCCAGATAAGCAGCCGTGTCCCAGCGGATCGACAGGACGACCAACAGTGCCAACACGTTGATCGACATCGTGTCGAGCGCCAAGATGCGATCCACCGTCGCCGGCCCTATCAGGAGTCGATAGAGCGCCAACGCCAGCGACAGCGCCAGCATGGCGAGGGCTACGGTTGTGGCAGCGGCGAACATGCGATCGACTCAGCAAGCGGTGCTTCGAATTCGCGCGTGATCTTGGCGCGCACCGCTGCGACGTCGGGTGCAGAGAGGCAATGCACGTAGAGCGCCGAGCGGTCGGCGGCGACGTCGACCGTGAGCGTTCCAGGAGTGAGCGTGATCATGTTGGCCAACGCTGTAATCATGAGATCGTCCTGGAGCTGCAGAGGGAGCAGTATGAATGCTGGCTTGACGTCGAGCTGAGGTCGCAGCACGATCCACGCGACTTGAAAATTGGCGACCACGACCTCGCGCGCGAAGCGCAACGCCAGCCGCATCAGGGTTGCCGGACGCCGCACCCAGACGCGCTCGGCCCAAAAGTGGCGCGTCAGGTGCACGATGAGTAGCCCCAGGGTATAGCCGATCAGCAGGTTGCCGATGCTGAGATGGCGTTGCAGCGCGATCCAAGCGAGTGCCAGCAGACCGGCATAGATGGGATGTCGCAGCCACGTCGTCATCGGCCGTCGCTGCCTTGATAATGGGGTTGGGGGCTGGGGGTTGGGGGTTGGCATCGACTCTTCCTGATGCGGGGTCCACCGCTTCATTGCTACTGGCGATACACGACTGGTGTGCCAGAACCCAGCGCGACGAAGTCAGGTAATTCGAACAAGATTGTCGACGTCGGTCTGGGCTCTGGGTTCTGGGCTCTGGGTTCTGGTCTGTTGCCCGACTGTCCCTCCGGCGGCAGCACGGCGGCGATATACGCCGAGCTGTCGAGTACCTGCGCCGCGGTGGCGCGGGCATAGTCGTAAAGTCCTTGTGCACCGACGGCGAGCGTAACCGAGAACGATACCAACAATCCCGCCGCCACGAGTTGACCGCGATGGGATGGCGGCGGGCTCGCCGGCTGCGGCATCCCCCAAAATGCCGTCGTCCAGATCTTCATCATCGAGAACAGCGTCAGGATGCCGGCGACGAACGCGACCGTGACGCCAACGTAGTGGTGCGCCGCCAAGCCCGCGGAAGCCAGCAGGAACTTGCTGAAGAAACCACTCGTGGGTGGCAGTCCGGCGAGCGATAGGCCGGCAACGAGAAACAGAATGCCGAGCCCGGGCGAACGATGCGCCAAACCACGGAGGTGCTTGAGATCCCGCGCCCCGCCGAGTCGTTCAGCGGTGCCGCTGACTAGAAACAACGCACACTTCACGAGCGTGTAGTGCACGAGGTAGAAGATCGCGGCAGCGATTCCGCCGAGCGTAAAGAGGCCAACACCGAAGGCGAGGTAGCCAATCTGGCTGACGATGTGAAACGAGAGCAATCGGCGGATCTCGCTCTGCGCTACCGCGCCGAGCACGCCGACGATCATCGATGTCACGCCCAGCACGATGATGACCTCGGCGGCAGGC
>Ga0187892_10008834_pt1 | contig 13560 bp, 14 predicted proteins | sample MA1701073metaG_FD_139345 | JGI IMG/M metagenome (GOLD analysis project Ga0187892, IMG submission 139345) | Bio-ooze microbial communities from a basaltic lava cave in the Kipuka Kanohina Cave System on the Island of Hawaii, USA - MA170107-3 metaG ...
CCGGGCACCGGGCGCGCCTTCACCATGACCGGCGCCTACATCGTGCGCATCGCCGGCGGGCTCATCGTCGAGCACGCCGGCGTGGAGGACGCTCTCGCCCTGATCGCTCAGGTCACGGGCGGCAGGTAGCGCCGGCGGCGGACCCATGGCGTCGCCAGGCAGACGGGTTCCAGTCAGGCAGCCTCGTCAGATTTCGATGCCCGGGAACAGAGCCTGGATCTCGGTGACCAGTTGGTGGACCTGCTCCACCGGGCCCGAGTCGGGGTCCGACTCCTCGACGAGGTCGAGGGCCAGCCGGGCCAGGTAGGCCCACGTCACCGACCCGGTGGCGGCGAGCATGTCGGCGGCCAGGCTGCCGTCGATCAGCTTCACGGCCGTCGCCCGTTCCAGCAGCCCGGCCGCCCCCTCGTCGGCGCCGGGGGGCAGGGCGACCACCAGGCCCGCCTCCCGCCCGCCGTGGAGCGAGCCGTCGAGTGCCGCCACCGCGGCGGCGCCCGCCTGCTCCACGGGCGGCGAGGGCACCAGCGAGCAGGCCACCACCACGTAGGCCTCGGGCCCGTCCACCACCACGTCGCACACGTCGGGCGTGTCGGGCCCGGCGCCCCACGGCGCGACCGACGCCGCCGTCCAGTCGAGGGTCGACAGGCGGTTGTCCTCGCCGCACGCCACCTCGAGCAAGGGCGGCACCCAGCGGTCGGCCTCCCACAGGGCCAGGGTGCGGAACGTGTTCCACGCCAGCCGGTCGGGCCGGCCGTCGTCGGCAATGCGGGCCAGCTTGTCGTCGGTCAGGAGCGGGTCGGCTGCATCGATCAGCCATTCGCTCTCAGTCGCAGGCGGTTCCATCCGGCCCCCCGAGGCAGTAGACGTGATAGGCGTGCTTGATGACGGGTTGGGCGACGTTGCGCACGTGGATGCCGCCGGGTGTCATGCCCTTCTCCACGCCGCCATGGGCGTGCCCATGTACCACCAGGTCCGCTCCCGCCCGGTCGATCGCTTCGGCCAGAAGGTAGCTGCCGAGGAACGGGTAGATCTCGAGCCGCTCCCCCGCCAGCGTGTCCTCCACCGGCGAGTAGTGGAGGAGGGCGACCCGCAGGTCGGTGTCGAGCGACGCCAAGGCGCCGTGCAGGCGGTCGGCCAGGCACCGGGTGTGGGTGATGAACGCCTTCATCTCCGGCTCGCCGAAATCGGTGGCGCAGGCGCCCGCGAACCCGCCGCCGAACCCCTTGCTGCCCGCCACCCCGACCCGAACGCCGTCCACGTCCACGACGGTGGCCTCGCCCTCCAGCACGGTGACCCCGCCCGCCTCCAGCTCCTTGCGGATCCCGTCGGGTTGGTCGCAGTGGTGGTCGTGGTTCCCGAGCACGGCCACGACGGGCACGCCGACGTCCGCCACCTCGTCGACCAGCACCGCCACCTCGGCCGGGTCGCCGTGGCGGGTCAGGTCCCCGGCCAGCAGCAGCAGGTCGGCCCGTTCGCGCAGGTGCCCGAGATGAGGACGGAGGAAGCCGGCCGAGTCCAGCCCGGCGTGGACGTCCCCCACGGCCGCCACCCGGATCACGGGATCTCCTCCCCTCCCTCAGGCTCGGACAGGTCCGCCACCGACACGGCGTTGTGCAGCGAGCGTCCCTCCAGCAGCGGCGTCACCACCTCGGCCACGGCGGTCTTGCGTTCGGGCGTGGCCACGTCCCCGGTCAGGAACACGCGTTCCGCCGACACCGACACCGAGATGCCCAACTCGGCCACCCGGTCGTCATGGGCCAGGGCGGTGCGGATCCGCTCCGCCAGGTAGGCCTGGGGCTCGGCCTCAGGCACCGGGCCACTCCTCGAAGGCCGACTCGAACAGCGACTTCACCGGCCCGGCCGGCACGACCAGGTCGTTGGACTCGGCGTAGAGCAGCAGGCTCAGCACCCGGCGCACGCCGTGCTGGCGGGCCCGGCGCACGAGGTAGTCCCAGTCCAGGTCGCAGTGGGACACGATGGCCAGGGCGTCGTGCCAGTGGCGCGGCATGTGCTCGTCGTGCACCACCGCCTTGATCACGAGCAGGTCCTCGGCGGCCATGACCCTGGGGCGCTGGCCCATGAACTCCTCGGCCTTGGCCCGCGCCAGCATCTCGTCGTCGAGGAGGATGCCGCCGAGGGACTTGAAGATGACGTCCACCATGACGTTGTGCTTGAACGCCTTGTACAGCCAGTCGGGATAGGTCTGCTCGGTGCGGAAGCCGGCCTCGGCTAGGGCCCGCAGGGCGCGCCCGGCGTCCTCGGGGCGCACGAACACGTCGATGTCGTGGGTCCACCGGGGACGGCCGTGGGTGGCGGCGCCGATCCCGCCCATGAGCACGTGGGCCACGCCCGCCCCGTCGAGGGCGGCGAGGGCGTCGGCCAGCACCACGCCCAACAGGTCGTCGTCGGCCGGTCCGGCGGCGCGCTGCGCCTCCCGGAAGTTGGTGCCCGGCGCCTGGGCAGGCTTGTCGGGGATGGCGGCCACGTCGGACATCCGTGCCCGGTTCTACCCGCGGAGGAGCAGCACTACGCTGAACCGATGAGCAACGCAGACCCCGCCGACCGGCTCGAGCAGGAACTCCCCGTCGCCGACGGCGACGGCGACCTGCCCTCGCGGATCACCGACGTCGACCTCGAACTGCCCGAGGCCGACGCCCTCGAACAGGCCCTGGCCGCCGGCGGCGACCCCGACGACGACCGCCGCTGAGACAGCCCCGCGCTCACGAATCCGAATCGGCCAGCGCGGGCGCCGCCGGGCGGCACGGCTGTCAGCGGGATTTCAGCGTTGGCTCGTTACGCGTTACGAATGGCGTAGTATCCGCGCTCGACTTCGCGATTGTTCGGGGGGTTCGGCGGTCCGCGAGGAGGTCGCGATGCTGCATCGGCCAGGTAGAGGACATCGAGTGCTCGCCCTCTTGACGGCGACGGCAGCCCTCGCCCTTCTTGCGCCCGCGGGCGCCGCCCGCGGGCAGGAAGCGGGCGTGACACGCGACGAGGACGCCGCCCCGGCGCCAGCCGAGCGCCCGCCGGCCAGCGCCGCGGCGAAGGAAGTGGAGGAGGCCGGCTTCGCTGCCGCGCCAGGCGCGAGCGCCGACGCGGCGCGCCAACCCGAACCCACCGACGAACCGCCGCCCGGCGCCGCGCCGCCGCCCGTCATCGGCGGCACGCTCGCCCCGGTGGGCGCCTACCCGTTCCACGTGTTCGTCGACCTCGGGCCGGGCCTGGGCAGGTGTGGCGGGACCCTCATCTCCTCGGAGTGGGTGCTGACCGCCGCCCACTGCCTCCGCGACAGCCTGCACCCCGGCAACCTGCTTCCCTCCGAGCTGAACCTGATCATCGGGCGCACGAACCTGTCGAACGGTTCCCAGGGCGAGGTGCGGGGAGCCCAGACCGTCCTCGTCCACCCGAACTACGTCAGCAGCGACGAGGACTTCGACGTGGGCCTCATCCGGCTCAGTTCGCCGTCGACCCGGCAGTGGGCCCGCCTGGCCCTGGCCGGCGACCCGTTCGCCCCAGGCCAGACGGTGCGCGCCATCGGCTTCGGGCGGACGTGCCCCAGCTGCTCCCCGGTGAACGACCTTCGCCAGGTCGACCTACCCGTGCAGAGCGACGCCACCATGCAATCGGCCTACGGTGCCGACTTCACCCCGTCGAACATGATCGGGGCCGGCCCGCTCGCCGGCGGCGCGGACACCTGCCAGGGCGACAGCGGCGGCTCCCTGTTCGTCAGCCAGACGTTCCAGCCACCGGTGGTCGGCGTCACCAGCTGGGGCGCGCCGTGCGGGAGCGCGAACTTCCCGGGTGTCTACGCCGAGGCCTGGACGGGTTCGCTGCGTTCCTTCATCGACTCGAACGTTCCCCGCCCCTCGAATGACAACTTCCCGGGAACCACGATCTCGGGTGCGACCGGGCTCGTCGTCGGTAGCAACACCAACGCCACCGGGCAGGTGAACGAGGACTTCGTGACGAGTTTCGCCGACACCACGGTCTGGTACAGCTGGACGGCGCCGGCCACGGGCCCGGTGACGATGAACCTGCGCGACGCCGCCTTCGACACCGTGCTCTCGGTCTGGACAGGTGCGTCGGCCAGCGGGCTGACCAGTGTCGTGTCCAACGACCAGTACGGGGGCACCAACCAGTCCAAGGTCACCTTCAACGCCACTTCCGGCACGGTGTACCGCATCCAGGTCGACGGGTTCAGCGGCGCATTCGGCCCCTTCTCGCTCCAGTGGTCCCAGAACCCACCGGCGAACGACGACTGCGGCTCGGCCCAGGTGATCAGCGGGCCGACCGGCAAGGTGACCGGGACCAACGTCGGGTCGACCGGTGAGCCCGGGGAGCAGTCGGGCGGGTCGGTCCCGGACCGGACCGTGTGGTACTCGTGGACTGCGCCCGAGAGCGGCCCGGCGGTCTTCAACACTCGGGAAAGCGACTTCGACACCGTTCTCGCCGTCTATTCCGGGAACTGCCTCTCCGGCCCGCAACTCGTCGCCAACGACGATTACCTCCCCGGCGAGCCGCAGTCCAAGGTCGGGTTCAACGCCACATCCGGCACGCTGTACAGCATCCAGGTGGACGGGTTCAACGCCACGACCGGATCCGTCGTCCTGCAGTGGTCGGTCAACCGGCCCGGCAACGACGACTTTGGCAACCCGACCAGCCTGGCGGGAGCCACTGGCGCCCTGAACGGCACGACGGTGCGCTCCACGGGCGAGCCCGGCGAGGAGGACTTCCACGGCGGCGCCGTCGCCGACAACTCGGTCTGGTACAGCTGGACGCCGCCGCGGAGCGGGCTGGGCAAGGTTCGCCTGGGGAACGTGCCGGGCGGCTACTCGCCCGGCGTTGAGGTCTACACCGGGGCGTCGCTGGCGGCGTTGACGACCGCCGGCGAGGGCCTGACGGTGGCCACCTTCCGCGCCGTCTCGGGCACGACCTACCGGATCGCGGTCGACGGCCAGGGCGGCACGACTGGCACATTCCAGCTCCAGTGGACCGTCCTGACCAAGGCCGCCGACTTCGACGGCGACGGCGACACCGACCGGAGCGTGTTCAGGCCGTCATCGGGCCAATGGCTGGCCCAGGGGCAGCCCGCGGTGTCGTTCGGGATCAGCGGCGACATCCCGGTGCCGTGCAACTACGACGGCCTTGGCGGGGTGGACCGGGCCGTGTTCCGGTCGTCGACGGGCGGCTGGCACCGGGAGGGGACGGCCACCGTCTTCCACGGGATCGACGGCGACATCCCGGTGCCTGCCGACTACGACGGCAACGGCACCTGCGACATCGCCGTGTTCCGTCCGTCGGTGGGAGCCTGGTACGTCCTCGGACAGGCACCGGTCTTCTTCGGGCTGAACGGCGACATCCCCGTTCCGGGCGACTACGACAACGACGGCGACGCCGACATCGCCGTGTTCCGCCCGTCGGTCGGCGGGTGGTACCGCCAGGGGGCGACCACGACCTTCTTCGGGCTCAACGGCGACATTCCCGTTCCCGGCGACTACGACGGGGACGGCAGCACCGACATCTCGGTGTTCCGACCGGCCAACGGCGGCTGGTTCCGGCCCAGCTCCGCCACCGTGTTCCTCGGGCTTTCCGGCGACGTGCCGTCACCGGGAGACTACGACGGGAACGGCACCACCGACCGGGCCGTCTTCCGCCCCGGCAGCGGCCAGTGGTTCGTCGACGGCCAGGCGACGGTGTCGTTCGGGCTGAGCACCGACCTCCCCCTCCCGTTGCCCGACGCCATCCGCCGCTTCTTCTTTTAGCGGAAGGGGGTGGGGCTCCCCGAACGACCCCCTCGACGAGCCGCCTTACTCGTTCGCCTTCTTGGCCGTCGCCTTCTTGGCCGCCCGGGCCGGCTTCACCACCTCGCCGTGGTCGTGCACGTGGGCCTCGCCCTGGTGCTCCTTCTCGTAGTCCTCGTGGGGGTAGTGCCGGTGGGTGAGGGCGGCGTGGTCGTGCTCGTGCTCGTGCCAGGAACTCAGGTGCTCGAAGCCGCCGGTCATCTCGCGGAAGTTGTGGGTGACGTGGTAGTGCCCGTGGTCGTGCACCGTCGCGTCGTGCTTGTGCTCGTCCCACTGCTCGCCGGCGTGCGCCATTCCCGCGCCTCCTGCAGAAGTGCGGCCTGATCCGATTCGGATCCGACCTCGTACGAGTGTTTCCCTTTCCCTGCTGCCTGCTGCTCGAATCACGGTTCGAAGCGGTAGCCGACGCCCCGGGCCGTCCGGATCCACCGGGGCTGATCGGGGTCGCGCTCGACCCGCCGCCGGATCCGGCGCACGTGCTCGGTCACGGTGCTGACATCCTGCCAGTCCGACGAGGAGGCCCACACGTCGCGGAGTAGCTCCTCGCGTGTGAACACCGTGCCCGCCGACGCGGCCAGGAAGGCGAGAAGGTCGAACTCGCGGGCCGGCATCTCCACCTCCTGATCGGCGACGGTGACCGTGCGCCGGGCCCGGTCGATCTCGAGGCCGTCGAACCGCAGGACATGGCGGGTGCCGCTCGGCGCCCGGCGCAGCAGCGAGTCGATGCGCGCCGTGAGCTCCAGCGGGGAGAAGGGCTTCACCACGTAGTCGTCGGCTCCCAGCCGCAGGCCCATGACCCGGTCGGCCACGTCGTCGCGCCCGCTCACCATGATCACGGGCAGATTGCTGGTGCGCCGGAGCGAGGCGAGCACGTCGAAGCCGTCCTCGCCGGGCATCACGACATCGAGAAGGACGATGTCGGGCGGGTCGTCACGCAGCGCCTGGAGGGCGGCGGGGCCGTCGGCCACCTCGCAGACCTTGTACCCCTCCAGCGTCAGGTAGCGGCGAAGCAGGGCGCGGACCGGCTCGTCGTCGTCGACGATGAGGATCCTCGGGCCACCTTCCAGCTCCACGGTGCCATGGTAGGAGGACGCAGACTTACTCGGGTCGGGCCTTCGGCCCGAGGCCCTGACCAGGACGTTCGCGAGTTCAGTGCTGGTCAGGGCCAATAAGTCAGCGCCCTCCTAGCTAGGGGGCCAGTTGGGCGGCAATTGAGAACGTGTGGGGCATCCGGTGTCTTGCCAACGGGCACCTTGGATACAGAAGGGACATCGACGTTCGGGGTGTGGCCATCGACCCACTCCCACGCTCCTTCCCCACGCCCCGAACGTCGCCCTCTTCCCGAGGGGCGACACGCTCCCCAGATGATCGAGGGCTCACTCATCCCGTTGCGGCGGGCTCCGGGTCGAGGTCCTCGGCGAAGTGGCACGCCGACTTCACCGGGCCCACCTGGCGCAGAGCCGGGTCGTCGTGGAGGCACAGGTCTTCCCGGCGGGGGCAGCGGGGGTGGAACGAGCAGCCCGCGGGCACGGTCAGCAGCGACGGAGGCGCCCCCTCGATGGGCGTGAGCGCCTCCTTGCCCTCGGCGTTGACTTTGGGCAGCGATGCCAGCAGGCCCCGGGTGTAGGGGTGGCGGGGCCGCCGGTAGATGTCGCCCACCTGGCCCCGCTCGACCACCCGCCCGGCGTAGAGGACGGCCATCTCCTCGGCCAGGCCGGCGACGACCCCGAGGTCGTGGGTGATGAGCACCACCCCGATGCCCTTGTCGCGCCGGAGGTCGCGCAGCAGGTCGAGGATCTGGGCCTGGATGGTGACGTCGAGGGCGGTGGTGGGCTCGTCGGCGATGAGCAGGTCGGGGTCGTTGGCCATGGCCATGGCGATCATCGCCCGCTGGCACATGCCGCCCGAGAACTGGTGGGGGTAGTCCTCGGCCCGCCGCGCCGCTTCGGGGATGCCGACCCGCTTGAGCAGCTCGACGGCCCGGGCGTTGGCCGCCTTCTTTCCCACGTCAGGGTGGTGGACCCGGATGGCCTCGGCCACCTGATGGCCGATGCTGAACACCGGGTTCAGCGACGTCACCGGGTCCTGGAAGATCATGGCCAGCTTCGCGCCCCGGAGCTTGCGCAGCTCCTTGGCCGGCAGCCCGAGCAACTCCCTGCCCCGGAACTTGACCGACCCGGTCACGGTGGCGTTGCGGGGCAGCAGCCCGAGGACGGCCAGCATGGTCACGGTCTTGCCGCATCCCGACTCCCCCACGACTCCCATCACGCTGCCCTCGGGCACGGTCAGGTCGACGCCCCGGACGGCGTGCACGGTGCCCGCCTCGGTGCGGAACGTGACGTTGAGGCCTGTGATCTCGAGAATCGGCGGCGTGCTCACGAGCCGCCAAGACTACGGGCTTTGTGCAATCGTGACTATGCACGAAGGCGCGAGTCCCGCTACCGTCGATTTTTGCTGCGCCCAACGACGGGCGCGCCGTGAAGCACAAGTTGGGGGTACGACAGTGCGCAGGAAGTTCTTCGCGCTCGCAATTGTCCTGGCCATCGTCGCCACCGCCTGTGGCGGCAGTGACGACGAGGGCGCCGGCGGAACCCAGACAGGAGGCCAGGCCGCCCAGCCCGACCTCAACGCCACCATCCGGGTGGGCGCCAACGAGGATCAGTGGACGGTCAACGGCACCGGCGCGAAGGCGACGCACTTCATGTACGTCACCAACCAGAACGTCTACGAGCCCCTCGTCTACCTGGGCTCCGACTACCAGGTGAAGCCGGCGCTGGCGACCGAGTGGTCGCTGCAGCCCGACGGCAAGACGTGGCGGTTCAAGCTTCGCCAGGGCGTCAAGTGGCACGACGGCTCCAACTTCAGCGCCGACGATGTGGTCTGGAGCTGGGGCGAGCGCCAGGCCGAAGGCCGCACGCTCTCGACCGCCGCCAACACGCTCCACCCGCCGCAACCGGGCTTCAACCCTGACGCCGTCACGAAGGTCGACGACTTCACGGTCGACTTCACCCCGATCCAGCCCAACCTGCGCCTGGTCGAGCAGGTCGTGCACCCCGAGGGCCAGATCGTGAAGAAGGGCACCCACAACGACACGCCGCCCTACGCCGGCACCGGCCCCTACAAGTATGTCTCCTACGTCGAGAAGCAGACCGCGGTCTTCGAGCGCAACGAGGCCTACTGGGGCGAGAAGCCCAAGGTGAAGCGGTTCGAGATCCAGTTCATCCCTGACCCCGTCGCCCGCCTCCAGGCCCTCAAGTCGGGCCAGGTGGACTTCGTCTACGACCTGCCGCCCGACGCCACCAAGTCCCTCGAGAACGACCCCAACTTCAAGATCGTCCGCTCCCAGCCGGGGCGCAACCACCTGATCTACATCAACGTGACCGCCGGCCGCCTGACGGCCGAGAAGGCCGTCCGGGAGGCCGTGTCCTACTCGCTCGACCGCCAGGCCTACGTCAACGTCGTCCTGGAAGGCAACGGCGAGCCGGGTCGCTGGATGGCTCCCAAGTCGGTGCTCGGCTCGGCCGCCGACTCGGTGGCCCCGATCCCCCGCGACCTGGGCCGGGCCCGCAGCGTGCTCGACCAGGCAGGCTGGCGGGCCGGCTCCGACGGCATCCGAGTGAAGGACGGCAACCGCCTCAAGCTCATCCTCCTCGGCCAGCAGGAAGTGGCCGAGACGGCGCTGACCGTCATCCAGGCCAACCTCAAGGAGGCCGGGATCGACGTGGAGATCAAGAAGACGCCTGACGTCGCCACCCGCAACTCGCTCTACAGCCAGGGCCGCGGCGACTTCGACCTCGACCTGGAGCCGCCCAACCAGAACGACGGCAACCCGGCCTTCCTGCCCGTGCTGCGGATGTCCAAGCGGTCGGCCACCAACGTGCAGTTCACGCCCCAGGGCGCGGCCAGCGACGCCTTCGAGGCTGAGGTCGACAAGTCCCTTACGGCCAAGACCACGGCCGAGGCCCAAACTGCGTCGGCCAACATGATGAAGCTGCTGATGAACCAGGAGTACATCGTGTCCGGCCTGGCGGGCGTCTTCCGCATTTACGGGATGGCCAAGAACGTGACCTTCACCGACCCCCATCCCTCGTTCACCAACCAGACCTGGTTCAGCCTGGCGGTGGCACCCAAGGCGTAAGTGCGGCGAGCACTTAGTCAGGTATCAACGCTCCCGGTACGTTCTGCGGTAGCCGCGCCCCGCCGGGCACGGCTATCGCAGAACCAGTTTGGTGGGGGGAATACCGTGCGTATCGCGCTCGCGCCCGTCCTGGGCTTCATCGCCACCGCGTAGTAGGGGTCGTAGATGGGGCGCTACATCGCGAGGCGGTTGCTGGTCGCGATACCGACCCTGCTGGCCCTGTCGTTCTTCATCTTCGCCCTCGTCTCAGCGGCGCCGGGTGACCCCGCAGAAGAGGGGGCCCGGCGCCTCGAGGGAACGAGCGTCACCGACGAGCAGATTGAGGCGTTCCGCAGGGAGTTGAAGCTCGACCGGCCGTTCCTGGTGCAGTACGGCAGCTGGCTGAAAGGCCTGGCCACCGCCGACCTGGGCCTGTCGTTCGCCAAGCGGCGGCCGGTGACGACGATCATCCGGGAGCGCCTCCCGGCAACCGCCGAACTGGCCGCCGCCGCCTTCACCCTCATCGTCGTGGTGGCCATCCCCCTCGGGATCCTGGCCGCCCTGTTCTACCGGCGATGGCCCGACCACCTCCTGCGGGTGCTGGCCCTGGTCTTCGCCTCGATGCCGGGGTTCTTCTTCGCCTACCTGCTCATCATCTACCTGGTCACGCACCTCAAGCTGCTCCCGGTGGCGGGCCGCGACGGGTTCGACACCCTGATCATGCCGGCCATCACGGTGGCCATAGGGCCCACGGCGGTGATCTCGCGCCTGTTGCGGTCGAGCCTGCTGGAGGTGTTCGGGGAGGACTACATCCGCACCGCCCGCAGCAAGGGCGTGAAGCAGACGATGGTCGTCATCCGCCACTCGCTCCGCAACGCCGCCATCCCGCTCGTCACCCTGCTGGGCGGGCTGGTCGGCGGCCTGCTCGAAGGCGTGGTCATCACCGAGGTGATCTTCGCCTGGCCCGGCCTCGGGTCACTCACGTTCGAGGCCATCTCCCAGCGGGACTACCCGATGATCCAGGCCGTCGTCCTGCTGGCCGGCGCCATCTACCTGCTCGTGAACCTCATCGTCGACATCTCCTACGGCGTGCTCGACCCCCGCATCCGCCTGGAAGGCAACGTTGGGCGGGTCTGAGGCCAGCCTGCTCCTCGCCGGCTCCGACCAGCATCTGGCGGCCGGCACCCGGCGGCGGATGTTCCGCCGGCTGGCCCGGGACCGGGCCGCCCTGGCCGGCCTGGTCATCATCGCCGTGATGGTGCTGGCCTGCCTTCTGGCCCCATGGATCGCGGCCCACGACCCGATCCAGACCACCTGACGTCCGAGGGACGGTTCCAGGGGCCGAGCACCGCTCACCCGTTCGGCACCGACGAGGTGGGGCGCGACGTGTTCTCCCGCATCCTCCATGGCGGGCGGCTGTCGCTGGGCATGGCCCTGTCGGCGACGGTCGGGATCACGATCGTGGGCATCGCCCTCGGCCTGGCGTCGGTGTTCTACGGGCGGCTGGCGGAGACGGTGATCATGCGTACGGTGGACGTGCTCCTCGCCCTGCCCACCCTCATCCTCGCCCTCGTCATCGTCGGCCTGCTGGGCCAGGGCCTGCGCAACCTGATCATCACGATCATCCTCGTGCAGTGGCCCCGCTACGCCCGCCTGGTGCGGGGCATGGCCCTGAAGGTGCGGGCCGCCGAGTTCGTCGAGGCGGGACGGGCGGCGGGCGCGGGCAGGATCCGATTGATCGTCCGCCACATCCTGCCCAACCTGATCGGCCCCGTCGTCGTGTTCTCGACGGTGGACATGGGCGCCACCCTGCTGGCCGTTTCCGGCCTGTCGTTCCTCGGCTTCGGCGTGGCCCCGCCCACGCCCGAGTGGGGAGCGATGCTTTCCGAGGCCCGCTTCCAGATCGACCGGGCGCCGCTGCTGCTGGTGTTCCCCGGCGCCGCCATCTCGATGGTCGTCCTCGCCTTCAACCTGGCCGGCGACGGCCTACGCGACCTCCTCGACCCCCGCACCCAGGCCCTGCCGCCGAAGCGCCGGTTCCTGCACCGGTCGCCCGGCTCGGGCGAGGCCGACGCCAAAGCGCTGGCCGACACGGCCGCCGTGGCCGCCGACCCCCTGGTCAAGCCGGCCGCCGCCACCGGCCCGCCGTAGCCTCCGGCCCGCGTCAGCCGGCCTGCTCGGCGAGCAGGGCGAGGGCCTTCATGGGGCCGACCACGATGAGCAGGTCGCCGGTCGCGAGCACGTCGTCGGCCTTGGGCGGGACCACCACCTGGCCGCCGTGGCCCTTCACGGCGAGGATCATCACGCCCTCGTAGGGCGAGCAGGCGTCCCGCACGGTGAGGCCGCCGAGCATCGACGCCGGGCCCACCACCAGTTCCTCGATGCGCAGGTCGGGCGACACGGTGACCATGTCCACGAACTCCAACATGGCGGGCTGGCGGGCCAGGGCCGCCATCCGGGTGCCGCTCAGGCGGTAGGGCGACACCACCCGGTCGCTCCCCGCCCGCCGCAGCGCCTCCACCGACTCGACCGAAGACGCCCGGGCGATGATGAACAGGTCGGGGTTGCGGGCCCGGGCCAGCAGGGTGATGTACACGTTGACGGCGTCGGAGTCGACGCAGCACAGCAGGGCCTTGGCCCGGGTGATGCCGGCCTGCTCAAGCACGTCCTCCCGGGTCGGGTCGTCGACCAGGTAGGGCACGCCCGCACCGGCCAACGCCGGCTCCAGGGACGGATCGTGCTCGACCACGACCACGTCCGCACCCTGGGCCACCAGCTCCTCGACGGCCGAGCGGCCCACCCGGCCGAACGCGCACACCACGTAGTGGCCCCGCAGGGCGTCGATCCGCTGGCGCATGCCCCTCCTCGTGAACGACCGGCCAAGCTCGCCGCTGGCCACCAGCCCCGTCAAGACGCCCAGCAGGCTGAACGCCGCTCCCATGCCGATGACGACGACCGACAGGGTGAACACCCGCCCGCCCGTGCCCAGCGGCTCGATCTCCCCGAACCCCACCGTGGTCAGGGTCGTGACCGTCATGTAGACGGCGTCGACGAACCCGAACCCCTCCAGCACCATGTACCCGGCCGTGCCGTAGACCAGGGCGAAGCCGAGCAGGGCGACGGGCAGCCGCACCGGCGACGCGAACAGCCGCAGCGGCCTCATCGAACTGTGGCGTCCAGGTGTTGCTGGACAACACTTTTCCGCCTCAGAAGCCATGGGGCGGCGGACACGAGCACCATGGGGCGGCATTCTGCCGCTACCGGGCCTCAGGCGGCGATGCGCAGGAGGCTCGCCAGCTGGCTCACCAGGCGGTCGAGGTCGAGGGTCTTGTCGAGCAGGCCGAGGGTCTCGCCCAGCTGGGCCTCGGTGACCGCGTCGCGGTCGACGGCGGTCAGCAGCACCACGCCCGCCGACGGCACCGCGGTGCGGATGCCGGGCAGGGCCTGGAGGCCGTTCATGCCCGGCATGTTGACGTCGAGCACGACCAGTTCGGGCCGGTGGCGGGCGGCGGCGGCGATGGCCTCCTCGCCGTCGGACGCCTCGGCGACCACCTGGAACTGGCCGTCCAGCTCCATGGCCAGCCGGATGGCGGCCCGCAGTTCGGACCGGTCGTCGACCAGCAGGGTGCGCACCGGGTGGCG
>Ga0187892_10008835_pt1 | contig 13558 bp, 13 predicted proteins | sample MA1701073metaG_FD_139345 | JGI IMG/M metagenome (GOLD analysis project Ga0187892, IMG submission 139345) | Bio-ooze microbial communities from a basaltic lava cave in the Kipuka Kanohina Cave System on the Island of Hawaii, USA - MA170107-3 metaG ...
CGCGCAACGCGATCCACCTGCAGCGCCTCAAGGACAAGCTCGGCAATCGCTCGAACGCGTCGAGCGAGATCGAGCTCGCCGGCGCGTTCGGGCTCCTGCTCGGCGAGCCCGGGCGCGGCGTCCGCACCATCCTCGAGATGGTCCAGCACACGCGGCTCGACTGCGTCGCAGGCAGCACCGGCCTCTTGCGCCAGGCCGTGGCGCAGGCGCTCCACCACGCGGAGCACCGCGCGGCCTTCGGGCGCCGGCTCGCCGAGCAGCCGCTCATGCAGAACGTGCTCGCCGACCTCGCGCTCGAGTCCGAGGCGAACACCGCGCTGATGCTCCGCCTCGCGCGCGCCTTCGAGGCGCCCGAGGGCTCGGCCGAGCGTGCGTTCGCGCGGATCGCCACCGCGGCCGGCAAGTACTGGGTGTGCAAGCGCGCGCCGCAGGCCATCGCCGAGGCCATGGAGTGCCTCGGCGGCGGCGGCTACGTCGAGGAGTCGATCCTGCCGCGGCTCTATCGCGAGGCGCCCGTGAACGCGATCTGGGAGGGCTCGGGCAACGTCATCTGCCTCGACGTGCTACGCGCGCTCGTGCGTGAGCCCGAGTGCGCTCCGGCGCTGCTCGCCGAGCTCGAGCTCGCGCGGGGCGCCGACCGCCGCCTCGACGCCTGGACCGCGCGCCTCGAGGCCGAGCTCGCCGATCCGGCCGACGCCGAGCTGCGCGCGCGCCGCCTGGTCGAGCGCATCGCGCTCGCGCTGCAGGCCTCGCTGCTCGTGCGCGGGGCGCCCGCGTTCGTGGCCGACGCCTTCTGCGCCGCGCGCCTCGGCGATGCCGATGGCATCGCCGGGCTCCAGTTCGGCGCACTGCCGCGCGGGGTGAAGTGCGGGAAGCTTGTGGAGCGGGCGGGGGTGGAGAGGTAGTGCCCCGGGGCATCCGCGCAGTCAACTAGGATCGAACGCTCATCAGCAACAGAACCTTCGCGTGTTCGATCATTGTGACTGCTTGCTCGCGCTTCACGGTGGGAGGGTCGTCGAGGAACTCGTCGAGCGGATGACCCCCTCCGAGATAGTCGAAGAGCGTTTCCATGGGAACGCGGGTGCCGGCGAACACAGGCGTGCCGCCCATGACGTCGGGCCTACGCTCGATGACCGGGAAGGAAGGGATCTGCACGGCAGGACGGTAGTCGCCGATTGAACCCGGCGCACCGGACAGGTTGAAGCGAGTTGCCTCGTTCTTCGTTGAACCCTCGTTTCGAAGCGGGTGAGCAGGCCGCCCGACTCTGGCATCCTCCAGCCTCACGATGCGCCGGTATCAGGTCGCTCGCCGCGAAGATCTTGTTGCGTTCGTTGCTGACGCGCTTCGCTTGTCCGGTGCGGAGATCGTCGCCCCCGCGAACTCGAGCTCTGCGCCGTTTGAGTTCGCCGTGCGCATGCCGAGCGGGGAACGCCTCAATCTGATCTGCTACGCGTTCCTGGCTAACAAGTACCGGCAACGAAATCGCCCCGTCGATGAGCATCGCTTCCAGATCAAGTACGGGAGCGACTTCGAGTCTCTTCACAGGCTCTACATCGCCGATGAGCCAGGGAAGCTGACACTCTTCTTCGGAGTGCATCTGGAGGAGGGTGTTTTCGTCGCGTGCGACCCTGCGATGCATCGCTGGACTCGCTTCTCCCGCTCCGTCGAGTTCAAGACTCGTGAAGTTCTCGAGATCAACCGCACTGGTTGGCACGGATGGGAGAGGGATCGGAGGCGCGGGAGGGACGTAGCTCCGAACGAAGACCTTCGAACGGAGGCTCTCCTTGGCTTCACGCCGGCCAACTTCACTCGCTACGTCACTTTCGAACGACTTGCCACGGGAATGGACCCAGGCGAGCGCTTGCTGCTCGCGGAGAGGGTGGCTTCTCGTCCCTCGAGCATCGTCTCCGCGGCTGCCCATCCACTCGAAAGGGAGCTCGGGCTGTCCGCGCATCAGATTCTTGATCTGATCGGCGATGCCTTTCGCCTGAAGGTCGCCGTGCGCGGCGGCGCCGCAAACTACCACCTCGGGCAGTATCTACGAAGCCGCCCCACGCTGGAGTCGGTTCGCGCGATTGATGAAGATCGCAAGCCAGATTTCGAGATCGTCTTCCGCGGAAGACCCATGTACATCGAGTGCAAGAACGTCGGTAAGAAACTGACTGCGAGTGGGGCTCCGCGAGTGGACTTTCAGAAGACGCGAGCTTCTAAGGCAGACCCTTGTAGCCGCTACTACCGGAAGGAGCAGTTTCAGGTCCTCGCTGCCTGCCTGCATGCGACGACTGAGAGATGGGAGTTTCGATTCTGCGCGACGCAGGATCTTCCCACCCATCCGACGTGTGCAGGTCGAATCTCAGATCGAGTTGTGGCGAGTGGCAGGAGCTGGCACGAGGACGTGGAGCCGGTGCTGGAACGTGTGGCTGCTACTTCGTGAGCTCCTGGAGGCAGGAAGGGCACTCGAGACGAAGGACGCACTCATGGCAGCGGGGTGTGATCGCCGTGCAGGTCCCACGGCCATGGGAGACGAGGCTCACGTGGAGCGAAGGCCGTAGCTCGCGAGGGATCGAATCTTCAAGCGTCTGGGATCGCGGCTCACTCCATGCGGAGTTCGGGGCGAAGCCCAGGCGCTGCATCACCCGCCACACGTGCGTGTCCACTGGGCAGGTTTGGCGATCGAGCGCGTAGAGCATCACGCAGCGGGCGGTCTTCCGTCCGACTCCGGGCAGGCTCGTCAGGTACTCCTCGACCTGATCGTCCGGAAGCGCCCGAAGGTGACCGAGGTCGAGCTTCCCCTCGCGCTGCTCGATTTCCTTGAGGATCGCTTGGATCTGGCTCGTCTTGGTAGGAGCGAGACCGGCGTCGGAGAGAAGCTCCTCGAGTTCATCCGGTGGGGCGTCCCTCACGGCCCTCCATCCGGGCATCGACTCGCGAAGCGCGGCGTACGCCCGCCGGTACTTGATCTCCTGAGTCATCCGAGACAGGACAAGGAAGATCAGGTCGTCGAGCGGATCGGTCGGGTTGTAGTGCCGCGGGCTGCCGTAGGTCTCTCGAAGGGTCGCCTCGATCCGGCGAAGCCGTGCCTCCTCGCTCTTGACTAAGCGCGACTTTCGTGTTTTCATCGCCTGCCATCGGTCCCGCGGAGGTTCATGATGCCTGCGCAGGATAGGCCTCATCCGGGGGGAGCAGAGGTGAAGCCCACTGTCATCAGCCTGTTCAGTGGCGTGGGTGGGCTCGATCTGGGATTTGAGGCGGCGGGTTTCCGGACAGCCGTCGCGCTCGAGATCGATCGGACCTCGTGCCAGACGATTCGACTGAATCGCGACTGGCCGGTCATCGAGGCCGACATCCACGCCGTCTCTTCGAGGGACCTGCTGAAGACGGCGGGACTCCGCCCACGTGAGGTCGACGTTCTGATCGGGGGCCCTCCTTGTCAGCCGTTCTCCAAGTCCGGCTACTGGGCCACCGGGGATTCGAGGCGGCTCGACGATCCAAGAGCCGACACGCTCACCGCCTTTCTCCGCGTGCTCAGGGACGCAAGGCCGAAGGCGTTCCTTCTGGAGAACGTCCGTGGGCTCGCCTACTCCGGCAAGGATGAGGGGTTGAGGCACCTGCTGGAGGGAATTGACGAGGTCAACCGAGCCGCGCGAACGAAGTACCACGTTGACTGGAAGATCCTGAACGCAGCGGACTACGGCGTGCCCCAGCTACGTGAGCGGGTCTTCCTCGTCGGCAGCCGGGACGGGCGCAGGTTCAACTTCCCGCAGCCGACTCACGCCGCGGAGGCCGATACGTCGTTATTTCCGTTGGAGCAACACCGAACGACCTGGGATGCCCTCGGCGACTTCGACGAGGACGACGACGATCCCGCATTGGTCGTAGGCGGGAAGTGGGGTGACCTGCTGCCGACGATCCCAGAGGGCGAGAACTATCTCTTCCACACGAACCGCGGACGAGGAAAGCACCTCTTCGGGTGGAGGCGGCGTTTCTGGAGCTTCCTGCTGAAGATCGCCAAGGCGCGACCGTCGTGGACGATTCAGGCCCAACCCGGACCCGCAACCGGCCCCTTCCATTGGCGCAGCCGCCGCCTCAGCGCGCGCGAGCTCTGCCGGCTTCAGACCATGCCCGATGGGGTCAAGTTCGACTGCCCTCGGGCTGAAGTGCAGAGAATGCTCGGAAACGCAGTCCCCTCACTTCTTGCTGAAGTGCTCGCTCGAGAGATCAGGATTCAGCTGCTAGACGGCCCCCGCCGCCGCGAGACTCCGAAGCTGCTTCCGCCGAATCGTGGCGAGTCGCCGCCTCCCGAACGCCTCCGACCGGTGCCCAAGAAATATATATCGCTGATCGGAGAGCACTCCGATCATCCTGGAACTGGACTTGGCTTCAGTCGGGAGCGGTCTGCGCGAGGCTAAGAGCCTTCGGTCGTGACCCCGACGCTTCTTCAATGCCCCCGGTACTCCGCCTTCCCCCGCGACATCGCGAACTGCTCCTCGGGCGAGAGCACGAGGCGGTTCCGGCCGAAGAGGGCGAAGTAGAGGATCGTGATCGCGTAGTAGATCGCGACGCCGAGGATGGGCGCCCGGAAGGCGGGGTCGGTGGCCTGAAAGTAGATCGTCACGACCGCGATCACGAGGGTGATGAGCGCGCCGGGGATGCCGAAGGGGCTCCGGTACGGGCGCTCGATGTCGGGCAGGCGGATGCGGAGCAGGATGAACGAGATGGCCTGCATGACGTAGGAGATCATGGCGCCGAACACGGCCATGTTGAGGAGCGCCGCGCCGATGAAGGCGCCGCCGCGCTCCTGGCCGTACGCGTACCAGATGAAGAGCATGACGCCGAGGCCGACGGCGCTGCCTGCCACGAGCGCGACCTGCGGCGTGTGGTGGCGGCCGTGCGTCACCGAGAGGAAGCGCGGGAAGTAGCCCGCGCGCGAGAGCGAGTAGATCTGGCGGCCGAACGCCCAGATGATGGCGTGGAAGCTCGCGACGAGGCCCATGATCGCGACCAGCGCGAGGAGCTTCGCGATGTCGGTGCCGAACAAGGTGCGGAAGCCGTCGAGGAGCGGCTCGCCGGAGGCCTTGAGCCCCCACGAGCCGGGCGCGAGGCTCGCGTTCAGCGTGAGCACGGCGAACGCGCTCAGCACGAGCGTGAAGATCCCGAGCAGGATGCCGGTGGGCATGTCCTTCCGCGGATCGACCGACTCCTCGGCCGCGAGCGGCAGCTGCTCGATCGCGAGGTAGAGCCACACCGCGAACGGCAGCGCGGCGAGCACGCCGTGGATGCCGTCGGGGAACCAGGGGCCGCCGCCCTGGGGCAGCTCGACGAGCGCGCCGTCCGGCCCGACGCCGACGTTCATCGCCCAGCGCGCGAACTCGATCTCGGGGAGCGCGTTCAGGTAGAAGAAGACCAGGCAGGCGAGCGCCCCGAGCGTCACGAATACGGTGACGCGGAACGACAGCTCGACGCCGAACAGGTTCGCGCCCACGAAGGTCGCGTAGCCGAGGATCCAGTAGACGGGCTGGAAGCCGGGCCCCGTCTCGAGGATGGCGCCGAGGTAGGAGCCGATGAAGAACACCACCACGGCGGGCGTGAGCACGTACTCGATGTTCTCCGCGACGCCGGTGACGAAGCCTCCCCACGGCCCCATCGAGGAGCGCGCGAACGAGTAGGCGCCGCCGGTGTGCGGCAGTGCGGGTGACATCTCGGCGAGCGAGTAGGTGAGGCCGAGGTACATCAGCGTGATGAGCACGGTCGCGACGAACATCGAGCCCCAGCCGAAGGCGAGGCCGAAGTTCCAGCCGGAGAAGTGGCCGGAGATGACGGCGCCCACGCCGAGCGCCCAGAGCGAGAGCACGCCCGCGTAGCGCCTTAGCTTGCGCTGGGCGAAGTACTCCGCGCCCACCTGCTCGTACTTCACGCCCGCCGGTCCTTCGTCCGCCATGCACTTCCTCCTGCACCCGGGTTCCATCCTCGATGGCCGCCGCATAGAATGCAAGCCTCTCGCGGAGGCCCGATGAAAGCTCCCAGCTGGACGATCGGCGACGTGCGCATCACCTCGGTGAAAGAGGTCGAGCTCCCGATCCCGGGTGCGGGGATCGTCCCCGAGGCGACGCCCGAGGCGCTCGCCCCTCACGCCGCGTGGCTCCGGCCGCACTTCGTCACCGAAGACGGGCGGCTGCGCCTCCTGGTCCAGGCGCTCGTCGTCGAGTCGCGCGGGCGGCGCATCGTGGTGGACACCTGCGTCGGCAACGACAAGGACCGCACGCTGCCGGTCTTCCACCACCTCGAGACGCGTTTTCTCGACGACCTCGCGCAGGCGGGCTTTCCGCGCGAGACGATCGACACGGTCGTCTGCACGCATCTCCACGTGGACCACGTGGGCTGGAACACGCTGAAGGTCGGCCCGCGTTGGGTCCCGACCTTCCCGAACGCGCGCTACCTGGTGGTTCGGTCGGAGTGGGAGCACTGGTCGAAGGAGGAGGACCGCACCTTCGGCGACGTGCTCGGCGACTCGGTGCGGCCGATCTTCGAGGCGGGTCTCGTCGACCTGGTCGAGCCGGGCCATGTGCTCACCGACGAGGTCGCGCTCGAGCCGACGCCGGGCCACACGCCTGGGCACGTGAGCGTCCGCATCCGCTCGGGCGGCCGCGAGGCGGTGATCACGGGCGACCTGATGCATCACCCCGCGCAGTGCGCGCACCCGGGCTGGGCGAGCAGCGCTGACGTCGATCCCGAGGCGGCGCGCCGCACGCGGCGGGCCTTCCTCGAGGCGCAGGCCGGGCGCCCGGTGCTCGTGATCGGCACCCACTTCGCGGGGCCCCACGCGGGCCGGATCGTCCGCGACGGCGCGGCGTATCGCTTCGAGCGGGCCTGACCCGCGGGGCGGCCGGCTGCGGAGAGAGGATGGGAGCCGCTCTGGCCCCCGCGGGCGTCTCAGCGCGTCACAGAAGCTGTCTCGCGCAAAATCCTGCACAAAATCGCCATCTTCTGCACTTGCCCCTGTGACGCGTCGCGTCTAAGCTCCGGCCTTCGGGGGTGAGGTGGGACGTCGGGGCTGGGCAGTTCTATTGCTGGCGGCGGTGCTGGTCCTGATTGGGATCGGCGGCGGCGCGGCGCTCTTCGGGCTGGCCCGGCTGGTGGATCCGGTCGCGGCCGCGCTCGGCGGCTCGGCCCTGGTGCTCGGGCTGGTCGCGCTCTCGACCGCCCTCGGGCTGGTGGTGCGGCTCCGCGTGCTGCGCGGCCGCATCCCGATCTGCGCCGGCTGCAAGCAGGTGCGTGACCGCGCCGGCGAGTGGAACCGGCTCGAGGCCTATCTCGAGGCGCACTCGCACGCCGAGTTCACGCACGGGCTCTGCGAGGCCTGCCAGGCCGGGCTCCACGCGCGGACGGTGTCCACCTCCTCGCGACGCGCTTGATGGGGACGTTCTTCGAAACGTCGAAACGCGAGGAGACCTTCCCTCCGTTTTGACGTTTCGAAGAACGTCCCCGCTCCTCCCGGCTAGACTGCCCTCCCGTGCCGCACATCACCCGCTACAGCGTGATGCCGATCCCGCCGGTCGAGGCGCACACGGCGTGGTTCGACGCCGGCCCGCTCCGGATCGGGGTCGAGTACCGCCTGCTGACGGACGCCGTCGCCGCCGCGAACCAGCTCGACGCAGCGACTGGCGACGAGCGCGGCCAGACAATGGAGCTCGACGACCGCGGCGTCTCGCTCCACGTCTGTGGAGAGCAGGACGGCGAGTGGCGCGAGTTCCTGCGCTTCGACTGCTTCGTCGAGGATCCGCACTACCACTACGTCTCGTGGCGCGCGAAGGCGAACGAGATGGTCCACCTCGACCCCGTCGCCGACGGCGATCCGCTCGCGTGGGCGCTCGAGCGCATCCGCACGCGCCTCCCGCAGATGCTCGCGCGCGCCGGCGCCGCCGACGTGGCCGCGCGCGTGAATCACGCCGCGCTCGAAGACGCGCTCCCGCGCGTCACGCAGGCTGCCTTCCGGGCGCGCTACGAGCACGACGCGGAGAAGGTGCTCGCGGCGGCCGTGGCGGCGGGAGGAAGCCGATCTTGAGCGCGGGCGCGAAGCCCGGCGGCGCGGCCGCGCTCCGCGCGCGCCTCGGCCATCCTGTCGTCGATGCGGACGGTCACGTGATCGAGACGGCGCCCGTCTTCCAACCCTTTTTCGAGGACTACGTCCGCAAGATCGGCGGCGCGGACCTCGTGAAGCGCTGCCGCGTGATGGACTTCGACGAGATGGTGCTGCGGCCCTGGAGCCAGCTCTCGTGGGACGAGCGGCGCGCGACCTGGGCAACGCGGCCCTCCTGGTGGTCGCTCCCCGCCGCGAACACGCTCGATCGCGCCACCGCGCACCTCCCGAAGCTGCTGCACGCCCGCCTCGACGACCTCGGCATCGACTTCGCGGTGCTCTACGGGAGCCGCACGCTCACCACCACCGCGCTCAAGGACGACGAGGTGCGGCAGGTCGCCTGCCGGGCGCTCAACACGTTCAACGCCGAGGTGTATGCGCCGTACGCCGACCGCCTGACGCCGGCCGCGCACATCCCGATGCACACGCCCCGGGAGGCGATCGCCGAGCTCGAGCACGCCGTCGGCACGCTCGGCATGAAGGCGATCATGATCAACGGCCTCGTGCACCGGCCGATCGGGGCCGCGGCCGCACACGATCCGCGACTCCCGTCCTGGGGCTCGGGCTCCGGCGAGCGGCTCGACTGCCTCGGCCTCGACAGCGCGCACGACTACGACCCGTTCTGGCGGCGCTGCGTCGAGCTGCGCGTGGTGCCGGCCTCGCACACGCCTGGCATGGGCTGGGGCAGCCGCCGCTCCGTCTCGAGCTACATGGCGAACCACCTGGGGAGCTTCGGCGCGAGCATGGAGGCGCAGTGCCGCGCACTCTTCATGGGCGGGGTGACGAAGCGCTTCCCCGAGCTCGCCTTCGGACTCCTCGAGGGCGGCGTCTCCTGGGCCTGCCAGCTCTACGCGGACCTGATCGGCCACTGGGAGAAGCGCAACCGCGAGTCCATCCACCAGCTCGACCCGGCGCGCATCGACACCGCGCTCGTGCTGCGCCTCTTCGAGCAGTACGGCGATCGCTTCTTCCACAAGGACGTGCCGGGGCTCGCCGAGGCCTTCACGCAGCTCGAGCCGGCGCCGCCCTTCCTCGACGAGTGGGAGGCCTGCGGCATCGAGCGCAAGGAGGACGTCCGCGAGCGCTTCGTGCCGAGCTTCTTCTTCGGCTGCGAGGCGGACGACGTCGGCGTGGCCTGGGCGATGAACGCGCGGATGAACCCGTTCGGTGCGAAGCTCCAGGCCATGTTCAGCTCCGACCTCGGCCACTGGGACGTCGAGGACATGACCGGGATCCTGCCCGAGGCGCACGAGCTGGTGGAGGACGAGCTGGTCAGCCCGGCCGACTTCCGGGACTTCGTGTTCGGGAATCCGGTGCGTTTCTACACGCGCCTCAACCCGGACTTCTTCCGCGGCACGCGCATCGAGCTGGACGTGGCGCATTTCCTCCGGGCCAAGCCGTGACGCTCGCGGGCGCGGTCGCCGTCGTCACGGGCGCCTCGCGCGGCATCGGGAAGGGCTGTGCGCTCGAGCTGGGCGCAGCCGGCGCCACCGTCTACGTCACGGGCCGCACGGTCGAGCCGGGGAAGCACCCGCTGCCGGGCACCGTCGGTGTCACGGCCGAGGAGGTGTCGAAGCTCGGCGGCCGCGGCATCGCGGTCGCCTGCGACCACCGCGACGACGCGGGCGTGGCGCGCCTCTTCGAGCGGGTCGCCGACGAGTCGGGCGGCCGGCTCGACGTGCTCGTGAACAGCGCCTTCCTGATCCCGAAGGAGCTCACGTCCGGGAAGCCCTTCTGGGAGTGTCCCCTCTCGAACTGGGACGACATGGTCGGCGTCGGCACGCGCGGGGCCTACGTGGCGAGCTGGCACGCAGCGCGGCTCATGGTGCCGCGGAAGCGCGGGCTCATCGCGAGCGTCTCCTCGTCCGGAGCCCGGGAGTACGCCTGGCACGTGGCGTACGGAGTCGGGAAGTGCGCGCTCGACCGCCTCACGGCGGACGCTGCGCACGAGCTCCGGAAGCACGGCGTCGCGGTCGTCTCGCTCTGGCCCGGCCTCGTGCTGACCGAGCGCCTCGAGGGCGCGGCGAAGGCCGGGATCCCCGGGCTCGACTTCTCGAAGGCGGAGTCGCCGCGCTTCACCGGCCGCGCGGTGGCCGCGCTCGCCGCCGACGCGGACGCCGCACGCTGGAGCGGCCGCGCGCTCGCCGTGCGCGAGCTCGCCGACGACTATGGCTTCACCGACGTGGACGGGCGCCTTCCGGGCGGCCCGCTCCACGACCGACCGTGGCGTGCAGCCACCACCTGAGGGAGGAAACGTGAGAATCGCACTCGTCCGACCGGCTCTGCTCGTCCTGCTGCTCGTGCTCGCGGGCTGCACGCACTACCCGGGCGGCATCGCGCCCTCGACCATCCCGCTCGCGCCCGGGGGCTACACGGTCGTGAAGGAGCACGTCAGCGGCTCGGACTGCCGCGTGGCGCTGCTCGGGATCCTGCCCCTGTCGGCCGGGAACAAGACATCGAACGCGATCGCCGACGCCCTCAGCGAAGCGCCGGGCGCGACCGCCCTGGTGAACGTCACCTCGGACGCCTACTCGCAGTATTGGATCCTCTGGAGCAACACCTGCACCGAGGCCCGCGGCACGGCGGTGAAGCCGAACTGAGCGCGCCTACCAGGGCATGACGTGCCAGATGCGGAGCTGGAGCGTCAGCGCGTAGGCCATCAGCGCGGTGAACGCCAGGATTCCCACCGGGAGCACGATGCGCAGCGTCCTGTCCATGGATCCTCCGGGTGACGAGCCGGGGAGGAGCAAGAAGCGCGCCAGCCCGCGGGGCGCGCCCGGCGGCCGGCGTGACGGCGCTGGGGCGGGGTGTCCGTGGCCGGCGGGGCGGCGCGCCGCTTGCTGAAGCGCCTCGCGGCCGGCTTCTTCCTCGTCCTCTTCGCGGCGCTCGCCGCTGCTGCGCTCTACGCGCTCTGGCCCGAGCGGGCGAGCTTCGACCCCACGCCGCTCCTCGCGGCCGCCGAGCGCTACGAGGTGCGCATCCTCCGCGACCGCTTCGGCGTGCCGCACGTCTACGGAAGGCGCGACGCGGACGTCGCGTACGGCCTCGCCTTCGCGCACGCTGAGGACGACTTCGACACGATCCAGCGCGTGCTGCTCGCTTCGCGAGGGCAGCTCGCGCGCGTCGAGGGGCGAGACGCCGCGCCCGCGGACTTCCTGTTCCACTGGTTCGGGGTGGCCGAGGCGGTCGAGGCGGGCTGGGAGCGCGAGGTCACGCCCGAGGTGCGCGCCATCGCCGAAGCGTATGCCGACGGCGTGAACCACTATGCGGCGCTCCATCCCGACGAGGCGCTGCCCTTCGCCATTCCCGCCAGCGGCCGCGACGTGGTGGCGGGCTTCACGTTCCGGACGCCCTTCTTCTATGGCCTCGAGCGGGAGCTCGCGCCCCTCTTCGACGAGGAGCGCTCGCCCGAGGAGGTCCTCGCGCTCGGCACCGGCTCCAATGCGATCGCGGTCGCGCCCTCGCGCTCGGCGGATCGCGTCACGCGGCTCCTCGTGAACTCGCATCAGCCGTACACCGGGCCCGTCGCGTGGTACGAGGTGCGGCTCAGGAGCGAGGCGGGCTGGGACATGGCGGGCGGCGTCTTCCCGGGCTCGCCCGTCGTGCTCCACGGCACGAACCGCAACCTCGGCTGGGCCTCGACGGTGAACACGCCCGACCTGGTCGACGTGTACCGGCTCGAGATCGACCCGGCGGACCCGGACCGCTACCGGCTCGACGGCGAATGGCACCGCCTCGAAAGGGGCGAGGTCGAGGTCTCGGTGAAGTTCTTCGGGCGCCTCCGCTTCCCCGTGCGGCGCGAAACCCTCCGCTCGGCGCACGGGCCGGCGCTCCGGACGAAGCACGGCACGTTCGCCCTCCGCTTCGTCGGGCTCGGCGAGCTCCGAACCCTGGAGCAGTACCTCCGCATGAACCGCGCCACGAGCTTCGGCGAGTGGCGCGCGGCGATGGAGCTCCAGGCGATCCCGAGCTTGAACTTCGTGTACGCCGACCGCGCCGGAAACATCGCGTACTTCTACAACGCGGTGTTCCCGAAGCGCGTGCCCGGCCTCGACTGGGGCGGTGTGCTGCCGGGCGACCGCTCCGACCTGATCTGGAGCGAGCGGCTCCCCTTCGACGCGGTGCCCCAGGTGGTGAACCCCGCCTCGGGCTTCGTGGTGAGCGCGAACCACACGCCCTTCCGCTCGACGGCGGACGGCGACGCGCCGGATCCGGCGCGCTTCACGCCGGAGCTCGGCATCGAGACGCGCCTCACGAACCGCGCGCTCCGCGCGCTCGAGCTCTTCGGCGGCGACGCCTCGATCACGCGCGAGGAGTTCCGCGCCTACAAGTTCGACAAGCGCTATGCGGAGGGGAGCGAGGCGCGGCGCATCGTGGCGGAGATCCTGGGCGCCGATTTCGGCGGCGATCCGGAGCTCGTGCGCGGCCAGGACGTGCTCCGCGGCTGGCGCGCCAGCGCCGAGGCCGACGACCCGGCCGCCGCGCTCGCGATCCTGTCCGCGACGCCCGTCGTGGTCGCGATGCTGCGGGGTGAGGCGCCGCCCTCCGTGCTCGGAAGCTACCGCGCGGCGGTGCGCACGCTGCTCCGCCACCACGGCCGCCTCGACCCGCCCTGGGGCGCGGTGAACCGCTTCCGGCGCGGCGCGCTCGATCTCCCGGCGAACGGCGGCCCGGACGTGCTGCGCGCGCTCGAGGACTTCGAGCTCGAGCCCGACGGCACCTACACCACTCGCTCGGGCGACTCGCTCGTGATGTTCGTCGAATGGGATCCGAGCGGGCGGCAGACGGTGGAGACGATCCACCAGTTCGGAAGCGCCACCCGCGACGAGCACTCACGCCACTATGCCGACCAGGTGCCGCTCTTCCTGTCCGAGCAGACCAAGCCCGTGTTCATGGACGAGGCGACGCTCGCGCCGCACGTCGAGCGCGCCTACCGGCCGGGCGAGTAGGCCTCGGCCGCGGCGAGGAGCGCGTGGAGGTCCGCGGGGGGCGCCGACTCGACCGCCACGCGCCCGCCACGGAGCGGGTGCGGGAACGCGAGCTTCCAGGCGTGGAGCGCGACGCGCCGCGCGGGCAGCACGTCGTCCTTGCCGCGCGCGTACTTGCGCTCGCCCACCAGCGCCTGGTCGTGGTGCGCGAAGTGAAGGCGGATCTGGTTGTAGCGGCCGGTCACGAGCTCGACCTCGACGAGCGAGCTCGCCGCATGCCGCGCGAGCACGCGCCAGCGCGTCGTCGCGGGCTTCCCGCGCGGGTGCACGCTCGCTCGCGCGCCCTCGTCGCGGATCGGGTCCTCGAAGCTGCCCTGGTCGGGCTTGAGCCGCCCGCGCACCAGCGCCCAGTAGAGCTTCGTGACCGCGCGGCCCCGGAAGAGCTCCTCGAGCGCGGCTCGCGCGGCCTCGTGCCGCGCGAGCACGACGAGCC
>Ga0187892_10008836_pt1 | contig 13557 bp, 15 predicted proteins | sample MA1701073metaG_FD_139345 | JGI IMG/M metagenome (GOLD analysis project Ga0187892, IMG submission 139345) | Bio-ooze microbial communities from a basaltic lava cave in the Kipuka Kanohina Cave System on the Island of Hawaii, USA - MA170107-3 metaG ...
CGCGGTTCGCCCGTAAGGTGAAGCCGCTGTACCGCATGTCGGAATACGAGACCGCGGTGTATGCCTTTTTCCGAGGTATCGACTACGTCGTCGACGAATGCCCGAACAGCGTTGGCGCGACCCAATTGCTGTACAAAGACGCGCTCAATCGGTTGGAGGCAGCGATGCCCGGCACCAAGCTGAGCTTCGTGCAAGACTTCCTGCGCGTTGGCCGCCCGGCATTCGCCGGCAACGTCGACGGAGCGCCGTCCAGCTGCGAACATTGCGGCATGCCGTCCTTCGGGCCGTCGTGCTCGTTCTGTAGCCTCACAAAGGAAGTCGAAACCAAACGTGCACGCCGGGCTAGCCGCGACGTGCCGGCAGCGCGCTGAACGCTCGCCGCGTTCTCCAGACTATCGAGTACCCCGATGCAGCGACCGCAAGGTGCGCAGTTGCAGGCTGGTGACGCCGTACTGTTCATCGATCGGAAGGAGCGCGAATACCTACGCGTTCTGCGGCCTGGGACGCGGGTACACATCCGCGGGGGTACCGTGGACGTCAATGATCTCATCGGCGGTCCAGAAGGTCGCGTCGTCCACAACACTGCACAAGAGCCGTTCCTCGTGCTGCGGCCGACCTTCGCTCAGCTCATTCCGAATCTGCCGCGCCAAGCCCAGGTCATTTACCCCAAAGACATTGGCCCGATACTGGTGTGGGGCGATATCTATCCGGGCGCAACCGTCATCGAGGTAGGCGTCGGACCTGGGGCGCTGACCATCGCACTGCTGCGTGCGGTGGGCACTGACGGACGCGTTGTCTCGTACGAAGCGCGTCAGGATTTCATTGAGATGGCGCAGCGGAACGTCGCCAATTTTCATGGGCCGGCGCCAAACTGGACGGTACGACTCGGGGACGCGCGACAGGGATTCGCGGAAACAGGTGTCGATCGTTTGACCTGCGACATCGCCGAGCCTTGGGACCTGATCGCGAATGCCGCGATGGCCCTCCGGCCCGGAGGTTTGCTCCTTGGGTACGTTCCGACGGTGATGCAGGTGAAGCAGTTTGTCGATGGATTGCGAGCATACGGCGGTTTCGCAGCGATCCAGGCCTTCGAAACGCTTACGCGTTTTTGGCACGTGAAGAACCTCAGCATCCGTCCGGAGCACCGCATGGTCGCCCACACCGGGTTCATCATCGTAGCGCGGCGGACGGTGCCTGCGGAAATTCGTTGACTCCCGATACCGCCTGTAGTAGCGATTTTGATTGTCCTCATTTTCTTTTCGGATGACTAAAGAAGACGTTCGCCACAAGGTCCGAGCCCGCCTGAGGGTAGCGGGGGTGACACGGTTTCCCGACCTCCAAGTGCAGGTTCCCAACTTCGTGGGCGCCGAACGTGCGGCGCGGTTGGTGTGTGAGCTGCCCATGTGGAGGCGGGCGAAGGTCATCAAGATCGACGCCGATGCACCGCTATTGGCGCTGCGCCGCGCCGCGCTGCGAGATGGCAAGACGTTGTACCTGGCCGTCCCCCGGCTCCGTGGTGAACGATGCTTCGTTGAGCTTGATCCCGAAAAGCTCGGCGCCAAGATGCCACGGGCCACCAGTTTGCGTGGCGCCCTCGACCATGGGCGATTGATTGCTCCGCATGAAATGCGACCGATTGATCTCATCATCTGCGGCTCTGTCGCCGTCACCCGCCAAGGCGCCCGGGTTGGCCGTGGTGGTGGGTATTGTGACCTCGAGTACGCCTTGCTGCGGACGGAGGGAAAAATCCGCGAATACACCCCGATCCTGACAATCGTGCACGCGCTGCAGATACTCGAGGATCGTCTCCCCATGCGCGGGCACGACATTCCCGTGGACTTCGTCGTAACGTCCGACCAGGTGATCGCCGCACCCAGCCTGCACCCGCGCCCTCGCGGCGTAATCTGGGAAATCCTCCAAGAAGACCAGATTCAATCCGTACCCCTCCTCCGCAAAGGACGCCGTGCAGTGCTGTCGGCGTCGTCGCCACGCCACGTCTGAGGACCTTCTCGCACGGTTCGCCGAGCCGTGGCCATGCCAGCGCGCCGCCGCGCCGGCCCACTCTCGCAATGGATCGATGGTGCCGATGGTGGTGCCTTGATGGTCGACCTTCGTGTGCCACAGAAGAGGAACGCACTCGAGCGCAGGATGGTAAGGGGTCGCGACCGTCGGCCGCTTGCGTTCGTTATCGCACTTCGGTAATTGCGGCGTAATTAAATCGGCAACGAACTGGAATTGGACGATGTGTCGCCGAAGGCGGCGACGGACTCGATGTCGGAGGAAGTAGAATGGCGTCAGCCGATAAGCAGGAAAGCGCGATTGGCACGATTGTGGGCTGGGGTGCATTGGCCGTCTTCGCTGTTGGATTTGGGTGGTACGTTGGAGCGCCGCTCATCATGGGCGAACGCTGGGCTGACAAGCAGAATGACGCCATTCAGCTGGTCAAGGATTTCAAGCCCGGCGGGCCCGAAACCCTGTACGATATGCTGCGCAACTACTCCCTGAAGGCGAAGGAGCGGGACCTGTTCATCGGTGAGATGAGCTGGAGCGCGATTCAGCGTGAGGGGCCCGAGTACGAAGTCACGCTCCTGTGGACGGAAGGGCAGACGAAGAACGTCGCTCTGTGGCGCGTTAATCTCGAAAACAAGGAAATCCGACCTCAAGGAAACGAAGCTGGCGGTTTGCCGCAGCGGCTCGCCGCGGGCCCCAAGCCACCTGCCTGAGCACGATCTGTCGAGCGTTACGATCCGGAGACGCTCACCAGCCGCACCCCGTCGGTCTGCAGGCCCACCTCGTGGCGGCTACGATTCCGGTAGCGCGCCGCTTGGAATACGTGAGCGGGTGGCGCGTTCCCACGCCTTCGCGGCCTCAACCGCGTGCTGCTCGACGAGGCCATCCGGGCACAGGCGCGTGAAGATTCTCGACGCCAAACCCACTAGCACCAAGTCGTCAATCAGACCCAATCCACTGAGTCGATCCGGCAGCAGATCGTTGGGCGCGACTCCGCAGAGTACGGCAAAGGTGAGGAGGGCCTTCCCAATGAGCGGGGACCGGCGGTCGAGCAGTAGCCTGACGTACACGGCCAGCGCGAGCAGCACTGAGACGCGAAAGACTCCGAAGCCGTGCCGTTTCCAGGTCTCGACGAGTTGACGATCCAGCAAGGGCGCCAAAAGAGCGATCAGCACCATCCCCACCGCCGATAGGGTCCAGTTGGTCCATTGTTGAACGGACCACGAGACCGTGCGGAAGAAGCGGCGCAACCAGCGGCGGACCGTCCGGAGAAAGCGCGCCGACCCAACACTCAGTTGCTCCTCGATCGGCTGCAGAGCCAGCGAGGCGACGATTGGCGCATGAGAGAGGCGTCGCAGAAGCAAATGGGGTGCGGCACTGGTTTGGTTCGCAGCATGGCGTCGCGCCGACGCCGGCCCACCACCAGTCACAGCTTCGCAAACCAGATCAACCTCACCCGGAGAGGCGAACGCCACTATCATTACCGCGAACGCAGCCAGGTAGCTCAATAAGGCCATCTTGCAACGCCTGCCAACCCTTTGCGGGCGTCCGCTTGTAACAGATTCGCGGCGTCACAAAAAGCACGACGCCATTGGAGTGGCATGTCCATTTGAACCCCCGACTCGCTCCCCTCCATCGGGGGAAGGCTCCTCCCACCCTGGCACCTGACTTGCTCTGTTCGACACCAGAACATGTGCAGCCGATGTAGCTGCGGGAAGGACTGGGAGGAAACACCCCATGATGGACCAGATGAGTGAATTGGTACGAGCCCTACGCCGCGAGCTCAAACTGACCCAAGAAGAGTTGGCGCACGAGCTTGGCATTACCGTTGGGACGGTCAACCGCTGGGAAAACCGCCGATTTCGACCAAGCAAACTCGCGCGGGCAATGCTCATCGACTTCGCCCAGAAGCGCGGGTTGTCGGTAGAGCAGATGCTCAAGCAGAACGGCGAGGTCGGGATCAGCGCTGTAAACTAACCTCCACATCGTCGCAGATAGTTTACGTCGAAATCTCGACCGCTCTGAGCCACTTCCTCAGTCGCTCGAGCGGCTGTACTGCCGCTTACGTGAGGCGGACGCCTGATAGCGCTGCGGTTCGAAACGCTAACGACAAAAGAGAAGGGCCAGTCGCAGTTGCGACTGGCCCTTCTCGCTACCAGCGTTCGTCAGAGGCCCCTACGGCCCCGTAGAGACCGAGTAACGCACGAAATCTCCCCGACCCGGGTTCAGACCCACATAGTTCAGGTTGAACGCCGCAGAACCGATTTCGTCCCCATTGGCAACAGCAACAAACTCACGAAACTGCTCGGCGACGGCCAAGACGCCGTGCCCGACGTCGTTCTCTGGACCGACGATCGATCGGATGCGCGTTTGACCTGTCAGGGTGCCTTGGACACCCACGTTCCAAATTGAGAATCGCTCCTGCCCCGGGCGGGAATCGATCAATGAAAGTTGTGTCTCCCGGAAACACTGGAAGCGAGTGCTCGCGGAAAAGCGCTGTTCAAACTCGTTGTAGACTAGGAACTGAACTGCGTTCACGACCTGCTCCGTGAGATCGTTCTCAGCAAAGTTCTGTGAACATGGAATGAGCGTCAGATCCGTCCGCCGCTCGAACCCCGGTACAGACTGATCGAAAAAGTGATTCAGAATCAGTACCGCAGGGCAGCTCGCATACTCGGCGGTCGCACATTCCGCTGATCCGCTGGTCGCCCCGAGACAGAGCACTTGGTCATTCTGCGTCGAGCCGTCATTGAGGACGGTCTGGACACCAATGGCGTTGTATGAGCGGACATCCACAGAACCGGTGTTGACTGTGCTGACCTCGTAGATGTTCGCCTCGCCCTTGATGTCATTGGCGTTGATCGGCAGGGCAGCCGCCTGGCTATTGACCTCCACACACTTCACCTCGCCGGTGAAAACGGTGTCGGTCGGATTGATGCTGCCGCCCGGCGCGCCACCCGCGGGGGGAACGGTACCACCTTCGCTGGCCGTCCAGCCGAACGGCTGCCGCGGGCTCAAAGTGACCGGGAAATCGGTCTCGCTCCATTCGGGAAGGCACGCACCGCCGGGCAAACAATCTGAAGGGACCTGACCTTCCCGGCACGCCTCGCTGGTGCTGAACCGATTGGTGCCGTTGTTACAGCGGCTCGTCGTGTCTACAATGAAGCACTGTATCGTCCGAATGCTGCTGGACGTGTTCGTGAACTGTATGGTTGTGTCGACTGTCCGGCCTTGGTTGAAGGCGTCGATCGTGTCCACCACAATCTTGGGCCAGATCACTAGCCCTGCCGGGCGGTCCGACGCGACGGTTGCTTGCGCTGCGGCCGTTCCATGCAGCGCCATGACGCCGGCGAGCATCGCGACGGCTGCGCCAGCCGTGCGCAGTGACCCTCTTCCCATGGTCATGGCCTGACTCCTTTCGCTCCGTGTACCGTTGTGCATCACACCAGCCTCACGCTGTGCCATATCCCCGACTCCCCTAGAACGTATCCGAGAGGATGACGCGTGCGTTGCTCGTGCCCTCCATATGGAGATTGACGGCAGCTGAGCCCGTGTTGCCGGCACTGTCGGTGTGGAAGGATTCCGCCACCGCTACGAATGGTCCACCTGACGACGAGGTAATGCGGGCAGTCGCATATTGGGTCGTAATCGCGCCGAACGGCTGCAAGTTCGACCGCAGCGACGAGAGGATGCCAATATTGAAGCTGCGCCAGCAATCCACCTGCGTGGAGCCGCTGAACATCACCTCGAATTCGTCGTGCACCTCGAACTGCAACGTGATTCTCGAAGGAATGCCGTTCTGGAAATCGAGGTTGCACGGCAACACGGTCAGAGCGGTTGTGACGTTCGTCTCGCCGGTCGTGCAACTACCCCCGAGTCCACACTGCCCACTGGTGAAGCACGGCAATCCGGGTGTCGGTCCACCTGTGCAGATTCCGTCGAAACCCAGCTCTTCAATGACGGGATCGTTTGCACCATCGGGAATGAAGTTCAGGTGTGATGCTGCGGGACAAGCGGCATACTCCGTGCCATTGAGGTCTAGGACGTTGTCGTCGCTGATGGTGGTTCCACCTTGAAGCGCGAGTGCATTGTACTTGCTCTCGTTGACTCCGGGCCCCTCGATGGTCGCCTCTCCTTTCAAGGCGTTCAGCGCAACCGGAAAACCGTCTGTGCCGATTTCCGCACACACGAGAGCGCCAGTGAATCCAACTGGAAGGCTGGGAACCAGCCCTGGGTCGAGACCAGCTTCTTCCGATCCAAAGTCGCTTTTCTGGTCCACCTTGCGACCTTGGCTCGCCCGCCAGTGGGTAGGCTGTTGACGGGTCAAATCGAGCTCGAAGTCACGGACGGTCCAGACGGGTACTCCGCCAAATCCAGGGGCACCGTCGAGATAGAAGCAGCGCACGTGGTTTGGCATGTTCCCCGTGTTGGTGATCTGGAGCACCGTGTCGCGCGTTCCATCCCGGACAACCTTTGGGAACATCAGTAAGGACCCGGGTCGCTCGGTGGCTATTTGCGGCTGAGCATAGCTCGCGCTTGCGACGAGCACGCATGCCCCAAGCGCACCCAGCATCCAGCCGGCGTGCGTGCGTTGGATCGTCCCCATGAGCTTCCTCCTTTTGCGCATCGGCAACGTCACTTAACTCACCCCGACTACTGGTCCCCTACGGCAGCACGATAACGTCGGGTGGAGTGCCGGGCGGCGGGTTGCCCTGCTGATGCAGGTTGTACGCTGCCGCACCTACCTGGTCGCCGTCATCGAAGAGCTGGATGCTCCCGAGACGTGCTACGCCGAGGAGGCCACGTCCCGTGGCTGCTGAGCCGACCCCACGAATCCGCGTCTGCCCCGCGATCGTTCCCGAGACGAGGGCGCTGAAAATCGAGCGCTCGTTGTTGGAGGTGTCGATGTTGGACAAGAGACTTTCGTAAAAGCAGTCGACGGTTCGACTGGTCGAGAAGCGCTGCTCGAACTCGTTGAAGACCAAAAATTGAGCGGTGACACGGCCCGGGATTTGCCGCAGGAAATCGTCGCCGCACGGCACTAGGGTCAAATCGCTGAAGAAGATATTCGGGTCGGTCGTGGTCGTGCTGATCGGGTCGACCGAGAAATCGAAGAAGTGGTCGAGGATCAGGGTGTTTGGGCAGGCAAAATACTCTGCACCAGCGTCGCCGCCAATCTGCAGCTCGTTCAGCGGGCCACTGGAAACCCCGGTCGCGCGCAACCCGACGGCGTTGTACTTCTCGATAAGGACCGGGTCGTCCGACTCAGGGAACTCCTCGATGGTCATGATGGTCGCCTCGCCCTTGAGAGAGTTCGTCGTGGGCGACTGATCTGGAACGGCAGGATTGACGTCGGGATCGAATTGAATGCACTTCAACGAGCCCCGGAACGGATCCTCCGGAACCGGCGGGATGCCGCTTCCGAGATTGGTTTGGCCGAGCTGGCAACGCCCACTCGGGAAGCCGCAATCTTGATCGCGCGTGCATAGCCGCCCCGGCGGGGTCGTGCAGAGCCCTGGACCTTCGATTGGAAAATCGCCGCGCTGCAAACCCTCGCTGGCGTACCAGGCGATCGGCTGATCAAGCGTCAGGAGGATCTGAAAGTCGATCTCGCTCCAGCCAGGAATGCACGGCGAGAAGCCTGCGCCAGACGGACAGTCGAAAGCGTCCTCACACACCACTGCGGGATTGTGCTGGCAGTGATTGTTGGCGTTGACGTAGAAGCAATACGCCATTTTTCGATTGGCTGTCGCGGTATTGCTCAGTTGAATCAGGGTTTCCTGCGGCGCCCCGTCGTTGAACTGCCCGAGGGTGTCGACGACGATCTTCGGCCAGACGAGGATGGCCGCCGGCTTGTCCGACGTGCTCACTGCCCGCGCAGACGAGACGACGCCAAACAGGGCGGCTCCCGCCACGAGCCCCACCAAGGCCGCCATCGAAGCGGCCCGTGCTGTCTTCACCATTGCCCATCTCCTTTCATTGCACCTGCCGGCGACTGCGGAATCGATCCGGGAAACATCGCGCGTCATGGCTTCACCTCTCTCCGCGGGCATCACTCTTCTTCCGGCTGTACGATGATGTCGAACGACCGGCTACCCTCCATGAAGAGATCCATGGCGGCGGTGCCGGTGATCGTGGTGGTGATCGGGACTGTGACCGAGAGCGTGTGGAACTCCTCGGCGACACCGAGAAGGCCAGTCCACGGCCGGCACCCTAAAGGGGTTCCGCCAGGCGTCGTCAGAAAGTTCGGGCAGTCGGCGTTAGTCGCGCAGGGTAGGCCAGTGTTGTCTCCGGTTTGGCAGATCGATGAGCTCGGCGGCGTAATGCGAGTCTTCGCGAATTGGGTTCCGATGTTCGCCTCCGTGAACTGCGAGCTGATGTCGGTGAGTCGGCGATTCAGGTAACAATCGAAGGTGATTTCCGCGCTCAGAGGCTGCTCGAACTCGTTCACAATCGAGAACAAAGCTCGCGAACGTGTCGGAAGTTGCTCCTCAAAGAGTTCCGTGCAGGGAACCAAGCTCAACTCGGTATGCACGGTGGCTCCCGAGAAATCGTCGGTGGCGCCATCCGCATAGTGGTTCATGATCAGGTTTCGCGGGCACGCGTTGTACTCGACGTTGTCGAGCAGCAGGTCGTTGTTTGAATTGTTCGCCTGCAAACCCGAAATTCCGATGGCGTTGTAGACGCTGAATTCGCCCGACGCGATCGTCTCGACCAGCGCCTCACCCTTGAGCGAGTTCTGAGAAAGCGGCGTCTGGAAGTCGTCGAGCGTTTGGATGCACTTGAGCTCACCCTCGAAGGCGGTTCCGACCGGAATGACCGCGAATGAACCTTGAGAGCCAGTTCCCGGCGGAAACCCAGGGCAAATCAGGCCACCGTTGATTGGGTCCACCTCGCAGTCACAGAAGTTGAGACCGTTCATGCCGTGGCCGTATACCTTGAGGCCGCTCTCGAGATTGCAGGCGGGGAAGGTAACGTCGGTGACACGTCCCGTTGACACTCGCCATTGGGTCGGCTGCTGCGCAGTCAGGAAGAGGTCGAAATCGGTCTCTTCCCAAAGCGGCCGGCAGAACTCAGTCGGGTCGCATGTTGGGCATGCAGGTGGCCGGCAGTCGAGATTTGATCGACACGATTGCGACACCGTAACACTACAGGAACCCAACGCATTGACGTAAAAGCAGTGCGCCTGCGCTGGCATGTTCGAGGTGTTCGCCATGTGAATGATCGTGTCCCGAGTCCCATCCGCTATCACCTTCGGGAAGACCACGATTGAGCCCGACTGATCCGTAAAGACGTCGGCTCGGGATTGTCCCCCGACCACCAACAGGATAGCGAGCAGCACCCCACGGCCAATCAGCCAAGGATTCCGCTTTAACCCACGCATTGCACGCCTCCTTTCGGCATAACCAGCGTTCACTAGCTGCAGGGACCACCCTCCGATCCCAGTGAAATCGCGCCCATTCGTATGCCTTATTCCGCCGATGGAGTCAAGCGGAAAAGGCATATATTGTGTGGAACTGGCGAGCTTATGTGCCGTAAACGCTGCCTCAGGCTGCGCCCATAACCACGGTTGCGAAGGCGCAAGTCGAGATCTATCCGCCGCCACACCGACCTGAGGTAAGCACATCTTCTGCCAACTGCCCGGCTCCAAGCGTATCGCTGCCACTCAGGAATGGGCTGCCACTCGACCGACAAATTCAGTGGCAATGCGTAAACCAATTCTCGCGTCGATCCGCCGCCTCGCCTCACACCGGTGTCGGGGTGTCTGTCGGCGTGCTCGAAGGTGCTTCGGTCGGTGTCTCACTGGGTGTCAGGGTGGGTGTATCCGAGCCAACAGTGGGCGTGTCACTCGGCGTTGAAGTGGGGGTGTCCGTCGGCGTGAGAGTCCGCGTTTCGGTCGGGCTATGGGTAGCAGTAAGCGTCGGGCTCGAGGTCGCAGTCGAGATCGCGATCGTTGCCGTGGTTGTGGGGCTCGAAGTTGATGTCTGCGTCGACGTTCTCGTCGGCGTGTGGGTCGGTGTGCGGGTAGCCGTGAGAGACGGAGTGCCGGTGGGACTCGCGCTGGGCAGCGGTACCGTCAGCGTAGCGGTAGGCGTGTCAGTTCCCGTGGCCGTCGGGGTACCACTAGGGAGCGGTGTCGCCGTCGAGGTCGGCGGAGCGGGGGTGAACGTCGGGGTACGAGTTCGGGTCGATGTCGGGGGAAACGGCGTATTGGTTACGGTTGCCGACGGTGGCGGCGGAGTTGGGGTCGGGACGCGCACAACGATTTGTACCGTCGGACCTACGTTGCCTGCCAGATCTCGCACGCGCACCGTCAGCACCGTGTCCCCACCCGGAAACGCCAAGGAGGGTCCCACCTGCGCACAGTACTGATGTGTTGCCCCCGTATCGACAAAGTTCTCGTTGCCGGTGGCGTCCTTCGTACACGCGATGCTGGGAAACTGGGTCACGAAGAATCGCCCAGCGAAATCTTGCAGTGCAGTTGTCACCTCATCGCTTGGGCCGTAGTCGGGTGTCGGGAAGGCCGCAATACCGACCGTCGCGCCCGGCGTGGGCGGGCACACCAGTGGAGTCTCACTGCCGAGCGGACGACTGCTCTCAATCTCGAGGTGCGGCCGTTGCATCGACGAACAGACCAACGGCTGCGCGCTCCCAGGGGGTGAGCTCCCGGAGCCAGGCTTCGCCTCGACAACTATGAGGAAGCCAGTTCCCGCCGCACGATTGAAAATTTGCCGGCCTTGGCCATCAACAATCGGTGTCGGCGAAGGAGTACCGTTACATACACAATTTCCGGACGGGATGTCTGGACACGCCAGACACCCGAAGGCGGGCGCTGCAGCGAACACGAGAACCTGCGCGCCTGGACCCGGCGGTGTGTGCGTCGGCGTGCGCGTTCGGGTCGGCGTAAGTGCCACGGTGAACGTTGGGGTCCGTGTGAACGTCGCGGTCGAGGAGGGAGTTGATGTTGCGGGTGGGGTCGTCGACGTCGCTGACGGCGGCAGCGGTGTATTCGTCAGCGTGAACGTCGGACTCGCACTTGACGTCGATGTGTGGATCGGCGTCGCCGTCAGGGTATGCGTCGCTGAAGGCGTGTGCGTGAAGGTCGCGAGCGGCGTGTTGGTCGGAGTCGGGCTGAGTGAATGTGTGCTCGACGGCGTTACGGTAGGCGACGGAGTTGCCGTCGGTGTCGCCAAGGGCGGGGTGGCACTCGCGGTTGTCGGAACGGTCAGCGTCGGGGTGGCCGACGACGTCAGTGTGGCGGTGATCGTTGCCGTTCGCGTTGCGGTGGGCGTAGGGGTTGAGGAACCAGCTGGGGGAACGGAACCCGTCCGTGTCGTTGTCGGCGTTTGCGTCGTGCTCGCCGTGGTAGTTGGGCTGTGACTCGGTGTCAGGGTCGGTGTGGCCGAGGGTGTGGTCGGAACCGGCGTCGATATGGATTGGGTTGGCGTCGACGTGGCCGTGTGCGACGCGGTCCCCGAGGTGCGAGTTGGCGTCTGGCTGCTCGTCGGAGACAGGCTCAGCGACGGTGTCGCAGTCAGCGACGGCGTCGCGGACACCGGAAGTGCTCCCGTTGGCGTTGCGGTAACTGAGTGAGTTGGAGTTGGCGAAGAGGCGTTGGCGAGAGCCAGGACCTCTCGTGTTAGGTCGGGAGCACTGATGCGTCCATCGCCATTGGTGTCAGCTCCTGGACAGTTGCCCTCGCCGAAAATTGCACGCTCTACGCCGATGAGATCGGCGGCATCCAGGACACCGTTGCAGTCAGCATCGTACGGAAGAACGCCGGCTAGGACCGGTGACCCGAAGAAGCTCAAGCACACGATGGTGAAAACATGCCGAAGCGCGAATTGGCGTCGCCGCACGCTGACCCTCCGCCGCGTCCTATCCCCACCGAACCGCATTTTCATGCCTGCGAGCATTCCGCTTTGCAACGCTCGCCGCTTGTCGATCGGTAACTCGTGACCGGTGGTACTGGTGATCTTCATGGGTCAGGGTACTGGCGTTGTAACGCGAACGACGATTTGCGCGGTTGGCCCCACGTTCTTGGCCACCGTACTGTCCGCCACTTGCGCCGTGAGGATCGTGTCACCGATCGGAAACTGTTCCGGCAGTTCGACCAAGAGACAGTACTGCCGAACGCCGCTCACGCTTGGCGTCGGTGGTGGCGGCGAGCTTAGGAAGTTGGCGAGCCCGCCGATGTCTTTTGTGCAGCTTTCATTCGCCACAGTCGTACTTTGGAAGAACCGCGCCGCCAAGCCCTGAAATGCAATCGTCACAGCTTGGCTAGGTCCGAAGTCAGGCGTGGGGAAGGCTGGAATGGCCGGCGTCACAGCGGGTTGTGGGGGACAGGATAGCAGCGGGCCGCCTCCCAAGACTCGGTTGGTCTGCAGCCTGAGATCAGGTCGCTGCATCGAAGAGCAGAGTTGCGGTACGCCGCCGCCGGGAAGCGATCCGCTGATTCCGGCTTGCGCCTCCACAACCAGCAGGAATCCCCGACGCCCCTGTGGCCGAAACACTCGGCGACCTGCGCCATCGAACTCGGGGGTCGGCGTCGCAACCGGCCCACATTCGCAGAGTGGGTGGTTGCACGCGAAGCAGCCATTGGCGGGAACGGGTGCGAAGGCTACCACCACGGGACCGATCACCGCGCCCGGAGTAGTGGGCGTGATGACTGGCGTAATGGTGCGTGTCGGCGTCGATGTCGCTGTGCGCGTTGCGGTGCGGGTCGCGGTCGGTACCGAGAAGGTGAGCGTGCGCGTCGGCGTGAGCGTCGGCGTCGCCGTCCGGGTCGGCGTACCGCTCCAGGTCGGCGTGAATGTGCGCGTCGGGCTTCCGCTGGGCGTGAACGTCGCCGTGCGTGTGAAGGTAGCGGTGCGTGTGAAGGTCGCAGTCAGGGTGGAAGACGGCGTGAAGGTCGGAGAGCGCGTAAGCGTGGCTGAGGGTCCAGTGGTCGACGTCGGGCTCGACGTTGGGGTCCTGGTTGGCGACCCCGTTTGCGTCGGCGTCAAGGTGCGCGACGGGCTGAGTGTCACTGTCGGACTCGTTGTCGGCGTGTGTGTCCGCTCGGCGGTCGGGGTGATGGTCGGTGTGGCGGACCGTGTCGGACTACCGCTCATTGTTCTCGTCGGCGTGCGTGTCGTTGTACTCGTGGTTGACGGCGTGGGGCTGGGGGTCGTCGAGGTGCGTGTCGGCGTCGGGCTCGGCATCATGTTGGTCGCCGTACCGGTGGCACTCGGATGGGAGGGTGGCGTGGAACCGGTCGCGGTGGGCGTCGGTGTCGACAATGCTGCACTGCTCGTCGCCGTCGGCGTAGTCGGCATTGGCGTCAACGTGGCGGTCAACGTCGGCGAGTGGGTCGGCGTCGTGGTCATTGCGGGTGTCGGCTGATCTTCAAGCTCAAGGATCTCGGCAATGACGTCCGCCGCGCTCAGGCGACCATCCTCATTCACATCAGACTGGGCGCAGTCGCTACTCCGGAAGATCGCATCGACTACGGCCACAACGTCGAGCACGTTGACCGTCCCGTCACAATTAGCGTCACCGGTCAAC
>Ga0187892_10008837_pt1 | contig 13556 bp, 13 predicted proteins | sample MA1701073metaG_FD_139345 | JGI IMG/M metagenome (GOLD analysis project Ga0187892, IMG submission 139345) | Bio-ooze microbial communities from a basaltic lava cave in the Kipuka Kanohina Cave System on the Island of Hawaii, USA - MA170107-3 metaG ...
CAGCATCACCCGGGTGGGCGAAAGGTACTCGGTCTTCTTGTGCTTGCCGCGGCGATCGAGACTGAGCTGCATGGCCACGCCCACGCAATCAGCGGGAATGATCATCTGACCTTCGACGAGCGGCTCACGGATTTCCTCGACTTTCGAGAGATCGGGCAGTTCGCTTGGTGACTCGATGCGAATCACGTCACCGCTTTTCATCAACACCTCGTAGGTGACGGTGGGGGCCGTTTGAACAACGGTCACGTCGTTTTCGCGCTCGAGACGTTCCTGAATAATGCGCATGTGCAACAGGCCCAGGAATCCGCACCGGAAACCGATTCCCAGCGCGTCCGAGCTGGCCGTCTGATACGTAAAGGAACTGTCGGTGAGCCACAGCTTTTCCATGGCTTCACGAAGCTGATCGGTGGTGGTCCCCAAGCCAGGGTAAAAGTCGCAGAACACCATTTGCTGCGGCGGCTGATAGCCCGGCAACGACTTTTCGGTCGGATTGGTTGTGAGCGTGATCGTGTCGCCGATGTTCACGTCGGCCAACGTCTTGATGCCGGCGACGAAGTATCCAACCTCACCGGCCGAAAGCTCGGGCACGGCTTGGGGCTTGGGCATGCACTTGCCGACCTCCGTGACCAGATAGGTCCGGCCGACGCCCATCAGTTCGATCTTGTCGCCTCGCTTAAAGGACCCGTCGACCACGCGCGTGTGGCAGATAACCCCTCGATGCACGTCGGGCTTAGCGTCGTAGATAAGAGCCCGCAGAGGTGCGCTGGGGTCGCCCTTGGGCGGAGGAATGCGCTCGATAATCGCCTTAAACAAATCGTCCATCCCGGCACCGGTCTTTCCGCTGGTGAAGACCGCGCCGGCCGCATCGAGGCCCAGCACTTGTTCGACTTCGAGGGCGATGTCCTCGGGTCGGGCCGCGGGAAGGTCGATCTTGTTGATGACCAGGATGATCTCCAGGTCGGCCTCCAAGGCCAGGTGGGCGTTGGCTACCGTCTGGGCCTGCACGCCTTGGGTGGCGTCGACCAGCACGAGCACCCCCTCGCAAGCGGCCAAGGCCCGCGAGACTTCGTAGTGGAAATCCACGTGGCCGGGGGTGTCAATGAGGTTGAGCATGTACCGGCGGTCGTCGAGCTCGTGGAACACGGTGGCGCGGTTGGCCTTGATGGTGATGCCCATTTCGCGTTCCAGTTCCATGTCGTCGAGGTACTGGTCGCGCATTTCACGTTTGGAAATGGCCCCGGTGCGCTCGAGGATGCGGTCCGCCAGCGTGCTCTTGCCGTGGTCAATATGGGCCACGATGCTGAAGTTGCGAATCAGGCTAAGGTCTTCCATGCCCGTCTGTTGCCGTTCCTTTCGCTCAGAGCCGCGGCGTTCACGCCGCGCGGATTGTCCTGTCTCCAGCGTGCAGCGGGCCTCCTGCCCGAGCGAGGTCCCATCCTCAGGCTCCGTCGCTTGGCCGTGAGAGTCTCCTTTCCGTGCAGCGAGCAATATAGGCGAATGCGCGAGGAAGCGGTATGGCGGCGCCCGTCAACGCCTTCGACGTGCGAACCAACTGTTTGAATCATGTGACGAGAACGCGGGTTCAAGTCTTTCCGATTAATCTTCCGATCCGGGCGAAACCGCCGGCTACGCCTAGGGTGGACATGGTGAGTCGACCGGAGTCGAGCGTCTCGGGGGTGTCAGACGGTAGGTACGATCTCATGTCGAAGCTGCGACCCCACTCGCTCGACGACAATGTTCGCGGCCTCGGCCGAGCCGATTGGATACGTTTCCTTCCGCGGACAAGTCGCCGATCTCGGCAAACTGTCGCTCTATCTACGTGCCGGCTCCATCTCGACCGTCTCGAAGGCCGCGGTGCAGACCCCTGTGAAAAGATAATCTAGCCCCGGCCCGCAGAACGTTGTTCTCGACCCGACGGACGCGCCTCAACGCCCCAGCTTCGTGCCACAAGGCCGAGCACAACGCCCGGCATGAGGTAGCCGCACACCGGGCATTCGGGAAAGTCGTGTCGTGTCGCCTTTTCTCGTTTTCGTGGTGTGCTTGCGATCAGGATCGCACCGATTCGCCATTCGGCATATTCATGGTTACGATTCGTGGCCATGAAGGACTCCGGCCTTTTGGCGTGGCTGCTGTATCTGGCCGTCCGCGTCGCGTTCGCCATCATGCAGATCTTCCCGCTCGAGCGCAACTTGCGGACGGCCCGGCTGCTCACGCATATCTGGATTCGCCTGATGCCCCGCCATCTGGGGCGGGCCATTGCCAATCTGAATCGCGCTCTTGGGCAGCAATACACCCTAAGCCAAATTCGCCAGATGGCGGTCGCATGTCTGGAAAGCGCGGCCATGTTCGCCGTGGAAGCCGTTTGCCTCCCGCGATTGGTTAATGCTTTCACCTGGGCCAGGTACGTCCGTCTGGTGAATTTCGAAGAAGTACTGCGTTTGATCTTAGCCGGGCGCGGCGTGATTTTGGTCACCGGGCACTATGGCTCCTTCGAGCTGACCGGCCACCTGTTGGCCACATTGGGCTTCGACGTAGTGGCGGTCATGCGGCCCATTGACAATGTCTACATCAACCGGTTTCTCGTGCGCGCCAGGCGAATGCACGGCCTGATCCTTTTAGATAAAAAGGGGGCCTCGGCACAGGCGGGGGAAGTACTCGCCCGGGGAGCACTGCTGGGCTTCATCGGCGACCAAGACGCGGGCCGCAAAGGGCACTTCGTGGATTTCTTCGGCGCGCAGGCGTCCACATACAAATCGATCGCTTTGCTGGCGATGCGGGCGGAGGCTCCCATCGCTGTGGGCTATGCTCGTCGGCGCGGCTATGCGGCCCAATACGAGGTCGGCGTGGAGCGCATCATCTATCCGCACGAATGGGGGCATGAGGCCGATCCGCTTCACTGGATTACGCAAACCTATACGTCGGCAATCGAGTCATTCGTCCGCGCGGTCCCGGAGCAATATTGGTGGATGCACCGCCGGTGGAAATCGCAGCCGAGGGCAAAACAATCGTCTCTCCCGGTTGACCTCTATCGTGCGGCTATTTAGAATCCAGTCAAAATGTTAAGTGCAGTGCAAAGGAGTTTTCATGGCTGGTTCCCACACGGTTGAGTTTACCGATGCGAATTTCGATCAGGATGTGCTGAAATCGGATAAGCCGGTCTTAGTCGATTTTTGGGCGGAATGGTGCGGTCCATGCAAAGCCCTCGGGCCCGTCATTGACGAGTTGGCACGAGACTATGCCGGTAAAGCAAAAGTTGGAAAAGTAGACACTGAATCGAGCAGTGCGACTGCCATGCGCTATTCCGTAAGCGCCATTCCTACGGTGATCTTGTTCAATAAAGGCCAAATCGTGGAAAAGTTCGTCGGCCTTCGCCAGAAGAAGGAATTCCAGGTCTCGCTCGACCGACTCGTGGGGGCAAAATAGCGGGCAGGTTTATCGGCGGACAGGTCCTGCATGGTCCAATCGACAATCAGCTTAGAGAACCTGTTCGCCGAGCCCCCGGCTGGACGGTCCCGTTCCGGCTGTGGTGGATGCGGTGCCGGTCACGGCGCCAGCGAGGATTCACGATGCGGTAACGGCCTGGAGAAGATTTACCCTACCACGGCCGTGCGATTCGGCTACATGCGCTATATTGGCGAGTTCTCGCACGTTCCAGACATGAAGTTTACCTGTGGGGCCAAGGTGGTGATCCAGACACGCCGCGGCGTCGAGATGGGTGAGCAAGTGTCATTGACTTGTCACGGATGCGACAAATCGGTGACTCGCGACCAAATGAAGGCTTGGGTTGCGACCTGCGGCGAAGATGCCTTTATCTTCGACGCGGGCCGGATCGTGCGCGAGGCCACTTCGGCGGACCTAGCTGAATACGCGAGAATTCAGGAAGAGAACCGCGCAAAGCGGGCGCTCTGTCAGGAATTAAGCACACGAGCGGGCCTGACCATGAAGGTGGTGGAGTGTGAGTCCCTCTTCGGAGGGGAGCGAATCGTCTTTTATTTCACTTCGGACGACCGCGTGGACTTTCGTGGCTTGGTCAAGGACTTGGCCCGGGAATACCGTACGCGGATTGAAATGCGCCAGATCGGCGCCCGCGACGAAGCCCGCCTGATGGCCGACTACGAAACCTGTGGGCGAGAAGTCTGCTGCAAGGTCTTTTTGAAAACTCTCAAGCCCATCAGTATGCGAATGGCCAAGTTGCAGAAGGCCACGCTCGACCCCAGTCAAGTTTCGGGGCGGTGCGGCCGACTGAAGTGCTGCTTGCGATACGAACATGAGGGGTACGAAGAACTCGATAAGAAACTGCCCCGCATGGGCCTGCGCATCCGGACGGAACATGGCGAGGGCGTGGTCGTCAATCGCCAGGTTCTCACGCAGCTCGTCCAGATTCGCACCGATGCGGATAAGTTGCTGACCGTCGTTGCGGAGGACATCCTCGCCGTGGGCGTTCCCGAGCCCGTGCAAAAGACCGCGGATCCGACCACCGTCCCGGAAAGTCCCAAGAGGCCAATACCTCCGAAGCCCTTGAGGGACACCGCGCAGCAACCGCTTCAGGATCGCCCGGGCCGCCCACCTCCGGCAAGGCGGGATGGGCGTCCGCGGCCCGGGGCCGGTGCGATACCCCCATCGGCCGGAGGCTCTTCCCAAGATGCGGAGGCGCCGCGACAGCGCCGGCGAAGAAGACCGCGCGGTGGGCGAACGAATCCACGCGGTGGCGATGAACGAGGGGGCCGCCGCCAGCCGTGACGGGCTTCGTGACGACGATGGACGTACCGAATCTCCCATGACGCAAAAACAGGCCAAATCACTGGATGAGCTGGTTAAGCATGTTGGCCGGTATCCGGAAATCGCATTTTTGTTCGTTCGCGAGGGGCTGGCCTTCGCCACGCAGCGCGTACATGGGCCGGAAACGGCGGCGCACGATGCCCTTCAGGAATACATGCGGGCGAATGAACTGGGCTGGAACGATCTGGCGGCCCAGTACTATTCTGGAACCTTGCCGGAGCCACTGAGCCGTGTCATTCACGAGGCGGGCGGCTGGGACAAAATGAACCGTCACGTCAGCGGCCGCGAACTGTGCTGGGGCCTGCGCGATTATGCCCTGAGCCGGTGGGGGCTGATGGCCCGTGTCGTCCTGGACACCTGGAATATCCGCGCCACAGCGGATTTCGGGAGAATTGTGTTCGGATTCATCGATTTCGATTTGATGCAAAAGCAGCCTGATGACTCGATCGAAGACTTCAACGACATTTTCACTTTCGAAGAGGCCCTCGAGAATTCGTTTCGCACCACCCGCGACGAAATCGAGGAGGAACTCGACTCCACTCAGAGCGAGTAAGACCGTCACAGCCTGGTTCTGACTCCGTGCCCGCGCGAAGTCGCCTGCATCGCTTGCTTCCAATGCCTAAGAGCCAAACCAGACGCAAACCCGTCGTGGGCGTCATGGGAGGCTCCAGCGTCGGCCCCGAAGTCGAGCGTATGGCAAACCAACTTGGCGGGCTCATCGCTCAGCGCGGCTGGGTTTTGCTGAACGGCGGGCGCAAAAAGGGCGTGATGGCCGCCTCGGCAAAAGGGGCGAAAGCAGCGGGGGGGTTGGTCATCGGCATTTTGCCGGGCGCCACGTCAAAAGGAGCCTCGCCCGACCTGGATGTAGCCATTATCACCGGTATGGGCGACGCGCGCGATGCGATCAACGTTCTGTCGAGCGACGTAGTGATCGTGTGCCCCGGCGCCCTGGGCACGATCGCGGAGTTGGCCTTGGCCCTCAAGGCCGGCAAGCGCGTGATCCTGCTGGGCCGGCCCGTGAAGCCGGAGTTCGAGCGATATCGCCGTCGCGGACAATTAACCCAGGCGCAGACGCCCGAAGAAGCCGTCAACCAAGCCGCCGAAGTGATGGCGCGAACGCATTCGGAAGATCGCACCGTTATGCGAAAACGTCCTGCGCCACGCGCGGAAAACCGTTAGACGGGATTCCGAAGTCCTCAGACTGGGCTAGCTTGGCCGCCGAACCCGGTGCGGACCCAGTGTCTGTTTTGCAGGTCCCTATTTTTAGCCGTCCACGTTGGCGAACATCATGTGGACCAGGTCGCCGGCGAAGCTCATGACGTCTTTGCCGGCGGCTTTGCCCTCCGGGCTACCGAGGGCGGCGAAGAGGGCATCTTTGCTCTCGAAGTACATCTCGGCCATGAGATAGAACTTGGGTTCGCCGCCGGGCGAACCGAAGAAGCGGCACACCTCGAGTTTCTTCAGCCCCGGCAATTTCCGCGCTAAGGGCGTATGCGTTTCGTTGTAGTACTTGTCGAAAGCCGCGACGTCCGCGGGCTTCCTGTACAGGACAACAAGCTTTATCATTTCGTCTACCTCGTGAAACGGAGTCGGGTGCTAAAGCCACCGTGCTCCTTACATGCCTACTCTTATGCATTCCTTTCCAAGTAACGAGCCAGGTGTTCCTTGTCCATGATCACCTGGACTTGCCTTCCTCGAGCCAGCAACCGTTCGCCGTCGTACGCCGCGACATTGCAAACGACGCGATGATGGCGCCCACGTTCCACCTCCGCCAGCTCGGCGCGCACCCGAACGCTCGTACCCACGCGGCAGGGAGCAAGGTGATCCACGCTCACGTGCGAACCGATGCCTTCCTCATGTCCTTCCAAGAAATCAACCAAGACCTTCCGTGCGGCGATTTCCATGTGGTGGACCAACGACCAGGTCGAGTAACAACGGTGCACGATCACGCCGTCAAAGGCCGGGCACATGTCCTCGGTCACGACGGCGGTGATCTCGCGAATCACTCCGGGCCTGAAACCGGCTTTCATTTTGGTCGTTGCCCCGCTGCCAAACCGGGACTATAAGCAAAAAAGCTATTCGAGGCAAAAAGCCGCCTCCGCCGCTCAACGCGGATCGAGATATTGCCTTAAGAAATCCCGCCCGGCCTCCACATCCGCGACGGGAGTTTGAGAATCCGTTCGCCGCAGGATGTAGGCCCCTTGATACTCCGCATCTCGCAGGGCCGCGAGGATCCCCGTCCAGTCCGCGTCACCAGACCCAAGCGCGGTTTCATGGCCGGGCCGTTGCGGAAGCCCGGCCGTTCCGTCGCGGGCATGAACCAGGCTCACGCTGTCCGGCATCGCCGCCACCAGTGATTGCGGATTCAGTCCGGCCATGATCAATGCTGCCGGATCGAGGCACACTCCCAGCGCTGGGCAACTCAGCATGCGCAGTACACGAAGGATTCGGTCGGGACCGTCGTGCGCGGGCCGGATGGCATAAACCACGCCCCGTGAATCCGCGAATTCGCCGATTCGCCGCAGCGCCGCCAGCGCCAGATCGGATGGTTCCCCGGTTTCCGGATGCGTGAGCGCTCCCACGGCAGCGGTCACCATGGGGATGGCCAGCTCTCGGCTTAGTTCGAGGATCTGACAAGTCCTTTCGACGCGCTCATTCACGGACCGTGGGTCGGTCAGTCGGAGGGAAGGCATGTCCGCCACGACGGAGGAAAGCGTCAGCCCCAGGCCCTCCGCGTACCGGGCCAGATGTCTTCGACCACTCTGAGAGAGGTTTTCAGGGGCTAACTCGCCGCCGGCGGCACCGAATTCCGCGGCCTGGAAACCAAGGCCTGCCGCCAGGCGCAGACCTTCTTTGGGGGGCAGGCGAAAATCGTCGATGTCGCCGCCTATGGGGGTTCGTATCGGCATGCGAGGGGTATGCTAGCAGCAAGCGCTAGGGTCACAAGTCTTCGCGAATCCGGTGGATTTCCGAAATCTGGTAGAAACAACTCATCACCGTCGGGACGAGCAGGACGAACGGCACCACGACGATGCTGTAGGAAGCCATGGAACGAAACGTCCCATACAGGACGGGCATCGCCATCAGCAGGCTGGTGAGCCCGGAAACGAACGCCACTGCTCCTAAGAATGAAGTGACCAGCACCACCAAGTATCGGCGGTTGATAGCCGCCAGGGCGCTGGCTGAGAGGAATCCTAAACTGCCTCCGATCCAAAGGACGGGGCCATCGAGCTTTAGCTTTACGAGAATGAGAAAGATCATTCCCGAGCCGATCAACCCACCCAACGCTCCAATGGCCACGGGTGCAAACCAGAAAGCCAGCCCCCCCAACACAACCGCCCCAGCGCAAATACTCAGGATAGGCGGCTCGACGAAGTCGACAAGCTGAGTTCCCAGAGCAGCGCCGATGCCGGCGAATGAGAGCATGACGCAAAGCCGCCATAGCCGCCAACCAAAGAGCATCAGCCCAAGACCGGCCAGCAAAAAGGGCACTGCGGCGATGCCGCCCCAGTCCCGAAGGACGGATAACCAATCGTATATGGAGACGTCCATCAATCAAAACTCGGTCGCAAACCTTTTGTGCTTCGACCTTTGAGTTTACGATATCGGAAGCCCACATACCTGCCCTAGAGGGATGTGAAAAGCAGGATTCATGCCGCCGACAGAACCATTTGGTGGGTTTCGACGTTACGACGTTTTGATGTATCTACCAGCGCTCGCAGATGCTCTTGGCTTGCAGGAAAAGCTGGAGGTAGTCGCGCCCGCCGGCTTTCGAATCCGTCCCCGACATGTTGAAGCCGCCGAAGGGCTGCACGTCGACTAAGGCACCCGTACACTTGCGGTTGAGATAGAGATTGCCGACGTGGAATTCATGTCGCGCACGCTCGAGCCGAAACCGGTCGCGGCTGTATAGCGCGCCAGTGAGTCCGTACGGCGTCCCGTTGGCGATCTGCAATCCTTCATCGAAATCTCTGCACGGGATGACCGCCAGCACCGGCCCGAAAATCTCCTCCTGGGCGATCCGGGAGTTTGGGGCCACATCGGCGATCACGGTGGGGGGGATGAACCAACCTCCCTCCGGCACCTTGCCGTCGGCCAACACCGCCCGGCCCTCGCGTTTGCCGATCTTGACGTAGTCCTGAATCTTGGTGTGGGCCGACCGGTCGATGACCGCTCCTAGATAGAAGTTCTCAGGACTGATCGTATCACCGATTGTGAGGGCTTTGGCTCGCGTGACCACGCGCTCCAGCAGGTCGTCGTAGATCTCACGGTGGGCGATGAGCCGGCTGGAGGCTGAGCATTTCTGGCCTTGAAACCCAAACGCGGAAACCACGACGCCCTCCGCCGCCGCCTCGATATCCGCCGTCTCATCGACGAGTATGCAGTCCTTGCCGCCCATCTCCAGTATGGTGCGTTTGAGCCAAATCTGGCCGGACTGAACCTTGGCGGCTTTTTCGAAAATCTCGACGCCCACGTCGCGAGAGCCGGTGAAGGCAATGAATCTTGTCAGAGGGTGATTGATCAGAGTATCGCCGATCACGCCGCCCGGACCGGGAAGGAACTGCAAGGCCTCCTTAGGCAGACCGGCCTCATGAAAGGCTTCGACGAGTTTCGCTGCCACCACGGCGGCCGTACTCGCCGGCTTCAGCACGACCGTGTTGCCCGTAACCAGCGCTGCGCTGGTCATACCCGTGCAAATTGCCAGCGGAAAGTTCCATGGCGGAATGACCACGCCGACTCCGAGCGGAATGTACCGCACTTCGTTCTCCTCACCCGGGACGGGCGTAACCGGCTGCGGGCCGGCCAGCCGCATCATCTCGCGGCCGTAGAACTCCAAAAAGTCGATGGCTTCGCAAACATCCGCGTAGGCCTCGATCCAGCTCTTGCTCTGTTCATAGCACTGCCAGGCGGCGAATTCGTAAAGGTGCTGGCGGATGATGGCTGCGGTCTTAATGAGAACGCGCGCTCGAATGGAGGAATCCACCCGGCTCCAGGACCTAAAGGCCTCGGATGCGGCGCGAACGGCCTTTTCAGCCAAGTCCGCGTTGGCTTTCGCGAGGACACCCACGACGCGCGATGGATTGGCCGGGCTCGTGGAGTTAAAGGTTTCCGAAGGCATGACACTTCGCCCTTCAATCCACAGTGGGTAGGTTTGCCCTAAGGCCCGTAGGGTGGCGTCCAGCGCGGAGCGCATCTTGGCCTTGGGCAATTCATGACCGAAATCCACATACGGCTCAGGAGAATAGGGCATCAGCATTATCTTTGTCCGCCTGTTCGTGCAGCGAGCCGCGGGCTTCAAGCCCGTGCGACCTTTCGTGGCCTGTTCAATCTCAGGCCCCTTAAACCAACACTTGTATCCAGAAACCCAGGAAGTTGGAACAAGGCCGATTTACTACGGCAGCGAAACATCTCGGTACGCAGGATATGTCTGAGCCCCGTTGGCAAGGTCCAGAAGCCGCGCCAAATCTTGCGGATTGACCATCCGCGACCGGTCAATATCGCTGGACCAATCCGGCAGGGGAGAGCCGTCGCCCGCGAGTGTGTCAACCAAAACCAATGCGTCCGTCGTATTGCTGGTGCCGTCGCCATCGACGTCACCGGGCAGATAGCCAAGCACGATGCTGGTTCCGCTTTCCATGTGTGTGATCGTCGTTCGGCTGACAGGCTCAAGGGGACGGTCCAGGGAGAGAACGACCATGTCCGAGGCGACGGGCGCCACCGCCTTGACCACGGGTATCTCGGCACTCCCGCCTTCCTTCGAGACCGTAAAATCCTCCGGCGCCAACCCGGCCAAATCGCCGTCTAAGACAACTTCAATCGCTTGCCAGCCGGCCATCCCGCTGCCGTCCAGCTCCGAAGGCTGCCGGGCGTCGACGGTGCCGTCGGGTGGCTGGCTGCCAATGATCTTCACAAACTGTGCCGCCGCCCGCAAGGCACGCCCGGCGTTGATCAGGCCGTGACCGAAATACTCATCCCATCCTAATGCCCCCACGTCGACCGCCGTGCTCTCGAGGATCGACCGAATCTGGATGTTGGTCAGGTTCGGCCGAAAGGACTTCAGCAATGCAGCCAATCCGGCGACGTGCGGCGTGGCCATCGACGTTCCGCTCAAGTAGGCATAGGTGAACTCATCGTCCGTCGTCCACGTCGACCAAACGTATTCACCGGGTGCACACAAGTCTGTTTCCGGCCCATAGTTAGATGGTGGCCAGCGCTGATAGGTGTTTCTGATCGCGGAGACCGCGATTGCCTCTTGCACGCGGGCCGGAAAAGCGACCGTCCTGCCTCGTTGGTTGCCGACAGCGGCAACGACGAGCACGCCACGTGCATGTGCATATCGAACGGCATTCTGCAGGACGTTGGTGCCGACATAAAACTGCAAACTCACATTGGTGATTTCCGCCCCATGATCGACCGCCCAGATGATCCCGTTGGCGGTTTGCAGTTCGGTCCCCGAACACCCGCCATGTACCACACGAACCGGCATCAGCAGCGCACCCCAGTTCATGCCCGCCACGCCGGCGCCGTTGTTTCCGGCTGCGGCAATGATGCCCGCAACGTGCATGCCATGGGGGCAGCGTGGGTCATCCGGTGCTGCGCCGGGCGGACGTTCCGTCGTCGTTAAATCGGGGTTGTCGGGGTCGTTTGTGTTGATCCCGGGCACCAATCGGTCCGCGAGTTCCGGATGCGGGTCGATCCCGCTGTCAATGACCGCCACGACTACCGGACGCTGGGTACCGTCATGGATCGCCCAGGCCTCACGGGCATCTATATCGCAATCGACAACCCCCGGAAGCGGCGCCGAGGGCGGAACCCTCAACCCGGTGTTCTCCATACCCCATTGGATTTCGAAGTCGGGATCGTTCGGGAAGACGCCGACCACGCCGCCAATGCCATCCAGCTCGACGGATTCGATCCCTTCCCGGCCGGCAAACGCCGCAGCCAAGGTCACCGCGTCGGTCCCCGGCGGAACCTCGATCACAAACGTCCGATCCAGCCCCAATTCGGCCGCTAAGATTGGGTCTTTGAATCCGTGCCCGTAGGCGGGGCGGCAATGTCGAACACCCAAGCGAGCACCCATCCCTTGCAACTGGCCTGTGGCGGTTTGAACACGTTCGCCACCGCGCGATGCACAGCGAACGATGATGTGACTCGAAGCATAGCCCCCGAGCTGGTCCGGTCCGGCAGCAGGAACCCTCACGCCACGCGGTTCGGCTGCGAAGGCGCCGCAGGCCCACACCGCCAACAGAGCCGCCGGAGCCGCGGCATTCATGCCGCGCGGCGTTGGGGGACGGTCCTTGCGGCCGGTGCGCGCACGGTCACAGAGCGCCTTTGAATTAGCACACATATGCGGAATCGAGCGTTTGGGCGTCCCCGCCATCAGCCCCACCGACACGACAGAAGAGCGACCGGGCGCAAGCCCCGTTGGGAAATCCCCCCCAAGAACCCCCTCCGTTGAAGTTCCTAAAACGCCAAGCCCACCATTGTAGCGGATTGCAATAGCTCCTTCAAGAAAACCATTCTCATCCCGAATTTGCCTCCGAAAACTCGCCATTTTATCGCCCCAGTTCTTGGCTGCGGCGCCATGCCGCCGCTACTGCCTCTTGAATAAGGGCGGGGACTTTGTTGGCTTCCATGAACGTGATCGCCGCCTGCGTCGTTCCACCTGGGGATGTGACTTTGGCTCTCAACGAGCTCGGCGGCTCGGCCATCTCCAACATCATTCGGGCCGCCCCCAAGCAGGTCTGCTTCGCCAGAATGCCCGACTGCTGAGCCGACAATCCGATTCGCTCTCCCGCCGCGGTCAAGGCCTCAACGAAATAGTAGAAGTAGGCCGGCCCGGAACCGGATAAAGCCGTCACGGCGTCCATCTGCGCTTCGTCTTCGATGACGATGGACCGCCCGCCGGCGTCGAAAATGCGCTGGGCGCGAAGCAGATCGACGTCGAGTGCATGTCGTCCCTTGCACACCCCGGCCATGCCCGATCCCACGTGCACGGGAAGGTTGGGCATCGCTCGCACGACCCGCGCCTTGACCTGGGGGAAGAGCTTTTCGATGGAAGCGGTTGAAACTCCAGCCATGATCGAGACCACCAGATGATCCTCTCGGATCAAATCCGCGAACCCGCCGCAGACTTCCACGAATTGCTGCGGCTTGACCGCCAGGATCACGATGTCGCTGTTGGCCACGAGGTACCGGTTGTCGGCCGTCGTGGCCACCTGGAAACGAGTCTCAAACAGCTTCCGGCGGGCCTCGGACCGGGCCGAGGCGATGATCCGGTCGGCAAAGAGAATCGTGTTCCGCAAAATGCCGTGGACGATCCCCTCGGCGGCGTTGCCTGCCCCGACCACGCCGATCTCAAATTGCGATCTCATGGCTACAATGCTCCCGTGCTCAAGCTAACCACGGACGGTACCGCCGTTTTGTTGAAAGTGAAAGTCATGCCGGGCGCCCCCCACACCCGCTACCTGGGGGAGTGGGACGGCCGTGCCCGCATCGCCGTGGCCGCACCGCCGGAGCGCGGCAAGGCCAATCAAGCGCTCGTGGATTTTCTCGCTAAGCGCCTGCGGATCTCAAAACGCGACATTTCGATGGAAGCCGGTTCGGCGTCACCGCTAAAAACACTGCGAATTAAGAAAACTACGCCGGCGACAATCTAAATCACCGTGCGCGATTCGTAGCCGCGTTTTCATAGGTTTCACGCGGCAACCCTCCGGAGGTTCGTGGTGTGACCGCGGTTGCGCAGCCGGATGAATCGCCAAACATCGTTCATCAGC
>Ga0187892_10008839_pt1 | contig 13555 bp, 10 predicted proteins | sample MA1701073metaG_FD_139345 | JGI IMG/M metagenome (GOLD analysis project Ga0187892, IMG submission 139345) | Bio-ooze microbial communities from a basaltic lava cave in the Kipuka Kanohina Cave System on the Island of Hawaii, USA - MA170107-3 metaG ...
GGTGGCCCCGGGCCACGCGCCCGGAACACTTCCGGGAGGCCCACGGCGGCGCCATCCCCGTGGGGCTCCTGCGCACGGTGGTGCCAGCGGCGCCCGACGCGTGGATCCTGGCGCTCGAGCGCTACGGCACCATGCGCTTCGCGGAGGTGGCGGGCGCCGCCATCCGCCACGCGCGCCTGGGCTTCTCCATGCACCCGGTGATGGCCCACTACATCGCCAAGAACGAGGAGGGCTACCGCCGCTTCCCGTCCAGCGCCGCCATCTACCTGCCCCGGGGGCGGCCGCCCCGCGAGGGCGAGCTGTTCGTCCAGGAGGACCTGGCGCGCTCGCTCCAGCACATGGCGGACGAGGAGCGGGCGGCGGCGCCGCGGGGCCGGGAGGCCGGGCTGCGGGCGGCGCGGGACGCCTTCTACCGGGGCGACCTGGCCGCGGCCATGGTGCGCCACCACCGGGAGCACGGCGGCTGGCTCGGCGCGGAGGACCTGGCGAGCTACCGCTCCGCCGTCGAGCCCCCGCTCCGCGTCCGCTTCGGCGACGTCGAGGTGCTGTCGTGCGCGCCCTGGTGCCAGGGGCCGGTGCTGCTCCAGATGCTGTCGCTGCTGGACGGCGCGGAGCTGCGGGGCCTCGGCCACAACTCCGCCGCCTACGTCCACCGGGTCACGGAGGTGATGAAGCTCGCCTTCGCCGACCGCCATCGGTACTACGGCGACCCGCGCTTCGTGCCGGTGCCGATGGACACCCTCCTGTCCCCGGCCTACGCCGCCGAGCGCCGGCGCCTCATCCGCCCCGACCGCGCCTGGCCCGAGATGCCCCCGGCGGGCGACGTCGCGGGCTTCGGGGCGGGCCCGCCCGCCACCGCGGCCGGCGCGCCCGGGCGGCCGGCGTGGGCGGACGCGAGCCCCGCGCTGCCCGGCGACACCTCCTACGTCGCGGTGGTCGACCGTCACGGCAACGCGTTCTCGGCGACGCCGAGCGACGTGTCCTGGGAGAGCCCGGTCATCCCGGGGCTGGGCTTCTGCCCCTCGGCCCGTGGATCGCAGTCGTGGGCCGCGCCCGACCACCCCGCCTCCGTCCAGCCCGGCAAGCGCCCGCGGCTCACCCCGAACCCGGCGCTGGCCATGCGCGGCCCCGGATGGCTGATGCCCTTCGGCGCCCCGGGCGGCGACCTGCAGCCCCAGGGCATGCTCCAGGCGTTCCTGAACCACGTGGTGTTCGGCATGAGCGCGCAGGAGGCGGTGGAGGCGCCGCGCTTCGTCACCCACAGCTTCCCCGGCTCCTTCGAGCCTCATCCCTACTTCCCCGGCCGGCTCGACGTGGAGCGGGGGATCGGGGCCGCGGTAGGGGAGGCCCTGGCAGCCCTCGGGCACCAGGTCCAGTGGCTGCCGGATCTGTCCATCGGCACTGCCGGCGTGTGCGCCATCGTGGCCGACCGCGCGGCCGGCGTCCTGTGGGGCGGCGCCGACCCGCGGCGCGCCGCCCGCGCCATCGGCTGGTGACGACCCGGCGGCGCCCGGTCCGCCCGCGCGGGCGCCGTCCGGGTGGCGGCTCGCCATGACCCGTCCCGCCCCCGGCGCCGTCCAGACCGTGCTCGGCCCCGTCGCCGCCGGCGACCTCGGCGTGACGCTGCCCCACGAGCACCTCCTGATCGACTTCAAGGTGATGTTCGTGGAGCCGGCGGCGGCCGCCGACAAGGGCCGCGCCTGGGAGCCGGTCAGCCTGGCGAACCTCGGGTGGGTCCGCCAGCACTTCAACGCCAACCTCGACAACCTCCGCCTCCTCGACGAGCGGCTGGCGCGCGACGAGATCCTGCTCTTCCGGGACGCGGGAGGCCGCACCGTGGTGGACCCCACGCCCCGGAGCCTCGGGCGCAACCCCCTGGCGCTTCAGCGCATCGCCCGCGCGACGGGGCTCCACGTCGTCATGGGGGCGGGATACTACGTGGCCGCCTCCCACCCGCCGGACATGGGCGCGCGGAGCGTCGACGACCTGGCGCGGGAGATGATCGCCGAGGTCACCGGGGGCGTGGACGACACCGGGGTGCGCGCGGGCCTCCTGGGCGAGATCGGCTGCACCTGGCCCTGGACGGCCGACGAGCAGAAGGTGCTCCGCGCCGCCGTGATCGCCCAGCGCGAGACGGGGGCCCCGCTCATGGTCCACCCGGGCCGCCACCCCCGAGCCCCCGCCGACATCGCCGAGTTCGTGCGGCGGGAGGGCGGCGACCTCGGCCGCACCATCATGTGCCACCTCTGCCGCACCATCGCCGACGTCGGGGCCGTCGTCGACCTCGCGCGGACGGGCCTCTGGCTCGAGTACGACCTCTTCGGGCTGGAGACCTCGTACTACCCCTACAACCCGTCCTTCGACATGCCCAACGACGGCGGGCGCATGGCCCACGTGCTGGCCCTGATCGAGGCGGGCTACGGGGACCGGCTCCTCCTGTCCCACGACATCGCCTACAAGACGTCGCTCACCGCCTATGGCGGCCCCGGCTACCACCACCTCCTCGTCAACGTGGTGCCGCGCCTGCGCGCCAAGGGGGTGGACGACGCCGGGCTCTGGCGCCTCCTGGTGGAGAACCCGGCCCGCGCCTTCGCTTTCGCGTGAGGCGACCCGGTCGGCCCGCCTCGTCGTGGTGGCGCCGGTGTCCGGCCGTCGGTGCCGGGCGGCCGCCCCCCCGGGGGGGACCGGCGAGGTGGCGCGGGCGGGTGGCCGTCGCTCCGCTCCCGACGCCCGGCACGTGCGACCAAGGTCGAATTGACGGCGTTGGCGCTGGGCCTCTATACTTCGTCTTCCCTGGGTTGGGGCGCCTCTCCGGGCCGAGGAGGTGGTGACGCAGGCGCTCGGGTTCACGGTGGGTGAGGTTCCCTCCGCTTGCCCCGCCGCCTCGTCCGCCGAGGGCGGGGCTCACGAGGAGGTTCCCCATGCATCCAGAGGCTCTCCGGACCGGCCGGCACGGGGCGTGCCGGCGTGCAGTGCGGCTGCTGGCATGCGTCGTGGCGCTGCTCGGCAGCCAGCCCGTCCAGGCTCAGCCGCTCGGGACGCCGCGATACCTCGTCGTGGACGAACAGGACAAGCGGCTCTACGGCTACGACGCCGACGGCACCCCGACGGGCAGCGTGGCGCTCGATCCTGCCAACACGCGACCCCAGGGGATCGGGGGCGACCTGACCACGATCTACGTCGTGGACGCCGGGCTCAAGCAGGTCTTTCGCTACGACGCCACGGGGGCCGTCGAAGCGCGGTCCCGTGTCCTGCGCACGCCCACCGGGGGCAGCCTGGGCCGGCCCACGGGCGTCTCCCTCGACGCCGAGGACCTGTGGATCCTCGACCGGGGTCGCCGAGCGATCTACCGATACGGGCTTGCCGAGGCGTTCGGTGAGGGTGGCAAGCTGAGCGCCAACCACGAGATCCTCCTCTCTCCGGCCAACAGCCGGGCCGAGGGGCTTGCCGCGGACGCCGACTGGCTCTACGTGCTCGACGAGAGCGACCGGCAGGTCTATCGGTACATCCGGGACTACTCCGGCCCGGTCTTCGCCTCCCGGGTGATGCGGCGGTCCGACGGGAGCAGCCTCGGGGCGCCGGCTGGCCTCACGGTGGTCGACACCCAGCTCCTCGTCGTGGACCGGAGTCGCGACAAGATCCTCCAGTACGATCTCGACGAGCTCTTCGCCCCGGGGGACCCCCTGGCCGCGGATGGCGAGTCTCCCCTCGACCCGGCCAACGGGGACGCGCGCGGCCTGCACGACGTGCTCGAGGGCACGACCCAGGTCGCCGAGAAACCCTTCCCCCAGGAGGTCATCGATCGCATCAACAAGGAGCGCACGGACCGGAAGCTGCCCGCCCTGACGCTGAGCACGAAGCTCCAGCAGGCGGCCCAGACGCACAACAACGTCCTGATCCAGACGGACAAGTCCCTCACGCAGCTGCGGAACGAGCGTCTGGACGGCCATCAGCTCCCGGGGGAACGGCCCCTGCTCCACAACATCCCGCTGACGAAGCTCGAGGACACCAAGAAGAGGCAGGATCGTCTCACCGCCGTCGGGTACAGGTGGATGCAGGGTGGCGAGAACGTGGGGGAGAGCGCGACGCCCGCGGCCCAGGTGGCGGCATGGATGGCGTCCACGGAGGGGCACCGGGAGCAAATCCTCGATCCCGGCGTCACCGAGATCGGCGTCGCCCACGGGACCACCGGGACCGGCAAGTCGTTCTTCACGGCCGTGTTCGGGAAGGAGTTCCCAGCGCAGTGATCCGGCCCTGACGGGCGGAGGGCGCCGCCGGCGGAGGGCCGGGAGGCGTGCGGGAGACGCCGAATGCTGATGCGCAAGCTGGGCCGCACCGGGCTGCGGGTCGCCGCGCTGTGCCTCGGGGGCAACACGTTCGGCTGGACCACCGACCAGCGGGCCTCCGAGGCGGTGCTCGACGCCTACATGGCGGCGGGCGGCAACTTCATCGACACGGCGGACGTGTACTCGCGCTGGGCGCCCGGCAACGCGGGCGGCGAGTCCGAGACGGTGCTCGGCCAGTGGATGTCGGCCCGGGGCAACCGCGCGGCCGTCGTCATGGCCACCAAGGTGATGGGCCCCATGGGGCCGGGGCCCAACGACACCGGGGCTGTCCCGGCAGCACATCATGCAGGGCGTCGAGGCCTCGCTGCGCCGCCTCCGGACCGACTACATCGACCTCTACCAGGCCCACTGGGACGACCGCGAGACCCCGCTGGACGAGACGCTCCGGGCCCTCGACGACCTCGTGCGCCAGGGCAAGGTGCGCTACATCGGTGCCTCCAACCACCACGCGTGGCGGCTCACCCGGGCGCTGTGGGAGAGCGACCGGCGCGGGCTCGTGCGCTACGAGTCGCTCCAGCCCAAGTACAACCTCGTGTTCCGCGACGAGTACGAGCGCGAGCTCGAGCCGCTCTGCCTCGAGCAGGGCGTGGGGGTCATCCCCTACTCCTCCCTCGGCAGCGGGTTCCTCTCCGGCAAGTACCGGCGCGGCGCCGAGCTGCCCGCCACGGCCCGGGCGGCCGGCGTGCAGAAGGCCTACATGACCGAGCACGGCTTCGCCGTGCTGGAGGCGGTGGAGAAGGTGGCGGCCGGCGCCGGCGCCACCCCGGCCCAGGTCGCGCTGTCGTGGCTGGCCCACCGGCCCGGCATCACCGCGCCCATCGCCAGCGCCACCGGGGTGGCGCAGCTCCAGGAGCTCCTGGGCGGCATCGAGCTCCGGCTGGACGAGGAGGCCCGCGCCGCGCTCGATCGCGCCAGCGCCTGGCGCGAGGGGTAGCCCGGCGGCGGGCCGAAGGAGGTGCCGCATGAAGGTGCGAACGATCCTGCTCACCGCGCTGATCGTGGGAGGTGGGCCCGGCGGCCCGACGCTTGCCGTGGCCCAGACGCGCGCCTTGTCGGAGAGCGAGTGCCGGGCCTTCCGGGAGCGGCTGGCCGGCCACGCCGCGCTGTCGGAAGGCGTTCGCCGCTCGGTCGCCGCCCTGGCCCCGACGGCTCCCGCCCCCGCTCCGGCCGCCCCGGCCTCGCAAGAGACACGGGCCGACGCCATCCGCACGAGGCTGGAGCAGATCAGGACGGAGCGCCAGGTGCTGGAAGACCAGCGGCTCGCGGCGATGGTGCGCTTCGAGGTTGCGCGCGCCGGCCAGATCCAGGTCCAGATCCAGGGGCTCGACGCCGAGCGGTCGAGCCTGGAGCGCGAGCTCGCGGCGTTGCCCGCCGCGCCGCCGGCCTCTCCCGCGCCCGCCGCGCCGGCGCCGGCCCCCGCGCCGGCCGTGGCGACGTCCGCCGACCGCGTCCGCTGCGAGGACCTGGCGGGAGCGCTGGAGAGCGCGGTCAAGACCAGACAGCGCGAGCTGGGAGCGCGCGAGGGGCAACTCGGGGCCATCCCGCTCGTCGCCTTGAAGGGCCAGACCGGCGAGCAAATCGCCGGGGAGCTGGCGGGCCAGTTCGCGCCGTGGCCCCAGGCCGTCGCCCAGGTCGGCCTTCTCGACAGTGACGGCGACGCGCGCCTGGACGGGTTCGTCGACGTTCCCGCTCCCGACGTCTTCCGGCTCTATCGCCAGCGGCCGGACGGGACCGTGAGCGTCGAGGCGTTCCTGGCCCCGGGCCGGACCTCTGGCTACGGAGAGACGGTGCGACGGATCGACGAGACGACGGCCCGCCAGACCGGCCAGAAGCTGGCCGACCTCCTGGCTATCCGTTCGGCCGGCGGGGACCGGGTCCTGGCCGAGACGGCCCGGTTCGGCGAGGTCCGCGCCCACTTCCTGGCCGGAAACTTCGCCGATGTCGCCAAGGTCGAGGGCGGGGTCGCCCGCAGCCTGGAGTTCCAGAACTTCCGCGGCGAGAGCATCCGGATGCTCGAGGTCATCGCGCCCACCGCGACCGGGGTGATGGTGCGCCGGATCGTGGCGGCGCCGGCCGCGAGCAACCAGGAGCGGTGGGAGGAGCTTGACCTGCGCATCCGCCCCGTGTCGTACTGGCGCACCGACGTGGAGGTGTCGGTCAGCCGGCAGACGCGGACGACGGCGGGGGCGCCGGTGGCCTCACCCTCCACGAGCGCGCCGGTCAAGTTCAGCGTCGAGCGGTGAGCATGGAGGACTTCGAGAAGCTCGGGCTGTTCTATCTCGGGCGCCCGTACGACCTTGCGGTCCGGAAGCCGAGGGACGGGCTTCTCCTGTACGAGTCGAAGGATCTCGTCACCCACGCCGTGTGCATCGGCATGACCGGGAGCGGCAAGACCGGTCTCTGTCTGGCGCTCATCGAGGAGGCGCTGATCGACGGTATCCCCGTCATGCTCATCGATCCCAAGGGGGATCTGGCGAACCTCTTGCTGACGTTCCCCGAGCTGAGGGGCCAGGACTTCGCGCCGTGGGTCGACGAGGCCGAGGCGCGCAAGAAGGGCCTCACCGTGGAGGCGCACGCCGAGCAGCAGGCCTCGCTCTGGAAGAGGGGGCTCGGCGACTGGGGGCAGAGCGGCGCCCGCATTCAACGGTTGCGGGACGCGGCCGACTTCGCCGTCTACACGCCGGGGAGCAGCGCCGGGCTCCCGGTCTCCATCCTCAGGTCGTTCGCCGCCCCGGCCGGGCCCATCCGCCAGGACCCCGACCTCCTGCAAGAGCGGATCAGCACCACGGTCACGAGCCTCTTGGGCCTGCTCGGCGTCGACGCGGATCCGCTCAAGAGCCGGGAGCACATCCTCCTCTCGACGATCCTGGGGGCGGCCTGGCGAGCGGGACACGATCTGGACCTGGCCGCGCTCATCCAGCAGATCCAGACCCCTCCGGTCACCCGGATCGGCGCCCTCGACCTCGACGCCTTCTACCCGGCCAGGGAACGATTCGGCCTGGCCACGACGCTGAACAACCTGCTGGCGGCCCCCGGGTTCGAGGCGTGGCTGGAGGGAGAGGCTCTCGACATCGACCGCATGCTGCACACGCCCGCGGGGAAGCCGCGGGCGTCCATCTTCTCCATCGCTCACCTGAGCGACGCCGAGCGCATGTTCTTCGTGTCCCTGCTCCTCAACGAGACCCTCGGCTGGATGCGCACCCAGTCCGGCACGTCCAGCCTGCGCGCGATCGTCTACATGGACGAGATCTTCGGCTACTTCCCGCCGGTGGCCAATCCGCCCTCGAAGCTCCCCCTGCTGACGCTCCTGAAGCAGGCGCGGGCCTTCGGCGTCGGCGTCGTGCTCGCCACCCAGAATCCGGTGGACCTGGACTACAAGGGGCTCGCGAACACCGGCACCTGGTTCATCGGGCGTCTGCAGACCGAGCGCGACAAGGCCCGGGTCCTGGATGGGCTCGAAGGCGCGGCCGCCGGCACCGGGACGCGGTTCGACCGGCGCCAGATGGAGGAGCTCCTGGCCGCCCTGGGCAGCCGGGTCTTCCTCCTCAACAACGTGCACGACGACGCGCCCGAGGTGTTCCAGACCCGCTGGGCGCTCTCGTACCTTCGTGGCCCGCTCACGCGCACCCAGATCAAGGCGCTGATGGAGCCGCGGCAGGCCTCCGGGTCAGCTGCCCCGCCGGCGCGGGCAGGCGTGGACTCCGCCTCGGCGGGCGCGGCGTCGACGGTCCCGAGCGTGCCCGGGTCCGACAGGGAGGGCCAGCGGCCCGTGCTGCCGCCCGCCGTCCCCCAGTACTTCGTCCCGGTTCGCGGAAGCCGCCCGGCCGAGAGCGTTCTCGTGTACCAGCCGATGGTCCTGGGCGCGGCGGCGGTCCGCTTCGCCGATGCGAAGGCGGGCGTCGACGTCAGCGAGGAGAGGGTGTTCATGACCCCGGTCACGAGCCAGGCGGTTCCCGTGACCTGGGGCGACGCCTCCGAGGTCGCCGTCGCGGTGGCCGACCTGGAGAAAACCCCTCAGCCCGGGGCGCGGTATGTGGAGCTGCCGGAGGCGGCCGGGAAGGTCAGGAGCTACGAGGGCTGGACGCGGGACCTCGCGAGCTGGCTCTACGGGAGCCGGAGGCTCGAGCTGCTGAGGCGGCCCGACTCCAAGGAGGTCTCCCGGCCCGGAGAATCGGAGCGCGACTTTCGCATCCGCTTGCAGGATGCCGGCCGCGAGCAGCGCGACCAGCTGGCGGAACAGCTCAGGAAGAAGTACGCGCCGAGGATCGCCGCGGTGCAGGAGCGCCTCCGTCGCGCGCAGCAAGCGGTGGACCGCGAGGCCGAGCAGGTCAAGCAGCAGGGACTGCAGACGGCGATCTCCCTCGGGGCCACGCTCCTGGGCGCCTTCCTGGGACGCAAGTCCATCAGCACCTCGAACATCGGGCGCGCCACGACGGCGGCGCGGGGGGCGGGCCGCGTCGTCAAGGAGCGCCAGGACGTCGCCCGCGCGACCGAGACGGTCGAGGCGATCGAGCAGCAACTCGCGGAGCTCGACGCCACGTTCAAGGCCGAGATCGCGGCGCTGGAGGCGAGCGCGGAGAGCCTGACAGCACCGCTGGAGACCGTGCTCGTGAAGCCCAGGAAGACGAACATCGCCGTCCGGCTCGTCGCGCTCGTCTGGACGCCCCGGTGGCGGGACGCCCAGGGGGGGATCACCTCCGCATGGGACTGACCGGGCCGCGCTGCCCGCTGCCGACATCGACCCCGTAGGTGGTATCGACCACCCGACAAGGAGGACAGGCCATGCTCAAGGAGTTCAAGGCGTTCGCGATGCGCGGGAACCTCCTCGATATGGCGGTGGGCATCATCCTGGGGGTGGCCTTCGGCAAGATCATCACGTCGTTCGTCAACGACGTGCTGATGCCCCCCATCGGGCTCCTCCTGGGCCGGATCGATTTCTCGAACCTGTTCATCAACCTCTCGGGGCAGGCGTACCCGACCGTGGCCGCCGCCAAGGCGGCCGGGGCGCCCACCATCAACTACGGCCTCTTCCTCAACGCCGTGATCGACTTCGTGATCGTGGCGTTCGTCATCTTCCTGCTGATCCGGCAGGTCAACCGGATGAAGCGCCCGGCCGAGGCGGCCCCGGCCACGACGACGGCCTGTCCGCGCTGCCTGTCGACGATCCCCCTCAAGGCGTCCCGCTGCGCCTACTGCACGTCGGAGCTGCGGCCCGCCTAACTGCGGACGCGCGAGGCGCGCGGGTCGTAGGGGGGCGTGAGGCTCGGGCGGGCGGCGACGGGCTCGCCGGCGATCTCGATCTCCCAGCGCCCGGTCGCGAGCCAGGCCTCGTCCACGCCGTCCGGGTGCTCCACCCAGCCGAGGCCCACCGCCCGGCCCAGGGTGTGGCCGTAGGCGCCGGAGGTGATGCGCCCGACCAGCCCGCCGTCCTTCCGGACGGGCTCGTCGTGGTAGAGGAGCGGGGCCGGGTCCGCGAGCGTGAACGCGACGAGGCGCCGGCGGAGCGGCTGGCCCTGCCGGGCGAGGAGGGCGTCCTTGCCGACGAAGTCGGCCTGCTTCCCGGGGCGCACGAGGAAGCCGAGCCCGGCCTCCCAGGGCGTGTCCTCGGGGCCGATGTCGTGGCCCCACGAGCGGTAGGCCTTCTCCAGGCGGAGCGAGTCCATGGCGTGGTACCCGGCGTGGCGGAGGCCGAGGTCCTCCCCGGCTGACACGATCACGTCGTGGACGGCCTGGGCGAACTCCGTGGGCACGTACAGCTCCCAGCCGAGCTCGCCCACGTAGGTGATGCGCGTCGCCCGTACGAGAGCCGCCCCGATCCAGATCTCCCGGGAGGCGCCGAAGGGGAAGGCGGGCGTGGACAGGTCCGCGTCGGTCACGCGGGCGAGCAGCGCGCGCGAGCGCGGGCCCATCACCCCGAGCACCGCGTAGGCCGACGTCACGTCGGTGAGGACGGCCCGCGCCTCCCCGAGGTGGCGGCGGATCCAGTCCATGTCGTGGGTGGCGGCGGCGGCGGCGGTGACCACGAGGTAGGCGTCCTCCGCCAGGCGCGTGACGGTGAGGTCGCACTCGATGCCGCCGCGCCCGTTCAGCATCTGGGTGTAGACGATGCGCCCCGGCGGCACGTCCACCTCGTTGGCGCACAGGCGGTCGAGGACGGCGACGGCGTCCGGCCCCTCCAGCCGCCACTTGGCGAAGGACGACTGGTCGAACAGGCCCACCGCCTCCCGCACCGCCCGGTGCTCCTCGGCCGAGAACGGGAACCAGTTCTGCCGGCCGTAGCTGTAGCGGTACACGGCCTCCTCGCCCGGGGGCGCGTACCAGTTGGGCCGCTCCCACCCCATCACGACGCCGAAGCACGCGCCGCGGGCGGCCAGCCGGTCGTGGAGCACGCTCCGGCGCACGCCGCGGGCGCTCGACGGCTGCAGATACGGCCAGTGCATGGCGTAGAGCGCCCCCACCATCTCCACCGTCCGATCGCGGAGGTAGCGGGGGCTCCCCTGAAACGGGGCGACCCGCCGGATGTCCACGTCCCAGAGGTCCATGGGCGGCTCGCCGGCGGCGATCCACTCCGCCAGCACCTTGCCCGCCCCGCCGGCGGAGGCGATGCCGATGGAGTTGAAGCCGGCCGCCACGTAGAAGTTGCGGCAGCCGGGCGCCTCGCCGAGGAGGAAGCGGCCGTCGGGGGTGAAGCTCTCGGGGCCGTTGACGTGCTGGCGCACGGGGGCCGAGGCGAGCGCGGGGATGCGCACCACCGCCTCCCGCAGCAGGACCTCGAAGTGCTCCCAGTCCTCGGGCAGGAGCGAGAAGCAGAAGTCGTCGGGGATGCCGGCCATGCCCCACGGCTTGGCCACCGGCTCGAAGCCGCCCATCAGCAGGCCGCCGACCTCCTCGCGGACGTAGATGTAGCCGTCGGTGTCGCGCAGGACGGGCAGGTCCGGGGTCACGCCGGGCAGCGGCTCCGTCACCATGTAGAAGTGCTCGGAGGCGTGCAGCGGCACCGTGACGCCGGCCAGACGCCCGAGGTCCCGGGCCCACATGCCGGCGCAGTTGACCACCACCTCGCACGCCACGTCGCCCCGCGTGGTGGCGACGCCCGCGACGGCGCCGTTCCGCCGGTGGACGCCGTTGACGGCCGTCTGCTCGACGATGCGGGCCCCGGCCATCCGGGCCCCCCGCGCCAGCGCCCGGGTGGTGTCGATGGGGTTGGTGCGGCCGTCCCGGGGGAGCCAGAGCGCCCCCACGAGGTCGTCGGTGCGCATGAGGGGCCAGCGCCGGCCCGCCTCCGCCGGCGTGATCACCTCCACGTCCACGCCGAAGCAGCGGGCCATGGAAGCCCCGCGCTTGAGCTCCTCCATCCGCTCGCGGGTGCGGGCCACGCTCACGCTGCCCGGGCGCCGGAAGCCGGTGGCCTGGCCGGTCTCCGCCTCGAGCCCCTCGTAGAGGTCGGCGCCGTAGCGGGCGAGGCGGGTGAGGTTGTGGGTCGCGCGGAGCTGGCCGACCAGCCCCGCCGCGTGCCACGTGGTGCCGCAGGACACCTCGCGGCGCTCCAGGAGGAGCACGTCGCGCCAGCCGAGCTTGGCCAGATGGTAGGCGACGCTGGCGCCGGCGATGCCCCCGCCGACGATCACGGCCCGGGCGTGGGTCGGGAGCGCGTCGGTCACGGACGGCGGGCTAGGCCGGGTACTCCACGCTGACCGTGATGCCCGCGCACGCGATGAGGGCGTCGCTGCCGGGCACCGCGAGCCCGCCGGGGACGGCGCGGACGGTCACCTCGCCGTGGGGCAGCTCCCGCCGGACGCGCTCCACGTCCACCGACCCCGGGTCGGGGACGCCCACTGTCACGTCCACGAGCATCCGCCCCCCGCGCTCCCTGAGGGCGCGGAAGAAGGGCAGGCTCGAGTGGCGGATGGCGTCCGACACCGCCCGGCACGCGGCCGTGGTCGAGTCCCGACCGTGCACGTCGACGCCCATCCCGAACTCGAGCACGTACGTCTCCGCCGCCACGCCACCTCCACCGCATCCGACGGGGGCGATATTGCCCCTGTCCTGGCGGCGAGGTCAAGCCTGCGCCACCAAACGTGCGAGTTTGGTCCCACCGCCGACCCGCCCTTGCATCACCAGGATCTCGTCCGGTTCCGATGCGAACCAGGCGAAGGAGTGCCAGGCAAGCCGGGACACGGTCTTCTTGAATGCTGGGAGGTCGCGGTCCAGAAAGGCGCTGACGAACGCGATCTGGCCTGCACCGTAGCCCGCGTCGGTTGCAATCCTCTGTAGGGCAGCCTGGCGCTCGGCGGTGATTGCGCCATTCGTCGCCACTACCTCCACGAAGACGAGGAGCGGTTCGACAGGTTCGAGGTCCACGAGCAGCAGGTCGGGGAGATTGCGTTGGACGTCGATGCGAAGGCCGAGACGCGAAGCAAGGGCGTCGTCTCGCGCCACGACCTTGGCTTGGCTCTCGCTCAGCCAGATGACGCCTGGCCGTCCGAGGAACCGAGGCGTGAACTCCTCGACAACCGCCTTCGCGATGGCCGTACTTGGGCCCGGGGCCATCAGGCGGGTTTCGCCGTTCGGAAAACGGACGAGCACGCCGTCGGCGTCCGCGACCACCCCCCTGGCCAAGAGCGTCACACGTGCTAGGGCGCCTGGAGTGAGACGGGCTGCGCGCCAGCGGCCAACGGCGTCTCTTAGTGCCTCTCCCGCCAGGCGCGGACTGAACAGGGCGGCAAATCCTCGCTCGAGGGCGTAGCGAGGCCGTCCAGAGGTTGTGGGGATGTCGCGCCTGACGATGACCGCACCCAGCGCAACCAAACCGTCACGGAGCGTTTCGTCTCGAATCGGCTCGCGAGTGTTATCTGCATACCACCGGCGGCCCTTAGCAACGAAGCCTGCGCGGCGAGCCGCACGCGCATACTCTCTCCGCTCCTCGTCGGATGTCCGCCCTGCCTGTCGGTCGGTCATGCGGTAAACCTGCTTGGGCGACAGGTATTGATCCGTCCCTTCGATCGCTCCGACATACAGCATCGTGAAGACAGTAGCGGCGGCGATATCCCTGACGCAGTAGGAACGGTTGGGCGTCCCTTCAAGAAAGCGCTCTTCACCGGAATCTGTACGGGCCCCGCCTGGAATGCGGGGCTGATGGGATGAGAAGGGGCATCGGCTCGGGATGTGGTAGGACTCCTGACGTGACTGGCCATCACGGACAGGAGGGA
>Ga0187892_10008840_pt1 | contig 13555 bp, 13 predicted proteins | sample MA1701073metaG_FD_139345 | JGI IMG/M metagenome (GOLD analysis project Ga0187892, IMG submission 139345) | Bio-ooze microbial communities from a basaltic lava cave in the Kipuka Kanohina Cave System on the Island of Hawaii, USA - MA170107-3 metaG ...
CGTCATGCCCGCGCAGGCGGGCATCCAGGCGTTTCCACTACGACACTCGGCCTTTTTCCTGGATTCCCGCTTTCGCGGGAATGACGTCCCGTGTTTTCTCTCTAAAAACCTACCCCTGAAAGGTATGGTGTAGTCGGGGATTTGGTGGTTGGGGTGATCGGCGCCCTGGTTGGGGGATTTTTGTTTGGGCTCCTGGGAAGTCTGATCATGGCCACCGTCGGGGCAGTAGTGCTGATCGCTCTGTTGCGGGCTATTAGCTGAAGAATGACGGTACGTGTATCTGGTGATCTTCATCGACGGAGGGAACGATGGAACAAGCTACAGGTGCAGCCGTGGGCGGCGTGATCGGCCTCTTGCTCATCGCTGTGGTGGGTCTCATCATCGGTGCAGTCGCGAAACTGCTCATGCCGGGCCCGGACCCGGGCAGTTGGTTCGTGACGATCCTCCTCGGCATCGCGGGATCGTGGGTCGGCGGTTTCGTCTTCGGCCTGATCGGCTTGGGCGGAGTCGGGACGAGCCTCGTCGGCGCTATCCTGGGTGCGATGCTGCTGCTCTTCATCCACCGAATGATTACGAGCAGGACATAAGAAAAGGGAAATAGCGTCCGGCCATTCCCAATCAAAGGCTTGCAGGGTAAACAAAGCATCTCTTATTGAGGGCGCTCTTTCTTCAGAAAGAAGTACCACTGCCCGTAGGCCGTCGGTAACATACAGATCACCGGTGAGGTTTTCCCGTGGAGCCTCAAGTGTCGCGACAGGTCCACCCTTCACGAATCCGAGTTTTGCCACCTTCCGGGAAAGCAAGAGATCCTCAACGAGGTGCCCCCGGGCCTCATCAACATTCGGGTCAATCTGGTGGGTGGTGAAGTTCCACGTCCGAAACCCGTACAGGGCCGTCGCCCTGCGTCAGGATGCGGTCTGGCGTAATCACGGCAGTGATCGGCTGCGGCCGGTATGTGGCGCATCCGCCGCTAAGGAGGACCGCTACTCCTAAGAGAATACATCTTGTAACGGACTCGAATTCCCGTCGCCCTCCCGCGAACGTGAACGCGGCACAAGCAACGAACACCAGAGCGAAAGCAACAGTTATCATGCAAGGCAAATTATCAGAGGGCAGAAAAACATTTGATAGGGGCCCGGTTCATGGTAAGAGGTCTTTCATGGTCAAGATTCCTCTTTCCAAGCTCCTGAGCGTTCGATTTCTCAAGAAATTCGGCTTGTGGGGTGTCATTAGCTTTATCGTTTTTACCCTGTTCGGATTCTTTGGCTTCCCGCTCGTCCTGAAGGCGGTGTTGACGAGTCAACTGGCGAAGGTGTTGCACCGTGAAGCTGCGATCCAAGAGATACACTTCAACCCCTTTTACTGGACGTTACAGATCAATGGCTTTTCCCTGAAGGATCGAGATGGCACCGCACCGTTTCTCACGTTTGACGAATTGGCCCTTGATGTCGAATCTGCCTCACTGTGGCACCGTGGGCCGATCGTACGTGACGTAGTCCTGAAAGCACTACACCTGTCGATCGTTCGCAATGAAGATCAGACCTATAACTTTTCCGACTTATTACCAGAATTCTCTGCCATACCAGAACCCGGTCCTGAACTGCCACCAGCAGAACCGTTGCGCTTCTCGGTCAATAACATCCGACTCGAAGGTGGGAGTATTGATTTCGATGACCGACCAGAACACACACAACACACCGTGCGTGACCTGAACATCGGTATCCCGTTTCTTTCTAACCTCTCATACGACATTGACGTTTATACCCAGCCAGCCTTTGCGTTGAAGGTCAACGGGACTCCTATCGCGCTCACCGGCAAGAGTAAACCTTTTAGTAACTCGCGCGAGACTTCGCTCGATATCGATATGAACAACATCGAGCTGCCAAAATATGTGGAGTACGTCCCTGCCGATCTCCGCTTCAAGCTCACCTCGGGCAGTTTGAAGACGAAGCTGGCGCTGTCTTTTGTCCAACAGAAAGAGCAAGCTTCGGCGCTCACGGTGCAGGGGACCGTTTCTTTGGCTCAGTTCGTTATGACCGACCTTGCCGACCAACCGTTGCTGACCCTGCCGCACTTAGAAGTGCCAATCGAGACTGCGGACGTTTTTGCTCGCACAGCGCACCTGGGGACGATTCTTTTACAAGGCCCAGAAGTGCATGCGAAACTCGACAAGGCGGGGATCCTCAATCTCACTACTTTAGTGGGAGACGAGAACAGTTCACCATCGACGATAACGGAGCAAAGTACAACTCAACCCGTAGTGAGTGAAAGACCTGAGCCACCACCGCAAGTTGCTCAACCTGAGACTGCGTCGCAGGGAACCGAACAAGGAGAGACCCCTCCCACAGCTGTCGCAGTTGAAGAAATTCGCATCGCCGATGGCAAACTGTACTTTAACGATGAGACTACCGAGAAACCGTTTCAGACCACGCTCAACTCGATCAATGTGAGCATCAAGCAGTTTAGTACCGATCAAACGAAGCCGTTTACGGTAGAAGCTGCCATCAAGAGTGAAGTCGGAGAGACGATCAAGCAAACAGGAACCGTACTCCTGTCGCCACTCAAGGCAGAAGGAACCGTTGAGCTTCAGGGAATCCCAGTGAATCGCTACGCACCGTACTATACGAAATTCCTGTTGTTCGACGTTCAAGAGGGGCTCGTCGATCTCGCAACGAAGTATGCCTACGCGAAGGAAGGAAACTCCACAACGCTTTCTGGACTGACAACCATGCTCAAGTCTCTACGGTTGAAAAAGCGAGGAGAACAAGATGATTTTCTCAAGCTGTCTACTTTTGCTGTTAATCAAGTTGACCTCGATCTCGCAAAACAAACTATAACCATTGAAGAGGTAACAACCAATAAGGGATGGGCGTCCATACGACGGGAGAAAGACGGAACGATCAATGTTGCGACCCTCACTCCGGCAAGGTCAATTGCAACCACCATCGAGAAAAGAATTGTTCCTGCACCATTACGAAAGGAGACAGCAACGCAAGCAATTGTCCAAGAGCCATCCGCACCCTCTTGGATGGTCATCATAAAGAAGATTGCGCTTGACCAGTATGCCGTGCGGTTTGACGACCTCACGCCACCTCAGCCCGTTACCCTAATAGCAGAGCCAGTCTCTGTCACGGCTGAGAATCTTTCGACGGAGAAAAATAGTCAACTTAAGGCCGCTCTCAGTCTGACCTTGAATAAGACCGGGACCCTGGCAGTGAATGGGCCACTCCGCCTTGACCCTTTGTCCGCAACGCTGAAAGTGACGGGGAAAAATCTGAATGTTTTACCGCTGCGTCCGTATTTCGCGGATCAACTCAAGATTGCCGTCACGAGCGGAGCCGCTTCCACAGATGGAACTCTCGCCTTGCAAACTGAGAAGGACGGTAATCTCAAAGTCACCTACACTGGGCAAGCGGCAGTCGTAAAGTTGGCGACCATCGACAAAACGACGACCGAAGACTTTTTGAAGTGGAAGTCGCTATCGCTCACTGGGATCAATGTGGATACGAGTCCGTTCCGCTTGACGATTGGCGAGGTGGCGCTCGCCGATTTCTATTCACGCCTCATACTGAATCCTGACGCCACTCTCAACGTGCAAGGCATTGTCGTGAGTGAGCAGACGGGCACGTCCTCTCCGACCCAGGCACCCACTGAATCTCAATCGAGCCCGGCAACCGCAACTCCCGCGCCAGCGGTAACTGCGGCGACGTCCCAACCAATCAAGATCGCCAAGGTAACCTTGCAGGGCGGAACGGTTGACTTTAGTGACCGTGCGATTCAGCCGAATTATTCGGCGAGACTAAAACAACTGGGAGGGCAAATTTCGGGGCTCACTTCGGCAGAAGACAAACCGGCGGACGTGGATCTGCGCGGTACCCTCGATGATGTTGCGCCGCTCGAGATTACTGGGAAGGTCAACCCACTCAGTCGAGACCTGTATGCCGATTTGATCGTGAATATGCGCGATGTCGATCTGAACCAGATGACACCGTATTCTGGAAAGTACGCCGGCTACACGATCCAAAAGGGGAAACTCTCTCTCGGCTTGAAATATGTCATTGCCAGTCGTCGGTTACGGTCAGAGAACAAGATTGTCATTGATCAATTAACTTTTGGTGATTCAGTGAACAGTCCGCATGCCACTTCGCTTCCGGTGCGCCTCGCCGTTTCTTTACTGAAAGATCGCAACGGGGTCATCATGTTGGACTTGCCGGTAAGTGGGTCACTCGACGATCCCCAGTTCAGCGTGTGGGGAACGATCTTGCAGGTGCTTACCAACCTGATTGCTAAAGCAGCAACGGCACCGTTTGCCCTCATCGGAGCGGTGTTGGGTGGTGGAAGTGGGGAAGAAATGAGCCAGGTGGAGTTCGAGTATGGGAGAGCGGCACTCGACGCCTCAGCGGAAGAGAAATTAAAAAAAATTAGTGCAGCGTTTGCTGACCGTCCATCACTCGCATTGGACATCTCTGGGTATGTTGAGAAGGAGAAAGATCGTGAAGGACTACGGCTCTACCGCTTTGAGCACAAACTCAAGGCGCAGAAAGTGGGAGAGGAGGAGGAAAAAGAAACTGAAGAGACGACACTGGATCAGGTGACTATCGCCCAGGACGAGTACCTCAAGTATTTAAGTTTGGCCTATAAGAACGAGTCGTTTCCGAAGCCACGGAATCTTATCGGCCTGGCCAAGAGTCTGCCGCAAGAAGAAATGGAAAATCTCATGCTGGAGCACATCGAGGTCACCGATGCCGATCTCCATGAATTAGCGAAGCAGCGTGCACTGGTCGTCAAAGAGTATTTGCTGAAATCTGGGAATATTGAAGCGAGCAGAATATTCCTGGTCGAACCGCAATCAATTTTTTCGGACGGGACAGAGACTCGAAAGGGTAGTCGGGTCGATTTTGCGATTAAGTAATGCGAATTCCATGTGGTAGTGAGCCATTCTCTGTATGCTTCGACTCCGCTGCTGTCGCAGCTACGCTCAGCATGAGCGGTGATATTCCGTTCACCCTGAGCGTAGCGGAGCGAAGTCGAAGGGTCAGTCAATGAATATGCTCATTAGAAAGACACAGAACGTGTTCTTTACGGCTCTTTTACAGAGACTGCAGTCAAGTACAACATGTGATCCCTCACGTAGAGACGTCCTTCGAGAACAACTGGTCGCCCGGCAATATCGTCTTGCTGTAAAGGAGCAGTGACGTCATCTGATCCTGTCAGCCGCAAGCGAGGGGGAAACAGATCTTTGAAGAGGCTCCACCCCTGGGCAGTGGTTGCCGTGAGGGCTTTGACTTCACGAACGCGCATCCGCCATTTCTTCCCGCGACAAGAGACGACGAGCGTTTGTAAGTTGCTCCGCTGCATATCCTGATAAGGTACGAGTACGCCAGTGATGCGGATTAATGGTGGTTGCGTGATGCTGGGGGCACCACCAACTTGCGCGAAGGATGAGACGGGAAGAAAGCAAATCCAGACAGGAACAGAGAGAAGAGAGTGAAAGAGTAATCTACGCCGCAATCGGACCAATGCCGAACTCCTATGACGGACAAGACATGGTCCTAATAACACAGCGAGACGAGGGGTGATAGAGCAGAACAGGTGAAGGGCTTGGGGTTGCAATGGCCACTTCTTTGCTTTATTCGTAGGCGGTGTGTTGTTGCACAATACAGGAAACAAGACAGGTGAAGATGCGACCGGTGATAAGGATTCTGATTTTTCTCCTCCTCTGCGGAACCCCGTTGTTTACATTTGCCGAAGGCGACAGCGCAACGAACGGAAGCCGCATTGCTCTCGATAATTTTGATACTGACAAACCCCTCACCTTTCCGCAGAACTGGCAAGTCCGTGGGAATGAAGAGGTCGCGCGGGTTATCTACAAGGTCGAGGCAGAAGGGGGCAATCATTTTCTGCATGCCCATGCGGAAAACCAGGGCGTCCAGATTGGGATAACTCGGTCCTTTCAACCAAAAGAATTTCCGGTCTTGCAATGGCGGTGGCGAGCGAAACAACTCCCGACCGGAGGAAATGAACAAGCGACCAACACGAATGATTCGGCAGCAGGGGTTTATGTAGTGTTCGATAGTACGGTGCTTCCACGCGCCATAAAATATGTCTGGAGTTCAACCCTGCCCGTGGGGACACGCCTCACAAGCCCGGTGTATTGGCGCTCCAGAACCGTTGTGCTGCAGAGTGGAGCTGCCGAGGCCAATGCCTGGAAGGTAGAAACGGTCAATTTTTATCGTGATTATAAAGAGCTGTTTGAAGCAGAACCCGGCGAGGTCCAAGGGATTGCAATCTTGACCGATTCCGACATGACAAAAAGTGTGGCCGAAGCTGATTATGACGATTTTACGCTACTCTCGACAGCAGCGGCGGCGGCAGAAAAAGAGAACCGTACATCTGCCCAGCTTGCTCCGGCAACGGCTGGGGGGCAGTAAGCAAGGAAGGAAGGTATTGTGGCGCTCTCACAAACTGAGATTCAAGGAAAACTCCGTACTATCCCTGGCTGGGAAATGACGAAAAGCAAGGCGATCCAGAAAAAGTTTACCTTGGGCAATTTCAAGGATGCCCTTACCTTCGTCAATCAGGTCGGTGAACTGGCGGAAAAATTCGACCATCATCCCGACATCACGATCAACTACAATAAAGTCACACTCAACCTGACGACCCACAGCGCCGGAGGGTTGACGAGCAAAGATTTTGATTTGGCCACACATATTGAGAAGATTGGGAAAACGGAAGAATCCAAGGCGTAACACGCATCACGTAACATGCATTAAACCCCTTGCCTCTCCATACTCGCATCCTTATCGGTCTCGTGATTGGTGTCGTCAGTGGGTCGGTGAGCCGTCTACTCTTCGGCGAGAACCCACTTCTTCTCTCTTTCACGACCTACGTGACTGAACCGTTTGGCCGTTTGTTCTTGCGGCTGATTTTCATGGTGGTGCTCCCTCTACTGTTCTCTGCCTTGGCATTAGGCGTGGCCGGGCTCGGTGACGTGCGGACGCTCGGACGTATCGGTCTCAAAACGTTCGTGTACTCGCTAACGGTCACGTCAATTTCTGTCATTATCGGCTTGACGCTAGTCAACCTCTTTCGCCCAGGCGCACATCTGACGCCGGAAACTCGTGCGTCCCTCCAGCAAGCGACGGCAACTCCGGTTCCTCCGCCACCAGCCGTCTCTCATGAGAACCCCGTATTGCGTATACTGGTGGCGATTGTGCCTGACAATCCCATTCGTGCGGCAGCCCAGGGTGAGATGTTAGCGGTGATGTTTTTCTCGTTGATGGTAGGAATTGGTATTGCCATGTCACCACGAGCGAAAGTCGACCCGCTGATCAACGTGTTGGAAGGGCTGTACGAAGTGGTGATGCGGTTGATTGAAATCGCTATGCGCATGGCCCCCTATGCCGTCGCCGCGTTGCTCTTTACGTTGACCGCTCGCTTTGGGGCGTCGGTCCTCAAGCCATTGCTAGCTTATATGGCAGTGGTGCTGGGTGGGCTCGCTTTACATCTCCTCGTGACCTACTCCGCGATTGTCCGTTCTTGTGGCATGCGTCCTGGGTTTTTCTTCCGTCAGATCAACGAAGTGATCACGACAGCCTTCTCAACCAGTTCGAGCAACGCAACCCTGCCGACAGCACTCCGGGTGACTCAAGACAAGCTGGGAGTGCCACGAGACATTGCGTCATTTGTCTTGACACTTGGTTCGACCGCGAATCAGAACGGTACGGCGTTGTTTGAGGGGGTGACGATTCTTTTCCTGGCGCAGTTTTACGGCGTTGAATTAAGTCTTGGTTCGCAGGTGCTGGTCGTCGTGGTGTCAGTGCTGGCAGGTATCGGAACGGCGGGGGTACCCGGTGGATCATTACCGCTGATGGTGCCGATCTTGCAATCGGTCGGGGTGCCAGGGGAAGGCATTGGTATGATTCTGGGGGTCGATCGCATTCTCGACATGTCACGCACAGTGCTGAATGTGACGGGTGACGTAACTGCCGCGGTGTATGTCGCGCATTCCGAAGGACGGCTGCCCTCGTCCCTGTCAACGGAAGTCTGATATGGTCAGCTTATCCCTCTCGGATGGAAGAGGATTGCGGTGAGGGTGATGAGGAATGTGCTTCTGCTAGCTATCCCACCTCTAATAAACGGAAGCTGACAAGAGGCAAGCAAATTCGCGGGAGCCTGTTGACGATTCATGAGCGTCGCGTTAATCGTGCCTCCAGAGGACACCAGGTGTTGGCAAAGGAGGGTCGTATGTCAGGTAATCATGCCGCTGAAACGGCGAAAATTCATGCGCAACTGAATCATCCAGTGATTGACTCAGATGGCCACTGGATCGAGTTTGAACCTGCTGCGGTAGAGTACCTGCGCCAGGTTGGTGGCGACAAGATCGCTGAGCGTTACGGAAAAGTCGCCAACCAGTTTGGCAACAAAAAATGGGCGCAAACCCCAGCTGAAGAACGGCGCGAGCGGCGGATGCTGCAACCAGGGTGATGGGGCGTCCCAACCAAGAATACGCGCGACCGGGCAACAGCAATGCTGCCGAAGTTGCTTTATGAGCGGATGAGCGAACTTGGGTTCGATTTCGCAGTGATTTATCCCACATCGGGAGCCTTGTTTGCCCCATTTCTCCGCGATGAAGAAGTGCGGCGTGCGGCGTGTCACGCGTTTAATATGTATACTGCCGAGCAGTTTCGTGGGCTCGGTGACCGTCTCGCTCCAGCCGCGGTCATCCCGATGTATACTCCAGAGGAAGCCGTTGAAGAGTTAGCGTTTGCAGTGAAAACCCTCGGTTTCAAGGCAGTGATGTTAGGGAGCCTCCTACGCCGGGCAGTGCCAGCGGTTGCCAAGGCTAATCCCGAAGCGAGTCGTTACGCAGTGTGGCACGATACGCTCGGGCTGGATAGTGCATACAACTACGATCCGGTCTGGGCGAAGTGTTTGGAACTGGGCATCTCGCCAACGTTTCACTCTGCGTCGTCCGGCATCGGGTTACGCACGTCGATTTCCAACTTTGTCTACAATCATATTGGCCACTTTGGGCAGGCGGGAGAGGCGGTGTGTAAGGCGTTGTTTATTGGGGGTGTAACACGGCGGTTCCCACAACTGCGCTTTGGTTTTTTAGAAGGCGGTGTAGGCTGGGCATGTAGCCTCTATAGTGACCTCATTGGCCATTGGAAGAAGCGCAACCCTGTGGCCCTTGAAGAGACGAATCCTGCCAATCTTAACCGCGAACTCTTAGTCGATCTCGTGCAGCGTTATGGCTCCAAAGGTTTCATCGACAAGATTGACCAATTGGCTCCGGGAGTTGGGGTGCTGATGGAACGACCAGAGCAACTTGATGATTTTGGCGCTTGCGGCATCGAAAAAGCGGCGGACATCCGCGATCTATTTGTACCGAATTTCTATTTTGGGTGTGAAGCGGACGATCCGGTGACCTCCTGGGCCTTTAAGGACAGCGTGAATCCCTATGGTGCGAAACTCAATGCTATCTTTGGATCGGACATTGGTCACTTCGACGTACCGGATATGACAGAGGTGCTAGTCGAAGCCTACGAAGGTGTGGAAGACGGGATTATTACTGAAGACAATTTCCGTGACTTTGTATTTGCTAATCCCGTGCGTTTCTGGACCGCCATGAATCCCAATTTCTTCAAGGGGACAGCGATCGAGTCACAGGTGCAGCAGTTCCTGGCAGAAGACAGTTGTGCGAATGGCGCGTGTTCGGTGGCCTAGAGCAGGTGTTACCTCTTCAAGCTAAACTTATGGTTCTCGAATAGCCGAAAGGCTTTTTCTGAAATATCACCCAATGAGACATGGCGTGTGGTGATATCCGCGGGTGGTGCACCGTTCCACTGGTCCAGCAGGTCGACTTGGTATCCGGATGACAGCAGTGAGGTGAGCATTACGTAGAGTTCACGGGTCGCCTCAAGCTCATCCTGCTCTTCCGGAGACCAGTCTACGGGTTCTCCGAACCCGAGTGCAACAGAGTGGAGATGTCGGAAGGTGCAACTGCATTGAGATTTCGAGCCAACATACCAGTGATTCGGGAAATCGAGCAGCTGTATTGCTGGATCGGTGCTGGGATCGACCACTCTCTTGAACCGTAAGAGTTCAGAGTTGCGCGTGGTCAAGTTCTCCTGACTATCGGTGGATAGGTACACTTCGTAACACATAGTGATCAAGGCCTATCCACAATTCTCGAAATTTTTCGGTGTTGTTCGCTCATGTAAGAGCTGGGTCAAGAGACGAATTTGCTCTTGCTGCATCGTCAGCAAGTCAGACCATTGTTGTTCGCGTAAATGGTCGAGCTTCTCGTGTAAACTATAGATTTCTAGCTCGGCCTTCAAATTCACTTCGTAATCATGGGCCGCATCGAGCCGATCCTTAGCCGCTTGGCGATTTTGCGACATCATAATGACTGGTGCCTGTATTGCGGCGAGCATGGAGAGCACGAGATTCAATAGAATGTAGGGGTAGGGATCGAAAGCCTCGCCGTGACGCACGAGTACCCATGAATTGAGCACCACCCAGAAAAGTAAGAGAGCGCCGAACAGCAGAATAAACGTCCACGAGCCACCAAACGTGGCAACGCGATCAGCAAGCCGCTGGCCGAATGTCAGCTGGGTATCAAACACCTGATTGGCATCTCGGCTGATGTGGAGGCGTTGGGTAACATGCTGAATAATACGCTGCTCACGTTCCGATAATTTTTCAAAGCTGGTACGTAAAAACTGTTTCGCGATATCCTGGGGATGTCTATTCATAGAGTTTGCCCTTGTGGAGAATAAGAAAACCTTCACTTTCGGTTATCCTTGAGGCATTTGGGGGAATTTCGGTAACGCCGGATTCATGAAATCCCACGGTTGGGCACTGGCAGTATAAATGTCTCGTGCAGGCCGTACCCAACTGGGATCATCCACACTCCCGGCATAGAGCACCACCAATTCTGGCCATGCTGAGTTGGTTAAGAACAAAGGGGAGCCACACTGCGAGCAAAACCTCCGGTGCATCGTATTGCCGCTGTCGGCGAGCTTTTCATACACCGCCGGGGTGCCTGCGGTCAGACGGAACGCAGTCGCCGACACTCTCACCGCCGCAAAGTAAGCACTACCAGTAGCGCGCTGACAGTCGCGGCAGTGACAGTTCCCCATAGACAACGGTTCAGCTGCACACTCATAGCGAATCGCGCCGCACGCACAGCCGCCAGAGAAAGATGTAGGCATAAGAACATTCCTCCTTTGATTAATGATAGACCTGGGGGGCTTGCTGAACTACCGGCGCAGCAGCGGCGAGGATCTCTTGCCGATTCCTGCTCAACGGCGGGTAAATCCGCTGGCAGTTGATGACCTGTTTAGTGTTCTTCGCTGCCTCGCCCTTCGTCACTACATGCCGGTTCCACCCTTCGGTATAAACAGCCCCCCAGGGTCCCAGATCAAGCACGGTGACATACCATTCGATTCGTAGTGGGAGCATCGGCAGACCAAGCAGATCGCAGACCACGTTATGCCCGGCGAATCGTCCCATCGGCCGACCATGTTGGCAAGACATAACAGAGGCGTGCGTGTCATCCATCATCGCCCATGCTGCGTCCCCGGCTGCGAACACGTGAGCCACTCCCTTCAGTCGCATGCATTCATCGACTGGAACTCGACCAAAACGATCATGCTCAACCGGGAACAGCCAGGTCAATGGGTTGGCCCGCATGCCAGCACACCAGATCACCGTAGACGTGGCTATCTCTTCGCCGGACTTGAGCATCACACCAGAAGGAGTGACCGCAACAATGTCGATACCCAAACGCGTTTCGATCCCCAGCGTGGCGAGGGCTTCCTCGATGATCGGTCGTGCCTCTTCTCCCATATCCGACCCAACCTGCGGATTACGATCAGCCAAAATGACGCGGAATGGTCGTTTCATGCCAGCCTGTGCGAGGATCGTCCGCAATTTTCCCGGCATCTCCGTAGCTGCTTCGATCCCGGTCAGGCCCGCACCTACGATAAGGACGGTAAACTGCCCAGGAGATTCCGGTTGGCCAGGCAATGATTGGAGATGCGTGTTGAGCTGAACCGCTCCATTGTAGGTATCCACGTCGAAGGCATGTTCGACCAGCCCAGCAATGTCTGGACGTAAGAGTTGACTGCCGAGGGTGAAAACAAGTCGATCATAGGGAAGGACTCGCGGCTTGCTCTCCGAATTCACTGCGACAGTCTGCCCGACTAAGTCGATGCTGGCGACTTCACCTTCTACATGTGCGACCCCAATAGGGCCGAGCACATCATCAAGGGGGACACGAACCGAGGTCAGGTCCGGCTCGTAATTGCGCACGCGAATGTTGTGATAGCCGTCACGGTTGACAAGCATCACCTCTACGGCATCCGGCCCGGAGCCCAGTTCGTCGAGCTTTCGGACTGCACCGACGGCACTCCAAAGCCCGGCAAATCCACCTCCCAGTACGAGTATTCGCTTTGCACTCATGGTTACACCTTCGTGACTCGACCCAGCGCGGTATAGGGGTTTCGATGAACTGACGTTAGGCGTGTGTCTGCACTTCTCCTTTGCCCTCAAAGGCTGCTCGCTGCTGGGTAATGGCCGCTTCGGACAGCTCGTGGATTGTGTACGCCTCTACTGCTTGGCGAGTCAAGGCATATACGATGTATTGATTGAGGGAGGTCTGCTCATGCTTGGCGAGCGTCTCCAATTGACGATGCAGCGTTTCTGGTAATCGTAATGTTAATCGGCTCATAGCTAATTCCGTCAGCAGAACTAAGCCGCCTAAGGCGAAACGTGCCGACGTGCAGACAACCACTAAGGCATAGCGCCCACGATTTAACTCCTCCCGTGATATGACGATCACCGGGTGCGGACCCGCTGGACCAAAGTCGGCCATGTAGATCTTAACCCCACACACGACCGAAGCTGGCGCCTCTCCTGGCGTTTTCTTGGACAGCGATTCTATCTGCACGTGCTTTTTCTTCATAAGACACAGCTTATGCCATCAAAACATTCTCGACAAATTTCGTGCCGAACACTATTGAGGCGAGGTACGTCTGTATCTTGGACCAAAACGGCACGAAACTCGTCCACAAAAATCTGCCGACGACTCCCCAGGCGTTTTTGCGGGTGATTGCTCCCTATCGAGAGGATATAGTGGTAGCGGTCGAATGTAGGGTTACGTGGTAGTGGCTGGCCGACCTCTGTCAGCGGGAAGGAATGACCTTTGTCTTGGGCCACGCCCTCTATATGAAAGCGATCCATGGGGGGAAAGCCAAGAACGAGAAGCTTGATGCCCACAAGATTGCGGTGTTATTACGTGGCGGGATGTTGCCCCAAGCGTATGTCTATCCCTCAGAGATGCGGGTGACCCGCGACTTGTTGCGCCGACGCTGTCCTCTGGCGCGCAAACGGGCCGAACTCTTCGCCCACAGTCACACTACTAAGTACACAGCGCACGAAATACGCAGCGAGTTTTTTTGTAGGGGGCCGATTCATCGGCCCCAAAAAGGGCTTGATGAATCAAGCCCCTACACGGTCAAACCCGAGGTTCGCCCCTGCCAAAGAC
>Ga0187892_10008841_pt1 | contig 13553 bp, 7 predicted proteins | sample MA1701073metaG_FD_139345 | JGI IMG/M metagenome (GOLD analysis project Ga0187892, IMG submission 139345) | Bio-ooze microbial communities from a basaltic lava cave in the Kipuka Kanohina Cave System on the Island of Hawaii, USA - MA170107-3 metaG ...
CGGAGGAGCTGGCGCGCGTCGTCGCCCGGGATATCGAGCGGTGGTCGGCGGTGGCGAAGGCGGCGAATATACGGAACGACTAGGGCGGGGCGACGACCTGGCTACGAACCAGGGGGTCGTGGGTTCAAATCCTGCCGGGCGCGCCAAAAAATCAAGAGCTTGCGTGAAAGGCGGGCTCTTTTCCTTTCCTCAGTGCCCCTCTCGTGCCCCTCTGCGGGCGACCAAGCCGAGCCCGCGGAGCCACCGTCTTAGAGTCAAGTTGCGCCTTGGCCGGAGCCAAGCCTCCTGGCTCGCCTTCGCAGGTCGATGATTCGAGGCTGACGCGCGAGCGGCCCGTGCATCCATCGACGCCCAGTACAAGGCGCAATCCCCTGTAGCACACTTGGCGGGGTCTCTATCTTGTGTCCCGCAGACGGTACATTGTGACCTCGTCCATCGTCGTGCAGCCCATACTCGGAGGAAACCGGTGATCATCGAGCGCGTCCAGGTAGATGGGGGATTTCTTGATGGCCTCGATCTCCACCTGCTTCCGGGCCTCAATGTGATCATCGGTGGACGAGGCACCGGGAAGACATCGGTCATCGAGCTAATCCGTTTCTGCTTGGCAGTCCCAGCGCAAACGACTGACACAGAACGGGGGGCGATTGAGCATGCACTGTCGGTCCTAGGTGATGGGCGCGTAACGGTCACGTTTTCTACCAACGGGGAGCGGACGACCGTTTCCAGGGCGGCATCGGAGGACTCGCCAGACGCGAGTGACTCTTTCGACCTACCGGCGCTTTTTTCGCAGAAGGAAATCGAGTCTCTTGGCCTTAGTGCGCCCGCGCGTATTCGTTTGCTAGACAGTTTTATTTCGGACATTGACGGGACGTCAAAAGACCACCTAGCAAAGCAGATTGGTTCTTCTACGGTTGAGATTGCGGCGCTCTCAAAGGACATTGAGGCGCTAGACCAACAATTGCAGCAACTTCCCGTCGTCGAAAAAGAACTCGCCGTGCTAACGGAAGAGGAGCGAGTCGTTGCAAAGAGCTCCAAGGAGGCGGCTAAACAGCAGGCGAACCTGCAAACCCTCGGGCAACAATCAACGCAATACGCGGTTCAGCTGGGGCTTTTCCAGCGTGCGTCGCGGTCCTTATCGACTTGGCACCTTGAGCTGGAAGATCTGGTTCGGTCTACGCCCGACATTGAGGTGTGGCCAGATTCAGCTGGAACCGAAGACAAGTTGATGAATCTTCGGAAGGTAATCGCCAGAGCGCTAGAAGCCCTCGCAGAGATCCGCGCAGGATTAGCCGGTGCGACTGCAGACCTTCATAACCAAACGACCCTCGCTCAAAAGGGCAAGGTGGATCTTGACGACAAGGTTCGGGCACTACGTAAGGAGCTCGAAGGTATTGAAAAAGGCGCAGGCGAGACGATAAAGCGCGCCAACGCACTACGGGAAAAGCTAGCTAGCCTGCGGGCAACCTTGAAGCTTAGAGACGCGCGAGCGACGAAGCTCGAGTCGGTGCGCAAGGTGCGCGCTAATTTTGTCGATCAGTATGAGGAAGCACATCGGCGACGATTCTTGCTGAGGCAGAAGGTCGCCGTATCGCTGAATGCGAGTCTTGGCCCCGAAATAAAGATGGAGGTAAGACAGGCCGCCGAGTATGCCGACTACGTTAGCGTGATCACGTCGGCGTTGCGAGGCAGCGGCCTGAGGTACAACGAGCTCGCGCCACTGATTGCGGGGAGCTTAAGCCCGCGTGAACTTGTCGAGGCCGTCGAACGGCAGGATCACGACTTTGTGGTCTCGGCGGCGGGCATTCCGAGAGACCGCGCGGCACGATTCCTCGCGTCGCTAAAGGACGCTCGCTTGGAGTCGATTCTGACGGTTACCGTGGATGACGATGCCATCCTGCAGCTGCTAGATGGGAAAGACTACAAGGACGTGCAGCACCTCTCGGTGGGTCAGCGCTGCACCGTGGTGCTACCGATCGTTCTTGAGCACAGAGACCGAGTGTTGATTGTGGATCAACCGGAGGACCATCTCGATAACTCGTTCATCGTTCAAACGCTTATCAAGGCCTTGCGGCAGGAGAATAGACCCGGCCAGATGCTCTTCTCGACGCATAACGCAAACATCCCGGTCTTGGGCGATGCTCAGCGCGTGTTTGTTATGAAGTCGACTGGCGAGAGGGGCTATATCGATGTTTTTGGCCCCTTGGATGACCATCAGATCGTGCAAGCGATCAGCACAGTCATGGAAGGCGGAAAAGAGGCGTTTGATACAAGAGCAAAGTTCTACCGGAAACATGAACTCTCATGAAAAGCGACGACGCCGTTCGCCTGCTTTCGTCTGATCATCCACACGATCGGTTACGAGCAGCACGTGCGTTATCGTCTGGTGCCAGACAGGCCGATGTTGCCGCTATTCGAAAAGCCTTTGCAAAGGAATCTGTACCCTGGGTGCGGAACGCCTTAGAGAGGGCGTTGCAGTCGCATTCGGCTGTCGAGCGGGGCGGTCCTGCACAGGATACCGGCGAGGCACAGCTTGACGACGCGACGATCAGAGACATTTACGTTCGCGCAAGCGAGGAGATGGTCACTACCTTGATCCATGAGATGCAGCCCAAGATTGGCTACATCCGGAACGCTGCGATCAAAGAGGTCCCGAACTTCGAGCAGAGCGATACGAAGAGACGTATCGAATACGTGGAAGATCTACTCGGCTTGCTCGCCGAGTTTCGGAAAGTCTCGCAAACGCCGAGAAACGAGACCTTTGACCTTGCAGATCTCATTGACAGCGTTATCGCCGAAACCAAAGCACAACCCACGCAACGCGCGGGACAGCGCCCACTGGTAGTCATCGGTGACCCCAGGAGGATTCGGTTAGCGATTGCGAATGGCCTTCGCAACGCTCTCGAGGCAACCAAGGCGGTCGAGGACGACGCTGAGCGAGTAATCACCGTCAATTGGGGAATGGACAATGAGCGTTGTTGGGTTTCGATCATCGACCAAGGGATTGGAATTCATGGAAGTGTCGAAGGGATGTTTGGCATCGGTCGCACGACCAAAGCCGAGCATTTCGGCATGGGCTTGCCCATCGCAAGACAAGCGATGCTGTCAATGGGCGGCGATGTAACTCTGGCCCCTGGAGCGCAGGGAGGAGCTCGCTTTGAGGTTAGTTGGGAAAAGATTCTCCGAGCCACTCAAGGAGAGGCTGCGTGAGAGTTCTGATAGTGGAGGACGATCCTCGGAATGTTGCCGAGCTTCGGGACACGCTCGTGCCTTGCTTTGCAGCCGGGGAAATCGAGATTTGTCAGAGCCGCGATTCCGCTTTGCAAGCACTGCAGAACGGCTGCTTCGATCTGGTTGTCTTGGACCGAAAGTTGCCCACGAGTGATGGAGCGCTCGACGAGGATGTTTCACACGGAGAAACAATCTACGGTTACCTCAAATCCGAGGTCCCGGGGGTTCCGATTCGCTTCTGGACGGCCTTTCCCGACGACGATTACTACGACAGAAAAATGGCCGACGTTCAACAGGAGGATATTTGGGGTACCGGCGAAAAGCCCACAGTTGGGCTGATACCCAAGAGCCGTTTCGATCGAGTCAAAACGACGATCGCTGAAGTAAAGGCTGCGCTTGAAGCGCTGGATACGATCGAACTGCGGCAACGCTTTGGGAAGCAAGTAGACCTAACCGATATCGAGCGCCGCATCGTTAAGATTTTTGCGAAACGACAGAGCGGAACCGCGATCGAGGTGTCTGCGCTTTCTGGAGGGTATTCGAGCGCGAAAGTCTTGAGAGCGGCGGTGTTCGTAGGAGTCCATCAAACGCACCTCACCGTGGGGAAGATAACCACGTTAAAGGAGTTGAGCGGGGAGCTGCGTAGGTTCCAACAGTTTAGCCGTCTGCGCCCAGGCGCGGCTCCTGGCATCGTTTGCCAAGTGCGTGCGGGAGCGGGGTTGCTCGGTGGTACGTTCTATCAACTAGCCACGGGCTTTGACCGATCACTCTTTGATGTTCTCGCGGTAAATCCACAAGATGGCGCGAAGATTGGGCAGGCAATCCGCACTTTGGTGCAGCCGTGGGCGAACCCCTCGACTCAAAGAAGCGGCCCGGTCAAGGAGCTGCGGCGCGCCTTCGTTTCAGATGACACGTTTGCCGAGATTGCGGAAAGTTTGAAACAACTCAACCTGGAGCGATTTGAGGCTCTAGAGGTGACGTGGATGGAATGCGATTCGCACGGCGACCTTCATGGCGAAAACGTTTTGGTCAACGATACACTCACCCCAATTCTCATTGATTTCGGAGAGGCCGGAATCTGGCCCGCGGCCGCAGATCCACTGGCTTTGGAACTGAGCGCGCTATTTCATCGCGCGGGCCCGCTTAAGAAGGCGGGGTGGCCGTCAGCTGACGCGGCACAACACTGGTTTAACGCCCACGACTATCTGGCTGCGTGTCCCTACGCCCCTTATGTCCGAGCTTGTCGCGACTGGGCGTATGACGCTGCACCAGGCAACAGGGCCCTGTACGCGACTGCATACGCGTATCTCGTCAGGCAGTTCAAGTATCCCGACACAGACAAGGACCTTGCCAAAGCATTGATTGGGGCCGTTATCAGCGGTTACTCAGCGACGTAAGGAGGCAGCAGGAGGAGCTCGCTCTCGAGTGGGCGCGCGGCTCCTCGAACGCTGCAGGCAAGGGTTGCGTGGAGTTCGAATCGGGGGCGTGGAAAACTCCACCATCCGGCGAGCTCCTCTTCTCTCTTCGGGCGTATCGGTAGTTACTATACAAGCTGCCTGGGGGGGGGTCGGTTGAAAGAGTCCAAAACGGTCTCGGTGAGTTTTCGCGTCTCTCCGAGATTTAAGCAGTGCCTGGCAGAGGCGGCGGCGCGGGAGCGACGCAGTCAAACCAATTTGCTTGAGCACCTCCTGTTTTCGTATTGCGAAGCGCACCGGCTTTGTCAGGAGAGCAAGCGCTTCGCCACCACTCTAGAAGTATCGCCAGCGCCGCGGGGGAGGCGGAAGTAACGCCGCGCCATGATGGAGCAGCTCCCCGCTCTCTTTCTCGACCTCCCGCAACACATCAAGATTATCGCGGGAGCGCTTCTATTCCTCACGGCCTTGTTTGTCCTCGTCTACCTCATCCCAGGACTCTACTTCCGGGTGAGGATTGCGCTGCTGCTGTATCGACTACGCAGGCTGAACAGGAACAACGGAGGGGACCCGACGGAACTCTTCGAGAAGGATCGGCGGCTTGCACACCTGTGGCAGGAATACAAACACACCCTCCACGAGCAGAGGGCCCTTGAGTCGCGCACAGGTCGACAAGAGGTCATTGCCCTGCGCGCGACGGTTCCCGCCGAAATGTTCTTCAACTCGGAAGCGCTGGTTGACAGTCGCTTGCGAACCGAATTCTTCAAACACCTGCCGGGTATCTTCACCGGGGTTGGCATCATTGGGACTTTCCTGGGGCTCATCCAGGGGCTGAAGGCATTTCGCGCGACGGAAGACCCACAGGTCGTACGTGAGAGCCTCGAAAAGCTACTCCACGGCGTCTGGGAGGCGTTTTTAGTCTCTGCCGTCGCTATCGCGCTCGCGATGGTCATCACTTTCATTGAGAAGTGGCTGGCCTCCGGGCTGTACCGCAAGGTGGAAGAGCTTGCGCAGCTCGTCGACAGCATGTTCCAGTCCGGCGCTGGCGAGGAGTATCTCGCGCGCCTAGTGAAGGCCTCGGAGTCCTCCGCGAGCCAGACGAAGATTCTCAAAGACGCCCTAGTCGCCGACCTAAAACAAGTTCTGACTGAGCTCACCGAGCGGCAGATCCAGGCTATCTCACAGAGCAGCAAGACCATCGGCCAAGACGTCTCGACGACCTTCGAGCGCGGACTCCGCGAGCCACTTGACCGGGTAGCCAAGGCCATGGAGCAGGTCAGCCAAGACCAGGGCCAGGCAACGACGCGGCTCATCACAGACGTGCTGGCGGGCTTCTCTCAGCGCATGCAAGAGCTCTTCGGCAGCCAGATCGCCGGGATCAACCAACTCCAACAGCAGACCATACAGGCCCTCCAAGGTGCTGTAGCGCGGCTCGAGCAAATGACGGCGAACATCGACTCGGCCGGGCAACGCGCGACCGATGCCATGAGCACGCGGCTTACCGCTGCGCTGGACCAGATGGAAGGTCGTCAGCGGCTCATGAACGAACGGATGGGGGAGTTCGTCGAGCAGATTCGAAACCTTGTACGAGAGTCGCAGTCGGAAACCGGGCAGGCCCTTCAGGCGGCATTGACAGCTCTCAGCGAGAACGTATCGAACCTCGTCGAGTCGCTCAAACGGGAAGTCGAGGAAGCCTCCACGTCACATACCGCGCGCGAGCGCCGGATGACGGAGTTCACCTCCGAAACTGTTGGTGTGCTCTCGGGGCAGGTTGAATCGGTCATCGGTCAAGTCGCGCAGGCTTCGACCCAAATGCGGGCAAGCGTCGAGGCCATGCGTTCAGCGACAGGCGACGCGCTTAGTAAGCTGAATAGTGGAGCCGAAACGCTCTATCTTGCGGCGACCGATTTTGCGAAGGCTGGCCAAGGAGTTACTGGCGCACTTACACATTCGACTACCCTTACTGAGCGGCTTACGCAGGCGGCCGGCGCCGTTGCAAGCTCCACGCAGGCTCTGCAAAACGTGGTCGCGGACTACAGCGCTAATCGTCAAGCATTGGAGCGGATGCTCGGGAACCTGCAGGGTACCGTTGAAGGCGCGAAAAGGGAGGCGGCCCTCACCTCAGACATCCTATCCCGCATCGAAGGCGCGACTACACGCCTAGTGCAGGCTCAAAAGGAGGCCGACGGTTATCTTGAGAAAGTTAGCGAGGTCCTGGCCGAAGCCCATCAGGAATTCGCTGATCAGATGCGCCAGACGGTCGGAAAGGCGAACACCGAGTTTCACCAGAACCTCACTAGTGCGACGAAGCTCTTGGGCGATGCGATTCAGGAGCTCGATACCACACTCGCCTCGGCGGGTACCCGCCGGAGAACCTAACCAATGGTTGGGGGCTACATTTTCATCCGTCGCCGCAAGGGCGACGAAGCGGAGAAGCCGTTCTGGATCTCCTTCGCCGACTTCATGACCGCGCTCACGGCGCTCTTCCTCGTCACGATGAGCGTCGCGCTTCTCGCAGTCACTAAGACCGTTACGGACGCTGAGCGAAGGCGCGCGGAGCGTGAGCTCGAGATCGAGCAGCTTCTCGATGAGATTGCCCAAGCGGCAGAGCGTTACCCCGGTGTAACAGTCGACAAGAACCGAAATGTCATCGACTTCAGGGACCGGGCGCGCTTTGAGACAGACAGTCACAGACTTACATCGGAGCAGGCCAAGCTCCTACGAGCATTCGTACCCGAGGTACTTACCATTGCTCGCAATCAGCTTGGCCACCGTTGGCTTAAGCGAATTGTCGTCGAAGGGTTCGCGGACCAGCGCGGTACGTACCTCCACAACCTAAACCTCAGCCTGCAACGTAGCCAACGCGTGCTATGTGTGCTGTTGTCGCCGCCCTTTACCGACGAAAAACCGATGAGTCCGGATGAGCTCGAGCAGATCCGGGAGCTATTCCTAGTCGGTGGCTATTCGTTCAACTCGGCCAAGGCCTCGTTTGATGAGAGCCGGCGCATCGAGCTGCGGCTTGAGTTCTTCGGCGTTGACGAATCGCGGCAAGCCACGGGAGAGATCCCGCGCGCCAATTTCGGCCGTTGCGCGCTGGGGACCCAATGAGCGCACTTAACAGGTTGAAGGATAGGCTCCGATCGACAAGCCGTACGGCCTTCCAAGGGCTCTCCTTCGATCTAAAGGGGATCGAACGCGAGCGCGAGAAACTCGAGAAATGGCTTGGTTCGGCTGGGTCGGATCGGCCCGCGCGAGACTTGATGCAGGAGGCGTTAGCGCGCTTCTGCCAGTCCTTGACCCTTGAGACGTTCGCCGATGCGCGGCTAGTGTGCTACGGATGCGCTGAAACGGTCGGAGAGCAGAGCTACCGCCTTATCGAAGACTCAAAGCGTTTTCCCCGAATGCTCGAATGCGTCGACGAATGGCGGTCTGAGCCGCGCCCCTTTCGGCGGTGCTACCGAGGGCTGCTCGCAAGCTACTTTAGCTACGACCCTCAAGCCGATGAGACGCCCGATGCAGGTCGGAAGAACTGGGGCACGCTTCAGACCTACCTTCGCAATCGGATCCGATCTCTCGATGGTACCGGAGTCCAACAGGACTGGACTCTTGCGCTGAAGGAGCACGCGAATCTGGTTAGCGAGGATCCCTGTGGCCGCTACGGACGCGAGGCGTTGGATGGTCGCCGTGATGCGTTTGAAGAAGTCCAGAGACGACTCGGAATCGGTGAGGCGTCGTGGGTGACGCGTCGACTAGTGCTTGCTCAGATCGACGTAGCCGAGCGCCAGGTCGACAGGCAATTTCAGGTTTATCTCCCCGACCTGTTGGAGCTCCTCAGGAAGCATCCCATCGTGCAGGACGAAGGCATGGCGCGTCTCCTCGACCGATACGCTGCCTGTACGCCGCCAGCAATCTACCCTGAACTCCGAGATCTCTCGGTAAATCTCTGGGGCAACCCGTGGCTTGAGGTCAACAAAAGCAGGTGGGGGCGCGTCAAGGCAGCCGCGCGCGCAATGGTTGCCGACTGGTTGAAACTGGAGATCATCTACCAGTTCTTCAATCTACTATCCGAGGACGGGTCAAACGACAACCGACGATTGGTGTTTTGGCAGCGGTACCACAAAAAGATAGATGACATGTACTTCGCGCTGGGTCCGCGCGCAATGAATTCGCAAGCGCGGGATTTCGTCGCTCTCCGAAACAAAATGGAGGGTCGTGTGCTCGAACTGCAAGCCGGCGGTTCCCCCGCGAACAACGCGTTCATGATGAGCATCGGTGAGTATGTGGTCGTCGAGTTCGGCGTAAAAGGGAACGCATGCTTCATCTTCCGGCGGGCCGAACGCCTACCCTTCGATTTTTCCGGGCCGCTACGCGTCGACAAGGCGGATTGGAGAGATGAAAGTCATGAGCGACTGCTCCACAAAGACAACATCCTTGGTTACCCCACTTGGGAGGAAAGGTTCGAGGAGGAGCTCCATAACCTCACGCGATACCGCCCCGCACGGAACGAAGCGATTCCCGCCGCCGCCGCGCCCACCGCGAGGACGGGGCAGTCGCACCAGGTTGAACCGTGGCCTCGACCGCAAAGTGGTCAGCGTCGTACTTCCCCGAAGAATGAGCTCGACCTTAATGCACTTCGGGGTCTCCACAAGCTCCAGATCGACGACCGTCGTCCCAAGGGCGGCAATCTTTGGGTGTTAACTGACGATTCAGATATGTTCGTTAGTGACCAGTTGCGCGCGTTTGGGTTCTCCTACAAGCCCGGCAAAGGCTGGTGGCGCCAGTGAGGTGAAGTGTGTTTCAGTGGTTCAGGCGCACGCCAACGGCTGAGAGCTGGAACATTGTCCTCACGGACGACGGGATGGCGTTTCAGCGTCCTGGGGCCACAGCTCCTACAGGGGAAGTCGTCGAGTCTGTGCCGGACGACGCCGACCTCAGTTCTCTCCTGCTCCAGCTCGAGGACGATGGCTACGCGGTCTCAACCCCCCACGGCTACACGCTGTTGTGGCCTGCCGTCTACGCGGTGCTCGAACACTCCGACTACAGGTCAAGCCTAGGCGCCCTGCGACTTCCGCCTGTTGGTGCCCTCGCACCGATCCTAGAAAGCCGGGATTCGCTAGCTGACAACACCTTCACTACTTCCATCTCGGCTTGGCACGACGGGACCGGGCGGCGCTGCGACGGATTGAGGATCTACGGTGCCGCGGTTAAGCGAGGCGGCAGACTGGAACTTCTGCCGAAACAGGTCTGGGTCCTGCTCCAGGAAATCACCACGTTTCTCGGACGCGCACCGGAGCAGCGTCACGATCGCTTCCACCGTGAAGCCTGGGGGCGTATTCGCCAGCTCGCATTGGCTGCTAACGGTAGGCTTGACGATTTCTTATATCGGAGCGTAGTGCTGACGCCAGAGAAGCTCGAAATCGGCCTGCGAAAGGCGGATGCTGGCGGAACAAAAGTTGTCGAAGTGGCTCCTTCGTTTCAAGGAGCACCACCGAACTGGCTCGATACCTTCGATCGCCTCCGGGTCGTACCAGATCGCTACGACATTCCGACCCCTGAGGGCATCGTCCAAGTTCTCATTACGCCTCCGGTCAGGACGGTCCTCACTCAACTCAAACGACTGCCCGGAAGGCGCGTCGCTGGAGTCCGCGCCGAGGCGTTTCTTGCAAACCCATTCGCGGCGCTTGGCGAGGACGCAAGCCAAGTCATCGACCCGGGGCAGTTCGAGCGAGCGCGGGCCGACGCAGGGTTGACCTTCGAACAGTTCTCGGCGTACCTGAGTAAGGATGCCATGGGCTATCCGGTCGAGGTGGGCCTCATCATCGAGGGTGTTCGCAAGGAAGGGCTCCATTCGAGCGAAACACTCTCCTTCGAAGACGACTCCGAGCTAGGGCGGTTCATCGAGCTCGTGCAGGGGAAGCTAGACGCGAACCTCCAGTTCTGTGGCTGGAAGGGCTACGACTTCGAACTCCTAGGCGACACGCCTGCGCAACTCGCGACGCTCAAGCAGGCGCTGAGCGAGCGTGCGAAACCGCGCGTTCTGGTGAGCTACGCGCAGATCTACGACCTCAGTCTGTACTCGCCACGGATCGAGGCAATCGGTATCGAGAAAACGTACTACTCACCATTCATCGCAAAGAGGAAGGACCACGAGGGTTGGTTCCCAGAGAATGTCGTTCCAGTCATTTCCTGGATTCCGGAGGGGGAATCGGAGGCCGTTGCCGTTCCGCTCACCGAAGAAGCCAAAGAGCAGATAAAGATCAAGCTTGCAGAAGCTGAGCAGGAGGGCAAGGAAAGTTTCGAGTTGAAAGGCTTCCCCAAACCGGTGCCGGTCCGAGAAGCGAAATTCATCTTGGAGACGTTCAAGGACGCGCTCGAGGAAGTAAAGCGAGGGACGTTCGACCCGGCGAGACAGGTGCACCCTGGATCGTCACGTAACCGGCCAAGCCCAGTTATCAAAGCGAATATTCAGAGCATCGACTACGAGGAGGCGCGGCGGGATGTGCTGCTTGCGCTGCCCCAAACCCCGGAACTCCCCCTATTACTCAAGCACGACGTCCGGCTGAAGGACCACCAGATTACCGGCATCACGTGGCTTCAGCATCTATTTGGCAAGGCGCCGTCGCACTGCCGGGGGGCAGTGCTGGCCGACGACATGGGGTTAGGCAAGACGTGGCAGCTGCTTGCGATGCTGGCATGGGTCTTCGAGAAGAACCCCAGGCTTGAGCCAGCGCTCGTAGTTGCCCCCCTTTCCCTACTGGAGAACTGGAAGGAAGAGGCTGAGCGGTTCTTGCTGCCGGGTGCCCTGCGGTTTCTGACTGTCTACGGCGACACGCTGACGAACCTCCGTGTACCACGCGCGGCTATTGACCAGCAGCTACAGGCTGAGGGTCTGGTGAGGTTCTTACGCCCGGGTTGGCGTGGCAATGCCAGTGTGGTCCTTACCACTTATGAAACGCTCCGCGACCTCGAATTCTCATTCGCCGCAGAGAAATGGTCGGTCATGGTCTGCGACGAAGCGCAGCGGATTAAAAACCCGAACGCTATGATGACACGCGCAGCGAAAAAGCAGAACGTGAAGTTCAAGATCGCCTGCACTGGAACACCGGTTGAGAACACGTTAGCTGACCTCTGGTGCCTCTTCGACTTCGTTCAGCCTGGCCTGCTTGGGGCGCTCGACGACTTTGGTCGTCGCTACCGAAAACCCATTGAAGCCGAGACTGAGGAAGAGAAAGCCCGCGTCGAAGAGCTTCGAATGAAAATTGCCCCCCAGATCCTGCGGCGGACGAAAGAGGAGGTCGCAAAGGACTTGCCGAAGAAGTTCTTAGTCGAGTCGTGCCGTCGCCTTCCGCTCTCTGGCTATCAGCGTTCGCTCTACGCTAACGCGATCGAAATGTTCAAGCGGCGCCACGATCCAACTGCCGTGGTGCCGTTTAAGAACCATCTTGGGTTGCTCCACTATCTCAGGCTTATTTGCACTGACCCGCGCCGGCACGGCTTAGACACCTTCAAGCCCGATCCGCTCCGAGACTATCGACTTCGCGCCCCGAAGCTTGAGTGGCTCCTTGGCACGCTCGACGATATCCGACGCAAGCAAGAGAAAGTTATCATCTTCTGCGAGTTCCGCGCGATACAGCGAATGCTCCGTCATTACGTGAACGAGATGTTCGGGTACTCCCCGGACGTCATCAACGGGGACACTAGCGCTTCCGCGTCACATACTGCGAGCCGGCAGAAACGAATCAAGGCATTCCAGGCGAGCCCAGGGTTCGGGGTGCTGATACTGTCGCCGGTTGCCGTGGGCTTCGGTGTGAATATCCAGGGGGCGAATCACGTCGTCCATTACACCCGCACGTGGAATCCAGCGAAGGAAGATCAAGCGACTGACCGAGCCTATAGGATTGGTCAGACGCGAGACGTGTACGTCTACTACCCGGTGGTCTACGCTGAAGATTTTGTTACTTTCGATGTAAAGCTCGACCAACTTCTAGAGCGCAAGCGGGAGCTAGCGCGAGATATGCTTAACGGTGCGGGAGATATCCGACCAGGCGATTTCCGCATTGACGAGGTGGTTCCGGGTGGTGTGACTGGCGGTCTAGACGACCGAGTCACACTCGACGATGCACTTCGCATGAATCCGAGCTACTTCGAGTGCCTCATCGCAGCGATTTGGCAAAAGAAAGGGTTCAAGCACGTTTACCGGACACCTGACACCAATGATGATGGCGTCGATGTTGTTGCGATCAGCGGCCATTCTGGTGAGCTCGTCCAATGTAAGACCTCGATGAAGGAAGGCGCTGAGCTCAGCTGGGAGGCCATCAAAGACGTCGTAACCGGAGAGGCGGCGTATCGACTGAGGCATCCCGGTATCGCCTTCCAGAAAGCTGGAGCAAGTAGCCAGTTCTTCAATGAGAAGGCCCGAGGGCATGCGCGGCTTAATGCGGTGGAGCTGTACGACCAGGTGGGCCTCGGAGAGCTCCTCGTGCGTTACCCTGTCTCCATGATGGACGTGGAACGCTTTCTTCATAGCGAGTGGGAGGGGCAGGGGGCTTAGCTGCACCGCCCCGGACTGCCGACGCACCGAGTCAGCGTTGACGTGCGAATCCCTCGACTACGGCAATTCGTCCTGAAAACCTCATAGTTTTGCCGTTTCGGATGAGAACGTCGAAGACGCCCCCTCCAAAGTCATCTCGGAGTGTTTTCAGAAGGCCGGGCCAGGCCTCGCACTTCGTCAAATAAGGTCGTGCTACGCGCCCGTCTCGGTCGACGCGGTAGATGTAGGCAATCCAGCGTCCGTTGCTTTCGCGAAGCACCGTCCAGAGTTGATCATAGACAGAGGTGGCCCCAGAAATCTGGACAGCGGGATAAGTGGACAATCTGCTCCTGAGAACGGGCCGGTGGCCCGAGAAAGCGAAG